>Ga0114949_10002361_pt1 | contig 11780 bp, 9 predicted proteins | sample N074metaG_FD_83505 | JGI IMG/M metagenome (GOLD analysis project Ga0114949, IMG submission 83505) | Deep subsurface microbial communities from Kermadec Trench to uncover new lineages of life (NeLLi) - N074 metaG | ecosystem: Environmental > Aquatic > Marine > Ocean trench > Sediment | place... | reverse complement strand
TGGCGGAATTGGTATACGCGCCAGCTTGAGGTGCTGGTGGGGGCAACCCCGTGGAAGTTCGAGTCTTCTTCGCCGCACCACTTCTACCCTTGTTTCCGCGATTCGGAGTTCCTTGAGGAACCGGATCCGCCCCGCCGAATCGCCGCCTCCTCTCCCGGAAAATCAGCCGCCCGCGCGGGATCACGAGGGGACTCGGTTGAAGCGACCCGCGCGTCCTCTCTCCCTCGATCGGACGGCGCGATCCCGTCGCCGAAAGCGTGCCGGCTTCTTCGCCATGGTCGGCCTGCTCGGACTCCATTTGGCTTGCGGCGAGAACGACAATGGGGACGACGGCGACTACGAGTACGAGATCGAAATCTCAGGTGACTCGCACAGTCTCGACGGCGGGTACGCGGACTGGGTCAAGGACGCGTTCCCAGGACAGGTCAACAACGATTTCGCGCGAGCCGGAACGACAACGAACGATTGGCTACCTGGAGCCGGTCGCATCGAAGGGCTAGTCCGCGTACCGCGTGTCGTCGCAATCTTGCTGGGGACGAACGACACCTGGCGCACCAATAACACGCCCGACGAGGTCGTCGGCAATCTCAAGAAAATCATCCACTACTACTTTAAGCTCGGTGCGTCTCGAATTGTGCTTTCCACCCCACCGCCATGGCCAGAATCCCAACCTCAATACGCTAAACGGTTGAGGAGTACCGCCGACGCCATTCGTGAATTTTGTTTGGTGCCGAACGACGATATCGACTGCGGCCCCGACCTGAATCGACTTCTGGGCCCGGAGCACATGGAAGCGGGCGGCATCCACATGAACGCGCTGGGACATCAACTCTTCGCGGAAGAGCTGATCCCGCTCCTGGAAGCGCAATAAGTCCGGCTTCAACGCTCTGCGCCGAGGCTTCGCTCGAACCAGCGCCGATAGAGCGATTCGGGATGGGCACCGACGATGATCGCGTCGCTATCGGCCCGACGCAGCGCTGGAACGCCGGTTGCCCCGAGTCGCTGTGCCTCCTCGAACTCGCTGAAAATGAGCGCCTCGATCTCGTCGGAGTGGGCCTGCTCGAAGGCCTCGCCCGGCAGTCCTTCGCCGTCCCAGAGCGAGCGCAGAACGTCGAAGGAGGAGATGTCGCGGTTCTCCGCGAAATAGGCCGTCATCAGTCGACGATGCATCGTCCGAAACGCCTGCGAGGAAACCCGTGCGGCGGCCTTGGCCACGCGATGGGCCGGAACGCTATGTGTCGGCGGCCCCTCTTGGGAGGCCCAGACCCGGAACGGGCCCGCGTCGGGTTCGGCACCCGGTCGCATCCAGGATTCGGTGTATTTTCGAAATCGCTCGAGACTTCGACCCCGCTTTTCATGCGGACGAAGCAAGTAGCTTCGCCATTCGATCACGATCCGTCCCTCGTATTCCTCAGCGAGACGATCGAGCCGCCGCGAAGCGTTCCAACACCAGGGGCAGAGATAATCGGAATAGGCGATGAACCGGACGACACCCGGGTTCACGACGATCGCCTCAGGCAGCCGGTTCGAAGCGACCGTAACCGCCTCGAAAGAAGACGAGCGGTTCACCGTCATGGACGAAGACCTCCTCGATTTCGCCGACACAGAGTAGATGGTCCCCCGCCTCATGAATCGCCACGACCCGACAGTCCAGATTGACGAGCGCGTCGCGAAGCAAGGGTGCACCGGTCTTGGCCTGGAAGGTCTCGACGCCTTCGAATCGTTTGAACTCGTCCTTCTTCGATGCAAATTTGTTCGAGAGCGCCTCTTGACCGATTCGCAGGATATTGACGCCGAAGCATCTTCCCCTTTCGATCAGCCCGGTCGTCACCGAGGACTTGGCGGCACAGACGAGTGCGAGCGGCGGGTCGAGGGAGACGCCACTGAAATCCGAAACGGTCATGCCATGAATTTGTTCACCGACGCGAGAGGTCACGATCGTCACGCCGCTCGGCCACGAACTCATCGCCGAACGAAACGCATCCGCATCAATCCCCATCTTCCCTCCCCCCAAATCCGGCGAAAAACAAGCCCGCGAGTCTGCGCCCCGCGCCCATCGCGCGGCCTCCAAGGTTAACCGAGGCGACTACAGCGCAACCGCTCCCGTGGCCTTTTGCGCATTCTCCGGTTTCTCGGGTTTCGGCGCACCCGCCTGCAAGAAGTCGAGCACATAGGGTCCGATGATATCCAACGGCCGAATTCCGGGTGCAAGCTCGGCCGCAAGGCCGTAGAGCAACGAAAAGGCGCGGCCCCACGCGACCAACCCATCCGGCAACTGAAAGCTTCGAAGCATCCACATGTGTTCGCGCATCTTGGCGAAATAATCGCTGAAATCGATGTCGGCGAGTTCCTTCGGTGTCAGATTGTAGTAGGCGGGGTCGAAGGAGATGCGTGCCAGATCGCGTGCGGCCTCGCGATCCTCGGCGCGGATGATTCCGATCTGGATCATGCTTTCGACCCAGAGTTCTTCGTTGCGTGTCACGGCGGCCAACACGTTTCTGCGAATCCCATCCATGACCTCGGGCGCGATACTCTGATTCATTCCGAAGTCGATGATGGCCACCTTGCCGTCGAGGTCGACGAAGAGATTCCCGGGATGCGGATCGCAATGAAAGAAATAGTCGCGAAACATCTGGTGCAGAAAGGCCTTGGTGGCCCATTCGACCGCCTTCGGCACATCGACGCCTCGCGCCGCGAGCGCCTCGCGATCGTTGATCTTGTCGCCTTCGATGTACTCCATGGTCAGCACCCGTCGCGAGGTCGTCTCCCAATCGATGCGGGGAATTCGCAGATGAGAGAAGAGTTCGGGGTCTTGCTCAAGATTCGCTTTGACCCGCTCGGCCGCTGAGCCTTCGCGTACGTAGTCCATCTCCCCGCGCAGGGATTCGGCCAGCTGTCGGTAAACCGAGTTCAAGTCCGGCGGAACGAAGGGGTTGAAGAGCCAAAGCGCAAGCCTCACCATCCGAAGATCAATCGCCACCGATCGTTCGACGCCGGGATAAAGAATCTTGACCGCCAGGTCTCGACCCGCGTGGTCTCGAGCGCGATGAACCTGCCCGAGGCTCGCGGAAGCCACCGCGGTCTCCTCGAAATAATCGAAGAGTTCGCTCACGGGGCGGCCTAATTCGTGTTCGATCTGAGCCTTGATCTCTTCGAAGGGATGAGGGGGGACGCGATCCTGTAATTTGACGAGTTCCTGCGTCACGGCATCGGGGATCACGTCGATCCGAAGACTCGCGACCTGGCCTAGCTTGATCAGACCTCCACGAAATCTCATCGCGACCCGCACGAAGCGGGCAGCGAATTGGCCCATTCGCTCGTCGAGCCAACCTTCCTTGCGCGTGAGCCAACCTCGGCGCAACAGTCGATGGAGCAGGAAGATCCAGGCCGCTTCGAGGATCAGGGACAGCAATACGAGAGCACGACGCAAGAGCGATCCGGCCGAAGGCGCAGCAAGAGGGGTCATGAAAGCCTCAAGCCCCGGAATTCGCGTCCGAGCGCGCGCGCGGCTCCAAGCGGATCTCGATGCGTCGATTGCGAGCACGATTCTCTGCAGAATCGTTGGCCACGAGAGGGTCGTTCTGTCCACGCGAAACCACCATCAGACGATCGCCCGGAACGCCCTCCTCCTCCAGCAGGCGGACGACGCGAGCGGCGCGAGCGGCGGCGAGTTCCCAATTCGAGGGGAACCGTTGTGCGAGAACACCTCCGATCGCGCGGTCATCGGTATACCCGCGAACCTCGATGAAATCGTCGAGTTCCTTCAAGCGCAGGGCCACTTTGACGAGCACCTCTTTGCCGATCCGATCGAGCTTTGCCGAACCCGAAGCGAACAACACATCGTCCGAAACATGCAGCCGCAACCCCTCGCGCAACCGCTCGATCTCGATCTGTCCCGAGGAGACTTCCGATTCGAGATCGCTCACCAATTCGTCATAGGTGCTCTGCATCGAAGAGAGTTGTGTTTCACGCCGGACCAGGGCGTCCGTTGCCGCGACGCGCGCCAGTCGCTCCGCGTTCAGATCGTGGTCGAGTCGAGTAGCTCGAAATTCGACGCGCGCGAGATCCTTCGCGAGCGTCGTCCGCGTCACGCGTTCGTCCTCGTAGGACTCCTGCGAATCGAAGAATTGCGCCTCGAAACTATCCCGTTCGATTTCTGTTCGTTCGAGTTCACTTGCCAGAGCAGCGCGGGCCGCGAGGCTCTCCTCGTGTTGCTGCCGAAGCGTCTCGTAGGTGGCTTGGGTCACACATCCGACACAGACAACACAGATCAGACTCACGCCAAGGGCCAGAGCGACGACGACTCGAGACACGCAACCTCCCTTAGTTTGGCGGCGCCTTGCTGAGCGTATGCTGAAGCGCCTCCTCGATCGTACCGACAAAACAGAGTTCGAGCCCGTCCAGAAGATGGCTCGGCGTGATTTCCTCGACATCCCGTCGGTTTTGTTCGGGAAGCACGACTCGCTCGATTCCGGCGCGCTTCGCCGCAAGAACTTTTTCCTTGATCCCGCCGACCGGAAGGACTTTGCCGCGCAACGTGATCTCGCCGGTCATTGCGACGCGCGCAACGGTCGAGCGTCCGGTCAGGAGCGAGGCCAGCGACGAAACCATCCCAATTCCGGCTGAGGGCCCATCTTTCGGCACCGCGCCCTGGGGCACATGCAGATGGATGTCCTGCGCATCGAACGATTCCAGATCGAGACCGAAATCGTCGGCATGATTGCGTAGCCAGGACCGCGCGGCCTCGACGGATTCTTTCATGACATCCCCCATCGAGCCCGTCAGCTTGAGCAGACCCTTGCCCGGCATCCGGGCGGATTCGATGAAGAGAATGTCTCCGCCGGCGGGCGTCCATGCGAGTCCGACGGCCACTCCCGGAATCGAATCGTCCTCCGCCAATTCAGGTTCGGCCTTGATCGGACCCAGCAAGGACGAAACGCCCTCATCGTCGATCACCGCGTCATGGGCCGCCCCCGGCTCGGCCTCCGCGATGCGGCGGGCAATCTTGCGGCAAACGGCCCCGATCTCTCGTTCGAGATTTCTCACGCCCGCTTCTCGCGTATAGCTTTCGATGATCTTGCGGAGTCCCGCCTCGGTGAGTTCGAATCCGACGTCTCCGATCCCATTGCGTTCGATCTGTCGAGGAATCAGGAAATTCCGGGCGATCTCGACCTTCTCCTCCAGCGTGTAACCGGGTAGTTCGATGACCTCCATGCGATCGCGCAGAGCGGCCGGAACCGTGTCCATCACATTCGCCGTCGCGATGAAGAGAACCTGGGAAAGATCGAAGGGCACCTCGAGATAGTGATCGCTGAACTCCGAGTTCTGTTCGGGATCGAGGACTTCGAGCAGCGCCGACGAAGGGTCACCGCGCCCATCCGCGCCCACTTTGTCGATTTCGTCCAGCACGATCACCGGATTGCGGGTCCCCGCCTTGCGAAGCCCCTGGATGAAACGCCCGGGCAAAGCCCCGACATAGGTCCGGCGATGGCCACGAACCTCCGCTTCGTCGCGAACACCACCCAGCGAGATCCGAACGAACTCACGTCCGAGTGCGCGCGCGACGGATTTTCCGAGCGAGGTCTTTCCCGTACCGGGCGGACCGACGAAACACAGGATCGGGCCCTTCAGATCACGCTTCAAGGAAAGTACGGCGATGTACTCGACGATGCGATCCTTGACCTTGTCGAGACCGTAGTGGTCGGCATCGAGTACTTCGCGAGCCACTCGGACATCCAGCTTGTCCTCGGAGGTCTTGCTCCACGGAAGCGCGATGATCCAATCGAGGTAGTTGCGAATCACCGCATGTTCGGCGGCGGCCGAGGGCGTTTGCGCAAAACGGTCGAGTTCGCGAGTCGCCTGCTTGAGCGCCTCCTCGGGCATTTCGGCCGCCTCGATTTCGGCGCGTAGCCGCTCGACCTCTTCTTCGTCGTCCTCACTCTCACCGAGTTCGCGGCGAATCGCCTCGAGCTGCTGACGCAACATATACTCGCGCTGCGTCCGACCCATCTCATTCTGGACCTTCTGCTTGATCTCGGTCTCGATCTGGAGCGCTTCGGTCTCTTTGGAGAGCTGGTCGAGCACGAGTCGGAGACGAACCCCAACGTGGTTCGCCTCGAGAATCTGCTGTTTCCCGACGACGTCCAGATCCAGATTGGACGCGACGAGATCCGACAACTTCGAAGCGTCACCGAGATTCGCAACGAGTACCTGGAGTTCGTCGGAGAGCCGCGGACTCTTCGCCACGAGCTGGCTGAATTGTTGGGCGACACTTCGAACGAGTGCGGTCATTTCGACCGACTCCTCATCCTCTCCAATTTCCTCGACGCGTTCGATCTCCGCCCGCAAGAAGGGTTCTTCCGCCGTAAACTCCCGCAATTCGACGCGAGCGACACCCTGCACCAGGAGCCGATAGGAATCGTCCGGAAATTTGAGCATCTTGACGATGCGCAGCACGGTCCCGATCGAGTAGATATCTTCAGGGCCGGGGGGGCCTTCCAGATCGCGCTTGACTGCGGTGCAGACCATCAGCCGATCGGGTCGCGCCAAGACGTCGTCGATCAAACGTTGTGAGGCCGGCGTATTCACGAGCAAGGGCGAAAGCAGGTAGGGAAAGAGCACGGTGTTCTTGAGCGGCAAGACCGGCAACGCCTGGGGAAGCTCGCTGAGATCCTCCGCATCGTCTTCCGGTCCGCTCCCGACCCGAATTTCCATTCCGCCGAGTTCGTCTTCGTTCTGATCCTCTTCTTCTATCAACTATTCCGCCTCGATGTCGAGCGTACGTCGTGCTGGACTCCGCTTTGGAATCCGTACTTCGAGAAAACCGTCTTCGAGTCGCGCTCGCACCGTCTCCGAATCAAAGACGGCTTGAATCGCAATCTCCCGCTCGAAGGGTCCGAATGAAATTTCCATCTGCTGCAAGCGATCGATCGCCGCCGAGTCGGGTGTCCGGCGCACGCCACGCAAGCGCAGCACCGTCCCTTCGACGTTCACACGAAGATCCTCACCTCGCACCCCGGCGACTTCGAAGCGTACGATGATCTCATCCGCCGTCTCGAAGACATCCGCTGCGGGCTGCCAACGATCCCCGCGCAAGCGATCGGGAAACTCGCCGTAGAGCTCAACGAGCGGATGGGAGCGGGGTCGATCAGGAATCGTCATTCTCCTGTGTGAACTCGGCGTCGATCACGCCATCATCGGCGTCCGACGGGGCGGCGCTCGGCTCACTCGCCGAGGCCCCGGCCGCTTCGGATTCCGTCTTGTAGAGCTTCTCCGCAATCTTGTGGAGTTCGGTTTCCACGCGTTGGTGAGCCGCCTCGATCTTCACGCTATCCCCCGACTCGAGATCTTCTTTCGCCTGCTTCAGCGCCGACTCCAGCGCGACCTTGTCGGCGTCCTCGAGCTTTTCCGCGTTTTCCAAGATCGTCTTCTCCGCCTGATAGATCAGGCTATCGAGTTGGTTCTTCTTTTCGATTCCCTCGCGGCGTGTCGCATCGTCGCTCGCATTGGCCTCGGCCTCCTTCACCATGCGATCGATCTCAGCCGTATCCAACCCGCCGCTTCCCTCGATTCGAATCGTCTGTTCCTTGCCCGACGCCTTGTCGATCGCAGCCACCGCCAGGATGCCGTTCGCGTCCATGTCGAAGGTCACTTCGATCTGGGGCACGCCCCGCGGCGACGCTGGGATTCCATCGAGGATGAAACGACCAATCTCACGATTGTCCGTGGCCATGTCGCGTTCGCCCTGGAGCACGCGGATCTCGACCTGGGGTTGATTGTCGGCGGCGGTCGAGAACGTCTGCTGTGCCTTGGTCGGAATCGTCGTATTTCGTTCGATCAGCTTCGTCATCACGCTGCCCAGCGTCTCGATACCGAGGGACAAGGGCGTGACGTCGAGCAACAGGACATCCTTCACGTCGCCCGACAGGACGCCGCCCTGGATCGCGGCGCCGATCGCGACGACCTCGTCCGGATTCACCGTCTGATTCACTTCTTTGCCGAAGAGCGCTTCGACTCTCTGTTGCACGAGGGGCACGCGCGTCGTACCCCCGACCAGCACGATCTCGTCGATATCGCTCGCCGACAGGCCCGAGTCGGCCAGCGCGAGGCGACAGGGCTCGAGACTCCGATCCACCAGATCATCGATGAGCTGCTCGAATTTGGCGCGGGACAACTTCAAGGTGAGATGCTTCGGTCCGGTCGCGTCGGCGGTGATGTAGGGAAGATTGATGTCCGTGGTCTGCGCCGTGGAAAGTTCGATCTTCGCCTTCTCCGCCGCTTCGCGCAGGCGCTGCACCGCCATCGGGTCGTTGCGCAGATCGAGGCCCTGATCCTTCTTGAACTCGTCGACCAGATAGTCGATCACACGCTGATCGAGGTCGTCACCGCCCAGATGGGTATCGCCATTCGTCGCCTTGACTTCGACGACATTTTCGCCGACTTCGAGAATCGAGATATCGAAGGTGCCGCCCCCGAAGTCGAAGACCGCGATCTTTTCGTCTTCCTTCTTGTCGAGTCCGTAGGCCAGCGCCGCGGCCGTCGGCTCATTGATGATCCGCTTGACCTCGAGACCCGCGATCTTTCCCGCGTCCTTCGTCGCCTGACGTTGAGCATCATTGAAATAGGCAGGCACCGTGATCACGGCCGCGGTGACGGTCTGCCCGAGATGCGCTTCGGCCGCACTCTTGAGCTTGCCGAGAATCATCGCCGAAATCTCGGGCGGCGCATAGGTCGTGCCATCGATGTCGACGGCCACCGTGCCATCTTTGCCCTCGACAATCTTGTAGGGGACCCGGCTGATCTCGTTCGGAACCTCGGACAGACGCCGACCCATGAACCGCTTGATCGAGTAGACGGTCCGGGTCGGATTCGTCACGGCCTGACGCTTCGCGATGGCCCCGACGAGCCGCTCCCCGTCGTCCGTGAAGGCCACGACGGAGGGGGTCGTTCGACCGCCCTCCTCGTTTGCGATGACGATCGGTTGGCCGCCCTCCATGACCGACACCACCGAATTCGTGGTGCCGAGGTCAATACCAATGATCTTTCCCGAATCTGCCATGAAAATGCGCCTCGTCTGCTCTTCGCGACCTCCCGGTGTCCGGGACGCCCGCTTCGAATTGGCGCGGAACCTGTTCCCGAACGCGGCCCTGTCAATCCGCGGGGTCCAAATTCCGAGATCGAGGATCGGGGTCTCGAGGAGTGCGCTCGGTCACGAAAAGACACCGGGGCGCGGGGGTTCCCCATCGCGTCTCGCAGCTCGACCCGGAGTCCCGGCCCAGGAACCCAGAAGCGTCGTTCGGGGTCCACAGGATACACCGCCGATCGCCGATAAAAGACCGGTGAACTACACGACGGATCTCCAGTAACCGCCTGAAATTCCGATGCTTTGATTGGAGAAGGCTCAGGGGTCCGGCTATAGTCGGCCGGCCCTCCATCTGGATTCCAATCCCGGCGGGGGCTTTCCGAAATGACGAATCAGCCGAACAGACATGGGGGAATCGGAGCGCGATGAGTGCGTGGCTAATCATGGCGGTCAACGGGGCCCTGCTCGGCGCGTGCTGCTTCCTGGTCGCCGGCGTCGTGACTCAGATCGGGTCGGAGGTGCTCGAACCCGATCCGCTCGACGCCAGCCCCTACCGCCTCGAAGAAAGGGCCGAGAACCCGGTTGCGGCGCCCTCCATGATTCTCGAACGCAACCTCTTCGGCGCACAGCTGACCGGGGATAGCCAGGCCAACGACACGCCGAGCGAAGAGCCGCTGGTGGCCACCAAGCTTCCACTGCGCCTGCTCGGCACCGCCGCCGCGAACCGGGAAGCACGCTCTCGCGCGGCCATCGAAGACACGAAGACGCGCAAACACATGATCGTCGCCGTCGGCGATCGGCTCGATGGACATCGCCGCGTGATCGTCCGTCGGATCGAACGAACACGCGTCGTGCTCGACAATGCCGGAAACCCCGAAGAACTCCTGCTGCACGAAGACGATCCCCGGCGTCGTGCCAAAAAACAACGTCCGGCTCGGCAGGCGCGACGAACTCCGCGCAAAGTCGAATCTCCTGATCTGAATAGTCGGCTCCAGGCGCTGGCCGGAAAAGACGGCCTGGGGATCTCGAGAATTCTTTCGTCGGCCCGCATCGTGCCCCACTACGAAGACGGCAAGATGCTCGGAATGAAGGTCGACGCGATCAAAGCCGATAGCCTCTTCGAAAAGGCCGGATTCCAGAACGGCGACATCATCACGGAAGTGAATGACATCGTCATCGACAACGTCGGAGCGACCACCGCGATCTTCGACGAACTATCGAACGCGGATACGATCAAGTGGCGTTTTCTTCGCGACAATGAAGCCCATACCCTGTCGGCGGACACCGACGATCTCATGGAGTAGCCCCAGCGTGCGTTCTGAAAACTCACATCGCCGCACGCGCCGCAGGTCGCGGACACGACGAACGCGGATCTCCAGCGTGGTTGGCACCCTGTGTCTAGCCCTCTTCACCCTCTTCTTCGTCCAGCCCGTCTTCGGGCAGACGGATCCCGTCGAGGATGAAGAAGAGCTCGTCTCGCTCGACTTCAGCGACGTCGAACTCCCGGTCGTCATCGACACGATCTCGCGCATGACCGGATACAACTTTATCTACGATGATCGCGTACGCGGTCGCGTCACCATCGTTTCGCCGACGCAGATCACTGTGGAACAGGCCTTCGCGGTCTTCGAGTCCGTACTCAAGGTCAAGGGCTTCTCGCTCGTGCTGGGCCCCGGCAATACCTACAAGATCATCCCGATTCGCGACATCAAGGAATCGAGTATCGACACGATCAAGGACGGTCGTCCCTCGAGAAATCGAGATCGATTCGTCACGCGCCTGGTCCCGCTTCGCTTCATCGATGCGGCGGCGATCACCCAGACGATCAAGCCGCTGATTTCGAAGGACGCCTCCCTGGTCGCCTACGCAGCGACGAACACCATCATCATCACCGATAGCGAGAGCAATATTCGCCGGCTCTTGGAGATCCTCGATGCGATCGACGTCGAGACCTACCGAAACGAACTCACGGTGATCAAGATCGAGCATGCCGACGCAGTCACCCTCGGCGAGCAGATCTCGGAAATCTACGGCGCCGAGGTCGGTACCACCGCCGGCGGCGCGACGGCAGCACAACGCCGAACACGCGCCCGGCGCCGAACCGGCTCGACGCCGGCGAGCGCCGCAAACGCGTCGGCCTCGGGCGGCTTGGCCGGGCCGGTCGTCCGAATTCTCACCGATGAGCGAACGAATTCGTTATTGATTCTCTCCTCGAGACAGCAGCTGGCGGACATTCGGAAACTCGTTCGGAAGCTCGACATCCCGGTGACCGGCGGTGGACGTATCCATGTCTACTACCTCCGCCATGCAGACGCGGATGAACTCTCCGAGACACTCAATTCCCTGCTGAGCGGCGCGAGCGGTCGACGCGGCGGGCGCTCGGGTGCGGCGGGCGCAGGCGCGACCAACGTCCAGAGTCTTCGCTCTGCGGTGACCCCGCTGGCGGAGGGCGTCACGGTCACGGCGGACGCCGCCACCAATGCCCTCGTCATTCAGGCCAGCAAAGAGGCCTACGAGACTCTCCGCCAGGTGATCGAGAAGCTCGACGTTTCCCGCCCGCAGGTCCTGGTCGAGGCGCTGATTGTCGAAGTCGATGTCACGGACAGCCTCGATCTGGGCGTGAGCGCGGCGATTCGGATCATCAACGGCGATACCGACCTGCTCTTCCAGACCGGGGCCGCCGTGTTGACCGGTGGCA
>Ga0114949_10002360_pt1 | contig 11783 bp, 9 predicted proteins | sample N074metaG_FD_83505 | JGI IMG/M metagenome (GOLD analysis project Ga0114949, IMG submission 83505) | Deep subsurface microbial communities from Kermadec Trench to uncover new lineages of life (NeLLi) - N074 metaG | ecosystem: Environmental > Aquatic > Marine > Ocean trench > Sediment | place... | reverse complement strand
TCTCCGTTTCCACGTTCTTTTGCCAGGTGCAGTCGTCGACTCCTTTGTCGTGGCGCAACCTCAGGAAAGAGGGGTGGCGGAGCTGGCCGGCGTCGGTGAGCTCTTTGAAACGTACTTCGCAGACCAGACGTGGGTCGAGCCAGACGTGGCGATCGCCCGTCGGTGCCGGGCCGTCGACCGGACACTCCGTCTGGATGTCTTGCTGCAGCTCCTCGAAGATCGAGTCGAGATCGGCGTCGCTGAACCCTGTGCCGACGCGGCCGGCGTAGAGAAAGCGTAGGCCTTTGCCCGAGTCGCGGTAGTGGCCCAGATGCAGCGCTCCGAAGCCGCTCCGGTTGCCCTTGGGTCGGGTGTATCCGACGATCGCGAAGTCATCGCTGCGGTCGACCCGGATCTTCTGCCAGTTCGACGACCTGCCGGGCCGGTAGATCGAGTCTGCCTTCTTGCCGACGATTCCCTCGAGCCCCATCGCCTCGACGCTCGCAAAGAGATCCTCCCCACGCTCGTGGATGTGATCGCAGAAGCGGAGGGGTCCAGCCGGCGGCAGGACTCCCTGGAGGAAGTGCTTCCGGTCGATCAGCGGCAGAGTGCGTAGATCGTAGTCGTCGAGCCCCAGGAGGTCGAAGCCGAAGAAAGTGGCCGGCAGTCGGACCGACGCCTGCTGGATGTCGATCGGCCGTCGGAGCTGGGTGCGCTGCTGCAAGCGCTGAAAGCTCGGGCGCGATTCCGCATCGAGAACGACGACCTCGCCGTCGATCGTAGCTCGCTCGACCGGGAGGGCGGCTATGGCCCTGGCGATCTCGGGAAAGACGTGCGTCGCCTCGCTGCCATGGCGGTAGAAGAGCCGCGCGCGCCCCGCGGCTTTGGAGGCGAGAAGGCGAAACCCGTCGTACTTGAGCTCGAAGAGCCAGCCTTCCTTGGTGAACGCCGTCTTGCGCGGCTGGGCCAGCATCACTCGCTGCTCGGCGGCATCGACCACTCTCTTCTTGACGCCTCGGTCGGCGAGCTCCTCGACGAGCTCGGCACACCGTCCGCCCCCTTCGGCGAGCTCTTCGACGGTCAAGCCGGAGAGAACCGAGTGTTGCGGCAGCTCGGCCTCGTCGGCTTCGCGGGCCCAACCGTCGGGTTTCTTGACCAGCAGCCAATCGTTACCCTTGTCGTTCTTCGAGATCCGGAACATCGTCCAGACCCCACGAAGCTTGTAGCCTCGGAGCTCGAAGAGGAGCTTGCCCTTCTCGAGCCCGACTTTGTCCCCCTCGATCGGGATCCACAGGCCCTTGTCCCAGACGATCATCGCCCCGGCGCCGTAGTTTCCATCTGGAATCAGGCCTTCGAAATCCTGATAGTCGATCGGGTGATCTTCGGTCTGCACCGCGAACCGCTTCTCTTCCGGGTCGACCGAAGGCCCCTTGGGTACCGCCCAGGACTTCAGCACGCCGTCCATCTCGAGACGGAGGTCGAAGTGGGTTCGCGTAGCCGCGTGCTTCTGGACCACGAAAACGCCGGCCAGGCTGGGGTCGATGCGGCCGAACGGCTCCGACGTGCTGCTCGCGCTACGCTTCTTGCGATAGTCCTCTAAACCCCCTTCTTTCATGGGGTTCCGGGTTTCAGAAGGGGAAGCCATAGGAGCCACATGCTATGCTAAGGCGATGCCCGCGCGACCGATTGCGTCCGGAAATGTGTCTTTCGGCCTGGTGTCGATTCCGGTCAAGTTGTTCTCGACATCCGAGAACTCGACCGGCGTCCGTTTCAACTGGCTGGACGCCAAACATGGCGTCAGGCTCAAGCAGCAGTACATTTCCACCAAGGACGAGCGAGTCGTGCCGCGCGAAGAGCGCATCAAGGGCTACGAGTTTGCCAAGGGACAGTACGTCACCTTCACCGACGAGGAGCTCAAGGAGCTTTCCGAGAAGGCCTCACCGACGATCGAAATCTCAGAGTTCATTCCTTTGAGCGAAATCGACCCTCTCTACTACCAGAAAGCCTACTTTCTCGGCCCTGATAGTGGTGCCGAGAAGGCGTACACCCTGCTCGCGCAGGCCATGCGAAAGACAGATCGCTGCGCGGTGGCCAGGTACGCCGCCCGCGGCAAGATGTACATTGTCTTGCTAAGACCCGTCGGTCCCGGCATCGTGATGCAGCAGCTGTCGTACAACGATGAGATTCGCAAGTTCGAAGAGGTTCCCCTCGGAGAGGAAGTCAAGACCAAGAAGGGCGAGCTCGATCTCGCGGTTCAGCTGATCGAGCAGATCGCGTCGGACAAGTTCGATGCCGACGACTATGAGGATGAGGTGCGCGCCCGAATCCGGCAGGCGATCCAGCAGAAGGTGGACGGCGAGGAAGTCACCACGACGATCGAGGAGCAGCCCAAGGCACAGATCGTCGATCTGATGGAGGCGCTCAAGGCCAGTCTCGGAGTGGACGTGGAGAAGATCGGTCCGCGGGCCGTTGCATCGGCCTCGAAGCCGTCGAGCCGCAAGCCGCCCCGACGCTCGCCTCGGACTACAGCCAAGAATACAAGAGCTCGAAAGAGAGTAGCCGCAAAGTGACCGATGCCCCGCTCTGAGCACAGGGTGGCCTCGACGATCGTTCTGCCGGGGTCGCCATGACGGTGCAGAGCTCGATTCGCGGCTACAGCGAGCGCGATATCTCCGGTATGCTCGGTGTCTCGGTGCGCCAGATTCGGTCGTTTGCCGAAGACGGGCTCTTTTCCTCAGCTCCGACCGACGACGGCCTGCTCTCGTTCGAAGACGTCGTTCTGCTGCGCGCCGCCAAGGAGCTCGTCGACTCACACCTCTCTCCCCGACGCGTCCGGCTGGCGCTGAGGAAGCTGCGCTCGCAGCTGCCGGAGGACAAGCCTCTGAGCTCGGTGCGTCTGTGCGTCGAGCGCGGAGAGATCGTGGTCAGCGACGGCGGCGAGTCGTGGGAGCCGGAGTCCGGCCAGGTTGTACTCGATCTGCGCTCGCTCGAAGAGGCGGTTGACGGCGACGAGAGGTCGATCCCGGAGGTCGGAGCGAGTGCTCCAGAACCTCCAGTAGTGGATGAGGGCGCTGCCCAGGAGTGGTACGAACAGGGGTGCGACCTCGAGGAGTCCGGAGTGGAGGCCCGAGAGGCCTATCTCAGAGCGCTGGACGCCGACCCGTCCCATCTCGACTCGCATCTCAATCTAGGGAGGCTGCTCCATGAGGCCCATGACTTTCGAGGCGCTGAGAGCCACTATCGAAGCGCTCTCGAGATCTGCCCGAAGGATCCCACTGCGGCCTTCAACCTCGGCGTCGTCCTCGAGGATATCGGGCTGCGCAGCGCCGCTATCGAGGCCTACGAGCGAGCCATAGATGCCGAGCCGTCGCAGGTGGATGCCTACCACAATGCCGTCCGGCTCTACGAAGAGTCTGGAGACAAGGCGTCTGCGGTTCGCGTCCTGAAGAGGCTCCGCGGGCTGAACCGATGATTCTCTACGTGCCGTCGAGAGACCGTTTCGAGGTCGTAGAGAAGCGTAGTTTCATGCCCTTTTCTACTGGACACACCCGCAGGGGCTAGCTAGACTACGAGCCGCTTTTCGACCTTTGGAGAGGTCGGTAGAGACTCTTTTTCGAGGAGATGGAAAGATCGCCAAGCTAAGCGCACATCTAAAGAGAACCCGAGTGAACCGGGAGATTCGTTCTAGTCCGGTACGTCTCATCGATTCGGATGGAGGTCAGCTCGGGGTAGTGAGTCTCGAGGATGCGCTGGCAAAGGCCGCCGATCGCTCCCTCGATCTGGTCGAGGTTGGCGCCGGTGCGGATCCGCCTGTCTGCCGAATTCTCGACTGGGGAAAGGTCAAGTTCGATCGAGAGAAGAAGGCGCGGGAGTCGAGACGCCGAGGGAGCGTCGTCGAGCTCAAGGAAGTCAAGTATCGACCGACAATCGACACCAACGACTTCGATATCAAAACCAAACGCGCCCGGCGATTCCTCGAGAAGGGCAAGAAGGTCAAGATCACGGTCTTCTTTCGCTATCGCCAGCTGCGTCGGCCGGAGCTCGGTACCAAGATCCTCGACGAGGTCACCGAGTCGATCGCCGACGTCGGCGAGGTCGAGTCTCGCAGTCGCCTCGAAGGACGCCAGATGACGATGATCCTGGCGCCACACTCGACCAAATAGAGAGCATGGTTCTTACCATGCTCTCTATTTGACTATTTGACTATCTTTGGTGCCGCGGACGGCACTTGTCATCTGTCCGGGGACGGATAGCTGACGGCGCAGATGGAACGGTCGGTGGTGGGAGCGAGTCGGTAGCTACTGCTCACTGGGCTTCGGCGAAGCCAGGTAGCGGGCGGCTGCGGTGCCGGCGGCTTCGCCGGCGGCGGCGGCTTTGCTGAAGGCGATGCCGTAGAGAGCGTTGCCGGCCAGGAAGAGCCCCGGTAAGTGGGTCAGCTCGCTTTCGACTGCGCGTACCCGCTCCAGATGGCCGATCTCGTATTGCGGTATCGCCTTGTCCCAGCGTATGACGTGTCGAAAATCCGGCTTCTCGTCGAGTCGGAGGAGTCTCGAGACGTCGGCGACTGCCAGGGCCTCGATGCTCTGATCGTCTCCGGCGACGGCTTCCGGATCTACCGCGCCGCCGAGGAATGCGCGTACCAGAAGCGTGCCCTGGGGACTCCTGCCCCGGAAGACGTGGCTGTCGAAGAGTACGCCGAGGATTCGGTATCCCTCCCCTCTGGGAATGAGGGCGCCGAACCCTCTGGGTACGGTGTTCAGGGCCGAAGACCCGAAGCCCAGGGCGACGATGGCCACCGGCGGGCACGGGATCTCCTCGAGCAGCCGACTGAGCTTCGCTGAGCTGTTGCGGAGCACCTTCGCCATTGCCCATGATTCGCAGGCCAGAGCCACTGCGTCGGCCTCGATCGCCGGGCCGCTCTCCGGTTCAACGAGCCATCGGCCCGTCCTCTGGCGGATCTCGCGGACCGCCGTGTTGCGACGCACCTCGAAGAGCCGGCTCTCGGCCAGTCGTAGGGGAAGTGTCTGTATGCCCTCGCGGAACGACGTCAGCGTGCCGCTGGGTGCGGCCGCTCCGTCGCTGCGCCCTGCTCTACGGCTCTTGACCATGCCCTTGAGGAGAGAACCATGCTCCGACTCGAGGGCGGCGAGTTTGGGGAACGCTGCGGCGAGCGACAGTGACTTCGCGTCGCCGGCGAAGACTCCGAGCACCATCGGCGCTACCAGCCTGTCCGCCACCTGCGGTCCGAGTCGCCGGGCAGCGAAATCCCAGACACTCTCGTCACCGTGTCCGCGTCGAACGAAGGGCTCGCCGAGAATGCGTAGCAGGCCGCTCACGCCGAGAATTCCCGAGCGGGCGAGTCGTAGCGGGTGAGGCGAGACGGCGCGCATCTCACCTCCGCGGACGATGAACCGGTTCGCGGCGTCGTCGTTGGCGACCACGACCTCGTCGTGGAGGCCGGCACTTTCGACCAGTCGGTCGAGGGCGGGCTCACCGTCGAGATAGCCGGCCGGACCGGTTTCGACTCGCCAGGGTCCGATCGACTCCGTACGTGCCTTGCCGCCGACTTCGCCGGCCTTCTCGAGCACGAGCACCTCGAGGTCGGTGCCGAGCTCGCTCGCGGCGGCATGGGCGGCTGCCAATCCGGATATCCCGCCGCCGATGACGATCAGGCGTTTCACGAGGAGCAGACTACCGTCTCCGACAGCGGTCTTCCACCGCCGGTCATCCGCCCGGGGAGCCGTGTCGCGAACGCGCTCGTTGGACTCTGCCATGACCCTCCGAGTCGCTTGAAGCCACCCGGCGATCCTGGTACCCTCGCGCTTCCGTCGTCGATTCCCATGAAGATCTCTCTCACTCTGTTCGGCCTGCTGGTGGGCATGTGTCTCGTCTTGGGCTATGTCCTGATGACCGAGGAACCGCCGGGAGCAGCCGGAATTCCCCATCCCGAATACTCCAGCATGCAGCGTGGAGGCGACGGCGTGGCCCGCCACGCCCCGATCTTCGTCGCCGGCTGGATATTGGGGCTCCTCCAGATCTTTTTTCTGGTCGGGCTGCTGGCGTTCGGCGCCGCGAAGAGCAAGAGGTTTCCTTTCGAGGAGCGGTTCCTGTTGGGTGGTGCCGTTGTCTATGCGGCCTTCTTCACCTGGATGGTGACGTCCTACAGCTCGTTTGCGGCGAGTCCCAGTGAACGCCTGGTGCTCTCGTTTCCTCCGCCGACGGCTCTGATGCTCTATGGAGTCGGATTCGTTCCTCTGGTCTTTGTTGCCCTGTACGTGATTCGCTTCGAGCCCTGGATCATCGATGACGACGAGCTCGAGACGTTCCTCGAAGGTGTACGGCGGGCGAAGCAGGCGAAGGAGGACTGATGGAGGAGTATCGCAACCCGATCGTTCTCGCGTTTGTGTTCGTCTACATGGTGATCTGCGTCGTGGTCGGCGTGTGGGCCTTACGCCGAACGAAAACGAGCCGCGACTTCTTCATGGCGGGGCGCGATCTCGGAATCTTCGTGACCGGCCTCGCGGTGTTTTCGAGCACCCTCAGCGGCTTCGGTTTCGTGGGTGGCCCGGGACTCGTGTACCGCATGGGCATGAGCTCGATGTGGATGGTGATCTGCGCCTCTATCGGCTACTGCGTCTCCTTCTACCTGCTCGGCAAGCGCCTCCGACTCTTCGCCGAGGTTCGGGAGCCAATCTCCTTGCCCGACGCGATCGCGGCGCGGTATCAGAACGAGGGCACTCGGTTTCTGTCTGCCATCGCGATCGTGCTCGGAGTGCTCGGCTATCTGGCCACGCAGATCTTGGCGATGGCTACCGTGCTTCAAGACATCCTCACCCGGACATTCGGCGACGTCTCAATCGAGCTGGCGGTGGTGATCTCGTGTGCGGTCCTGGTCTTCTACTGCGTGAGCGGCGGCATCATCGCGTCGGTGTACACCGATCTGGTGCAGGGCGCGGTGATGATGATTGCCGCGGTGCTGGTGTTCTTTGCCGCCAGGGCGGCCTACACCGATGGCTTCGCCGGTATGTCGACGACCCTGTTGCGCGACGACCCGGAAGCTATCAGCCCTTGGGGCACCCTCGGCATGCTCGGTTGCCTGTCGTGGTTCTTTCTATTCGGCATCGGGGGATCCGGCCAGCCGCACATCATCACCAAGCTGATGATGAACAAGAAGATCAAGGATGTGAAGAACATCCTTCCGGTATCGGCGGTGGCCTACGGTGTTTCGGCACTTTTGTGGATCAGCATCGGCTTGGTGATGCGAGCCCTCGTTCTGCAGGGCAGCCACCCCGAGCTCGCCTCGGCCGACGCAGCGGCCCCTCAGTTCCTGCAGTCGTACGCCCATCCGATTCTCGCCGGAGTGGTGTTCGCCGGCTTGTTCGCTGCCATCATGTCGACCGCCGATGGCTTCCTCAACATCGGAGCCGCGGCGATCGTGCACGACATCCCGACTGCAATTCGAGGATACGCCCTTCGAGACGAGCTCAAGTGGGCTCGGATCACCACGGTCATCATCGCCGTGGTGGCGGCGCTCTTTGCCCTCTACACGGGCGTCTGGCGTCCCTCCCCCGACCTTGTGGCTCTGATGGGTGCCTTCGGCTGGGCAACCTTCGCCGCGGCGCTGGTGCCCACGGTAGCCATCGGCTTCAACTGGAAACGAGCCACCGCCACCGCCGCCAACACCGCGATTGTGTCGAGCCTCATCATCAACTTCGGTATCAAGCTCTTCGATGTGAGCGTTCCCTACGGGATCGACGGTGGCTTCATCGCCCTGCTCGTCTCGCTCACCCTCTTCTTCGGGATCTCGTTCCTCTCCGAACCCCCGAAGATTCCAGCTGATATCAAAGCAGCAATGGACCTATAGGCACGAGAGTCGCCCGTTTGGTTCGCGAGCCGCTCGTGCACTTCCTGGTGCTGGGTGCGGCATTTTTCGGGCTGTACCTGGCGGTCGGGCAGCAGCCCTTCGATTCGGATCTGAAGCTTCGAGTTACGAGCGGCACGGTGGAGCGCATCCGAACCACTTGGCAGCGCCAGTGGGGGAGGCCGCCCTCGGACGTCGAGCTCCGGAACCTGGTTGAGCAGCACATCCGTGAGGAGGTGCTGTATCGCGAGGCGCTGGCCTGGGGCCTGGGCGAGGACGACACGATCGTGCGGCGTCGGCTGGTTCAGAAGATCGAGTTTCTCTCCGAGGACCTGGCGGTCCAGGCGGAACCTGACGACGTCGAGCTGGCGAGCTTTCTCGCTGCCGATCCCCAGCGCTATCGGGTGCCGGCCCGGTTCTCGTTTGCGCACGTCTATCTGAGCCGAGACCTTCGCGGCGACGCGGTGTTTGGCGACGCCGAGCGGGTGCTTGCCGAGCTTCGCAGCGCATCGCCAGAGAGCCTTACTTCCGGGCTCGGAGACCGCTTCATGCTGCAGTACGAGTACGTGCGCAAGAGCGAGGTGGAGATCGGTCGGCTCTTCGGTAGCGGATTCGGCGAGCGACTCGCGGTCCTCGAGATCGGCGACTGGCAGGGTCCGATCGAGTCGGGATATGGCCTTCATCTGGTGCGGGTCGAGGAGCGTCTGGACTCGCGTCTCCCGGCTCTCGCCGAGATCCGGGGAAAGGTGGAGGGCGACTACCTGACGGAGCGCCGTCGGGAGGCCAACTCTGCCTTCTATCGCGGCCTCCGCGCCCGCTACGAGATCGAAGTCGAAGGCGTTCCGTTTTCCGCCGACATGGACACACCGCCATGATGCAGCGCATCTTTCTCGGCGCTTTGGTGGCGCTGACCCTGGCTCGCGTCGCCTCGGCACACGAGATCAGGCCGGCCTATCTCGAGGTTGTCGAGGTCGAGCAGGGACGCTTCGAAATACTCTGGAAGGTGCCGACGCGGGGCGAGCTCCGCCTCGATCTCGAGCCTGTCTTTCCTGACGGTTGCGCGGCGACTTCTCCGATCTCCGGCTATCGAGCTCCGGGTGCCATCGTCGAGCGTTGGACGATGGTCTGCCCCTTTCCTCTGGTCGGCAGAACAGTTGCAGTCCGAGGCCTGGAGGCGACCCTGACGGATGTGCTCTTGCGCCTCGACCTCGTCGACGCATCCTCACAGACCGCCCGGCTCGGCCCCTCTACACCCAGCTACACTCCGGCCGCTAAGCCGGGCCGGTCTGAGGTGGCGATGACCTACCTCATCTTGGGCGTGGAGCACATCCTGAGCGGAATCGACCATTTGCTCTTCGTCCTCGCCCTGGTGCTCATCGTTGCCGGCTGGCGAAGGCTGCTGTCGACGATCACCGCCTTTACGGTCGCTCACAGCATCACTCTCGCCCTTGCCGCCCTCGGCTTCGTGCGCATACCGCAAGCCCCGGTGGAAGCGGTGATCGCCCTGAGCATCCTCTTTCTGGCCTCTGAGATCGCGCGCGGCGATGCCGCCAGCCTGACCACTCGCTATCCGTGGATCGTGGCCTTCACCTTCGGCCTGCTGCATGGATTCGGATTCGCGGGTGCCCTGTCGGAGGTCGGCCTGCCGGAGAGCGAGATTCCGGTGTCGCTCTTGTTCTTCAATGTCGGAGTGGAGATCGGTCAGATCGCTTTCGTGGCCGTCGTTCTTGCCCTCAGGCCGCTCGTCTCGAGAGTCGCAGCCGCGGCGCCCGACTGGGTTCGCCTGGCGCCGGCGTACGGCATCGGCTGCGTCGCGGCGTTTTGGACCCTTCAGCGGGTCAGTGGGTTCTGGGGCTAGTCGGCAACGCTCATCCGCGAAGCCAGTCGTCTACCAGTCGCCTGGCGATCGACAGCTTCCCTGGCAACCGTATCTGCCGTTCCAGGAGCTGCTGCCTGGTGAACCAGTGGGCCTCCTCGATCTCTTGGCCATCGACCGAGATCTCTCCGCTCGTGTAGTCGGCGTAGAAGCCCAACATGAGCGACGACGGGAACGGCCATGGCTGCGACGAGCTGTAACGGCAGTTGTCGACGAGGAGGCCCGACTCCTCCTCGACCTCGCGTCGAACCGCATCTTCGAGACTCTCACCGGGCTCCACGAAGCCGGCCAGAGTCGAAAACATGCCTTCGGGCCAGCGCTCCTGGCGACCGAGCAGACAACGGTCGCCGTCGACGACGAGCATGATGACCGCGGGATCGGTGCGCGGGAAGATGGAGGCGCCACAGTCTTCGTTCGAGCACCTGCGCAGATGACCACCCTGGGTGTTATCGGTCGCGCTGCCGCAACTCCCGCAGAAGCGGTGCTTGTCGTGCCAGGTCATCATCGCTCGAGCGTAGGCGGCGAGCGAGCCTTCCGCGGGCTCGAGCAGGCCCGCCAACTGACGTAGATCCTGGAACTCGGCGGACTCCTTGAGACCGAGCTCGTGGACCGGATCCTCGACGTGAGAGACGTCGACGGCGAACAAGGGTCTGTCCTGATCGACGCCAAGCAGCACCCAGGAGTCGCGGGGTGGCAGAAGCTCCGAGTCCGGACTCGGTACCGGCAGGAGCCCGATGGCCGGTGGATCGTCGAGAAAGACCAGGCTCTGGGAGCGCCATACGAGGGTGATGCGGCTGTCTTCCGACTCTCTCGCTCGAGACAGCCACTCGTCATCGAGGCGTCGATGGGAGACGCGGTCGATGCGGCCTGCGGCGAAGGGGTTCGGATGTGACATCGGCTACAGCCTATAAGATCCAGATCCTCCCAATGCCGACACACTCCAACGTCAACCGGGCCATCCGCGACGCCTCCCCGGCGCTCGACGCGCTACTCTCGGAGCTGGGGAGGGCTGCGGAGTATCCGCCCGACATTCCTTTCCAAGCGGCGCAGGCAAGGAGCGTTTCGCTGAACGCCACGATCGGTCAGATCACGGACGGCAGCGGCGGTATTCTCGCCTTGAAGGCTGTTTCGGAGCAGCTTGGCTCTCTTGCCGACCGCCATCTCGATGCAGCGCTGCTCTACTCACCGGTGGAGGGTGACCCCGAGCTCCGGCGCCTGTGGGCTCGTCATCATCGCCCCAGCGGCGCGGCCGGCGCCGGCTCCAGCCTGCCGCTGGTCACCATCGGCTTGACGGAAGCCTTGAGCCTGGTTGCCGACCTCTGTTGCGATCGCGGTCGGGCAGTGCTCGTGCCGGCGCCGTTCTGGGGCAACTACCGCCAGATCTTCGGGCTTCGTCGGGGAGCCAGCATCGTGCCGGTCGAGGTGATTCGGGAGAGGCGTTTCGAAGCGAGGGCGATCGTCGAGGCGGTCCACTCTCAGCCCGAAGGCGAGCCGGTAGTCTTGATTCTCAATTTCCCCTCGAACCCGCTTGGCTACTCGCCGACCGTCGACGAGCGGACCGAGCTCGTCGAGGGCCTCGTCCGGGCGGCCGAAGCTCGGCCGATTCTCGCGATCTGCGACGATGCTTATTCGGGCCTGGTCTTCGAGGACGGGGTGCCGAGTGAGTCTCTCTACTGGAGCCTGGTCGGTCGCCACCCATCCTTGCTGCCGGTCAAGATCGATGGAGCGACAAAGGAACTGGTCTTGTTCGGAGCGCGAGTGGGCTTCCTGACCTTTCCCTTCCCCCGCGACTCCGCGGTGGCCATTGCTGTCGAGAGCAAGCTCAAGTGCCTGTTGCGCGCTTCGGTCGGCTCGCCGGTTGCCTTGAGCCAGCGATTGGTCGTGGAGACGCTGCGGACGCCGGGCGTCGAAGACCAGGTGGCGACCGTTCGCGAGATCCTCGGCCGTCGCTACCGGTGCCTCAAAGAGGCCCTCGCAGCCGCCGATCCCAGGCTGTTGCGTCCGGTCGCCTTCAATTCGGGCTGCTTCGCCGTCCTGGATCTGCCCGACGGCCTCGATTCAGAAAAG
>Ga0114949_10002359_pt1 | contig 11783 bp, 9 predicted proteins | sample N074metaG_FD_83505 | JGI IMG/M metagenome (GOLD analysis project Ga0114949, IMG submission 83505) | Deep subsurface microbial communities from Kermadec Trench to uncover new lineages of life (NeLLi) - N074 metaG | ecosystem: Environmental > Aquatic > Marine > Ocean trench > Sediment | place... | reverse complement strand
TCGTCGGTGAAGAGACGCCGGTCCGCCGTTTGGACCCCGGTGCCCAGAGTATCGCTGCGGCATCGATCGATCTGATCCCAACCGGCATCAGCCTTGACGTAACACCACACGTCACGGCAAACCGCAAGGTGCTGCTTGACATCGTGGTCGAAAATTCGTCGGCTGAAGAAGTCAGCACCGATCTAGGATTCAAGTTCAATCGCCAGCGCGCGCAGAGTCAGATCCTGGTCAACGACGGCCAGACGGCGGTCATCGGTGGATTGACCCTGACGAGGGTGCAGGTGTCGAAAAGCGGTATTCCATATCTCATGGACCTGCCGATTATCGGGGCCTTATTCTCCGTCAATTCGCGCCGCGAACGCCGTTCCGACCTGTTGATTCTGATCACGCCGCGTATCTTGGACAATCCGGAATTTGGGGCGGGCAACTAGACAATCAGCCTGCCGCCGCGGCAACGCGGCAAGATTTTCCCAAAGCCCGGCCTCCGTGTCGGGCTTTGGCGTGTAAGGAGGAAAGGGGAAAGGAAAAACACCAGGTTATGGGAAACATCCGGTTCACTACAGCAGGCGAATCACACGGACGCGGGCTAGTCGCGATCCTCGAGGGGATCCCTGCGGGTCTCCCGCTCGTGGCGGACCACGTGAACGATGATCTGAAGCGTCGTATGGCAGGGTACGGGCGCGGCGCGCGCATGAAGATCGAATCGGACGCGGTGGAGTTCCTGAGCGGCGTGCGAAACGGAGAGACGTTGGGCTCTCCCATTTCAATGATCATTTGGAACAAGGATTGGGAGAACTGGGCTGAGATCATGGACCCAGCGCCCGATCCGGACGAGGCTCAAGGCCGGCGCCGGAAAGTGGTGAGACCCCGTCCTGGTCATGCCGACCTGGTGGGGTTTCTCAAGTACGACCGGCGCGACGCGCGCGACATTCTCGAGCGCGCCAGTGCGCGCGAGACTGCCGCGCGCGTCGCATGTGGTGCCGTATGCCGGCGGTTGCTCGCGGAAGTGAATGTCGAAATCGGAAGTCACATCGTCGAGATCGGCAACGTACGTGCGCCCGCCTACGATGCTCTCCCCGAATCCATCAACGATGTTGCTGATGAATCGCTCGTTCGGTGCCTGGACGCCGACACCTCCGCGGCCATGGTCGCCGCCATCGATGAGGCGACGAAGAACCGCGACACGCTTGGCGGGATTGCCGAAGTCGTAGCTCGCGGCGTCGTGCTGGGGTTGGGCAGCCACGTGTCGTGGGATCGGAAACTGGATGGCCGACTCGCCCGCGCGTTGATGTCGATCCAGGCCGTGAAGGGGGTGGAGATCGGTGCCGGTTTCGAGGCGGCGCGGCGGCCGGGCTCCGCGGTGCACGACGAGATTGTCCGTGGTGGCCGCGGAGAGAGCGGAGGGGTCCAGCGTCGATCCAACAATGCAGGGGGTCTCGAGGGCGGAATGACGACGGGCGAGCCCATCGTGGTGCGGGTCGCGATGAAGCCGATTTCCACCCTCCGCCGGCCGCTCGCGACCGTAAACCTCGAGACCGGCGACGCGGCGAAGGCGCAATCGGAACGATCAGACGTGACCGCCGTTCCTGCCATGGGCGTGATCGCCGAGGCCATGGTTGCTATCGTGCTCGCGGATGGCCTCAGTGAGAAGTTCGGCGGAGATTCCCTGGGCGACCTCAAGGCCAACTACGATGCCTACGTCTCCAGACTCGGCAAGCGCTGGGATACGCTAGAGGCCAGTGAATGAAACACCATGTGGTACTCGTCGGTCTTTCCGGATCCGGCAAGACCGTGGCCGGCGAAGGAGCAGCGAAGCTGCTGAACGCGCCCTCGATCGACATCGACCGTCAGATAGAATCGGTCTCCGGCAAACCCATCGCTGAGATCTTCGCCGAGGGTGGCGAGGCGGCGTTCCGCGATGCCGAGCGAGCGGCAGTTAGCAAGGCGCTGGACGGCGAACCCGCTATCCTCGCACCCGGTGCCGGGTGGGCAGCCGAACCGGGGAATCTCGACGTGGTGACGAGAAACGTATTCATCATATATCTCAACACGACCCCCACAGAAGCAGCCCGTCGTCTTGCTTCTGCGACGGACCGACCGCTCTTGGAGGGCGACCGCGAAGCGATTCTCAGAGTCCAACTAGCCGAGCGCGAGGCGTCGTACCAGCAGGCCAATGCCGTCATCAAAACTACGGGGATGGCGGCCCGGGAGGTGGCGGATCGAGTAGCAACGCTTGCGCGAAAATCTGCTGGGTGGTAATAATGCGCCCTTGGCGGAGTGGTGCCCGACCTGGGGAAAGTTTCGTAAGTAGCTGTAAACAATAGACTTGGCGGTTGCGGCCTGGTTTCGGGGACAAGCCATCTGGGCCATCCGGGCCCTTCGGGGGCCGGCGCAATGACAATGTCGCACCTGAGGTTGAGACGCTGTTGAACCCAAGTCGCTAATTCGGTTTCGAATCCAAGCCGAACCGGTGAGATGTGAACATGGCAACGACGAAGAAAAAGAAGAAATCACAAACGACGAAGGCCAAGGCAAAGACCGCCAAAAAGACCGCCAAGAAAAAACTAGGCGGCAAGACCCTCGTCGTCGTCGAATCGCCTGCCAAGGCGCGGACGATTTCGAAGTACCTGCCGGGAGGCTACACGGTGAAGGCGACCGTTGGGCACATCCGCGACTTGCCACAACGTGAGCTTGGAGTCGACATCGACAACGGCTTCGCACCGAAGTATGTCACGATCCGCGGGAAGGGTAAGCAACTCGCGGAGATCAAGAAGGCGGCTCGCACGTCGACGTCCATTCTTCTCGCGACCGATCCAGACCGGGAGGGCGAAGCCATTGCCTGGCATGTCGCGGAGCAGTTGGACGGCACCGCGAACATTCAGCGCGTCCTCTTTCACGAGGTTACGAAGGACGCGGTGCGCGAAGCGATTGCCAATCCGTTGCCGATTGACGACCATAAGGTCGAGGCACAACAGGCCCGGCGCATTCTCGACCGGCTGGTGGGTTACAAGGCTAGTCCTTTGCTCTGGAAGTCGGTCAAGACGGGTCTGTCAGCTGGCCGGGTCCAAACCGTGGCGCTCCGCATCATCGTCGAGCGTGAGCAGTCGATTCGCGATTTCAAACCACAGGAATACTGGAGTATCGAAGTCGATCTCGAGGCTCACGACAAGAAGTTCACTGCCAAGCTCCACAAGGTTGACGGCAAGAATCCTGAGCTTCCCAACGAAAAGGCTGCCAAGCAGGTTGTCAAAGAGGTGTCGGGCAAGCCATTCGTGGTATCGTCCGTTCAGAAAAAGCAGCGCCGCAAGAATCCAGCGCCGCCCTTCATTACCAGCACATTGCAGCAGGAAGCGGCCAAACAGCTCGGGTTCTCAGCGAGCCGTACAATGCGCACGGCACAACAGCTCTACGAAGGCGTAGAACTCGGGAACGAGGGTGCCGTTGGACTGATCACGTACATGCGAACTGATTCCCCGCGTCTTGCGCCGGTGGCCATTGATGCGGTGCGTGATTTCGTCAAAGAGAAGTATGATGACCGGTACCTACCGGCCAAGCCCAATATGTACAAGAGTCGTCGCTCGGCACGCGCGCAAGATGCGCACGAGGCCATTCGACCTACTGACGTGTATCGCACGCCCGACAGCATCAAGAAGCTCCTTTCTTCCGACCAGTTGAAGTTGTACCGGTTGGTGTGGCAGCGTTTCGTTGCGTCGCAAATGGCGCCGGCCGTGTACGATACGACCACGATCGACTTCGATCTGGAAAAATACCTCTTCCGTGCGACCGGGTCGATCGTCGTCTTTGACGGATTCCACGTCCTGTATGCCGAGGCGAAGGAAGAGGGCGATGAGAAAACGTTCGAAGACCTCTCACCGATCCCACGAGTCGAAAAGGGTGAGCGGGCCACGGTGCATGCGATCAACCCCAACCAGCATTTCACCGAGCCCTCTCCGCGGTTCTCGGAGGCGAGCCTGGTCCGAGAACTCGAACGGCTGGGCATCGGCAGGCCTAGTACATATTCCTCTATTGTCTCGACACTCCGCGACCGCGACTACGCACGCATGGAGAGCCGACGGTTCCACCCAACAGACCTCGGTGAGACCGTTTCCAGAGTAATGGTCTCGCGGTTTCCCGATATCTTCAATGTCGAGTTCACCTCCGGCATGGAGTCGGAATTGGACAAGATCGAGGAGGGAACACTCGCATGGCGAGATGTACTGGCGGCTTTCTGGGAGCCGTTTGCGAAGGCGTTGGAGTCCGCCGATCCGGCGGAGATGATTCGCGAAGCGTTCGATGTCGGTGAAATCGAGAAGGAGCCGTGCCCGAAGTGCGGCGGGAAGGTCACGGTGAAGAGTGGTCGCTTCGGCCCGTTCATCGCGTGTACCAACTACCCGGAGTGTCGCCACACCAAGCCGCTCAAGCAGGACAAGGCGCCGGATCGGCCGACCGACGAGAAGTGCCAGGATTGCGGCTCAGCTATGGTCATCAAGACGGGACGATACGGAGAATTCCTCGCGTGTACCAAGTACCCGGAGTGCAAACACACGCGTCCCATCCCGCTTGGCGTTAAGTGCCCGCAGAGCAACCACGAACTTGCGGAGCGTCGGACGCGACGCGGGAGGACCTTCTTTGGATGCTCTGGCTATCCGGACTGCGATTTTTCGACATGGTACCGCCCGGTGCCGGACAAGTGCCCGGAGTGCGGATACGAAGGTGCCGAGCAGCGGTCGACCAAGGCTCGGGGCGAATACCGGCGATGCATCAAGTGCGGTCATGAGTTCGTGGTCGAGGGGGCGGAGGTAGCGCAGGAAGCGTGAGACTCACCGTCGTAGGTGGCGGCCTCGCGGGGTGTGAAGCCGCGTGGGCTCTCGCTGAGCGAGGAATCCCCGTCGATCTCTTCGAAATGCGGCCGTCGGTAACCACGCCGGCGCACCAAACCGACCGACTCGCCGAGATCGTCTGCAGCAACACGTTCAAATCACTCGAGCTGTCGAACGCGCACGGCGTGCTCAAGGCCGAGCTGCGCATCTTGGGCAGCCTTCTCATGGATGTGGCGCACGAAGTGCGCGTGCCTGGCGGTACAGCCCTTACGGTCGATCGGGAGCTATTCAGCGAAGAGGTAACCCGGCGGGTGAACTCTCATCCGAACATTACCGTGCGACGCGAAGAAGTTTCGATGTTGCGGGCGCCCGCCATCATCGCGACTGGGCCGCTTACGTCGGAGGTGCTGGCCGGAGCGATTCGCGAACGGCTTGGCCTGGATTCACTGGCGTTCTACGACGCGATTGCTCCGATCGTCGCGGCCGACTCGCTCGACGAGAGCAAGTTGTATCGCGCGTCGCGCTACGGGAAAGGCGAGGGTGACGATTTTTACAACGCCCCGCTTACCAAGGCCGAGTACGAACGGTTCATTGACGCGTTGATCGCCGCTGATCAGTACGTGGGTCATGACTTCGACCAAGTTCCGTATTTTGAAGCTTGTCTCCCCATCGAGGAAATGGCGAAACGTGGCCGGGAGACGCCCCGGTTCGGCCCGCTCAAACCGGTTGGACTCGAAGACCCGCGCTCTGGAATTCGGCCGCACGCGGTCGTCCAACTTAGGCAGGAAGACCGCGCCGGTCAGATGTGGAATCTCGTAGGGTTCCAAACACGACTGAAGATTCCCGAACAGAAGGAAGTGTTCCGTACGATACCTGGACTGGGGAAAGCGGAATTCCTCCGGTTCGGCAGTATCCATCGGAATACCTACCTCAACTCACCGAGGGCGCTGACCCGCCATCTATCGGCACTGGATGACGATATGCTGTTGTTCGCGGGGCAACTCGTTGGGGTCGAGGGATATACGGAGTCTTTGGCGACGGGGCTCTGGGCGGGGATCAACATGGCCAGGCTGCACGATGGGCTCGATCCGGTCATTCCCCCCGCGGAGACCATGCTTGGCGCGTTGATGCGATACGTGCACGAGACCGATCCGAAACATTTTCAACCGATGAATGCCAATTTCGGGTTGCTGCCGCCTTTGGGGACGAGAGTGAAGAACAAGCGGGAACGGCGACGTCTCCTGGGCGAACGGGCGGTCGAAGCGATGCGCGCGCTCGTTCATTCGACACTTACGGTGTCGGCATGACCCAATCGAGCATCGCCCGGCCCGAAGTAGACGCATTCCTGAAGTATCTTGCCGACGAACGAAACGATTCGCCCCACACGGTGCGGGCCTATCAGCGTGACCTTGAAGCGTTCATGCAGTTCTGTGACGAGTATTTCGGCGGCAGCGACGCGTGGGAATGGTCGACGGTCGACCGCTTGGGCATACGCGCGTTCATGGGCAGCTTAGGGCGGCGCGGAATGGCGAAACGCAGCGTGGCACGCGCCATCTCGGCGCTCCGGACGTTCTACCGTTTCCTGGGTACCCGATACGGTGTCGAGGTAAATCCGACCAAAAGCGTGCGGCTTCCGAAACTGGAAAAACGGCTTCCCGCGGTAATGGACCGGGCCCAGGTGGAATCCATGTTCGAGTTCGCCGAAACCGCGGCGGCTGAGGGGGGATTTCTGGGTCGGCGTGACCTCGCGATGCTCGAGGTGTTTTATGCGACCGGTATGCGGCTGTCGGAGCTGGCGGGGCTCAACCTGGCCGACGCCGACATCGTGTCGGAACAGGTCAAGATCCGCGGCAAGGGCAAGAAGGAACGCATAGTGCCGCTCGGGTCGCACGCAGTCCGGGCGATTCGTCGCTACTATGAGGAGCGTGAGCTTGTCGTGGAGAAGCGACAACCACCGAGAGTGGAGCGTAAGGCGGTATTCCTTTCGCAACGTGGCCGGAGGTTGTCGCCGCGTGGGGTGCAGGCGGTCGTCAAGAAGTACCTGCGGCTGCTGGACCATAACGCGGGACTCAAGGTTCACACGCTGCGTCATAGTTTTGCGACACATATGTTGGACGCCGGTGCCGACCTGCGCGCCGTGCAGGAGTTACTCGGCCATGCGTCCTTGAGCACGACGCAGATTTATACGCATACGAGTGTAGAGCGGCTGAAGACGGTCTACCGGGGAGCACATCCGAGGGCTTGAAACAGCGGCCGTAGCCGATGGCAATCACGATTGACGATTGACAATATGACGATGGACGATCGACCATGAATTCGAACACGATTCGAGCCACGACCATTCTCTGTGTACGCAAGGACGGGAAGGTGGCTATCGGTGGGGACGGGCAGGTTACGGTAGGCGACACCGTGATGAAGTCCCGGGCCAACAAGGTGCGGACGCTGGGCAGCGGGCGCGTGCTGGCGGGGTTCGCCGGTGCGGCGGCGGACGCGTTCACACTGTTCGAGAAGTTCGAAGAGAAGATGGAACGCTTTCCCGGCAATCTCTCCCGCGCGGCTGTGGAGCTGGCCAAGGATTGGCGGAGTGACCGCGTCCTCAGGCGACTGGAGGCCTTGTTGATCGTGGCCAACGCGGAAGATGGATATGTCATCAGTGGCAGCGGCGAGTTGATCGAGCCTGATGACGGCATTCTAGCGATCGGCAGTGGTGGAAATTATGAACTGGCCGCGGCGCGGTCTTTAATGGATCAGCACATCTCTGCTCGCCAGATCGTAAAGCGGTCTCTCGAGATCGCCTGCGCCATTTGCGTGTATACCAACGAACATCACACGATTATCGAACTCGAGTAGGAAGCACCAGCATCATGGCAGATCCCAATCAGTTACCCGACAAACTCGAGGATACCGACGCCGGCCCCGATACGATTCCATGGTTGGAAGAGTTGCCTCCGCGGCAAATTGTGGCAGAGCTGGACCGGTACATCGTTGGGCAAGCCAATGCGAAGAAGGCGGTGGCGATCGCGATTCGGAATCGCTGGCGCCGCGCGCGCGCGCCGGAAGCGATCCGGGAAGAGATCCTACCCAATAACATCATCATGATCGGTCCGACGGGCGTCGGCAAGACGGAGATTGCCAAGCGTTTGGCTCGACTGGCCGGCGCGCCGTTCGTAAAAGTCGAGGCGTCCAAGTTCACCGAAGTCGGGTACGTCGGTCGCGATGTGGAGTCGATGGTGCGCGATTTAGTCGATGCCGCCGTCAACATGGTGAGAAGTGAGCGGGAAGATGAGATCTTCCCGACTGCGGAAAAACGCGCGGAGGAACGGTTGCTCGACCTCCTGCTGCCGGCGCCGGAAAAACGACCCCCAGTTGCCCCGGTTCCCATGCCACAATCGACGGGGGGGGAAGGCAAGGATCACAAGCTCTTCGTCGTCTCCTCAACCGGCGAAGTGCGCCAGGACGAACCGGAGAGTCCCGAGTCGCAAGACGATGTCGAGAAACGACACCAACGCACGCGAGAAAAACTGCGCCAGCTCCTCAAGGATGAGAAGCTGGAAGACCGCGAGGTCGAAGTCGAGATCTCGGCGCAGATGTTTCCGGTGTTCGACATGATGCCGTTTCAACCGGGCATGGAAGGGGCCGAGTCCAACCTGGGTGAGATGCTGCAGGACATGTTGCCGAAGCGAACCAAGAAGCGGCAGCTCAAGGTCAGCGAAGCACGGCGAGTGCTCGTGGACGAAGAGTTGCGCAAACTCATCGACATGGACGAGGTCGTGAGCGAAGCACTGGACCGCGCCGAGAACCACGGCATCATCTTCATCGACGAGTTGGACAAGGTCGCAGGCGAGCGCGGGCAGGCCGGGCCCGACATTTCGCGTGGTGGGGTACAACGCGACATGCTGCCTATCGTCGAGGGCTGCACCGTGCAAACCCGGCACGGGTACGTGCGAACCGACCACGTGCTCTTCATTGCCGCCGGCGCGTTCCACATGGCGAAACCGTCGGACCTCATTCCCGAACTACAGGGCCGCTTCCCGATTCGCGTGGAACTCAAACCGCTGACCCAGGAAGATTTTGTTCGGATCATGACCGAACCGGAAAACTCCCTCATTCGCCAGTACCAGGCGCTGTGTCAGGCCGAGGAGGCGGAACTCGAGTTCACGGACGACGGCGTCGCCGAGATCGCGCGCATCGCGATGCTGATGAACGAACGCACCGAGAACATCGGTGCGCGGCGGCTCCATACGGTGATGACTACCCTACTCGAAGACGTGCTCTTCGAACTTCCCGACCTCGAGGACAAGCATATCGCGTTCGACGCCGACTCGGTGCGAGGCCGCTTGATGCGCATCGTCGAAGACGAAGACTTGAGGAAGTACATCCTGTAGGCGGGTGCTGGGTGTTGGACGACCGTTACACGATTCCTGCCATTCTGCCTAACCCCTAGCTTTACAGCGAGTTATTCGGCGGCTAAGATCAAGGTCCAACACTGTCATTTTGGCCTACACCGAAAACACCAAGGAACATGACGAAGAGGGATTTTCTCGAGATGGGCGACTTGGACATTGTCCAGATCGGTCGAGTGCTGGACATCGCGGCGAAGCTCAAGGCCGGCGAGTACGCCAAGCAACCCCTGGCGGGCCAGGCGCTCGCGATGATCTTCACCAAGAGCAGCACGCGCACGCGGGTGTCGTTCGAGGCTGGGATGTTCCAGTTGGGTGGCCACGCGCTGTTCTTGTCCTCGCGCGACCTCCAGTTGGGACGGGGAGAACCGATCAAGGACATGGCGCGCGTGCTGTCGGGGTATGTGAACGGCATCATGATCCGAACGTTCGACCACGCCGACGTGCAGCAGTTGGCCGAACACGCATCGATTCCGGTGATCAACGGATTGACGGACCTGCTGCACCCCTGCCAGGTCCTGAGTGACCTGCTGACGGTTCGGGAGCATCTGGGTTCGTGGGAGGGGCGGGTCTTCGCGTGGATTGGTGACGGCAACAACATGGCGAACTCCTGGCTGAACGCTGCGGCGTTGCTGGGCTTCGAACTGCGGCTGGCGTGTCCGGAAGGCTTCGAGCCCAAACGCGCGATCTTCGAGCGGGCGTCCGCGGCAACCAGGGTCTCGATCACCGAAGATCCGGACGAGGCCGTCCAAGGCGCCCATGTCATCAACACGGATGTCTGGGCATCCATGGGCCGGGAAGCGGAAGCCGACGCGCGCAGGCTGGCGTTCAAGGGTTACACGGTCGATGCGGATCTCATGGCCAAGGCCGCGGACGACGCGATCTTTCTCCACTGCCTGCCGGCGCATCGCGGTGAAGAGGTGACGGACGAGGTGTTCGAGGGACCGCAGTCACGGGTGTTTCAGCAGGCGGAAAACCGCTTGCACGCGCAAAAGGGCCTCATGGTCTACCTGATGGCCGGAGGAGAGTGAGCGATGGCCGATAGCGGACTACAGCGAACCCCGTTCCACGATTTGCACGTTGCGCTCCAGGCGAAGATGGTACCGTTTGCCGGGTTTGAAATGCCGGTGCAATACCCGACCGGCATGATCAAAGAACATCACGCGGTGCGGCAAGACGTGGGCGTGTTCGACGTGTCGCACATGGGCGAGTTCGAATTCTCGGGCCCCGATCGGAACGCGTGGGTCAACCGTCTCACGTGCAATGACGTGAGCGCCATCGGTGACGGTGAAGCGCAGTACACGGCGTTGCTAAACAAAGAAGGCACGTTCATCGACGACTGTATCATCTACCGCTTCGAAGACAAGATCATGATGGTGGTCAACGCTTCCAATCTCGAGAAGGATTGGCATCACGTCGTTGCGATGAAGACCAATATCAACGCGCGGGTAAAGAATATCTCGAACGAGGTGGCGCTTCTTGCCGTTCAGGGGCCCCGGAGTGAAGAGTTGGTTCAATCCCTCACGAAGCTCGACCTCTCGGCCCTCAAGTACTACGGGTTCGACGTTGGTACGGTAGCGGGAGCCGAGTGTTTCATTGCGCGCACGGGCTATACGGGCGAAGACGGACTCGAACTCTATTTCCGCTCGGCAGACGCAGAGGCCGTTTGGCACTCGGTTGCCGGGCAGGGGCGGGCCACGCCGTGCGGGTTGGGCGCGAGGGATTCGTTGCGCCTCGAGGCGGGGTACGCCCTCTACGGCAACGACATCGACGATACGGTCAATCCCTACGAAGCACGGTTGGGCTGGATCGTGAAGCTGGACAAGGGCGCGCCGTTCGTCGGGAAGAACGCGCTCGAGGCCATCAAGGAGCGGGGCCCGAAGCGGAAGCTCATTGGCTTCACGTGTGAGGCCAAGGGCGCGATTCCGCGGGTTGGGTACGACGTGTACTTGAACGACCACAAGGTCGACACTGTGCGAAGCGGCGGCTACAGCCCCACGTTGGAAATCGGCATCGGCACGACGTTTCTTCCGACGCATTCCATTGCTCCCGGCACTAAGATCGAAATCGAGGCGCGCGGCCGGCGCATGGAGGGCGAGGTCGTGAAGTTGCCGTTCTACAAGGAGGGTAGCGTCAAGCGCGGTTAACCATGGCTGTACGCGTCGCGATACTCACGGTTTCCGATGCCTGTTCGGCGGGTAATCGTGCCGATGCGTCCGGCGACGCCATTGCCGGGTGGGTCGAGTCCGCCGGGTTCGCCCTTGCCGCCCGCGACGTCGTGCCGGATGAAACGGACCGCATTGCGCAGGTGCTGCTCCGGTGGGCCGACGAAGAAACGGCCAACGTCATTCTGACGACGGGGGGCACCGGGTTGGCGCTGCGCGATGTCACTCCGGAGGCCACGCGCGCCGTGATCGAACGGGAAGCACCGGGGGTGGCCGAGGCTATTCGGGCGGCCGGGCGCGAACAGACGGCGCGGAGTGCCCTGTCCCGGGGTATTGCGGGCACGCGCGGGTCGGCGCTCATCATCAACTTGCCGGGGAGTCCGTCGGGTGTGAAGGAC
>Ga0114949_10002358_pt1 | contig 11789 bp, 15 predicted proteins | sample N074metaG_FD_83505 | JGI IMG/M metagenome (GOLD analysis project Ga0114949, IMG submission 83505) | Deep subsurface microbial communities from Kermadec Trench to uncover new lineages of life (NeLLi) - N074 metaG | ecosystem: Environmental > Aquatic > Marine > Ocean trench > Sediment | place... | reverse complement strand
TCATCGGTAATTACATGCAGCAATACCTGGATTTACTCTCACACATTCTCGAAAACGGCACCGATAAATCCGATCGCACCGGTACCGGTACCCGCAGTGTTTTTGGTCACCAGATGCGCTTTGACCTGGCTGCCGGGTTTCCGGCATTAACCACCAAGAAGTTGCACCTGCGCTCGATCATCATCGAATTGCTCTGGTTTCTGACTGGAGATACCAATATTGCCTACCTGAAAGAGAACGGTGTACGCATCTGGGACGAGTGGGCCGACGAGAACGGAGACCTGGGGCCGGTTTACGGCCATCAGTGGCGCTCCTGGCCCACCCCTGAGGGTGGCACTATCGACCAGATATCAAGACTGATCACACAGATTCGCAACAACCCGGACTCCCGGCGCCATATTGTCAGTGCCTGGAACGTGGCCGAGGTGGATAGTATGGCCTTGCCACCCTGCCACAGCCTGTTCCAGTTTTACGTGGCGGATGGCCGCTTGTCTTGCCAGCTATACCAACGCAGTGCCGATGTATTCCTGGGTGTGCCCTTCAATATTGCCTCCTATGCGCTGTTGACGATGATGGTTGCCCAGGTTTGCCGGTTGCAAGCGGGAGATTTCGTGCACACCTTTGGCGATGCGCATTTGTACAGCAACCACTTCGAACAGGCTCGTGAGCAGTTGCGACGCAAGCCGACCGCGTTGCCGACTATGCACATCAACCCGGATATCGATGACATTTTCGGTTTTTGCTACGAGGACTTCGAGCTGCGAGCTTATGAGCCCCAGCCGCACATTGCCGCGCCAATAGCGGTCTGAGTGGTGGTGCTTCTCCCATGCAGATAGCCCTCATAGCCGCCGTGGCGGAAAACGGTGTTGTCGGTCGGAACAACCAACTGCCCTGGCAGCTGCCGGGGGATCTTCCCTACTTCAGGCGTATAACCATGGGGAAACCGGTGGTCATGGGGCGCAAGACCTGGGACTCCATCGGCCGACCCCTGCCGGGACGCACCAATATTGTGATCAGCCGCCAACAAGGTCTGGATCTGGAGGGAGCCCGGGTGGTCGACACTGTGGAGGCGGCACTGGCGCTGGCGGAGGCGGCTGCGGAGATTGACGGCGTCACCGAGCTGATGGTGATCGGCGGTGCTGAAATCTATGCCCTGGCGCTGCCGTTGGCGCAGCGCCTGTATCTCACTGAAGTTCACGCGGAAGTAACAGGGGACGCCCGGTTTCCGCACTGGGATCGCAATGAATGGCGAGAATCCTCTCGAGACCGGCACATGGCGGGTGATTCCAACCCCTATGACTACAGCTTTGTAGTGTACGAACGGCGCTGAGGCCGGTCAGTCAGGGCGGTAGTTTGTCCAGGTGTTACTTCCCCTGGGTAGTTTTCCCCAGAGTGTAACCATTTTACACAGACCCTCTCCATACCCCCCCACCATGCGCCCTTTTTTTGCTAAATTTTCGTTAATGTTATTAAATTGCCGTCCCTTGTTTTACCGACTCCGTTTTTTCCACTATATATAACTAACCGGTGTTGTTTAAAACCGCCCAGTTACAACTTGCTGTCGAATAATAGGAAACGCTCATCAATGAAAAAGCATCGATTGAATAAGCTTTGGATCGCTGCGGTGGTGGCTGGTGCCCTGGTGGGAACCGCTGCTGTCTCGCATGCCGATGAAACGCTGCAGGCTATCCTGAAAGTAGGCCAGGATAAAAATGTCGCCGCAGCCAAATCACAAGTCAAGATCGACAAGTTGGCCGAGCAAACCCGGTCACTGTTGACAGACTACAAAACGGTCAACAAGCAGATCGACGGCTTGAGGGTTTATAACAGCCGCCTGCAGAAACAGATCGACAACCAGTTGCGCCGTATCTCTAATATCGAAAACTCGATTTCCCAGGTGACGGTTATCCAGCGCCAGATGATGCCCCTTGTCATCCGCATGATCGATGGTCTCGAGCAGTTTGTGGAACTGGATGTGCCTTTCCACATCGAAGAGCGCCGCCAACGGGTGGCTTTCCTCCGTGGCAACCTGGACCGCTCGGATGTGAGTATTTCAGAGAAATTCCGCCAGGTTCTGGAGGCCTACAAGATTGAAAATGAATACGGCCGCAAGATCGATGCCTACAAGGGCAGTGTTGAAATCAGTGGCGTTGAGCGCGATGTGAATTTCTTCCGCGTCGGTCGCGTCGCCCTGCTTTACCAGACAACTGATACCGAGCTGTCTGGCGCATGGGACCAGGCTGGTCGCAGCTGGGTGCAGCTGGACAGCGGCGAATACCGCAACGCGATCATGAAGGGCTTGCGTGTTGCCCGTAAGGAAGCGTCCATCGACATTCTGAATCTCCCGATAGCTGCTCCGGAGGCTGCCAAGTGATGAACAATAAAATGCTCAAAGCCGCCGCGTTTACTGTCGGCGCATTTCTGACACTGGCTACAGCGGGCTCCGTAGCCCAGGAAGCGCAGTCCCTCGACCAGTTGCTTGAATTCGTCAAGCAGGGCCAGACCGACGAGGCGAAAGGCAATCGCGCACGGGAACAGAAGTTTATCAATGCAAAAGCCGATCAGAAGCGACTGCTTGATGAAGCCAAGGCCGAGCGCGCCCGGCAAGAGCGCATCAGCATGCAACTTGAAAAAACTTTCGAAGACAATGAACTGCTGGTTGCCGACAAGCAGCAGCAACTGAAAGAGCGCCTGGGTACGCTGGCTGAATTGTTTGGCCACCTCACCTCCGCCTCCGGCGACGCCATCACCAGCTATGAAACATCCCTGATCAGTGCTCAATACCCTGGTCGTGGGGAGTTTCTTGAGGCGCTGATTGAGAAGATGAGCGGCAGTGACAAATTGCCCAGCATCGAGGAAATCGAGCGGGTCTGGTACGAAATGCAACGTGAGATGACCGAGTCTGGTCGTATCGTCGCGTTTGAAGCCGAGGTGTCAAAGCCCAACGGCGACAAGGTCATGCAGACAGTGGTTCGCGTCGGCTCCTGGAATATCGTTTCTGAAGATGGCAAGTATCTCCAGTTTGTACCCGAGAAAGGCTCTCTTGAAGAGCTGTCCCGGCAGCCCAGCGGCCCTTTCCAGGGTTGGGCGAAGAACCTGGTTGCGGCCACCAGTGGCATGCACAAGTTTGGTGTTGACCCGACCGGCCCGACCGGCGGCTCATTCCTGGCGGCGCTGATCAACAGCCCGACGCTGGAAGAGCGCTGGCATCAGGGTGGCTATGTCGGCTACGCCATTACGGCGGTCGGTGCTATCGGTTTCCTGATTGCCTTCTGGCGCCTGTTCGCACTGTCGATGATGAGCTCCAGGGTGAATGCCCAGCTCAAGAGCGACTCGGCAAATGACAACAATCCACTGGGTCGCGTGTTGAAAGTGCACGAGAACAACCCGAGCATGGACACGGAGACCCTCGAGTTGAAAATGGAAGAGGCGATAATGAAAGAAACGCCCTCTATCGAAAACTCCCTGACCCTGCTCAAGATCATCTCGGCGGTAGCCCCGTTGATGGGTCTGCTGGGTACGGTGGTCGGTATGATTATTACCTTCCAGGCCATCACCATCTTTGGTGCAGGTGATCCCAAGGCCATGGCCGGCGGTATTTCCAGCGCTCTGGTAACAACGGTACTCGGCCTGTTGGTGGCGATACCGATGGTACTGCTGCACACGATTGTGAATGGCCGCGCCCAGCGCATCATCCACATCCTGAACGAGCAGTCGACCGGCATCATCGCCGAGCATACCGAAGCCAACCTGGGTCCCCAGTAAGATGTTTTGGTTCGACAATGCCTACGAAGCGGTCTCCCGCTTCATGGTTATGGGCGGCGACGTTCTCTGGTTTATTGCGGCCCTGCTGTTCGTGATGTGGGCATTGATTTTTGAGCGAATCTGGTACTTTTACGCGGGCTGGAAAGTGGATGCGGGCAAGGCGATTAGCATCTGGGAGGCGCGCAGCGAGCGCAAATCCTGGAATGCCCACCAGATCCGGCTCAAGCTGATCTCCACAGCCCAGGAACAGATCAACCAATATCTCCCCATCATCAAGACACTGGTGGCGCTCTGCCCCCTGCTCGGCTTGCTGGGCACGGTTACCGGGATGATAGAAGTTTTCAATATTATGGCGGTGACCGGCGGCGGTGATGCCAAGTCCATGGCGGGTGGCGTGTCACGTGCCACCATCCCGACCATGGCAGGCATGGTGGCTGCGCTGTCGGGCTTGTTTGCAAACACCTATATTACCCGTACAGCTGGGCGGGAAAGCCGCTTTCTCAAAGACAACTTAACTACAGATCACTAAGAGGGCAATCATGCGCGCGAAGAAGCAACGAGCTGCGGAAGACGAAGCCCAGATCGACTTGACACCCATGCTGGACGTGGTGTTTATCATGTTGATCTTCTTCATTGTTACAGCGTCTTTTATCAAGGAGGCAGGTGTCGAAGTGAACCGACCGGAAGCTTCGACGTCTAATCCGAAAGAGAACGTAAACATCCTCATTGCCATAACCAGCAATGATGAAGTCTGGATGGATGGTCGTCGCGTTGATGTTCGCGCGGTTCGCGCCAACGTTGAGCGCCTGCACGCCGAGAACCCCAAAGGGGCGGTGGTTATTCAGGCCGATAAAAAGTCGACCACGGAAACCGTTGTCAAGGTTTTGGATGCCTCTCGCGAGGCGGGCGTATACGATGTATCACTGGCAACGGAAGATTAAGTAGACACTATGAAGCGTACTTTGATCAGGTTGGCGATTGGTTCTGTTCTCGCAGTACCGGTGGCTGGTGGACTGTTCTTTATCATGCAGTACCTGATTGCGTCGGCCGAATTGAACATCGACGAAACAAAGCAGCGCCGGCTGGCCGATATTCACATGCCGATACGGGAAATCAGCACCAACATCGCAGAGGCCAAACCGGACAAGCCGGATGACCCGGAAGAGCCACCGCCGGACCTGGCGACTCCCGATCTCGTAATGGATATGAATGTCGAAGCCATTAATATGGCGCCGGCTGCCGTCATGCAAGTGGCCATCATCGGCAGCGGCGGCATGAGCGTATCTGATGGTGAGTACCTGCCCATAGTCAAGGTTGCCCCAATTTATCCGCGTCGTGCTCAAACCCGTGGCATTGAGGGCTATTGCATTATCGAGTACACGGTAACAAAGACCGGTTCCATTAGCGATCCCGTGACGATCGACTGTCAGCCATCGGGCATTTTTGAACGGGCTTCGCTGAAAGCTTCGCTGAAGTTCAAATACAAGCCCCGGGTGGTCGACGGAGAAGCAATTGCTGTGGCAGGTGTGCAAAACAAGTTCACCTACGAACTGGAAAAGTAATCGGTTGAGGCTTTATGAACAGGATTGAAAAAAGCTCTTCGGTATCAGCCAGGTGGTTACGCGCGGCGTTGTTGGCGCTGCCATTACTGGCCTTGCAGCTTGTTGTCTCCCAGGCCTTGATGGACGCGGGCTACACCACCGGGGTTGCCTTCGCTCAGGAAAAGGCGAAAAAGAACCAGCAGGAAACCCGCAGGACACCCGCGCTGCGCAACAAGGTATACGAGCGGCTTTCCGAGGCGCAGGCATTCATTGAAACCAAGGAGTACGATGAGGCCATTGAAGTCCTGCGGAAAATGGAAGAAGCGGGTGGCAAGCGAAAGCTTAACTCATACGAACTCGCCAACCTGTATAACCTGTTCGCTTTCGTCTACTACTCCCAGGATAAATATCTAGAAGCCCTGGGTGAATATGAGAAGTTGGTTGCGCAGCCGGATATTCCACTGGCCATGGAGATTAATACCCGCTATACGATTGCCCAGCTTTACTTTGTTATGGAAGAGTGGAGGCAGGGTGTCGATGCCTTGCACGCGTGGTTCGATGTGACTGAGTCACCCAGTGCACAGGCGTATATTTTGTTGGGACAGGGCTATTACCAGATCAAAGACTACGACAACGCACTGAAAAACACCCTGATAGCGGTGAATATGTACAAGGATAAGGGCAAGGTGCCCAAGGAGCAGTGGTACAGCCTGCTGCGTTTCCTCTATTTCGAAGCCGATAACATCCCGATGACGGTCACGACTCTCGAAGAGATGATCGTCTACTACCCCAAGAAACAGACCTGGGTGCAGCTCTCACATATGTACGGTGAATCCAAGCAAGAGGCGAAACAGCTGGCCGCGATGGAAACGGTCTATGTGCAGGATCTGCTGGACAAGGGTCGCGAGCAGATCACCATGGCCTACCTGTACCTTAATGCCGATGTTCCCTACAAGGCGGCCAGGGTGCTGGAGAAAGGTGTTGGCGATAAATCGGTTGAGGATTCATCGAGGACCCTGGAAATCCTCGGCAATTCCTGGCGACAGGCCCAGGAGTTGAAGAAGGCAATCCCGGTGATGGAGCAGGCGGCTGCCAAGAGCGAGAAAGGTGAGCTTTTCTGCCGCCTGGGAAGTGTCTACCTGGACAATGACAACTTTAAAAAGGCAATCGCCGCCAACAGGAAGGGCCTTAAGCGTGGTGGCGTCAAGCGCCCGGACAGCTGCCAGCTGGTGCTGGGTATGGCGTACTTTAATACCAAGAATTACGCTGGTGCGCGCAAGGCTTTCAAAGAGGCGGCCAAGGACAAGCGGTCGAGAAAGTATGCGGACCAGTGGGTCAAGTATATGAACAACGAAATCGACCGGCAGAAAAAATTGCAGGAAGATGCGTGATAGCCTGAGAGCCAACTCCATGAAAAGGAGCGCTTGGCGCTCCTTTTTTTTTCCAGGCGGCAGGGCGCGGGATCAGTGAGGTGTCATGAAGATAAAGAAACTCAAGAATGAGGCTGAATTAGTGCGTGAGGCACTTCGCGTGGGCGCAACGTATGCGGAGAAGCGCGGCGTGGGAGAATTTGAAGATACAGATTCTGCACATGACAAGGTGACCTACCTGTATCGCCTGCTGGTGCACGACAAGCTGATACAGCCCCTGGCCAAGGACCAGATCAGTGATCCCAATATGAAGCATAAACTGGCACTGTGGATTTCCCGCCAGCTGCCTTCCGGTCATCCGCTGCTGAAATAAACGCTCCCGATCTGGCTGAATCCCCTCATGCTACCGGCAGGATTTTCATGATGTTGGTGTTGCCGCGGTCGCCCATCACGACCCCCTTGGTCAGTAGGATGGCGTCACCGGTCTGCAGGTGCCCGCAGCTCTTGATGAATTCGATGGCCCTGGCTTCTACCTCGTTCTCAGCAAATGCGCTGGAGTCGAAATACAGTGGTATCACCCCTCGACACAGGCATAGTCGCTGCAGGGTTTCCGTGCGATGACTGAGGGCGAATATGGGGCGCCCGGAGCTGAGTCTCGACATCAGCAGCGGGGTGGTCCCCGATTCTGTGAGGCAGGCAATGCCGCGCACTGCGCCGTAGTGGTTGGCGGCGTAGATGGCCGACATGGCGATGGTTTCCTGGGCGCTGTTGAACTCCCGGTCGATGCGGTATTTTGATCGACGTGCATCGGGATGCTTCTCAGCGCCCAGACAGGTGTCCGCCATCGCCGTCACCACTTCCACGGGATACTTTCCCACCGCCGTCTCTGCCGATAACATCACCGCATCGGTGCCATCGAGCACAGCGTTGGCGACATCGAATACTTCAGCCCGGGTAGGCACGGAAGAATTGATCATTGATTCCATCATCTGGGTCGCGGTAATGACGACTCGATCCATTTTCCGGGCCTGGCTGATCAGCGCCTTCTGAATACCGATGAGGGCGGCGTCGCCTACTTCAACGCCGAGGTCCCCGCGTGCCACCATGACGCCGGCGGACGCAGAGATGATGCCTTTCAGGGTGATCTCGTCGGCGACAACTTCGGCACGTTCAATTTTTGCGATGATGGCAGGTGCCAGCCCCTGTTTTTCCAGCAAATCCCGGGTCTGGAAGATGTCCTTGGCAGCGGAGACAAAGGAAACCGCGACGAAATCGGGGCTCATTCGGGCCATGCTCTCAATGTCTGCCATATCCTTGCTTGTCAAAGCGGGAGCCGCCAGGCCGCCTCCCAGCCGATTGATTCCCTTGCGCGAGGCGAGAATGCCGCCAATGATGACTCGTGTTTCTATACAGGCGCCCTCGACACTGTCCACCTGCAGGCGAATCCGGCCATCGTCCAGTAGCAGGATATCGTCACGTTGTACCTGTTCGGACAGGGCCGGGTACTCGAGGCTTACCCCACGTGCGCTGCCCTCACCGTCGGCAATATTGAGGTCCAGTGCAAAGCTGCCGCCTTCATCAAGCTCGACACTGTTGTCCCGAAATGCGCCAATACGGATCTTTGGTCCCTGCAGGTCGGCGAGTATGCCGACGTAGCGATCAAGTACGCGAGCTTGCTTGCGTATACGCTCGGCAACCGCCACATGCTGATCGATGTGCCCGTGACTGAAATTCAGGCGGAAGACATCGACGCCCGCGGTAATCAACGCGGCGATCTTTTCCTCTGACTCGCTGGCGGGGCCAACGGTCGCAACAATTTTGGTTCGGCGCAACATTGGGGCTTCTATTGAGAATTAGTTAACGGCGTGGCGCAGGACTTCACCATAGCCATGGAAAATGGGTGTGCCGTCGTAGGCACCCCGGGTCCTGAGTAGCTGGTGCAGTTCCCTGAGCCTGTAGCAGGGTACGCTGGCCATGAAATGATGTTCCAGGTGGTAGTTCACAAAATTGGGAGCGAACAACAGGCGTTCCCACCAGCGCGGAATAGTCGTGCGGGTGTTTTTGCGGGGGTCGGGGTCATACAGGTCGGGTACCGCTGCATGCTCGGCGACCTGGCGGATACGCACGATCAACATATAGCTGGTCATGAAAGCCGCCAGCCAGAGCAGGTATGCCCAGGGGCTGAACAGCCAGCCCAGCAACAGGGCGAACACCAGGTTAACCAACAGTTGTTGCACAAAAGGCCAGGCCCGGGCGCGGGTCTGCGGGTTGGTAGAGAAAACCTGTGCCGCCTGGTTCAATACGTAACGCAGTAGCTTGTAGCCGGTTTGCCCGGTGAGATCACGGGTGAGCTTGCGTTTGAAGCTATCACGGCTGACGGGATAGGCCTGGTAGTTGGACAGGTCGGTATCTTTATGGGTTCCCGCAAACCGGTGATGATTGGCGTGTCCACGGGCGTAGCTGTGCATGTCGGAAAAAACCGGGTTCGCCGCCAGAAGTTGACCAACCACGCGATTAAGTACCCGGGTTTTGAAAAAAGTGGTATGACCGCACTCGTGGGTAATAACCGCGAGTCCCAGTTGACGCCCGGCCAACAATACCACTGCCAGCAAAATTGTCAGCGGATTGGTCCAGCTATCCACCATCCAGAATACCGCTAGTAGTAAGCACCAACTAATCAGGAACGTACGCCAGGCCAGCCAGTCGTTCTTGCTGGTGAAATGACGAACTTCCTCCTTACTTAAATATTGCGTCCTGTCCATAAGCCAGTATCAGTGCATCTCTCTCAGTTTTTTTAAGGCTCCTGACCACCAGGCCATAGGAACGGTCCATCATACGCTCGATTTCACCGGTGGGCACATCGCCATTCAGGATAAGCGTATTCCAGTGGCGTTTGTTCATATGGTAACCGGGCTCCACAGCCTCGAAGATATCCCGTAGCATCAAGGCCTCATTGGGATCGCACTTCAGGTTGGTGCGAGCCCCCTCTTTGTCTTCGACTAATGTGGCGAACATCTTAGCTTTGATCTTCATTACGGCAACATCCGCACCGAAAGGAAAATCTTCCCAGGCCTCCGGGTGGTCGAGTAAGTAGTCACGTGCTTGCTGATAATCCATAAGCAGGGTCTAATTTAGCATTCAGCTACTATTCTGGCACCCTTGATGAAGAAGACTTTCTATAAACCCCTGGGTTTCCTCTTCCTGGGCCTGGCGGTGCTCGGGATTTTACTGCCAATTCTTCCCGGTACGCCATTCCTGCTGCTATCTGCCTGGTTTTTTGCGCGATCCTCCGAGAAGTGGCACCGACGACTGCTCAATAGTGATCTTTTTGGTCCGTTGATCAACAACTGGGAGCAAAACCGGTGTATCTCCGGGCGCACCAAGGCGGTCGCGATGGTCAGTATGATCCTCGCTGGTGGCGCTTCGATACTGTTCGGGGTAGAGAGCCTGGCCCTGAAAATTGCGGGTCTGATACTGATGAGTGTGGGAACCTTGACGCTGCTGAGCATAAAAACTTGCCCCAAAGCAGAATAATGGACAGATATCTATATATAGACTAAAGTCTAAATATGTCCATACGTGAAGAGAAAAAACGTGCGACTGCACGCCAGATACGCGCGGTTGCACGGGAGTTATTCGTGGCAAAGGGCTATGCACAAACTTCGGTTGAAGAAATAGCCCTGGCCGCCGGCGTTTCCAGGGCCGGCCTGTTTAATTACTACCGGGGCAAGTCAGCTATTCTCCAGGGTCTGTCCGCCGAGCTGGAGCCACGACTGGTGCAGTTGGTGGAGCATTACCAGGCCAAGTCGCTGACCACCGCGGACAAGATCCGACAGCTGTTCGAATATTCCGCGAAAATTCTTGAGCAAACAGCCGCGCTCACCCGTTTGTTGTTTTTGCAGGGCAACAGCGAGGGTTTTCCCACTCTTGAACTCGCATTCAGGCAGTTGGTGCTTGCCGGGCAGCAGTGTGGTGAGGTCCGTAAAGACCTGGAAGCCGGAGCCCTTTCAGAAATGCTCTATCTCGGCTTTATGGCCAGCTTGCTGGGCTGGTGCCGATCCCTGGACATGGCCTTGGACCTCGAGTTGGCAAGGCGCGCAGATGCGCTGGCGCAGATGCTGGCTGCACCCGGTACCCGGGGCTACTGAAAGAGGGAATTTCTGCCAGGCGCTTGTGTGAGCATAGTGCAAAATAGTGCGATACAGTAAGCTGGCGACACAGTCATCAACTCGGCCATCCTATGATTCATCCGCAATTGATAGAAGACTGCCACCTGCTGGGCAGCTTCGCCAGCTCCACGGTCTTGCTGCACCGCAATGCATCGCTGCCCTGGTTTATCCTGGTGCCGGATACCGAGCTGGAAGATCTGCTCGATCTGCCGGCAGAGAAACTGCAGCAGGTAACGGAGGATTGCCAGCGCATCTCCGCATTTCTCAAGCAGTACCTGGCCTATGACAAAGTGAACTTTGCCGGGCTGGGGAACGTGGTACCGCAAATGCACCTGCACATCATCGGTCGCTCAACCAGTGATGCCTGCTGGCCACAACCGGTTTGGGGAAACCTGTCGAGTAGTGCCGACTACGACAGCGCCACTATCGTTGAGTGGCGCGAGCAACTGGTCAGCGAGTATGGTTTATGCGCGACGGGGTAATTATTGTCCTGCAGCGCGGTCAGCGGTTCCTGATCGGCGAGAGGGCAGCGCACAAGCCGGCGCCGGGTTATTGGACCCAGGTCTCCGGCAAGGTTGAGCCGGGAGAGAGTCAGCCAGACGCGGTGATCAGGGAGGCCATGGAGGAAATTGGCTGCCGGGTTCAGCCCCTGGAAAAATTGCAGGCGCTGCCCTCGCTCAATGGACACTTCCTGCTGCACTACTGGCGCACGGATATTGTTGAGGGGGAGCCCTCGATTTGTAACGACGAGCTGGAAGAGCTGCGCTGGGTGACAGTGGAGGAGCTCCGGCAGTTGCAGCCGATCTTCCAGGAAGATATCGATCTGTTCGAACAGCTTTTGGAGAAATCATGAGTTCAATGGAATATCACGCGCCCACAACGGTTGGGGAGGCCTGTTCTCTACTCGGCGCCACCGCTAATTGCCGGGTACTGGCGGGAGGGAC
>Ga0114949_10002356_pt1 | contig 11791 bp, 9 predicted proteins | sample N074metaG_FD_83505 | JGI IMG/M metagenome (GOLD analysis project Ga0114949, IMG submission 83505) | Deep subsurface microbial communities from Kermadec Trench to uncover new lineages of life (NeLLi) - N074 metaG | ecosystem: Environmental > Aquatic > Marine > Ocean trench > Sediment | place... | reverse complement strand
CCTGGCTGTCGAATCGGGCCTGAATTGATCGTTCTGTCAGGTTTCTGACACGCGCTGATGCATCACGGGTACAACCTTATAGGCAGGGTCAGTCTCAGAATCTAGAGCAATCACCTTTGCTTGCACCCGTGCAACAAACTTCGGGCTGGAAACTTCCATCCAGGGTATAACGCCTGCCCAGAGATCACGAAATGTCTGGCTGGTTGTGCCCTCCACAGCGACCGCCAGGATCGCCTGTTCGGCAAGCCCTTGCTCTCCCACGATTTCAGCCCTGGTGAAATTGGATCGCTGGGTATTCGTGAATTCTATCCATAGATTATTGATCCGAAGCAGTTCTACCTCGGTAAGTAGTTCATCGTTTCTTCCCTTGAGCCAGATCCGGGATAGATCTTCATTCTCAGTAATCCTGCCGCGCCATCTGGCAATAGAATCAGAATGACGATCAAGTGCAACGGCACGCTCCAATTGATTGGATTCCAGGGTTGCTTTGGTGCTCTGCCTGATCTGCAGGATTAGCATGATCAGTGTAAAAACAACCGCCACTGCACCGGTAATCTCTCCTATTGCTCCTATGGCATCCCAGTTCATATCAGCCCAGTTCATATTAGATAGTCACCGTCATTTTTTAAAATACTCCACAAAATTCTGATAGGAGTCAAGCAGGGTTGTCAAGGAGTTGACTACTGCGAGGGCGAATCGATTGACAGATGCCTGGTGACACGAATAAACACCATCAGACTCACCACTGTTAGCAGAGCGGCGAGAAAAAAAGGAGCACCTGGGAAGTAGATAATGTTGTCTGATCCGCTGAACACACCGAATGTCTGGGTCATAATTGGTGGACTAACAATCGATGTAAGGCTCATGATGCTGGACAGGCCGCCCTGAAGCTCACCCTGCTGGGAATCACCGACCTGGCTTGATGCAATGGTGGTCAATGCCGGACCCGCCAGTGCTCCCAGTGCGCCGGGCACCATGACAACATACATCATCCAGGAGGATGACGCGCCCGAATAACCCATAAAGGCAATGATCGTTGCCGACATACCCAGAATGCCAGCCCAGCGTACACCAACCTTCGGAATGACAATTCGAATTAGAAAACCCTGTACAAACACCATCAGGATGCCAATAAAAGCTAACGAGTAGCCTATTTCACGTGGCGACCACTCGAATTTCTCAATCGTATAGTAGCTCCAGATGGATGGGAGTACGTGATGGCCAAGATTGTAAATAAACATGACTCCCATAATGCCGAACACCACCTTAAACCTGCTCAGTTGTTTAAAGGTTGAAAATGGATTCGCTCGCGATGGCTCAAATGGCCTTCTGTTTTTTGTATCCAGTGATTCAGGAAGGATGAACAGGCCAAGTGTGAAATTCAGACAAAAGAGACCAGTAAGAAAGAAAAATGGAACCCGTGGACCGAGCTCTCCCAGGAACCCACCGAGTACGGGACCTATGATGAACCCCATACCGAAGGCTGCCCCAAGTAATCCGAAATACTGGGCTCGTTTTTCTATGGGTGTGAGGTCGGCAATATAGGCATTGCAGGTGCTCATGGTTGCAGCACCGATGCCTGAGAGGAACCGACCAACAAAAAGCAGCACCAGGCTGTCTGCGAAACCCATCAACAGATAGTTGATCGCAAGTACCACCATTGACAATAAAAGTATGGGTCGTCGACCGTAAGCATCCGACAAATTACCCAACACAGGTGCGAAGAAGAACTGCATGAACGCATAAACAAACATCAGCCAGCCGCCGTACTGCGCAGAGGCGGCAAGATCATCACCAGATACTTCCATGATCAGGTCGGGAAGGACTGGCATGATGACCCCGAAGCCAATGGAATCCATTAGCACGGTGACAAACACGAAAGTTAACGCGAGTTTGTTGATATTCTCTCGACCTCTGTTGAGCCAGGTCTCAGGATTGCTTTTGCCGATTCGTAGGCTTTCCCAGTATCCTGTCAGAGATGATCCTCAGCTGGATCTCGGATGTCCCTTCAAATATTTTAGTCAATCTGGCATCCCGCCAGTATCGTTCGACTGCATGTAACTTTGTGTACCCGGCACCACCAAATATCTGCAGCGCATCTGAAGTGACTCGTTCAGCCATTTCACTGGCAAACCATTTGACCATTGCGGCTTCCTTATCGAGTCTTTGTCGATTGTCCAGTTGAGTCGCGACGTGGTACATCAGTTGCCTGGCGGCTTCGATGTTTGAGGCCATTCTGGCGATCTTGAATCGGGTTTCCTGGAAGTCCGAGATAGGTTGCCCGAATTGCACGCGTTCTTTTGAATAGGCAATGGCATCTTCGAGCGCGCCACGGGCGAGTCCGATAGCTCGGGCTGCGGTATGTGCTCGTGCGACTTCCAGGCCGCTAACCGTTGTTTTGAACCCTTCCGTACCATCACCACCGACAATATTTTCCTTCGGAATCCGGCAGCCATCGAAGGCCAGTTCAAAAGTTTTCCAGCCAAAATAACCAATCTTTGGAATTGGGGAACCGTGACAGCCTTTGGGGAGTTCACCTCGTGGTTTCTCAACAATAAAAGAACGTAAACCAAGATGTGGCTGATCATCGTCACCTTCTACTCTGCAGAGCACGGAAATATAGTCAGCAGCATCGGCGAATGTGCACCAGTATTTATTACCGGTGATGACCCATTCGTCGCCATCAAGTACCGCCCGACATTTGATCGCAGCAAGGTCTGAACCAGCATCCGGTTCAGAAAGTGACACGGCGGCCAGGTATTCACCCCTTGCCGCTTTTTTGGTCAGCTCGATTCGCTTTTCAAGTGGCCATCCGGAAACACCCATGACACCCCCGGCACGGGCGATAATGCTGGCAACGCTCATCCAGCCACGGGCAAGTTCTTCTGCGATAAGGCAGTACTCAAATACACCGAGTCCCATGCCCCCGTATTCTTCCGGGATGCGAATGCCGAAATATCCCATCTCTCCCATTTTATCGCGAAGGTCCATGGGGATTTCACCCTGGACCGGGTCAAGCTCATTGGCAACCGGCAGTACTTCTTTCATCGTGAAGTCCCTGGCGACTTCCTGAATCATTTTGCGCTCGTCTGTCATGTAGCTGACGTTGCCGGTTAATACGGCATCTTCTGATCTATCCATTACCATTTTTTATGTTTCCTTTTTGTAGTTCAGGCCGGGTCGTGCGCTCCCGGGTCAATCGACTGCTATTAACGGGTCATCCTGAAGGCAAAGCCTGAAGGATCTCCATGAGATGCTTCGCTTCCAGCTCTGCATGAAGTTTTCATTTACCATGAGAACTTCACATGCCAATCATCTCAGCCTTATCAATCACATTTTGCAATATGCGAACACTCGCAGCATCCACCATGACCCCATCGACATTGATCGCACCCAGACCCTGGTCAAGTGCCTCTGCGTATGCTTTTTTCTGTTTACGAGCGGCATCGACTGCCTTTTGCGAAGGTGAAAAGACATCCTGCGCAATTTCAATCTGGGCCGGGTGAATTGCCCACTTGCCCACCATTCCCAGTACATTTGAACGTTCACATTCTGTTCTGAAGGCATCCGCGTTCCGGAAATCAGCATAAGGCCCGTCAACCGGGTCAATGCCATTTGCCCGACAGGCAATGGTCAACCGGTACCTTGGGTAGTGCCAGAGGTCGGGTGGGTATGAAGCGCTGTCGCCACCGACAGATCGCAGGTTCATTCCCTGGCTAGCTGAATAGTCTCCCATGCCAAAAATCAGGCATTCCAGCCGATCACTGCAGGCGGCAATTTCTTCGACATTTATCATACCTTCTACTTCTTCGATCAGGCATTCGATACCGATTCTGTTTTTGAGACCAAGTTTTTCTTCAAGCTGGTCAAGCAGCAGGTGGACAAACATGACATCACTTGCGCTTTTGGCTTTGGTCAGCATGATCGTGTCTAGTTTACTTCCTGCACCGGTAACGACTTCGATGATGTCGTCATGGCAGTACTGCGTTTCAACATCGTTGATTCGAACGCAGACCGTTTTTGGTTTCCATTGTAGGTTATTGAGTGCATCTACGATCATGCCACGTGATGAGGCTTTGGCGCTGGGTGCAACAGCATCTTCAAGATCCAGAAATACATGGTCCAGTTCCAGGTCTGATGCTTTTGTCATCATTTTTTCACTGCTTCCCGGTACAGAAAGCTGGCATCGTCTTAATCTTTTTGGCCGTGACATAAATTTCCCCTCTTGAGTAATCTGAACTATTTCCAGTGTTTAATGTTGAATGATATTTTTATCTGCTAAATCCGCAATCTCTTCCATGCTATAGCCGATTGCCGTGAGAACTTGATCCGTGTGTTCTCCTAATAATGGTGCACGGCGATAGACGCCACCTTGAGTCTTAGTCATTTTGATTGGCGTGTTGGTTACATGGTATTGCTTGCCGCTACCGGGATGGTCAACCAGGGTCAGCATTTTCCTTTTCTCTACATGTGGGTCGTTAAATAATTCCTGGGTATCCTGGACTGGGCCAAAGGGGAGCTTGCCTCCCAGGCGAGACACCAGTTCCTTTTTCGTATATTGGATTGTCCAGTCAGAAACTATTTTGATTGTTTCATCCATATTCTGGGAACGATGATAATTCCGATGGAATTTTTCATCGTCAATTAATTCAGGTTTCTCCATTTCAATGCACAGGGCTTTCCAGAAATTCTCTCCGGGGCAGGCAATGGCAACGCAACCGTCTGCGGCAGGGAATATTCCGAAGGGGCAAAGCGAGGGGTGGCTATTGCCTTCTAATCCCTGCACTACACCCGTATAAGAGTAGGTGGGAACAGTACGCTCACATAGTGCGAGAATGGCATCGTACATGGCGACATCCACGAATTGCCCCTCACCTGTCTTGTTTGCATGATACACGGCGCTCATGATGCCAAATGCTGCAAGGGTTGCCGGAACCAGGTCGCCTATTCCAGGCCCAACCTTTGTTGGCTCTCCATCCTTTGGCCCGGTGATGCTCATCATGCCACCCATTGCCTGGGCGATAACGTCGTAGGCTGGCCATTTACTGTAGGGACTTTCCCCTGTGCGTGGGTCACCGAAGCCACGGATTGCACCGTATACCAGCTTTGGATTAATTTCAGCCAGGCTCTCATAAGACAAACCCAGCCCGTCCATGACTCCGGCACGAAAGTTCTCAACGAGAACGTCTGACTCTGCCACCAGTGAACGGATGATTTGTTTTCCCTCCTCAGTTTTTAAATCAATGGCAATGCTTTGCTTGTTGCGATTGATACTCTGGAAGTAGCCACCATAGGGTTTGCGGTCTGTGATTTCAGGTGGGAAGGGTGGCATTCCCCGGGTGCCGTCGCCGGTATCAAGGGTTTCTACCTTGATGACTTCTGCGCCCTGATCTGCAAGTAGCATGGTACAGAAAGGTCCAGCGAGTGCTCGAGTTAAATCCAGGACCTTCAGGCCTTTAAGCGCACCTGTTGCTTCTTCAATCATACGGCATCTCTCTTCTTTATCTGTACTCGACGTTCACCCTCAAACACCACTTCATCTTTCTGGTTTATACCCCAGTGGCGGAAGGTGACAATACCTGAACGTTCATCATGAGATGTAGTTTCCAGCACTTCAGTAAATGCATAGAGAGTATCACCGTGAAATACGGATGTTTTAAGCCGTATTTTATTAAGGGATAATTCTCGAACCGCGTTTTCAGCGGTATCCTGTGTCGTCAACCCAATAATCATGGCGATGGTGACACCGCCAAACTGAAGCCGTTTCCCAAATGAATCTTTCATCGCTTCTTCGTTGAAATGAGCTTCCGCCGTATTGAGAACCTGGAGAGTAATGCCGACGTTGTCATTCTCACACATGGTTTTACCACGGGCATGACGAATAACCTGGCCAACCTCAAAGTCTTCGAAATAATTGTTGGTGCCCGTGAGGCTCATGTCTTGTCTCCCGGAGACTCTGGCTGATGCATTTCCGGATGGCGAAAGCGAACAAAATTGGTTCGCTTGAATTCAATGACTTTCAATCCGTCCTGGTTGTATCCTGAAGTGAGCCAGGTGATAATTCCTGCGGTCTTATTGCTCTTGGAAATACGTTTGCTGAGCACGGTGCTGGTGGCTGTGAGTGTGTCGCCGACATGTACATCCATGATGTATTCACAGTCATCGACACCGAGAAATAGTCCGCCACCTTCTGATAAATCTTCGACGGACATGCCGAATGTTGTATTAAATACCAGCATCGGGTTGACAACCATTTTGCTGTGGCCTTGAGATTGTGCGTAGGGTTCGTTGAAGTAAATCGGATTAAATGAAAGTGTCTGGGTTGAGAACCAGGAGTTGTCATTCTCACTAATGGTTCTACCCCAGTGGTGCTTAAAGACCTGCCCCTCATCAAAATCCTCGAACTGATTGCCTTTCCTGGCCAAAACAGCGCGTTCACGAAAATCCTCCATAGGAATCTCCTGCAATCGATTGCTTTACAAATTCCGGGCGAACATGGAGAAAAGCCTCTCCCAGTGTCGTTCCGCCGAAGCTTTGTGATACAAACCTTCACGTAGTGGGAAAACAAACCCGTGATGGGTACCAGGGTACCATTCGACCCGAGACCGGATGTTGATACCCTTTAAATACTCTTCCAGTGAATCAATCATCTCCGTGGGTGCATATTCATCAGTTTCCGCACAGCCAAAATACATTTCGCCGCGTATTTTATCAGCATCATGATGGGGTGAATCCTCTGCATCAACCATAAGCCGGACGCCATGAAACGAAGCAGATGCTTTAACACGATCCGCCATTTGAGCCGCGACAGCAAAAGCGAAGGGTCCACTCATGCAATATCCGGTACAACCCACGGGTCCATCACTGGCGGCATTTTCGCCATTTGCGAAGGCGAGTAGCGACTGGCAATCCTCGACAACCATCTTGTTAGAGAGATTGTTCATATAGCCAAACATGATTTCACGGCTCTCGGGCGTTCCATCGACAACGAAATCTTTGGATTCCCGATAGTATAAATTCGGCAACATGACATAGTAGCCGACAGTGGCGATTCGCCGCGCCATATCATGAAGCTCTTCACGCTTGCCAGGGGCATCCATAAGAAACAGGATGATGGGGAAGGGACCACCTTCTTCAGGATGGGTAATAAAGGTGTTGACCGATCCGTCTTTGGTCTGAATATCTAACTCTTTTTCTTTCATTGGGTTTCCATTTACTGAATGTTTTTTCCTGAACCGCCATCCGGCTGCCAGATATCAACTGTATCATCCATTGCAGGTTCGATTGATAGAATAAAAATATCGACATAGGTGAACATTAGCAAGGTGAATTGCTCATGAAACTGCTTCTGATTTGGCGTAGCATGGTTATTCCTTCGAGATAAATACAGAGATCCTGGAAAATGACAGAACGTGTGGACATAGGAGGCTTAAAGGTTGCTCGTGTGTTGGTTGATTTGATCGAACAGGAAATCATTCCCGGAACCGGGGTAGATGCAAACCAGTTCTGGAGTGGGTTGGAGTCCATACTTGATGAAATGGTGCCGAGGAACCAGGCGTTACTTGCGAAACGAGATGAGCTTCAGGCATCGATTGATGGCTGGCATAAGGAGTATGCAGGGCAAGCCCATGATGCTGGTGCCTATCGTGCTTTTCTCATGGAGATTGGATATCTGCTGGAAGAGGGAGATGATTTCGAGATAGAAACCGCGAATGTTGACGATGAAATCGCTCTGCTGGCGGGTCCCCAGCTTGTCGTTCCTATTATGAATGCGCGGTTTGCGCTCAATGCCGCAAATGCCCGTTGGGGAAGCCTTTATGATGCCCTTTATGGAACGGACGTTATTGCAGAATCTCCTGGTGCGGAAAAAGGGTCAGGTTACAATCCGGTTCGTGGCGACAAGGTCATTAGCTATAGCGCCGGGTTTTTAAATGAGTCTGCACCGCTTGCAAATGGGTGCCACGAGAAAGTTAAGCAATATTCAGTAACTGACCAGCAGCTCCTGGTAGAACTGGTCGATGGTTCATCAACCGCTCTGCAGGATACCAGCCAGTTTGTTGGTTACCGCGGTGATGCTGCGAACCCTTCAGGTGTCCTGTTGAAAAACAATGGATTACATTTTGAAATACAGATTGATCGCGGTGACGCGGTTGGTAAAGATCATAGTGCCGGGGTGAAGGACGTCCTGATGGAGTCAGCTTTGACGACGATTCAGGATTGTGAAGATTCGATCGCTGCTGTTGACGCTGAAGATAAAACACTCGTCTATCGAAACTGGCTAGGCCTGATCAAAGGTGATCTGGTCGAAGAGTTTGAGAAAAATGGCAAGGTCATCCGTCGAGTCATGAATCCTGACAGGGAATACACATCTCCGGGCGGTGAAACTTTTTTCTTGCATGGCCGAAGCCTGATGTTGACCAGGAATGTTGGCCATCTGATGACCAACGATGCAATTCTGTTAGCGGACGGCAGCGAAATTCCAGAAGGTATTATGGACGGGATGATCACGAGCCTCGCAGCGATGCATGACATATTGGGTAAAGGCGCCTTGCGAAACTCACGAACGGGCAGCGTCTATATTGTGAAGCCGAAAATGCATGGCCCCGAGGAAGTTCAGTTTACTGTTGATTTATTTGGCCTAATTGAAGAGAAGCTTGGCCTCAGGAAAAATACTCTGAAGATCGGCATTATGGATGAAGAACGCCGTACAACCCTGAATCTTAAAGAGTGCATTCGTGTCGCCAGGGAAAGAATTATTTTCATCAACACAGGCTTCCTGGACCGTACCGGTGACGAGATTCACACCAGCATGGAATCCGGTCCTATGGTGCGAAAGACGTTGATGAAACAACAGGCATGGATTGGTGCCTATGAAGACTGGAATGTGGATATCGGTCTTGATGCCGGTCTTTCCGGAAAAGCACAGATCGGTAAAGGTATGTGGGCCATGCCTGACGAGATGGCGCAGATGATGGAGCTGAAGATTGGTCATCCTGAAGCTGGCGCAAATACTGCCTGGGTACCTTCACCCACGGCCGCGACCTTACATGCCATGCACTATCACAAGGTTAATGTAATGAATCGGCAACAGGATCTGAAAACAAGGCCGAGGGCAAGTCTTGCTGCACTCCTTCAGATACCACTTTTACATGGTGAGAACCTGTCCGAAAAAGAAGTCCAGGAAGAGCTGGAAAATAACGCCCAGGGAATTCTGGGGTATGTGGTTCGCTGGATTGATAGCGGAGTCGGTTGTTCCAAAGTTCCGGATGTTAATGATGTTGGGCTAATGGAAGACAGGGCTACCTTAAGAATCTCATCACAGCACATAGCGAATTGGCTTCACCATGGAATCTGCACACAAGACCAGGTTTTGGAAACAATGAAAAAGATGGCTGCTGTGGTAGACAGGCAGAATAAATCCGATGAGGATTATCGACCCATGGCTGAAAATTTTGACGAGAATATAGCATTTCAGGCGGCCTGTGAACTTGTGTTCAGGGGGCGTGAGCAACCTAATGGATACACTGAACCTGTATTACACGCACGTAGAAAGGAAGCCAAGGCTCTTCTTGGATAACAAATAATTAACTGGCGAGCTAACAGGAAGTTACACCAGCATGAATGGCGATAAGAAAGAGCGAATACTCATTGTTGAAGATGAGGCATTGGTAGCAAGAGAGCTGAAGAGCCGACTTATTCAAATGGGTTGGGAGGTGGCGGGAATCGCCTATGGCGAAGAGGCAATTGAACTCGCCAGGGAGACGCGGCCAGACCTGATGTTGACTGATATCCACCTGAAAGGTGGAATCGACGGTATCGAAGTCGCCGCTAAAATTTGCGAGGAGATGGATATCCCTGTGGTATTCCTCACTGCCTATTCTGACGCAGAAACTGTGGCGCGCGCCAAAGCCGTCACACCCTTCGGCTACATCATCAAGCCCGTTGAGAATCGCGAACTTCAAATTACGATTGATATAGCCCTGTATAAATTCCGCATAGACAAGGAACTCAAAGATACCCAGCAATTATTACAGACGGCACTAACCTGTATCGGCAATGCTTTATTGTTTGTCGATGAGGCCGGAAATATATCCAATGCCAATAAAGAAGCCCTTCAATTGCTTGGACAACAGGATTGTGTCGGTATTAACTGGCAGGAGCTGCTGGGCCAGAAAGGTGGTTCCTCTGTTGTTGAGATGGTGAATACAGCTCTTAGGGACAAGGGGATCGCCAGGCTTCCTCCTTTTGTTGTAGAAGTGGCAGATAAAAAAATGAAGATGATAGACGGAATAGTCGGTCCCATGGATTCAGGTGGTGTACTGATGCTTCGTGAACTGGCTGAAATTAATGATGCTATTGAAATGCTGGCTGCCCCCGGAGAGGTGTTAGCCACGCTTGGCCCGGATATTCTTTCACCAACTGAGTCTTCGTTCTGCCAGATACTTATGTCGACCGATTCGAATCATAAAAGTCTCGAGACGGACAAGATTATCGAAAGACTTTCCCGCAAAATTTCGAAATATGTGCGCTCCACTGATCTGGTAAGCGTGTTCGGCGGGTCAATCCTTTCGGTTAGCATGCCATATACCTCAATCATAGAAGGCGAACTGATTGCCCGTACACTGTTGCGGCAGGTTAACAATGAACTGCCCGGCAGCGAAAAATATCAATTTAGTATAGGCCTTGCACACAGTACCGCCGGAGACAGGCAGCCCATTGAACTATTTCGCAGGGCGAAACTGGCGCTAACGAAAGCGCAAAGCCGCGATCAGGACAAGGTCGTTATGTGGACAGAGGAATTTGAACGCTCCGCGGATGATCGTTCCAGCGAGATTCACCTGGAGCGTGAGTACCATAACCTGGTTCAGCTCTGGAATGTCATGAACGTATTGTCACAGGCACAAGACATAGAGATGCTTTCCCGTGGTTTTTGTGAGCATATGTTCCAATTTTTCAGGTTTGATCGTATTGCAATGTTGGAAAAGAACGATGGTGCTCTCAGTTCAATCACAGGGTTCACAAGAGAAGATGGCGAGATTGCTGATGTTAGTGAACTAGGTCTGAGTGCTGCTGATTTCCAATTAGTTGATAACCTGCAACCTGATGGATCAGGTGATGCAAGGCTCGATGGCACCTGGGTATTTGGCGTCGGTAAAGAACGAGTTCTACTGCTGGACTACCCTGAACAGGATGACAAGTCCCAGACTTTCATCAGGACACTGGTGGCTTACTTTTCGACAGGTATTGCCCGTTTTGACCTACCCCAGAAAGCTGAATTACTGAAAGAAACCTTTGACAGAGATGCACTTATCTATAGATCTCCCCAGATAGAAAGTATCATGGAGAGTATTAAGCTGGTTGCGCCAACAGATGCGACGGTGCTTATCACAGGTGAATCTGGCACGGGTAAGGAACTGTTTGCGAAACACCTGCATAAAATGAGTAGTCGCCAGGATAGCCCCTTCATCATCGTTGATTGTGGGGCCATTGTTGGTAGCCTGATAGAAAGCGAATTGTTCGGCCATGTCAAAGGCGCGTTTACCGGTGCCGATAGAGATTTTTCGGGACGTCTGAGGGAGGCAGATGGCGGAACCGTACTGTTGGATGAGGTTGGCGAACTTCCATTGGATGTGCAGGTGAAGCTTCTCAGATTTGTTCAGGATCGACAGATTATAGCCGTTGGGGCTAGTAACTATCAAAGCGTCGATACAAGGATTCTCGCCGCGACGAACAAAAATCTGGAAAAAATGGTAGCCGACGGGACATTCCGTGAAGATCTGTATTACCGATT
>Ga0114949_10002355_pt1 | contig 11793 bp, 11 predicted proteins | sample N074metaG_FD_83505 | JGI IMG/M metagenome (GOLD analysis project Ga0114949, IMG submission 83505) | Deep subsurface microbial communities from Kermadec Trench to uncover new lineages of life (NeLLi) - N074 metaG | ecosystem: Environmental > Aquatic > Marine > Ocean trench > Sediment | place... | reverse complement strand
GCTTCGTGAGCTCGCCCTCGTGCACGCCGAGCAGCTTGAGATTAACCAGCAGAAGGTCCATCTCCACGTTGCCGACGCGCTCGCCGATTCCGAGGGCGGTCCCGTGGATGCGCGTCGCCCCCGCCTGCATGGCGGCGAAGGCGTTGGCCAACCCGAGACCACGATCCCGGTGGCCATGCCAGTCGATCCCCACATCCTCGCCGGAAGGCTCTACGATCTCCTCGATCACGAACCGCACGACGGCGCGTGCACCGGCCGGAGTCGCGTGACCCACCGTATCGGCCAAACAGAGGCGCCGAGCACCCCACTCGATCGCCTTGCCGTAGAGGGCCTTGAGCGTCTCGGGGCGGGCCCGCACCGTGTCCTCGGTGACGAACAGCACCGGTAGCCCTTCGCCGACCGCGAAGGTCACCGCCTCTTCGGATACCCGGAGCATCTTGTCCAGCGTCCAGTCTTCGGCGTACTGGCGAATCGGCGAGCTGCCGATGAAGGTGCACGCCTCGATCGGAATGCCCACCTCCTGGGAGATACGCGCGATCGGCTCTACGTCGGCCACCACCGTGCGGGCTGCGCAGTTCGCCGTGATCGACAGCCCAGCGTCGGATATCTCTCTGGCCAGCGCCGTGACTGCCTCGACGGCCCTAGGGCCGGCACCGGGCAAACCTATGTCCGCCGTGTGAATGCCCAGCTCGTCCATCAGGTGCAGGATGCGGATCTTACGCGCGATGTCCGGATCCACCACGGAAGGGTTCTGGAGCCCGTCTCTCAGCGTCTCGTCGTCCAACTGGATCTCACCCAGCGTGCTCCAGTCGAACGCGTCGGCCTCGTGGGTATTCCAGTCGTGAATGAGATCGCTCTCGTCCATCGAAGCTCCATCCTCAGCATTCCCGTACGATGCGCCCGCGTGGGCTAAGTATAGCTCCGGGGGGGGATGGTTTGACACCCGCCACCCGCCCGACGAGCTTCGAAGGATGACCGAAAAGTCCTTTGCCGCAGGGCCACAACTCCTCTCCGACCCGGTTCTCCTTGGCGCCCTGGACTATCTGATCGAGCGTGACGAACGGACCTTGTTCGATCAGGTCTTGCTCACGGAGATTCCCGCACCTCCGTTCGGCGAGGCTTCCCGAGCGGCATGTCTGATGAAGCTCTTCGCCGAAGCGGGGCTGGAGTCCGTGAGTATCGATGACGAGGGTAACGTGCTCGGCGTACTCGGCGATGCATCTGACGAGCCCCCGCTTATCCTCTCCGCCCATCTCGATACGGTTTTCCCAGAGGGCACCGACGTCTCGGTCCGCGTCGACGGAGACACGTGGTACGGCCCCGGCATCTCGGACGACGGGCGCGGGCTGGCCGCCCTACTCGCCATCGCCCGATGCATGGGAGAGCTTGGGATCAGGCCGAGCTTGCCGATCTTGTTCGCCGCCACGGTAGGTGAAGAAGGGATCGGCGACTTGAGGGGCGTGAAACACCTGTTCTCGGAGCACGGAGCCGCCCGGTCCGCACGGGCGTTTATCTCCCTCGACGGTGCAGGCTCGAGCCGCGTTGTGGCGGGGGGCCTCGGTTCGAGGAGGCTCCGGGTCACAGCTCGGGGACCGGGCGGACACTCCTGGGCCGATCGAGGCGCCCCCAACGCGATTCACGCCCTCGGATGGGCGGTCGCCGAGATCGCAGCCATCGACGTTCCCTCGAGCCCTGCCTCAGGGGTGACGGTGGCACGATGGCGTGGGGGGACGAGCATCAACGCCATCCCCGCCGAAGCCTGGTTCGAGTTGGACTTGAGAAGCGAGTCGGCCGACGTCCTGCAGGAGCTGGAGATGGCGGTTTTGAGCCTGGTGGACGAGGCCGTCGATCACGAGTCGGACCAATCTCAGGATGACGCGGTGAGCCTGGAGGTCGCGGTAGAAGTCATCGGCGATCGGCCGGCCGGATGCTCGGATCCGGACTCGCACCTCGTCCAATCTGCGCGCGCGGCTACTCGGTCCATCGAAGTGGAACCGGTCCTGGTGGTAGCGTCCACAGACGCCAACATCCCGATGTCGCTGGGTATTCCGTCCGTGACGCTGGGCGCCGGCGGAGAGGCCGGCCGCATACACACCACCGAGGAGTGGTACCGAAACGAGCGCGGACCCGAGGGCATATACCGCGGCTTGCTCACGGCGTTGCTCGTTACCGGCGTCTCCTGAGCAGTGACCTGGAGGAAGGGGCTAGAATCCGGCTTCAGCCGGCCACTTCCGAGTCGGCAGCCACACTCAGAGATCCCGAGAAACCGCTGATCCGAGCCCGGTTCCCCACCATCGAATCACGCAGATTCGACGATTCGATCGACGCGCCCTCCCCAACGATTACGTCAACCAGCGTCGAGCCCTCCACCAACACACCCCGCTCCAGCGTGACATTGGGGCCGAGGGACGAGTCGCGCACGACCACTCCCTCTTCGATGCGCACGGGCTCCACCAACGTACTGTTTTCCACGACGGCATCGGGATCCACCCCGCCACGCGTCGTCTCGAGCAGATGCCGGTTGGTGTTCAATAGCGTCTCCAGCTTGCCGCAGTCATACCAGCCGACCACCGGGGCGGTACGGATGCGGGCGCCTTGGTCGACCATGTACTGGAATGCGTCCGTCAGGTAGTACTCTCCCGACGGTCCGGGGCTGGACGCCATGGTATGCTCGATCCCATCGAACAAGAGCTTGTGGTCACGGATATAGTAGAGGCCGATGTTCGCCAATTTCGAGAGGGGCTCAGAAGGCTTTTCCACGATGCGGGTCATCGCCCCAGTATCGTCGGTGAGGATGACGCCAAAGTGTTGGTAGTCCTCGACCTCCTTGGCCCAGATAACACCGGACCACTCCTCCGGGAGGGTTCGCACCAGCGTTAGGTCGGCATCGAACAGAGTGTCGACAAAGAGGATGAGCACGTCCTCGTCCACGTAGGGCGCCGCGAGTTGCAGGGCGCCGGCTGTGCCGTTCTGGACCTCTTGAACGACGTAGTGGCCAGTGATGCCGGGGTATTCGTGCTCGATGTACTCGCGCACGACATCTCGCAGATACCCCACCACGAACACGATCTCCTCGATTCCCAACACCTGAAGATCGTCGAGGATGTAGCTCATGACGGGACGTCCCCCAACCTTGAGCAACGGTTTGGGTGTGGCGAACGTGTGGGGGCGTAAGCGACTCCCCTTCCCGGCGAGAGGAATGATGGCCTTCATGGAACTCCGTTCTGTAGCGGTTGAGCGGGATGCGGGCGGGCCGACGATCAGGCGTCCAAACTATACGGGTCTCCACCATGGGCGGCAAAGATCGAGCCAGAGCTTGCGATCCAAGAATTACGGGGGAACTCTTCTGGCAACGAGCGGTTGAAGCTTCGAGCCGGCGGCACCACACCAGGCATCGATCGGGACAGGTTGGAGGCAATGATCAAGACACGCCGAACATTTTGGAGCACCTGGCTCGCCGGCCAACTGGCAGGTGCACTCGGGAGCGTGCTCGCCCTGGTCGCGTGTGCACAGGCGGCACCCCTCGCTGCAGTAGGGGCCGTAGCCGCTCCGATGCAGGTTGCGGACACGGTAGGTACGCTCGAGGTGTCGGGCACGGCCTCCGTGACGATCCCCGCCGACCGCGCACGGGCGAGCTTTTCCGTAGAGACGGAGGCAGCCACAGCGCAGGCGGCGTCCACCGAAAACGCCGAGCTCATGGAAGCGGTAATCCGTGCCGTGCGTCAGTCGCAGGCCGTCGGACTTTCCGTTCAGACGAGCGGTTATGCCGTGCGGCCCCGGTACGTGCGGTCCGCCGCCGCGAACCCTCGGGAGCAGCGCATAGTTGGGTACACCGCGGTCAACAGCGTGCAGGTGACCCTGGAGGATGTCGACGCGGTGGGTAGGCTCATCGACGCGGCCATTTCCGCAGGAGCGAACCGCGTCGCCAGCCTCGTCTTTTTCTCGTCCGACACCGAGGGCGCCCGACTTCGGGCGCTGACCGACGCGGTCTCGCGGGCCCGGGCCGAAGCTGCAGCCGTCGCTGACGCCATGGACATGAGGCTCGGTCCGGCCCTGCGCGTGCGGACCGACTCTCCACGGCAGGGTTTTCAGATGAGGGCCACCCTCATGGAGACGGCTCAGGCGGTAACCACGCCGGTCGCCCCAGGCCAGCTGACCGTGAGCGCCACGGTGACGATCACCTACCGATTGGAGAGTCGCTGATCCCCCAGGGAGTGGGTCTGCTCGAGCGCGTCTCGCGGGGCGTCACGACGAACCATGCCGAGACCGTGCCTACGGCAGAGGATCGCCGGCTGCGAGGCCGCACGTACGCTATTTCCTTCGACCGGGTGTGGAACGCAGCGTGCGCCCAGATCGAGGAGGGCTGGGGGTGGCAGCTGCTCGAAGCGGATGACCAGGCGGGCTCGATCGGGGCGACAGCCACGACGCTCATCTTCCGCTGGGTTGATGACGTTTCGCTCCAGGTCACGCTCGACGCGAACGCCCAGACGAGGGTCGACATGACGTCTCGGTCCCGGAAAGGCAAGGGTGACCTGGGCACCAACCTTCGACGCATCGACCGTTTCATGCGCAGACTCGACCGAAATCTCGACGCTCGACCGGAAGAGATTCTCGATGCCCTGGACCCCGCCCGATGAAGTCCCGGTCGCTTGGACCCGGACCGCTCATGGTGGTGGTCCTCTTGATTCTAGCCCATGGTTGCCACCCCGACCCGTCGGCCACGCCGGGCCAAGCGGGGGTCGAACCCGCCGATACCGCGCCGAATCGAAACTTCGAGTCGAGAGTCTACGAACGGAACATCGTGTTCATGACCACGGGGCAGGACAGCGCGATCATCGTCCCGTGGTTCTTCACCGCCCAAACACACCCGGGGGGCGTTGTTCGCGAAGTTCGGGGATGGCTGGCCCGGAGCGGAGAATGGGAACCGTTCTTCCAAGACCGGTGGGAGGGGCCACCTACACGGGCCCCATACCGGATTCTTCCCCGGGCCGCGATGCGTCTGTTGGTGGGGGAGGGTGATGCGCTCGAGGCGATTCTCTACGAGGAAGGTGCCCGGCAACTGGACATTCTGATCGACGAGCCGGTAGCTGACTGGAGCGGGACCCGCGGGGAGGTGTTTCGGGTCCACAACGGCTCGATGCTGCTGGGGGGCCAACCGGCCGATGGGGTCCTTTTGGACGTAAACCGAGCGCATCGGCCCGACAACGTGCCACCGGGGGATTGGATTTTCCTGGAGGGCGGGGCCTCACTGACGATCGTGCTCGAGGCGCCGGTGGGCATTCCTCCGGGCTCCACGCCATTTATCGGCTGGGCTCGGCAGGGCGACCGTGAACTGCGCTGGCCTCGCGTCGACGTGGAATGGACCGAGACCCGCGCATTCGAGCGAGCGAGGCGGGACGTTCCCGTCGAGTGGTCCATCGCCTCCGACGATGGGGCATTGGCGGGCACTCTCTCGACCGTGGCAATGCAACTCACGGCGGGGGACGGTGCCGGTCCGATCCTACCTGTGGACGGACTGTTCCAGGTCAGGGGCACGCTCACAATCGACGGCAAATCGTACGATGTGCGAGGCGTCCTTCGTCACATTCAACCGTAACCCAGTATGTCAGACGCACTAATTCGAGCTCTTCTCACAATCCTATTCGGCGCCGTAGCTGGCGGCCTGACGAACACGGTGGCGATCTGGATGCTGTTCCACCCGTATGAGCCGTTCAAGCTCTTCGGATTGCGCATCGGTTTCCTACACGGTGCCATCCCCAAGAACCAGGCGCGGCTCGCAGCGGCGGTGGGGAAAACGGTGGGAAGCAGGCTGCTCACAGACGAGGACCTGGCGGCCATCTTCGCCGACGAGGCGTTCCGCGACGCGTTCGATGAGCGTCTCTCAGGTTTTCTAGGGGCGTTGCTGCACGAGGAGAGAGGCTCGCTCAGGGAGCTGTTTCCCGAGGCGGCGCTAGCCGAAGTTGAAGGGCTGCTCGAGGAGATGGTCGATTTCGGTCTGCTGCGGCTGGACGAGTACCTGGCTTCGGAGCGGTTTCCGGAAGCGATCAGCCGGCGCGCACAGGAGATCGTCGAGTCCATCGCGGACGAGCCGATCGCCGGGCTGCTGACGCCGGCGCGGGAGGAGGCCATCGCGGAGTTGGTCGAAGATTGGATCCAGGACGCTGTCGACAGCGAAGACTTCCAGGCGGCAGTCGCCGATTACCTGGAGCGGGCGTCGGACAAACTTCTGACCCCTGGACGTACGTTCGAGGAGATCCTTCCTCCGGGCCTCGTGGGAGCAGTCGAGAAGGGTATCGCCGGTTATCTGCCGCTCGCCATCCAGCGACTCGGATCTCTCCTCGAAGACGAAAAGGCGCGTGCGCGCTTCGAGCGCTTCATCCATGAACTGCTCCGCAACTTCATGAGAGACCTCAAATTCCACCAACGCCTCGTGGCGAGCCTGATCGTCACGGAGCAGACCATCGACAAGGTCCTCAATACCATTGAGGCGGAGGGGGCAGAGCGGCTGTCCGAGATGCTTCAGGAAGAGGAAATCCAGGAGGCTATGGCTCGTGGTGTAAACGAGGCCATCGTCGACTTTCTGCGCCGCCCGGTCGTCTCGGTTCTCGGGGAGGGCGAAGATCCCAGCGTCGTCGGGGCGCGCGCGACCCTGGCGGGTTGGATCCTCAACCTCGCGAGCGACCCAGCTACTCGTAGCTTCGTGGTAGAGAAGCTCGGCTCCGCCTTGGAGCGGGCCGGCGCGCGCACCTGGGGCGACGTCTTCGGCAAGCTCCCACCGGAAAAGGTCTCGGGCTGGCTGGTCACGGCCGCTCGGAGCGAGCCTGCGGGCGTCATGTACAGGGAGACCGCGCTCCGGCTGAGCGCCGGCCTGCTCGACCAGCCGATCGGTACGCCGGCCAACTGGCTCCCGGAGGGTGCTCCGCGGCGCATCGAGGAGTCGCTCGCAAGGCCGGTGTGGAAGTGGCTCCAGACTCAGGTGCCTGCCGTCGTGCGGCAGATCGATGTGGCGCGTAGGGTCGAGGAGAAGGTGTTGGAATTCCCGACCGCGAAAATGGAGGACTTGGTTCGCAGAGTCACCGATCGCGAGTTGAAGCTGATCGTCTGGCTCGGCTACGTGCTCGGCGCATTCATCGGGGTCGCGCTGGTGATCATGAACACGTTTCTGCCCTGACCTGCCGCGGCCTCAGCCCCGATCGTCTTCCTGCCGCTTCTTCTCGTCCGGCTTGGTAGAAACCGCGGTGCGGAAGTATGTCCGTACCGCCCGCCGTTCGGAGGCACGTTTGGTGGGCCTCATATAGTTGAGCCACATGAAGTGGCGCTTCGCTTTGCGGGGGGGATGCCCGCCCGAGGCTAGGCGGTGATCGATCTCTTCACGCGTCTGAGTGAAGGTGCCGCGTCCGAGGTAGAGGCCCAAGACGAGGGCCGCGACACCTCCGAGGATCTTCAGGAAGAGAATTTTCGGCCGACTCCTTCAGAGGGCTTCTAGGCCTTCCCGACGGACTCCAGGAAAAGCAGCACGATGCCCACGGAGAGCATGATCGGCACCACGTTGGTTCCTACAGCGACCATGGCGACCACCGTCCAGAAGACGATGTGTGTGAAGGTATATCCGCCCGGGAGCAGGTTCATGTCGTTCCTCGTAAGCGTTCAAAGCCCAGCGCCGTCAAGATAATATGGCGTCGCGGGCCCCTGTCTTCAATGGCAGCTTCAATCGGTCCGGTCGGCCGGCGTCTCGAGGGCATCGCCGGTCTGGGCATGCAGCCGTTTGCGCACATCCGCAAGGTAACCAGGCGCGATGTCGAGAAGCCTGCATACCTTGCGCATCAAGTACTCCTCTCGGTTGGAGAGTTCCCCGTCCGAATAGACGAGACCCCACATCACCTCCACGAGAACCATCTTCTGACCGAGCGAATAGTTCTGCTTGATCAGCTTGGTGAACTGCCAGAGATCGACCGCGTTGACGCGCTCCTTTTCGGCAAGCGCGATGAGCTCCGTCGCCTGATCCTGATCCAGGCCATACTGCCTGCGGATCGCGCCCTCGAGGTGCTGGGCCTCGTCGTCGGTGAAATCCTCATCCGCATGAGCCAACTCCAATAAGAGAGCGCAGGCTGCAAGGCGAATGTCGTGTTCGGGTACCGCTTCCTGTTGAGGATCCGGCGCCATCGAGGAACCGAAGAACGACTTGATAGCATCGAGCATGTCTGAACCCTGCTAGGCATCGCGAGAGAGATAGGCCATCGTCAGATTAACGCTCGTATGTGTTACAAGCCAGAGAGCTCTCATCGCGCGATTCCCCGTTGAACGAACTCGCCTCGATGGTACACCTCGATACGCCGGGCGAGTCCTCGTCAGCCCGGCGGCGCATCGCTTCGCACCCAGCAGACGTTAGATTTACCGCACACGCCCACTCCAGCAACGTAGACCATGGCCAAAAACGCATCCTTCGACATCACGACCGGCGTCGACCTCCAGGAAGTCGACAATGCAGTGAACCAGGCGATAAAGGAGGTCCGGACCCGTTACGACTTCAAGGGGACCGATTGCAAGATCGAGTTCGACCGTGAGGCCCCTGCAATCAAGCTGGATGCGGATGACCAATATCGGCTCGGACAGCTCCTACAGATCGTGCGAGAGAAGCTCACTCGGCGCAGCGTGCCGCTCAAGAACCTGGATCAGGGCAGCGTCGAGATGGGTACGCTCGGTCGTGCGCGTCAGGTCCTGGGGCTCAAGCAGGGGATCGACCAGGAAACCGGGAAGAAGATCGTCAAGGACATCAAAGGCGCGGGGTTCAAGAAAGTCCAGGTGCAGATCCAGGGCGACGAACTGCGGGTGACGGCACCGTCCCGCGACACGCTTCAGGAGATCATCGCGTTTACGAAGGGGAAGGACTACGGCGTGGAGTTGATGTTCGGGAATTATCGGTAGGTTCGTCGCCGGTGCCCTAGGAGCATCCCCCGCCAACCCCTACTCCTGGAGCCGTACCTTCCGCACACCCGCCCTGAGGGGCAGCACGATTGCGAACCCTGTGAGCAATGCCGCTCCCGTAACTCCCAGAATCAGGGGCACGAAGCCCGCGCGGGCCGGGTCACCATCCCGGAGGCCCGCCGCGAGCGGGAGTAAGACGGGCCACGCGAGCATGCCGACCACTCCCACCAGGTAGGTCACCGAGGCCATCATGAACAACAGGCCGCCGAACGAGGTCGGTATTTCGGCCGTATTCTCCGTCTCGAAGTTCGGAAAAAGAGCGCCGAACCCCAAGGCCAGAGCGGTAATCGCGAACGTGATCGCGATCATCGCGACAGTCGTGATGCCGAGAATCAGAGGCAGGGCGTCCAAAATGATATTGGTCAGGACGATGAGCGGTATGGCCACCATCAGGAGCGGGATCGTGCCCACCCAGTACTTCGCCCAAAACAAGGTCTTGATGTCCAGCGGTGACGACCGGAGCAGCCACATCATGCGGCCCTCGATCGACATGGCCGGGAATACGAACCGGGCCGCGATCGCGGCAACCACGAAGCCCGCCAACCCAAGGTTCAAGAAGGACACTACGTTGATCAGGAAGAACGAAACCTGCTCGCCGGTATAGAGCGGGAGCACCTTGATGTTGTAGACGTACACCACCACCAACACCCCCAAGAGGAGCAGTTGGGACCATTGCGTGGCGTCCCGGAAGAAGACTCGAATCTCCTTGGCCACGAGCTCGCGAACCTGCGGGCTCGCGCGGGAGAGCAACCGATCCACGAACCGTGAACGTGTACGCCCTTCCTTACGCTGAGAGCCCTCCTGGGCCCGAGTGAAGCCGGTCCTGAAGAAGCGGTCGTGCAGCCATGCGCCCCCAACGAAAAACGCCGCGGCCGTGCTCCAAAGCAGGAAGAACGGAAACGGATCGAAGAATCCGTTGAGGTGCGACATCAAAGCCTCGGCCACCCACTCGTTCGGGAGCCACGGCGACGTCGGACTCCGCAGCACAGCCATGAAGTCCACCAGATCGCGGAACTCCTCGGGCCGCACGAGCCGTTCAGGCTTGAGGAATCTGAATAGCGTGACTACGCCGGCAACGGCCAGAAGGCCCACGAGCGCAAGTAGGTCTCGTGTCCTTCGTGCCGGGAAGACGTTGACCAAGATCAGCGTAAAGGCTGTGCCGAGTACGGCCGGCAGCACCAGGTATGGGATCAGGGACGCAACGGCGAGCGCATAGAAGCTCATCCCGGCGCCATACACCACGCCGTAGGCGGCAAGCAACGGCACCAACATGAGGGCCACCATCCACGACGAGTCGACGATCGTCTCTGTGAGGCGTGCGCCGTAGAGCTTGAGCGGATCGATCGGCGCGGCCATCAACAGCTCCAGGTCCTTCGACAGAAAGAACGTGGAGAGCGCCGTAATCACGTTCGAGAGCAGCAGGATCATGAGGAAGGTGAGCAAAGCGAGCCCCAACAGCTTGCTCGCCAACAGGTCTCCGATCCCCTGAGTGCCTCGGAAATACAGCAACATCCGGAAGATGACGCCGAAGATGAGGGCCCAGAAGACGACCCCGATGAATCCCAGGAGGAGCCACTTCCCGAACCCGCCCCGCTCCGCGCGGGCCCGATTCACCTTGGATCGGATCTTGGGGCTGAGCAGCGCAAGAACCCCGCGCCCGTTCATGGTAATTCCGTTCACGCGCCTTGGAGGCTGGCCACCACATTAGCCATATCCTCGTTGCCGGTCATCTTCAGGAAGATCTCCTCCAGGTGAGCCTCTCCAGAATCCACCTGGTCTCGGAGGTCATCCATGGTCCCAAGCGCGATGATGTCGCCCTCGCGGATGATGGCGATCCGGTCGCAGACCGCCTCGACCACCTCCAGTGTGTGGCTGGACAGAAAGACCGTGCCGCCACGATCCACGAAGGCCCGCAACAGGTCCTTGAGAATCCTGGCCGACCTCGGGTCCAACCCGACCATGGGCTCGTCCACCACAATCAATTCGGGCTGGTGGATCAACGCTGAAATGATAAGGAGCTTTTGGCGCATTCCGTGCGAGTAGCTCTCGATCAACTCATCACGCCACTCGCTGAGGCTGAAGAGATCGAGCAGGCCCGCAACCCTCTGTTCGGAAACGGATTCGTCCTTGCCCCACAGGCCCGCCACGAACCGAAGGAACTCTCCGCCCGAAAGTTTCTCGTACAGGAACGGGCGGTCGGGAATGTAGCCGATACGTGACTTCGCGCTCACGGGGTCCGAACCCAGGTCGTCTCCCCCGATCTCGATACGCCCACCCGATGGCTGGAGCACACCCGCAATCATGCGGATCGTCGTGGTCTTCCCCGCGCCGTTGGGGCCCAGGAATCCGAAGATCTCCCCTCTGGGCACCGTGAGGTCGATGCCGTTGACCGCCGTGAAGCTGCCATAGCGCTTCACGAGGCCCTCGAGGTGCAACATGTCGGATGAGGCGCCGGCCTGGGGGATCTGCCCGTCCATGAGTGCGACGATCTGTGCCCGCACCCGCTCACCTACGCTCGAGGGACGGTTCACGGACCGTCCTCCTCGGCGGAGGGCGCATCCAGTACTTCGATGTTGAGCCGACCGATAAGGCGGATGATCTCGATCTGTTGTGCTAGCCCGCCGATGACGAATCGAATGTGGGCGGCGTCCGCCGGAAACTGGCCGAAGGTGGGGTCCACGGCCACCCACTCGCCGAGCCAGACCTCAGGCCATGCGTGGTAGAAAAATGCCTCGTTGACGTATACCAATCCGACCGCCGTTCGGGCCGGCAAGCCGAGCGATCTCGCCATCGCCACAAACAGAACGG
>Ga0114949_10002354_pt1 | contig 11796 bp, 6 predicted proteins | sample N074metaG_FD_83505 | JGI IMG/M metagenome (GOLD analysis project Ga0114949, IMG submission 83505) | Deep subsurface microbial communities from Kermadec Trench to uncover new lineages of life (NeLLi) - N074 metaG | ecosystem: Environmental > Aquatic > Marine > Ocean trench > Sediment | place... | reverse complement strand
CCAAAAATCTTTGTGTTTTTTTGGGGCCAGCATTTTCCCTAAGTCAAAAGGAAGACTAAAGGAAATAACGATTTCTCCGGGGACAAACTTTTCTACATCTGCACCACCGAGTTCATCGTAGTAGAACTGTCGATAATCAACATTGGCCGCAAAATATTTCATAAATTGCCATGCGACCCCAACCCCGAAGGCCTGGCCATTGGTTTTATAGCTACTACCGCTTCCAATACCCGGGGTTGCTCCTGCCAACTCATCACCTTTAAATTTCCAGGTCGACTGCCAATACCAAGTGGCCCTAAAACTCCACTCACCAAATATAAGCCCAGCAAAAGCGCCATAATTATATTTTTGTCTTTCTACCCGGCCTACATCTTCATATTGAACTTTATGAGACATATAATCGCCATCAATCCCCAGGGTAAAATAGCTCATCCTAAATCCTAATCTCATCCCGACATCAAAACCATTATAAGTTACTTTAGTGTCTGTGCCGCTAACAACATTTGGATCTTCACCCTTAACGCTAAAGCCATAACCGACATATGGCTCGATTAAAAAACCTGCTTGTACCGTGCTTGTTATGAAGAAAAATGAGACCAGGATAAGTGGCCATCTTTTTAAGAAATTCATTGCTCCTACCTCCATGTAGATCAATCTTTTATAAACGTATAATACTAATCGGTAATCTATTAAAAATTATAAATAAAATTAATTGATTAATAAACTTATTAGATTAAAAAAGTGTTCTACTCGGTCTTGGAATCTAAATTAAAAGGAAGCGAAACAGTAAACAATAGCTCAGAAGGCCTGAATCTTTTATCATTGCTTACTTTTTCATCATTGAAATGATTGTAGGAATAATATTTATACTCAAAGTTAACCGCTACCCACTCCCAAACTCTCCAGCCTATGGCCAAGCTAAAACCATTTCCTGACCAGGTATCTCCATCGTGAACAATATCATAATCAAGGAGATCACTCGGAATTTCAGTGAATTTATATCTAATAAGCGGAAAGTAAGAAACCCTGACATTGAAATTATCTTTAAGCCATACTCCGACAAATATCCCTAGGTTTAACATTTGAACTTTAGGCCTGATTTCTGTCGCTTCTTTAGTATCAGGATCGCCTAAGGTATAGGTAGGCTTCATTTTTCGCCAGTCAAAATCTAGGCCGGCCATATAGATATCGTAGACATATCCAGCTCTTGCTCCAAAATCCCAAGTTCCATAATCAAGAATGATTTCATTACCATCAAAAAGTTTTTTCTCAAGTCCCGCGACACTGGCAGCATAGCCAAAATAGGGCTCTAGCAAAACGCCCGCTTGAGCTCTACCTATTCCTAAAAGTAGCAAAGCTAGTATTAACTTTCTGCAATAAAATCTCATCAAAACCTCTAGATAACTTAAATGCTATGGGAGGGAAAACTTCTAGGCATTATGCGTAAAAAAGGGGCCTAAAAAGGCCCCCACTAGGTAAAAATATATGATTTAACTTATCGTCGGCTACTTCTGCTTGGAAACTCAAATGGAAGGCTTATAGAGACTAAAAGATCACCCGTATTCCAATTTGGGATATTTGTACTTCCATTTAGTTCATCATAGACGGTCTGGGTCCACTCAAGATTGAGGGCCAACCAATTAAGAAATCTATATCCAATGTCTACCCCCCAGCCTGTTCCCTTATATTCCAAAGTTACTGGCATAGGAGTACCAAAATTGTCAAAATCAGATTTAGCATTGGACATAAAAAAATATTTTCCCCGAATCATCCATTGGCCTCTATGGCCCAAATAGAGCCCCACAAAGGCCCCTATATTGGTCATATTCCATTCCTGCTCGGCTTCAGTGGAATCCCATTTTACTTTAGGTTGTTTCCAATCAAATTCTACTCCTATTCCAATCCACTTAAATATCCAGCCAAGACGGCCACCAACCTCATAGCTATTCCAACTAAATGTTTCTTCTGGAGTAGTTTCCCATTCTCCCTTCAGATTTGTGTTATAGCCAACATAGGGCTCAAAAAGAAACCCTGCATTTGCGGTGCTGGAAAGGGCAAATATGGCCAGCCAGGCGATTAATAGTTTTTTCCACCAAGTGTTCATTGTAATCCTCCTGAATATACCTTTTTATTTTAACCGATAAATTTAAATAAAAATAGATTAACAGGGCATGTAAGTTTTTTCTTTAACCAACCATTTTAATCAATATTAGTAATAACTAATGCAAATTATATTTTAAATTGGAGATATTTATTGTCTAATATATAAGAAAAATTTTTTAGGAAAAATCCCGAGAATCCTCGGTAATTCATTGCCGAGATGAATCGGCTTTACTTTCTTTTTTTCGTAATCCATACTTACTCCTGTATAGGGTGGGAAGCGCCCGAATAAACGCCTGTGGAGATCACGACCTCTGTTATTCTTAAAACAGAATACTAAGTTGGTTCGAGGAAGCAGGAATCTCTCGCATCGTAAGATGCTCGGTATTTTAATACCGAGAGTACTTCACGGGAATACTTATGGAAGATGGCATTGAAGAAGAACTACAAATAGCGCAGGAGCAAGATGCTGAACCGACTAAAATCAGCGCCAAGATATTTCGAGATAAGATCAAGACCCTTGATCTTAAGGCCATATTAACTGCTGATGAAAAAACGACTCTTGGAGAAGCGGTAGGCATGATGCAAGAAAATGAAGGTGGATCTCTGGTCATAGTTAATAAGAAGGGAAATGTAACGGGAATCCTAACCGAGAGAGATTTTTTAATGAAAGTGTTGGGTAAAGTTAAAAATTGGGAGAAAGAACTGGTCACTACGGCCATGACCGTAGATCCCTTTTCTCTTCACTGCAATGATATGATCGCCCACGTAATGCATAATATGCACATTGGTGGTTATAGACATATTCCTATCTTAAATAATGATGAGAAACCAGCCCTTATTGTTTCAATTAAAGATGTCGTTAGCTTTATCTTTGAGCAGTTCCCAGCAGAAATCGACAATATCTTGGACGAGCCTTTTAAAGGCAAACACCAAAGAGAAGGGGCCTAGGCCCTTTCCTGATAATCTTGACGAAGTACCCTTCTCATTACTTTGTTAGATGCCGTTCTCGGCAGTGCTTTAATGAAAACCAAATCAGATATTTTAAAGAGTGGATTTAAATTTTCCTTAATAGATTTTTGCATCAGAGCAAGTAAGTCATCAGACTCCTTTTTAGCGACGGCAAAGACCACAAGTTGTGAGGGGCCACCATCTTTGGGATTTATGGCAATGGCGGCAGTTTCCACAATACCGTCTATTTTATTTAGAACGCGTTCAATATCTGCAGAGCTGGTCTTTATTCCCCCTAGGTTCATGGTATCATCAGCACGCCCTTGTCCTTGAAAGTACCAGGGAGAGATCTCTTTAATTTGATCACCGTGACGTCTTAGAGTTTCACCGTTGGGGCCTTTGGGAGTGTCCTGGTAGTACACTTCAAAATGATCGCGGTTAAGGAGGGTATTTGAAAGTCCAATTGATGGTGGGACGATATAGAGCTCCCCCTCAGAAGTTTCATTATCTTCCCCGTCAAGGATGAAAAAATCTAAACCTAGTGCTGGAGTTGAAAAGGTTCCCGGTGATTGCGGTTGAACCAGGGTTCCGGTGATATAGGCCCCTCCTATTTCTGTTCCGCCACAGTATTCAATAACGGGACGGTAACCCGCGAGCGACATAAGAAAGAGATTGTCCTCGGCGTTTGAGCACTCTCCGGTGGAGCTAAAACATTTTATGTTGGAGAAATCAATTCCCTCCATGCAGTTGGTATTTTTCCAAACTTTTACGATTGAGGGAACCAGTCCAAGGACAGATACCTTGGCGTTTTGAACAAACTCGCCAAATTCTCTGGTCGTTGGCATTCCATAGTAGAGAGCAATGGTGGCGCCATTTAAAAAGGCACCGTAAATAAGCCACGGCCCCATCATCCAACCAAGGTTGGTGGGCCAAGCGACCACGTCGTGGGGTTTTATGTCTTGGTGGTAAAATCCATCAGCGCCACATTTAATCGGCGTTAGATGGGTCCAGGGAATAACTTTTGGATCTCCGGTAGTGCCAGAAGAAAAGAGGATATTTGTAGTATCATCAGGATCACAGGTGATGGATTCAAAAACGTCGCTCTTTCCGTCAAGAAAATCATCAAAAGCGATATCCCCTACGTGCATATGTTGATCAAAGCTTACCAGACAAACCACTTTGATATCGCCAGCTTTTTTAACTTTTTCGTAGAGGGGAATTAACTTGCCTCCCCTTTCGAGGAAGTCTTGGGTAAAGACAAGCTTGGGGTTTGATAATCTAAGTCTGGTAGTAATTTCGTCTGGGGCGAAACTATCAGCAATTGACACTGCAATCATTCCTGCTTTAACAATTCCAAGATAGATATAGACCGACTCTACATTCATCGCCATATCAATAGCGACGGCGTCACCTTTTTTAAGTCCGAGGGTGTTCAGTCCATTTGCAACCTGAATAACCTTTTTCTCTAGCTCGCCAAAGGTTAATTTTTCAATTGCACCGGTTTCTTTTTGAAAAACAACTGCTGTTTTACCCGGATCGTGATTAAAACAAGAATCTGCAATATTTAATTTGGCATCTGTTAACCAGTGGGGATTTTCCACCCCATCATCTAGGTTTAGAATTTTCGTATATGGTTTTTTAAATTTAATATTTAGCTTCTGGATAGTCTTTTCCCAAAATTCATCTTTTCTTTTCACGGAGAATTTATGGAAGTCCTGGTAGTAGGGAATCCCCAATTCCTTGGAGACTTGGTCAATATTTGTATCTTTTATTTCATCGTCTGAGGGAATCCACGCGGGGATTGGGCCCATGGTGGAGGAGTCCCAACCACTGAAGATGAAATCATAGACCATTTTATGCACTTCAAAGGGATGGTCGCGAGTTAAAATCTCGTGGGATATTTTTTGCCAGGCCCAATGGGGGGCCATCTCTTTTTTTATTTTTTCGATTAATGTTGAGTCCAATCCTTCATAAGTGTTTAGTTCAAACATTATCAAGCTCCTCTGCTTTCCCTTGCAGGTCTTCTTCCAATTTGGAAATTACTTTTTCCTCAATCTTTGGAACCAGTGCCTTGGGGGCCTCCATAATTTTAAGTCCTGATGCTAAAAGCTCATCAAAAACCTCAAGTTCCCCAGTGTATATTCTTTTTTTATCAATATCTGTTAACTTAAAATCAAAGTAGTCGAGTATTTTTTTGGAAAGCCCTGGAAGATAGGGCGATAACATAATCGATAGAATAATTATTTGAATACTTGTAAGGGCGATGGTTCTTTCTGCTTCCATCGGGTCTTCTTTATATTGCGCCCAGGGGGCCAAATCAGAAAAGTAAATATTGGCCATTTGTCCCATGGACATAACTTGCTCAATTCCCTTTTTAAATTCTTTTCCATCAACGATATTTTTATGCTCTAAAATTGCTGCTTTAAATTTCTTGCCAATTTCAGTTTGAACAAACCCTTTAAGGTATTCAGGGTTTAACCCCCCTTCCCAGTTTTTATAAGCAAATTTAAGACAGCGGTTTATTAGGTTTCCAATATTATTTGCTAATTCTCCGTTAACCTTTGCTGCAAAGTCCTTCCAGGCAAAAGAAGAATCTGATTGCTCAGGCATAATCGAGATAAGGTAGTACCTAATGGCATCGGCCCCAAATTGTTCAAAGGCACTATCAATATCGATGTACCAACCGGTGGATTTAGAAAACTGTTTTCCTTCCAGGTTTAGATATTGGTTGGCGGGGATATCACTGGGAGGATTTATTCTGCCCGATTCCATTCCCATAACAGGAAAAATCACTGCATGAAAGATGATATTATCTTTGGCCAGAAAGTGAACGATCTCAGTATCATCATTTTTCCACCAATCTTTTAGATAATCTTCACTACTGCCAATTTTTTCCAGGTATTGTTTTGTGTTTGATACGTAACCGATGGGGGCATCAAACCAGACATAGAATTTTTTTCCTTTGGCCTCAGGCAGAGGAACATCGATTCCCCAGTCCAGGTCTCTAGTTATAGCTCGGTCGTGTAGACTTTCTCTCGTTAGTGAATCAACAAAGGGATAGACCGTTTTACGCCAGACATTTTTTTTTGACTCAAACCATTTTCTATATTTTTCGTGGTATTTAGAGAGCTTTAAATACCACTGGGTAACAGTGATCTCTTCAATGTCACTACTGCCACATATTTTACAGACAGGATCTATAAGTTTAACTGGATCGATCCAAATCCCACAATTGGGGCATTCATCCCCTCTCGCTTTATTATAGCCGCATTTATAACAAATTCCTTCAACAAACCTATCTGGAAGATGGTTATTACAAGATTTACAGTGGAGTTGTTGATTATCCTGAGGTTCAATTAGTTTCTTTTTATAGAGCTCATCAAACCACTTTAATACTTCTTCCGCGTGATAAGGCTCACTGGTTTGACCAAAAAAATCAAAATCTACTTCAAATTTATCAAAAACTTTTTTATGTTCGCTGTGCCAATAATCTACATAAGATTTATAATTCTTACCTTCTTTTTTGGCATTTAGCATTATTGCTACTCCGTGCTCATCTGAACCGGAAATATGAATAACATTTTCACCTAATAACCTTAGGTGTCTGGTGTAAACATCAGCAGGAAGGTATGCGCCGGCAAGATGGCCAAAATGGATCGGGCCATTGGCATAAGGTAGGGCCGAGGTGACCAAATATTTTTTCATTCTTAATTATCCAACGTTTTTAATTATGCATATTTTGATACCATGATAAGGGGCCTCAGTCTAATGAGGTGCGGTTTAAAAGGTGGGAAATATGACATAGGTTTGCGTCCAAATGATTTCACTCACAGGACTTAATGCGGCACAAAGAGAGGCCGCAAAAACAATAGATGGACCTTTACTTATTTTAGCTGGTGCTGGCTCTGGAAAGACTAGGACCATTACCTATCGTATGGCGCACATGGTTTTAAACTTGGGAATTCCTGCTGGCAAAATCCTTGCACTTAGTTTCACCAATAAGGCCACCCGGGAAATGAAAGAGCGGGTGGCTGAATTAATTGGGCCTAGTTCTATCACCCTTTCAACTTTTCACTCCCTCGGTGTTTCAATTTTAAAAAAAGAAGCAGATAAACTAGGACTTTCAAAAAATTTCACCATCTATAGTCCTGTTGATTCTATTGGAGTGATTAGATCTATTTTGAAAAACTTCAAGGCGGACAAGAAATTTGATCAAAAGTTAATCCTTTCAAGAATAAGTTTTTTAAAGAACAAGGGAATTGGGCCGGAGGAATTCGCCTCCAGTGAATTCTTTGACTTTGATAATGCCTATGATGATGCCATCCAATTTGTATATCAGGAGTACCAGCAAAAGCTTGCCTTTTACTCTTGCATCGACTTTGATGATATTCTTTTTCTAAATCTCAAGCTTTTTGAAAACCATCCTGAAATAGCTAAAAAGTATTCGCACATTTATAGCTATATCATGATTGATGAATACCAAGATACGAATAGTTTGCAATTTAAGATAGTAAAACATCTAACCAGTACTCATTCCAACCTTTGTGTAGTCGGGGATGATGACCAATCCATCTATGGATTTAGGGGTGCGGAAATTTCAAATATTTTAAATTTCCATAAAACTTACCCCGACGCAAAGATTATCAAACTAGAAGAAAACTATCGTTCTACCACTCCTATTTTAAATCTCGCCAATAAGGTCATTGTTCAAAATAAAAACCGTAGGAAAAAATCTCTTTGGACCAAGAATGAATCCGATATAAAACCGGTTCTTTGGGCCATGGGTGACCCGGCACATGAAGCAGAAATTATTGCCGAAGAAATCAAGGCCTACAAAATGAAGGGAGGAAAATTAACTGATGTGGCGATACTATTTCGCAGTAATAATCTAGCGCCACCCATTGAAGATGGATTAAGGGCACAAGACATTCCCTATAAGTATCTTGGCGGCCAGAAATTTTATGAGAAAAAAGAAGTCAAAGACCTGATGGCCTACTTGCAGGTAATTCAAAACCCTTTTGATGAAATATCCCTGAGAAGAATTTTAAATGTTCCGTCCAGGGGCATTGGAATGGTTACCCTTAAAAAATTTTTGGATAAAGCAGAAAGCGACAAATCTCCTCTCTACCGGATAATGGAGAAATATCCAGGACTTGAACCTAAAAAAGAAGCGCCTATCGGCAGCTTTATTGAACTAATAAAAGATGCCAAGAGAGATTTTAAAATAATGCCACTGCCAAGGGCCATTGAAAGGCTTGTTAAGAGTTTAAATTACGAAGCATACATAAGAGATCAATACAAAGAAAGCAAAGGCCAAGCGGATCGAAGGATTAGTGATATCGATGGTTTTATTGATAGTGCGGATAGGTTTATGAGTTCAAAGGCCAAAGATAAAACGCTCAAAACCTATTTGGATCATATCTGCTTGCAGGATAATCAAGATAACAATGAAAAAGAAAAAGATGATGATCAACTTACTATCATGACGTTGCATTCTTCCAAAGGCCTAGAGTTTAATCAGGTCTATTTAGTGGGTGCAGAAGAAGAAATACTGCCCCATAAAAGAGTCATCAAAGAGGATGGCGAAATTGAAGAAGAAAGAAGACTTTTTTATGTAGGGATTACCCGCGCCAAAGAAAAACTCTTTTTGACCTACTGTAAAGAAAGGACCATTTACGGAAAAAAATCCACAAGGCATAAATCGCGTTTTTTAATAGAGGTAGAGGAAGAAGAGCTATATCTTGATATTGACAGAACTACCTGGGGTCACCTCCAGAAAGATGAGATTGATAAGCTTAAGAAAGACTTTTTCGCCAATCTCATTAAGGATATTTAAAAAAAATGAAATATTTAACTATTTTTTTTATCTTATTTCAGTCGCCGGCCTTTTCATCTCTCCATCAAGGACCAGGTCATATAGGACAGCGTCTTTTAAGCGAAGATTATGAAGGTGATGATGAATTTTTTAATTTAGTTAGAGATATATACAAGGCCGGATCTTTCGACGCAAAACCTTTAAATAAATTTATTAAATATATTAAATACCAAAAAGCACAGGCGCTCACGGCCTATTGCATGGCCAACCTACCACCAGAGGCCAGGGATAATGTTTATTGTCTTAAAGGTAACCTCAATGAAATCCTTTTAAATCATTGGGCAAAAGGGCCCATTAATCAGACCTACAATTTAGTGCTTAAACATTTAGCGTTGGCAAAAGAGAAAGGAATGAATGTTTCTGCCAGGGAATTAAATATTTCCAAGGCCGATCCATTTTTAGGGGACCTCTATCTGGCCCACCAATATTATGCTGCGACAAAAAATGGTATGGTTGGTGCAAAGGGCTTTCCCACAACAGATTATCTAAAAAGATTAGGTTCCCTATTTAGCTTTGGAAAAATAACCAGCAAGGCCGATCCTTCTGAGGCCACAAACTTATTGGTTCCTCATCTTTTCAAAGATACCTTTATAGATCAAACTCTTCTCTCCTCAAGTGATCTAGATACCCTCAAAGAAAAAGATTATGACCTTTCCACTTTAAACCCTCCTAACAGCTTTTTCTGGAAAAAACCGGAGCAGGCCATTGCCCATATGAATTTAGGTGAAAAATTGGATGATCCCCTCTATTCTAGTGAGACGATTGATGTTGAATACAACTTTGGAGAAGGAGAACGAAGAAATGGGCCACGTCTAATCGTTACCTATCAGAAACAAAACTGGGAACTGCGTTTTTTACCCAACCTAGTGGTTTCCCCCAACGAAACAGATATTATCTCAGCTATAAATCTTAGATTTGGATCCAACTTTGTTCATTCAGAGCCAGTTATAAAAAAATTGGCGAGTGCCTTGGGTTATAATGTCTATCCTTCTATTTACAAAAAGCAGGTGCGGATTTTTTTAGGACATAATAAAGCGGAATTCAGTGAAAAAAATGTTTTAATGATCAATCAAATGATAGAAAAATTCCCCATTGAGCTCGAGGTGCAAGACTCTCTCTCAACCATAAAAACAGATCATCTATCGGGCCGTAAATACATTGAACTAAAAAGTGTCTCCCTTCACCGAATTCATGATGATAAGACAGTATTTCCCTTTAGAGGCATCCCCATGAACTCTCAGGGGAACCAGTTTAAAAGAGAATACCGCGCCTTCCCCTTGTTTGCCGCATGGGTTGATTTGGCCCATCCGGGAAGCGAGATAGGGTCTACTCTGGTTGATTTAAACAACTCCGAATACCCTTTTAAGCACGCCTTATACAACATGGGAGAGGGTCTTGGTTTTGGCTATCCTAATATGTTTAGCGATAAACTGGTACGAAAAGTTACTCACCACCGTAATGGCAAAATTAAAAAAATAGTTTTTAACTACCATCCCCTGGCCAAAACCGACTGGTTTAAGTCCATGAGTATTGCTGATGCCAAGTGGCTGGCAAAATTAATCGGCCAGTTTAGGCTAAACCAGCTTATAGACGCTTTTCTTTCCACCGGACACCCAGAAATCGTGGCAAAAATGTATGCCAGGAAACTTATGGAAAGGAGAAATCAATTGCTTAAGGCCTTTAATTTGCTGGGAGAGCGAATTACTGATTTTGAAGGTAATGAAGTCAAATTAAAAAAAGGAAAACAGTGGCATAAAACCTTAAATGGATACGGTAAGTTTTTTACTAAAAAAGGTCATTTAATCGATCCTGATGATGAACTGTTTAACCCTGAAACAGATAACTTTAATAAAAACTGGGCCGCCACCTGGCTGCCGCGAAAAGGTAACAAACCCTATAATGAGAGGACTTTTAAACCTCTGGCCATGAGACTCCTTTCCATGGGTAACCAACAGGTATACTACGGCCAAAAACTAGGTCTTGGTATTTCAAACGGCCTGCCGGCCTTTAAAGAGTTTGGTGCTTCCGGGGCAAACCCCATTGCTGCCTGTTCCGGAAATTGTTTTTTCCAAGGGTTTAATATTAATGCCCATGGTTTGATCCCCTATAGAGTCATAATTTCCAATCCCGATAAAGGTTCCACCAAACCATTTTTACTGGTTGATTTTTTCCGCGTGGCCTTTAGAATTTCCAGCGGCCATGACTTTGGTACTCTTTTTAATCTTGGAACCGCCCCTTTCCAGGTAAACTTAAGTGGTTCGGTTTTTAGGGTTTATGAATATTTTAAAGTTCATCCCACCGACTCCATCCTGGGGTTCACCAGGGGATACAAAGAGGGCGTAAAGGTTAGCGGACTGCCTTTTAAAAAATTCCAAAAGAAATTTATAGAAAAGATGGAAGATGGCGATAGCATGATCGTTTCCAAGTTTTTAGGACTAGATCTTGACGTTAGCGCTGGTTTTGGCATCCCCCCTATTCCTTTTGTCAATTTAGATGTATTAAACGCCGAGGTGGGCATAAACACCCATCTCTATTTCCTAAACCGACTTACTCTACATAAGGAAAATGAAAATAATCTGCTGGTAAATTGGGGGAAATTAACTGACAAAGCATTGAATTTCTACCTGCGCTTAAATGTTTCCGGACTTATTGTAATTCCCACCCTCACCACCGGCATCACCTTCGGTATTTCTTCGACAAAAAAGTATGACCGTGTTTTTTCATTTGACCTAACAAATGAGGGTGAAAAGGAAGTGCTTTTTAAAAATTTAGGAAAAGTAACACCTAAAGATATTCCGGATCACTTAAAACTTTCCGAAAGATTTATCGGCACCAATCAGTTCACCTTTGGTGCCAGGTTTTTCACCTAT
>Ga0114949_10002353_pt1 | contig 11796 bp, 8 predicted proteins | sample N074metaG_FD_83505 | JGI IMG/M metagenome (GOLD analysis project Ga0114949, IMG submission 83505) | Deep subsurface microbial communities from Kermadec Trench to uncover new lineages of life (NeLLi) - N074 metaG | ecosystem: Environmental > Aquatic > Marine > Ocean trench > Sediment | place... | reverse complement strand
TGGATCTGATCGTCATGGAGGTGCCAGGCCATACTTCGGGGCACATCGCCTACTACAGCCAGAGTGAGGGGGTGGTGCTTTGCGGCGACACCCTCTTCAGCGTCGGTTGCGGGCGGTTGTTCGAGGGAACGCCGGAGCAGATGTGGAACTCTCTTCAGAAGCTGCGCGACCTGCCGAATGACACGCGGGTTTACTGTACCCATGAATACACCGAGGCCAACTGCGAGTTTGCCATGCGCGTGGAACCCGACAACGCGGCACTGCGCGAGCGCATGGACGAGGTGCTTCAACTGCGGTCCGCCGGCCAGCCGACGCTGCCATCCACCATCGGGCGGGAGAAAACGACCAATCCCTTTATGCGCAGCGACATCCCCTCGGTCATGGAAGCAGCCACGCGGAGAGCCGGACGGTCCCTGGGCAACCCCACCGAGGTTTTCACCATTGTGCGCGCCTGGAAGGATGTTGCCTGAGCGAGTCTGGTTTCCAGACCGACCGATTTCGAGTACCTTAATCAACAGTTATTCACCGGGGGGACACCCAATGGCATTTCTCAAGGGCAAGCGCGCCCTCGTGGTGGGCGTTGCCAACCAGCGATCCATAGCGGCCGGCATCGCAATGGCGATGCACCGTGAAGGCGCGGAAATGGCGTTCACCTATCAGGGCGAGCGTCTGCAGTCGCGTGTGCACAAGATCGCCGGGGAGTGTGGATCGTCCATCTGCATTCCCTGCGATGTATCGGATGACGCGCAGATCGCGGCCACCTTCGACGCCCTTGCCAAACACTGGGATGGCCTGGACATCATCGTTCACTCAGTGGCTTTCGCGCCCCGGGATCATCTTCAGGGCGACTACCTGGACAACCTCACCCGGGAAGGCTTCCTGGAAGCCCACGACATCAGTTCCTACAGCTTTGCCGCCCTGGCCAAGGCTGGTGCGCCGATGATGGAAGGACGCAACGCTGCGCTGCTCACAATGACCTACCTCGGCGCGGTCCGGGCAATCGCCAATTACAACGTCATGGGCATGGCCAAAGCCAGCCTCGAGGCGAACGTGCGGTACCTGGCCTACAACCTGGGTCCTGCCGGGATTCGCGTGAACGGCATTTCCGCCGGCCCCATCAAGACACTGGCAGCGGCAGGGGTGGGAAGTCTGAGAAAACTCCTGAACCACGTGGCCGACAATTCACCCTTGCGCCGCAATGTGACCATCCAGGATGTGGGCAACGCGGCGGCTTTCCTTTGCTCGGATCTGGCCGCGGGGATCACCGGTGAAATCCTTTACGTGGATTCCGGTTTCAATATCCTCGGCATGACCGGTCTCGCCGACTAAAACGTGGGGAATCGCGGCTGGAAAGCCGCTCCTACAAGGGGGATTAAAAAAGGGGACAGCTTCGTTTCTAATTCGGGCACTTTTTAATTCGGGGACAATTCCCTCATTTCCCTACCTCCTGAACAACCGGGACTTTGCGCCTGAAATGAGGGAATTGTCCCCGAATTAAAAACGAAGCTGTCCCGTTTTTTGATCTCATTTGTGGCGCGATTGCGCCCCCGCGTGCACGGTGAGTTTCTCGCCTTCGGTGCTGGCGATGATGGCAGCGCCGGTGGCATCGGAGAATACATTCACGCTGGTCCGACACATATCCAGGATTCTGTCCACCGCAAGTATCAACGCCAGCCCTTCCAGCGGGAGTCCGATCGCACCCAGGATAACCGCGATCGCCACCAGGCTGGCTGACGGGATCCCCGCCACCCCGATGGAAGTCAGCAACGCGGTGATCACGATGGTGAACTGCACCGCGAAACTCAGATCCAGCCCATAAGCCTGAGCGATGAACATCGCGGCGACACATTCGTACAGCGCCGTGCCGTCCATGTTCACGGTGGCGCCGAGTGGCAATACGAAACTGCTGGTGCGGTTGGAAACACCTACCTTCTTCTCCACCAGATCCAGGGTCACGGGCAGGGTTGCCGACGACGAACTGGTGGAAAACGCCATGAGTATCGCGGGCCACATGGCCCGATACATCGCCAGGGGATTGATTCCACCCATGAAACGCTGCAACAGCGCCAGCGTGACGAAAAAGTGTACCGCGAGCGCGAGCAGCACCGTAAAGAAAAACACACCCAGCGGGCCGACGGCCGCCAGGCCCGTCGTGGTGATCACCCTGGCAATCAGCCCAAATATGCCGATCGGAGCAAACAGCATGATCAGCTCCGTCATGCGCAGCATCACGCCATAGACGCCCTCCCAGAAATTGGACAGCGTATCTCTGAAGGGACTTTCCAATCGGGTGATTAGAAACCCGAATAGAATGCTAAAAAAAATCAAACCCAGCATCTGGCCTTCCGCGGCTGCGTTGACGATATTCGGCGGGACCATTCTCAGAAATACCTCGGCCACCTCCCCTGCTCCGGCGCCACCGACCCGTGCAGCCAGATCACCCACATCCGCGGTCAGCCCGATCAGGTCTTTTGCCGGCTCACCATCCACCACACCAGGCTCCGTGATGTTCACCAACGTCAGCCCGACAAGGATGGCCAACAGGCTCGTAGTGAGATAGTAAGCGACGGTCTTGGCGCCCAACCTTCCCAGATCGGCGCCGCTACCGATTCCCACAATGCCGCTGATAATCGCTGACATGATCAGCGGAACGATCAGCATGCGCAGTGCATTGAGAAACAAGGTGCCCAGAAAATCGTAAACAGACACCAGCGGAACACCGAGAACCACCGTGTCCGGAGACGTCGCCAGACCGGCCAGAACGGCCAGAAGAATCGCGATGAGAATCTGCCAGTGGAAAGCCAGTTTCATGAACTGTTACTCCAACTGCTACCTGAACTGCCGCTCCGGGGCCGATGGAATCTACAACTGCCTGTCATCCACCTCGACGTTCGTTTCGGCACGCAGCGTGTTGATAAAATCGGAACGGCCGCGTTCGGCCATGCTGCGTTCCCGGCGCGCGATGACAGCGTCTCGCGCTTCATCATCCATTTCGATAGCGGACCGAACCGAACGCAACTCCAGCACCGCATGATTTCCGCTGCTCATGGCCAACCTGTGATACGACGGACCGGAAACGGGCGATGGCAAGCGGAAAACCGCGCTGACCAGCGTCGCATCGTGTTCGGTGTTGGCACGACCCACGAAGCCAGCCTCGGTGACCGACAGGCCTTCACTTTGCACCAGTTGCGCCAGGTCTTCACCCGCATCGACCCGCTCCAGCAGACTATCCGCCAGTTCCACTGCCGATTCGCTGCGTTTCCTGCGTTCGATCACCGCCCGAACACCCGGCGCGACCTCGTCCAGCGGACGACGGCTGGCGGATTCATGCTCCAGAATGCGCAGCACAACGATACTGTTGGTACCGATATCAATGATTTCGCTGTTGTTTCTGCCGACCAGCACATCTTCAGAGAAAGCGGCTTCCACGACGACGCTGTTCGCGGCCACTCCCGGCCCGCCTGCGCGTGTGAATTTTTCCGTGGCCTGGATCTCGAGCCCCAGTTGGGCCGCCGCCGGCTCAAGCGTAGCGGGATTCTCAAAACTCAGGTCGAAAAGGCGATCCGAGCGCTCGAAAAACATGTCTTCCGCTGTACGTTCCCGGAATTCCGTTTCCAGCTCATCGCGGACTTCCGCAAAACTCTTGCCGCGGGCTTCACGAATCTCCTGGAGCCAGATCACGTGGTAACCGAAACCTGAGCGTACCGGGTCGCTGATGTCCCCCGAGTTCATGGCGAACAGCGCTTCTTCCACGGGGGGCACCGTACCGCCACGCTCCAACCAACCGAGACTACCGCCTACGTCAGCCGCTCCCGGGTCATCGGAGTTTTCAGCTGCCAGAGCAGCAAAATCTTCACCACGGCGAGCGCGCTCGACCAGAGCCAGCGCCCGTACTTCGGCCGCCGCCAATGTCTCTTCCTCGGCGTCTTCGTTCACTTCCACAAGGATATGCGAAGCGAGACGCTCCTCCGGCAGTATGTAACGGTCCTTGAGCAGTTCATATTCACCGCGCAGATCGTCCTCGGTCACCGCGACCTGGTCCATCATCCCCACGGCCGAGAGTTCCACGTACTCGATGGATACTCGCTCAGGTGTCAGGAACTCCGTGTCGTTTTCGTCGTAGTAGGCCTGTATATCTTCATCGCTCGCGCTCACGGAGTCGTTAAAGCTGTTCGCGTCGACAATCACGTAACGGATGTCACGTTCCTGGCCCTGAAGCGCGAGATCGTCGGCGATTTCCCCGGCAAGCACGAATTCGCTCTGACGAATGGCGTTCGGGATCTTGCTTACATACAGGGAACGACGCAGACGATTTTCGTATTGTTCCGGCGTCATGCGCTGAAACCGCAGCATCTGCTGATAACGCTCGGGCGAAAACACCCCCTCTACTTGAAAACCAGGCGTTGTACGGATCTGGGTCGCAAGCGCGCCATCGGGGATCGCATACTCGGCTTTTTCTGTTGCTGCAATCAACAACTGGTCATCGATCAAGCCCTCGAGGAACTGTCGTTTGATGACCACATCATCGAAATAGCTGGGACTGAGACGTCCCTGGCTGACTTGCGTCATATAGCCCCGGTAATTCTGATAGTTGGTCTGAAAGCTCCGGTTATCGATTTCGTAGCTGCCCACTTTGGCCACCCATGTATCGACGCCGCCCGTGAAATAGGACGAAATGCCCCAGAACGCGAACGGGATTACCAGCAAACCGACGATGACGCCGGCCACCCAACCTTTGATCTTGTCTCTGATTGCCTGGAGCATGTTCTACGACCCGGGTTCCTGAACTTATACGTTCGTACACCAAGCAGGGCGCCCGAGGGCGCCCTGCAGGTGTCAGTGGTGGCGGAGTGGACGGGACTCGAACCCGCGACCCCCGGCGTGACAGGCCGGTATTCTAACCAACTGAACTACCACTCCGACGGCTGGTGGGTGCTGACGGGCTCGAACCGCCGACATTCGCCTTGTAAGGGCGACGCTCTCCCAACTGAGCTAAGCACCCTGCAAAAAGGGGCGCTAGTTTACAGCCTCTTTCAGCCCCTTGCCAGCTTTGAAAACGGGGTTCCGCGAAGCCGGAATCTGGATCGTCTCACCGGTACGCGGATTGCGACCCACACGCGCCTTGCGGTCTCTCACTGAGAAGGTCCCAAAACCAACCAGGGCTACCTGGTCGCCGCCTCTCAGCGCATTCGTTACGGCTTCAATAACGCCTTCGACCGCTTTCGTCGAGTCTGCCTTGCTGAGGCCCGTCTGCTCCGCAATAGCATTGATCAGATCACTCTTATTCATTCGGTTTTCTCCCTCAAATCGAATTTTGCCGCGGTGCCATCCAACCCCGCGACATCCCGTTGTTCACGCAATGCCTCACCCTGAAAACGACCTTCCTCACAAAAGGCAACAACCCGATTCCGCACCCAATTGGTCCCGGGTTTCCGACCGTTAACGGGGTCGCGCGGAGTTATACCAACCCCCGCGGGACCGCGCAAGCAAACACGTTATGTCATTGATCCGAAGGCAAGAAACGTACCGGCGCTAAAAAATGCCTTTCTCGTTTAAAAAGAATGTGCTGCGTGCACTATCTGAGGCCCGCTGGACCACCTCAGTGACGCTGGACCGGACCATCTTCGTGTTCCGCACTCTCTCGTTTCTTCAGCGGAACCTCAGGCTCACCCTTCTTCCCTGACGGCTCCGGCACGCTGGCCAGGGCGAGCTCCAATACCTCATCGATCCACTTGACGGGGATGATTTCCAGTTTCGACTGGATGTTCCTGGGGATCTCCTTGAGGTCCTTGACGTTGTCGTCGGGAATCAGCACCCGCCGGATGCCGCCCCGATGGGCCGCCAGGAGTTTCTCCTTGAGGCCACCGATGGGCAGGATCCTGCCCCGCAACGTGATCTCGCCGGTCATGGCCAGATCTGCATGCACCGGCACTTTTGTCAGGGCCGAGACCAGGGCGGTGCACATGCCGATACCGGCACTCGGGCCGTCTTTCGGCGTCGCACCTTCCGGAACGTGAATATGAAAATCGTTCTTGCTGTGAAACTCGGGATCAATACCCAGAAGTTTGGCACGACTGCGCACCACCGTCATGGCCGCGTGTATGGACTCCTGCATGACCTCACCGAGCTGACCGGTGTGCATCAGTTTCCCCTTACCCGACACGACACTGGCCTCGATACTCAGCAGTTCACCCCCCACTTCGGTCCACGCCAGACCGGTCACCTGTCCGACCTCGTCGTTTTCTTCCGCCAGTCCATAGCGGAAACGACGCACACCCAGGTATTTGGCGAGATTTCGTGCCGAGACGTGCGTCATGTTCTCCGTGTTCGCCTCGCCATCATCCTTCTTGCTCTTCTCGTCCAGCACCAGCCCCTTGACCACCTTGCGGCAGATCTTGGCAATCTCGCGTTCCAGGTTTCGCACACCGGATTCGCGTGTGTAGTAGCGCACGATGTCCCTGATGGCGGTATGACCGATGACGATTTCGTCTTCTTTCAGGCCGGATCTAGCGATCTGCTTCGGCATCAGATATTTCATCGCGATATTGATCTTCTCGTCTTCCGTGTAACCGGGCAGACGGATGACTTCCATACGATCCAGCAACGGCGGCGGAATGTTCATGGTGTTCGCCGTGGCGATGAACATGACTTCGGACAGATCGAAATCCACCTCGAGGTAGTGATCACCAAAGGTGTGATTCTGTTCCGGATCAAGGACTTCCAGCAGCGCCGATGAAGGATCGCCACGAAAATCCATGGACATCTTGTCTATCTCGTCGAGCATGAACAACGGATTGCGTTTTCCGACTTTCGCCATCGACTGCAATACGCGTCCGGGCATTGAGCCAATATAAGTGCGCCGGTGCCCGCGGATTTCCGCTTCATCTCGCACGCCACCCAGTGACATGCGAACGAACTTGCGGCCCGTTGCCCGTGCGATGGACTGTCCCAGTGAAGTCTTGCCCACGCCCGGCGGTCCCACCAGACACAGGATCGGTCCCTTGAGTTTGCGCACCCGCTGTTGAACAGCCAGGTACTCGACGATGCGTTCCTTGACCTCTTTGAGACCGTAATGATCGTCTTCGAGGATCTGTTCGGCAGCCCCCAGATCACGCCGCACCCGGGAACGCTTCTTCCATGGCACATCCAGCAACCAGTCTATGTAGTTGCGCACCACCGTCGCTTCGGCCGACATGGGTGACATCATGCGCAGTTTGCTCAGCTCGGTGCGGGCTTTGTCGAGGGCCTCTTTGGGCATGCCCGCTTCTTCGATGCGTTTGGCCAGGTCCTCGAGTTCGTTGGGCACATCCTCCATGTCACCCAGTTCCTTCTGGATGGCTTTCATCTGTTCGTTGAGGTAGTACTCGCGCTGGCTCTTCTCCATCTGCTGCTTGACGCGGCCACGGATGCGTTTTTCGATCTGAAGCACATCAATCTCGGCCTCCATCAGGCCCATGATGTACTCGAGCCGTTCACGGATCCCGTCTATCTCGAGGATCTTCTGTTTCTCCTCGAGCTTGACGGCGATGTGGGCCGCCACGGTATCGGCCAACCGGCTCGCGTCATCGATACCAGCCAACGAGGTGAGCAGTTCCGGCGGGATCTTGCGATTCAACTTGACGTACTGCTCGAACAGGGTCACGACGGAACGACTCAGAACGTCGATTTCGCGCTCGTCCTCGCTGTCCTCGGTCTCTTCGGCCTGGACTTCAGCGGCAAAATGGCCGTCATCCTCGACGAGTTCCAGGATGCTGGCCCGCTGATTGCCTTCCACGAGCACCTTGATGGTCCCGTCAGGCAGCTTCAGCAGCTGCAGGACCGTCGACAGGGTCCCGACGCGGTACAGGTCCTCACCCGAAGGTTCGTCCACCTCCGCACTGCGCTGGGCGACCAGCATGATCTGCTTGTCGCTTTGCATGGCCAGATCCAGCGCCTTGATAGAGCGATCGCGGCCCACAAACAACGGCACGACCATATGCGGATACACCACCACATCGCGGAGTGGCAGTACGGGAATCCGGGTTGCCCCGACGATGATGTCCTGGCTCTGGGTGTCTTCGATTTCCATTCAGACCTTCAAATGCTGGCGACCCCAAACGGGCCCATTTTGGACTGTCGGGCGATATATGGGGGCACGGAAAGCGAGTCTCAACTCTGATCCGCAGCGGTTTTCTGCTCGATGCCGTCGTAGATCAGGTAAGGTTGCGCGTCCCCGCGAATGACTGCCGCATCCACGACGACCTTGCTCACGCCTTCGGTGGTGGGAAGGTCGTACATGGTGTCCAGCAGCACCTGTTCCATGATGGTGCGCAGGCCCCGGGCGCCGGTCTTGCGTTTCATGGCCTTACGGGCCACCTCACGCAGTGCGTCTTCCCGGAACTCCAGTTCGCACTCTTCCATGTCGAACATGCGCGAATACTGCTTGGTCAGCGCGTTTCGCGGTTCCGTCAGGATCCGAACCAGGGCGCCTTCGTCAAGTTCCTCCAGCGTCGCCACGACCGGCAAACGCCCCACGAACTCGGGAATCAGCCCGAAGCGGATCAGGTCCTCCGGCTCGACACCCAGGAGGATCTCGCCCACGTTGGGCGCGTTTTCCTTGCTCTTGACGTCGGCGGCAAAACCGATACCACCGGCTTCGGAACGGCTCTGGATAATCTTCTCGAGACCCGAGAAGGCGCCGCCCACCAGGAACAGGATATTGGTGGTATCCACCTGCAAGAACTCCTGCTGGGGGTGTTTGCGCCCGCCCTGGGGAGGGACAGAGGCCACCGTTCCTTCGATGAGCTTGAGCAGGGCCTGTTGCACGCCCTCACCCGATACGTCCCGGGTAATGGAGGGGTTTTCGGACTTGCGTGAGATCTTGTCGATCTCATCGATATAGACGATACCCGTCTGGGCCTTCTCCACATCGTAATCGCACTTCTGCAGAAGCTTCTGGATGATGTTCTCAACGTCCTCGCCCACATACCCCGCTTCCGTCAGCGTGGTGGCGTCGGCGATCGTAAAGGGAACGTTCAGAAACCTGGCCAGTGTTTCCGCCAACAGGGTCTTGCCGGAACCCGTGGGGCCGATGAGCAGGATATTGCTCTTGGACAGCTCCACCTCGTCTTTCTTGCCCCGGGCCTCCAGACGCTTGTAGTGGTTGTAGACCGCCACCGCGAGCACCTTCTTGGCGCCTTCCTGACCAATCACATACTGGTCAAGAAATTCCTTGATCTCGACGGGTTTGGGGAGGCTCGAACGGGTCGCCGCGGTTTTTTCTTCGAGTTCCTCACGAATGATGTCGTTGCAAAGCTCGACACATTCATCGCAAATGAATACTGAGGGGCCGGCGATGAGCTTGCGGACTTCGTGCTGACTCTTGCCGCAGAACGAGCAGTACAGCAGCTTTCCGCCGTCGCTCCGGCCTTGTTTGTCGTCACTCACTGATCGTCACCTGTGTATACGACCGAAAGCCCCCACTTTCCATGTCAAGCGCCCACCGGTTTGGCCACCGGTTCCACGCGACTGGTCAATACTTTATCAATCAACCCGTATTCTTTCGATTCCTCGGCCGACAAAAAGTAGTCCCGATCCGTGTCCTTGGCCACCTGTTCCAACGGCTGGCCTGTATGTTTGGCCAGGATTTCATTGATTCGTTCCCGGGCCCGCAGGATCTCCTTGGCCTGGATATCGATATCCGCCGCCTGGCCCTGAAATCCGCCCCAGGGCTGGTGAATCATCACCCGCGTATGCGGCAGGCAGTAGCGTTTGCCCGCGGCCCCGCCGGCCAGCAATAGCGCGCCCATGCTGGCCGCTTGACCGACACACATCGTACTGACGTCGGGTTTGATGAAATGCATGGTGTCGTAGACGGCCAGCCCGGCGGAGATCGACCCGCCCGGGGAGTTGATATACAGATGAACGTCCTTGTCCGGGTTCTCGGACTCCAGATACAACAACTGGGCGACCACCAGGTTGGCCATCGTGTCCTCGATACCCCCGACGACGAAGACCACCCGTTCCTTCAGCAGGCGCGAATAAATGTCATAAACCCGTTCCCCGCGTGCGGACTGCTCCACCACCATGGGGACGAGATTGAGATTCTGGGTGTCGTTCAACGGTTCAGACTCCAAGTGCTTCATGGTCACGCACCGGTTTGAGGATTTCTTCAAAACTGCTGGACGAATCAGTCACCTGGGCGTGTTTGCACACCCATTCCACCACCTGATCCTCCAGCACCGTGTTTTCCACATTCCGCAACAACTGCGGGTTGCGGTAGTAGAGGTTCTTCACCTCGTCGGCGTCCTCGTAGGTCGTCGCCAACGCATCGATGACTTTGCCCACCCGGGCCTGGTCCACCGTGAGCCCGTTCTGGCGCGCCACTTCGCTGAACAGCAACCTTCCGGCGATATTGCGTTGGGCCCGTTCTGCGAATGCAAACACCGGTGTCGACTCGGGATCCGGCGCACCTTCCTGTCGGGCCGCCGCGTCTTTGAGCCGCTGGGTTTCTTCGTCCAGCAGGCCGGGAGGGACCTCCAGGGACTCATGGGCCACCAGCAATTTGTCCAAGACCTGTTCCTTCATCTTCTGGCGAATGGCTTGCTCCAGTTCCCGCTCCAGGTTGCCCCGGACCTCCCGATCCAGGCCTTCCCTGGACCCATCGGGCACACCGAAGCTCTTGATGAACTCCTCGTCCACGTCGGGCATCTGGCCTTCCGAGACCTGCAGTATCTTGATCTGCATGGTGCCTTTCTTGCCGGCTACTTCTTTGACTTTGAAATCGTCGGGAAGCGTCACCTTGACGCTGCGCTCATCACCGGTCGCGGTCCCTTCCACGGCTTTCTCCACATCGGGCAACGCACCGGAACCCAGGATGACACCGGAGCGCTCCGGGCCTTGTTCCGGAAACTGTTGATCACCGACGGTGACCGTGTTCTCGAAGACCACCATGTCACCGCTTTGAGCCGGCCGCTCCAAAGGGTGCCAGGTACGCCGCTGAATGCGCAGGGTTTCGATCATCTCGGCCACATCACCGTCACCGACATGGGCGGTGGGCCGCGACAGCTTCAGCGATGCCACATCAATGGCGGGCATCTCCGGGAACACCTCAAAGGTGGCGGTATAGGCATGGCCTGCACCGGACGCCAGGTCATCGGACGAGATCTGCGGCGTGGTCGCGATGCGTAGCCGTTCGCTGTTCACCGCCTCGGCGAAGGTCTCCTGGATCACCTCATCCACGACCTCCTTGCGTACCTGCAGGCCATAACGCTGCTCCAGGACCTTGTAGGGAATCTTCCCGGGCCGGAAGCCCTTGAGCTTGACCTTGCCCAGATCCTTGATGCGCCCTTCCACCCGTTTCTGAATATCTTCCGGCGCCACCTGCACCGTCATGCGGCGTTCCAGGGAACCGGTGTTTTCAACCGACACTTCCATCGAGCTGCTTCTCCTGCTTTCCTTGCTTTGTTTTTCCGGCCCGGCCTTCCGGGCTAGTATTTTTCCTTAGAAATATCCCGCAACTTGTTAAATTCTAACAGGTTTTCGGGTCCTGGCTACTGGTGCGAAAGGGGAGACTCGAACTCCCACGGGCCAAGCCCACTGGCACCTAAAGCCAGCGCGTCTACCAATTCCGCCACTTTCGCATAGCGAAACGGGCCGGCCGCCGCCTGCCCGTTCCATCTCAAAACGCCGGGTCGAATCGGCGGAGAGCGATCAGGCCCGGCGCTTCTGGACCCCGGGCCCCCGCCGGAACATCCGAATTCGCGAATTCAGGCCTATTATACAGGCCTGAAACGCCCTTAAATACGCCTTCGGTGC
>Ga0114949_10002349_pt1 | contig 11801 bp, 8 predicted proteins | sample N074metaG_FD_83505 | JGI IMG/M metagenome (GOLD analysis project Ga0114949, IMG submission 83505) | Deep subsurface microbial communities from Kermadec Trench to uncover new lineages of life (NeLLi) - N074 metaG | ecosystem: Environmental > Aquatic > Marine > Ocean trench > Sediment | place... | reverse complement strand
GATCGAGACGGACGTCATTCGAGCTGTGATGGGTATGAACGGCATCATTGGCACCAAGCTCGGCGTCAAGTCGCCGGGAACCGCCTACGTGCTCCTGCACCACTACATGGGAGAACTCGACGGTGCGTTTACGGCCTGGGGTTCGCAGAAGGGAGGCACCGGCGGGGTGAGCGAAGCGATTGCGAGTGCAGCGCGAAGCCACGGCGCCGAGATCCGCTGCAACGCCCCCGTCCAGCAGGTGATCGTGAAGAATGGTCGGGCTGTTGGCGTGGCGCTCGAAGGCGGAGAGGAGATCTACGCCAAGACGATCGCGTCGGCCGCAGATCCCTACGTGACCTTCCGGAAGCTCATCGATGAGAAGGAACTCCCCGAAGACCTCGTCAGCGCGATCGACAAATTCAAATTCCGGGGCTCGTCGGGGAAGGTCAATCTCGCTCTCGACACCGCGCCGAAATTCAGCGCGATGACGGACCCCAGTTTTCTGAGAGGCAGTGTGGATATCTGCCCGAGTGTGGACTTCATCGAACAGGCCTACGACGACGCCAAGTACGGGGCGTTTTCGAAGCGGCCCTTTATCGACGTGAACATCCCGACGGCGGTCGATCCGAGCATGGCGCCACCCGGCAAGCACGTGATGTCGTGCTTCGTCCAGTACGCGAGCTACGACATGCCGGAATACGGCGACCGCGATCAGCAGCGGGAGGCCTTCGGCAATGCGGTGATCGATACGCTTTCGGAATTCGTCCCGAATCTGAAGGACATCATTCTCCACAAGCAGGTGCTCACGCCGTGGGACATCGAGCAGGTGACCAATCTGACCGAGGGAAACATCTTCGGCGGCGAGCTGACGCTCGACCAGCTCTTCTTCTTCCGGCCGGCGCTCGGATGGGCGGATTTCCGCACTCCGATCCGCGGCTACTACCAATGCGGTTCGGGCACCCACCCGGGCGGCGGCATTACCGCGGGACCGGGGCGCCTCGGAGCGCTGGAAATTCTTCGGGACGGCAATTGATCGCCCGCGCGAACGGCGAGCGGGCAACGGAGATTCGTCACCCCCTAACTGAATCAAATAGGAATCGAAGCCGTGGAAAATAACGACATCATCATCATCGGAGCGGGCCACAACAGCTTGGTCGCGGCGGGATATCTGGCGAAAGCCGGGCGCCGCGTGGTGATCCTCGAAAAGCGCAGCGTGGTCGGTGGTACCGCGATGACCGAAGAGACCTTTCCGGGTTTCAAGATCTCGCCCTGTGTGGATACCGCGGGGTACCTCTCGGACGAGGTCAAAACCGATCTCAAGCTCGACTCACAGGTCGAGTTCATTCCGCTCGATCCGATCGCGAGTTCGCCCGAGCCCGATGGAACACACCTGGCGATCTGGCGAGACACCGCGAAAACCGTCAAGGAGATCGAACGGTTCTCGGCCGCGGACGCCGCGAAGTACCCGGAGTTCGTCAAGCAGATGACGAAGATCGCGGGTGTGGTCGAAGGCCTGCTCAAGTTGACCCCGATGGATCTGCCGACCGTCACGTTCTCGGACCTTCGAGCTGCGCTCAGTCTCGCGCGCCCTGCACTCAAACTGGGCCGCAAAAACATCGGCGAAATGATGCGCGTGCTGCCGACTCCCGTCGAAGTTCTGCTCAACGAGTGGTTCGAATCGGATGTGCTCAAGGGTGCGATCGCTGCGAGCGCGGTGAAGGACGTCACCTGGGGCCCCCAGGAGACCGGCACGACTTTCACATTTCTCTACAACTGGGCGCTCAGCGATACCGGGCTATTTCGGTCCGCGAGTCTCGTCAAGGGTGGAATCGGCCAACTCACCAAGGCGATGGCAGAGACCGCGCGCGGTTTCGGTGCCGAAATTCGAACAGACGCCGAAGTGAAATCCATCAATGCCGTAGGCGGCAAGGTCACGGGCGTAACGCTCGCCAATGGTGAGACTCTCGACGCGGGCGTGGTCGTTTCCGGTGCTTCTCCACGAACGACGTTCCTGGAACTGCTCAATCCGCGCACCCTCGATGTATCCTTCATAAGGCACGTTCAGAACATCAAATACCGGGGATCCGCATCGCGCATGCACTTTGCGTTGAGTGGGCTTCCGGAATTTTCAGCGTTCGCGGGCGGCGAGATGGAAGGCTACTTGCGCGGGCCGATTCAGATTGCACCGTCGATCGCGTATTTGCAGCGCGCATACGATCACACGAAGTACGGCCGGTCCTCGAGCGCGCCGTATCTCGACATCGTGATTCCGACGGTTGCGGACCCGAGCCTTGCGCCGAGCGGAAAACACATCATGTCGGTGACGGTGAAGTACACCCCCTACGAGCTTCGAGATGGAGATTGGGCTTCGAAGGGAGCTGAGATTGCGAAACTCGTCGTGGATACGATCGCCGAATACGCGCCGAATTTCCGCTCCCTGATCGTCGATCAGAAGCTGATCACTCCGGCCGATCTCGAGAGTGTTTACGGTCTTCCTGAGGGCAACATCAACCACGGCGAAATGACGCTGGACCAGTTCTTCCACATGCGTCCGATTCCGGGATACGCGCGTTATCGAACCCCCGTGGATGGTGTCTACCTCTGCGGACCCGGTTGTCACCCCGGTGGGGGCGTCACGGGTCTACCCGGGCGAAACGCCGCACGCGAGATCCTCAAGGACGCCAAGTAGCGCCCGAGAGCCACTCATGGCACCTGCCACTCGCTCATAGTGGTTGCCAGCCCGTGCCCCGATGCTTCGCCGCGAAGTGATCTGGGTGCAGGATTTCTGCAAGAATCTCGACGGATTCGAGCAGGCGCGGCCCCGGGCGATTGAAGTACTGGTTGCCGTCCGTGACGAAGACGCGTCCGGATCGTACTGCCTGCAGATCACCCCAACCCGGTTGGGCGATCAGCGGCGCGAGTTCCTGTCGGGTGCGCTCGATGTCGAAGCCGCACGGAAGCAGCACAATCACATCGGGGTCTGCTGTACGGAGACTTTCCCATTCGAGCCACGGGGAGTGTTCGCCCTTTTCGCCGAACACAGAAGTGCCGCCCGCAAGCGTGACGAGTTCGGGCACCCAATTGCCCGCGGCCATCAACGGGTCGACCCACTCCACGCAGGCCACGGACGGCCGCTGCCGGATGCGCAGGGTTTGTTCGGCAATGCTGGCGACCCGCTCGCCCAACGCAGCCACGTAGTCTTCGCCGTGCGCTTGCGCGCCGAGTGCGGTTGCGACCCGCGCGATGTCCTGCCAGACCTCTTCTAGACCGCTCGGATGGAGAGAGAGGACGCGAGGGCGCTCGCCGAGCCAACTCGCCAGCGCTTCTTCGACATCGCGCAGGCTCGCCGCGCAGACCTGGCAGTGATCCTGGGTGAGGATCACCGTAGGTCGCAGTTCGCGCAGCAGGTCGGCATCCACCCGGTAGACGCTCAGTCCGTCTCCGACGAGCTTTCGGACGCGATCGTCAATTTGGGCGCTCGGGGCGTTGGCGTCGAGCTTTGCTTCGGTGAGGACGGGCAGCGTTTCCACACCCGGCGGGAAATCGCATTCGTGGGAGCGGCCCACCAGCGCCTGCTGGAATCCGAGCGCGCATGCGATCTCGGTAGTGCTCGGAAGCAACGAGACGATGCGCTCCATGACGCTCCAGAAAGGGTTCGGTACGGCTGCCGAAATGGCGTCGCGAGTCTAGCCAGAGTCGATGGTTACACACCTACTCGATTTGCGCGCAGCGTCGTCGGGTTTCGCGGTGCGGCTGAGGTGCAAGCTCCTCGTGGGGCGCAGCGCAGTCGAGTTGGAACCCGGTCCTCTGGGCTTCGCTGTTCAGCGGATCTTGGGGCGGGTCCACCTAATCCCGACGCTTCGATCAACCGAAGGAGCCGGAAGGGGCCGGCTCTCGCCGTCCCGTCGACTGCGGTGGCCAGATGTACTGCGAAACATGTCACGAACGCCTGAAATCCGGAACCCGAAAATGCCCCAGCTGCGGTCACGCCGCGAAGGGGGACCGGGATCTCGGCTCTGCGTCCGTGCGCGACGTCGAAAACTCGACCTCGTATTCACTCCCTCCTGCACCCACGCTTGTCGAAGAGGAGCCCAAGGTGGCTGAAACCAAGGCCCAGACCAAAAAACCGCAAGCTCGCCCCGCTGTGAAAAAGACCGATTCCGCGAAGAAGCCCGCGCCCAAGCCGAAAAGCGCAGCCCCGAATTTCGATCTCAGCCCCGATGGCATCCGGGATCTCTTGATCGCGCACCCCGAGTTGATCGAGGAAGGCCTCAGCATTCACACCAACGACGGCGGCGACGCATCCGGAGCCCGCTTCGAAACCAGCGTGGGCCAGATTGATCTGCTCGCGCGCGACCAATCGGCGGGTTGGGTGGTCGTCATGGTTGCCGAGCCGGCTCAGGGGAAGGAATTGGTGGGCGACATGCTCCAGCTCATGGGTTGGGTGAGGAAGCACCTCAGTTCCGAAGAGCAGGAAGTCCGAGGGATCGTTCTCGTCGACTCGGTCCCGGAGGATCTCGGCTACGCGGCTGCGGCAGTCGCCGATACAGTCGAGTTCAGCCGTTACCGCGTGGGTGTGACCCTCGAGAAAGTGGACGTCTAGCGAATCGAAAGAAAGATCGGGTTCGAGTAGAACCAGAGATCCAACCAGGGATCCTCACCCCGCGGGTCGGGCTCCGGCTCTAATTCCTGTCCGTTGGTTCCGCGCACGCGCAAGTAAGCGTCGCTCACGACGTTGTCGATTCGATACTTCATGATCCGGTAAGCGCCGTCGTGCTCCCACGCTTCCGAAGAGAATCGCGCCATTACGCGTGTCGACGCATGGGTGTCCGCAGAGCGATCGGATACGGGGCCTGTCACGTTTCCGCCGATCAGATCGACGCGCCGCACGGAGGGATCATCGCCGTGATGATTCTTCGCCGTGGGGTCCAGGAAGCGGATCTCGATCTCGACATCGGCACCGGAGGAAACGGCGAGCGTTTCTCCGCTTCTCGCCTCCCGCCCGTCGGACCGCGCCACCAGATCGAGTTCCGAAATCAGGTCTCCCGTCGTCACGAAGATCCGTCCCTCGCGGATGCCCTTCAGGATGGCGTCGTGGTTCGGCGTCGACCACACGTAGGTCTTCGAATATTCGCCCGGCCAGAAGTCCCCTCCGCCTTCACTCCAGTGGATGTGCGAATCAGAGTTCGCGGTGATCCACCAGTGACGGCCCTCACCGAGCATCGAATCCCAGAGGCCACCCAGGCGGGCAGTCATCTGGTCGAAGCCGCCGAGCGTCGGAAAGTTCGTGTAGTAGCCGCGTGCGTTCTTGGGCCGGAGCGAGCCATCGGCCTTGATGACCTCCGCCTGGTGGCCCGGCGCTCCGGCCATGCCGACCGCGACTTCCGGCGCGGTGTCGTTCCAGTCGCGAAATTCCGATGGTGCATCGAGGCCGTATTTGCCCAGGCCCGTCGCGGAGCGCGACGGGTGATTGGCGATGATCACCGGCCGTACCGGCAGTGCCCGCATGACGCGCAACGCCTCGATCATTCTCGACTCTCGATCCCAAGACGGATCCTCGGGCCAGGGTTCGAACTTCGCGAAATGGGATTCCAGTTTGTACAGCAGATCCGCTTCGTCGGGCGTGTGGGGGATGATGAGACTCGAGTGGTCGGCACCCGGCGTGTCGAGTTCCATCCCGTAGAACTGCACCACCTCGGGCACTTCCTTGCGGGACCGGAGTAGTTCAGGATAGGCCTTCTCGAGATTGAACTTGCTGTGGTGCGGCCCGCCGTGGTCGGTGGTCACCATCCAACTCAGGCCGTGCTGTTTCGCCATGCGCGCGTTGCGTGGTGTCGAGTAGATCGCGTCTCCCGCGAGAATCGGCTTGGGCGGATTCGTCTTCTCATCCCACCCAACGCTGAAGTGGCTGTGGACATGGTGGTCGCCCGCCAACCACCGCGGCGTGGTAGCCGCGGGTGGATCCAGCGCGTCTGCGTGGGCAGCAGTGACGCTCATCATGAATACCGCCATGGCAGCATGGCGGAAGAGCCATCGCAACGCGGGTGCGTCGCGTGCACTCGATTGGCAGGGGTGCGCGCTCGATTCGTTCGAGAGCGCGCTGATTCTGATCAGAACGGCCGGTGTCTTCATCGCCATCAATAAAGGGCATCCGGCTGCTCGGCTTTGCGGCGAGCGATGTAGTCCTGGAGTGCTTCGTCGATGCCAGGATCGATGTCCGGCATCTCGTATTCGTCCAACATGCGTTTCCAGATTGCGTTTGCGCGTTTGGCTGCGTCCAGTGCTCCGTCGGATTCCCACTGCTCGAAGCTGTTGTTGTCCGCGACATTCGAGCGGTAGAAGGCGGTCTTGAAGTTCGCCTGCGTGTGCTCGCAGGCGAGAAAATGGGCTCCCGGCCCGACCTCGCGAATTGCATCCATTGCCTGGCCGTTGACGCTCATGTCCACACCGTCCGCGAAAACCTGGAGCATACCCGCCTGATCGGCGTCGAGGATGAACTTCTCGTATCCGATGGTCAGTCCGCCTTCCAGCCAGCCCGCCGTGTGCAACATGAAATTGACACCCGCGAGCATGGCGTGTTGCAGGGTGTTGGCGCTTTCGTAGGCTGCCTGGGCATCGGGAATCTTCGAAGCGCACAGTGCGCCGCCGCTGCGAAACGGGACCCCGAGCCGTCGTGCGAGTGCGGCGGTTACGTAGAGCACGAGTTGCGGTTCCGGGGTTCCGAAGGTAGGGGCGCCCGACTGCATCGAGATCGAGCTCGCAAATGCGCCAAAGATGACCGGTGCGCCCGGGCGCAGGAGTTGCGTGAACGCCATGCCCGCGAGTGCCTCGGCGAGAATTTGCGCAGAGGCACCTGCCACCGTCACGGGTGACATCGCGCCCGCGAGCACGAAGGGTGCAACGATCGTCGCTTGGCCGCTTCGCGCATAGACCTTGAGGGCGCCTAGCATGGTGCTGTCCCAGGTCATCGGAGAATTGGCGTTGACGAGACCGATCGTAACGACGTTCTGCTCAACGAACTCATCGCCGAACACGAGTTTCGCGAGAGCCACCGAATCTTCAGCGCGCTCCGGTGTGGTCACCGAACCCATGAAGGGTTTGTCGGAATAGCGGATGTGGCTGTAGACCATGTCGAGGTGGCGCTTGTTGACCGGAAGGTCCACCGGCTCACACACGGTGCCTCCTGAGTGATGTAACGCAGGCGTCATGTAGGTCAGCTTCACGAAATTGCGAAAGTCATCGATCGTCGCATAACGACGCCCATCGTCGAGATTGCGGATGAACGGCGACCCGTAAGCCGGCACGAAGACGGTATGTGGCCCACCAATGCGCACGCTGCGCGCGGGATTTCGCGCGTGCTGGACGAATTCGGCGGGTGCCGAGCGCTGAATCAGGGAGCGGCAGAGCCCGCGCGGAAAGCGAACGCGTTGGCCGTCGATCGTCGCGCCCGCGTCTTTCCAGATCGCGAGGGCTTCCGCGTCGTCGCGAAAGTCGATTCCGATTTCTTCGAGGATGGTCTCCGCGTTCTGCTCGATCGTCTCGAGACCCTCTTCGCCGAGGACCTCGTAGGGGGGCAGCTTGCGGGTCAGGTAGGGGACGATCGTGCGCGAAGGGTTTGCGCGGGCGGCCAAGCGCGACTTGCGTCCACCCCCACGGGTGCGGGTCCTGCGGGCCTCGCTCATCCTCGTCTCCCGCTCGAGTACGCCCCAGCGCGGAACTCAACGGTGGCACCCAAGCTTGGTATATCTCAAATATATTACTAATCTGTCTCCGTGGCAGCCACCGCCTACGACCAGCTTCTTACGGGTATCGCACTCGGCGATTATGCGCCCGGCTCGGCGTTGAATGAAAAAAAACTTGCCGCTCAGCTCGGCGTGAGCCGAACGCCCGTGAGGGAGGCGCTGCTGCGGCTTCGGTTCGAGGGGTTGGTTCGCGTGATTGCGCGAGGTGGCATCTTCGTCGCCGAGACTTCGGTTCGACAGATCCGCGAGATCACCGAAGTTCGGTTGGTACTCGAGGAGTGCTCGGCTCGGCTCGCCGTGGCGCGTTGCAGCTCGCAGCTGCTCTCGGAGTTTCGGGTTTGGCTCGACGCTTGTCACGACGAGTGGCCGGGTCTGTCGGGCCGGGAACGCATGCGCCGCGATCTGGCGTTCCACGCGTTTCTGGATCGCGCTGCCGGCAACGACACCCTCGCTGCGCAGCTCACGGTGTTGCGAAACCAGGCCGTTTTGTTCTGGGGACAAAGCGCGGCTGGTCTCTACGAACTGGAACCGATCATCGATGAATACCGCGAAGTCGTCGATGCCATGGATGCGCGCGACGCCGGACGCTGTGTGCGCGCATTGCAGCAGCACGTGTTGCAGCACATTACGCGAATCCAGAGTTACCTCCGGCCAGATCCAGTGCCGATCACCGTGAGCCAGGTTTCGTGATGCCGCCGCCAGGCGGATCGTGTCGCTGCTGGGTGATCGACCATCGCGTCGATGCCGCCACCTATGAGAGACTCGGAGACGCGCGTCAGATTGCCGACGTGCGTTCGGAAACCGTCGGCGTCTTGATCGTGGGTGCTTGCGGTGATCCCGGGGCATTGATCGCGGCGGGTGCAGACTGCGTGAAGATCGTCGGACCTGCCGCGCCCGCAGATTCCAGTGCTGCTCGCGATTCGCTGGCTCCGGTTCTCGCCGGGAAGGTGGTGGATGATGTCGCGGGTTGCGGATCGGTCGGTCGCGTCGCAAACGCCGAATCTATTCTCGCACCCTTTCGGCCTCGCCTCGTTCTCGCGCCCGGCAGCCCCGACGGTCGCGAGTGGGCTGCGCGTCTCGCGATTCGCCAGGACTGGAAATTGGTTTCTCCCGCACTTCAGGCCGGCTTCGACCGCGACGGTCGGTTCTCGGTGACGGCCTTGAGCGCGTGTGGTCGATACTCGCGGCAAGTGTCGTTTGGCCCAGACGAGACCGCGGTGTTGACATTGAAACCCGGTGTCGCCGAAGCGGCTTCTCCAGATGCCGATCGCACGGGAACCGTCGAGCACATCGATACGGTGGCGGTCGGCGAAGAGCCGATCCGAGTCGAGCGCGAAATTCCCGCCGAACCCAGCGAGGTCGACATTCGCTATGCAGATCGCATCGTCGCGGGAGGGCGTGGGCTCGGCGGCGCTGAGGGTTTTCAACGGCTCGCGCGTGTTGCGCGATTCTTGAAGGCTGGTGTTGCGGCGAGTCGCGTCGCGGTCGATCTCGGTTGGATCGATCGCGAGCGTCAGGTGGGGCAGACCGGCAAGACGGTCGCCCCTGCGCTCTACCTCGCCTGCGGGATCAGCGGCGCGAGCCACCATCTCGCGGGTATGGCGCAGGCTCGTCACATCGTCGCAATCAATACCGACCCCAACGCGCCAATCTTCAAAGTGGCGCACCTCGCCCTGGCCGCAGATCTCCACCAAGTGTTGTCGGAATTGGAGACCCAGCTCTCCGCAAATCCGGGGTGCCCGAGGTGAGCGAAAGCGATATCACCCGGGAAATTCTCGGCAACATCCCAACCTGGCTCGTTGGCGCCTTCTACACCGTGGCGTTCGCTGCGTGTGGATTTGCTGCGCTGATGCTGCTGCGACGAGCGTTCGCGCGTCGGCGAGCCCGACGCCCCACGCAGCAGCCAGCGCCGCTCGGCGAGCGCCTGATTGCGATCGCTCGCTATCTGGCGTTTCAGGAACCGCTGCGTCGCGACCGTTTCGCGGGAATCGCCCATCTGCTCATCACGTATGGTTTCGTGATCCTCATCATTGGTACTTCGATCGTCTTCCTCGAACACCAGACTCCGCTGCATTTCTTCTACGGGTGGTTCTACCGGGTCGCCTCCCTGGTCATCGATCTCGGCGGGCTCGCGTTCATCGTGGGATTGCTGATGTTTCTCTCGCGCAGGTACATCGCGCGCGAAGAGCGACTCCTGCAGGTCTGGTGGGTTGCCGCGCTCGCGTGGTTGCTGCTCGCAATCGCGACCAGTGGATTCATGCTCGAGGGTGCGCGCATCGCGGTGGAGTTGCCCGAATTCGAACGATGGAGTGCGGTCGGATACGCGCTGGCGTTGGCGTTACGCGCTGGAGACGTCAGCGTGGATACGCTTCAGTTCTGGCATCGCGCACTTTGGGTTGGCCACGCGTTGGTCTGCGTGTTGTTCTTTGCGCTCCTACCGTGGCTATTTTTTGCCCACATGGTTTACGGCGCCGCGAGTTGGTCGCAGCGCAGACAAAAGCCGATCGCCCAGTTGCGTACGCCCGCTCCAGCAGATGTGTCCCCCGGAGCCGCCACGGTTCGAGCACTCGACTGGGACGATCTCCTCCAGGTAGATGCCTGTACGACATGTGGGCGTTGTAACGCCGTCTGTCCGGCCACCGTGTCCGGCAAGGTGCTGCAGCCTCGCGAAATTATGCTCGGTATTCGAGATTCGCTGACGGAAGCCGGGAGTGCATCCGATGTCGCCGACCTGCCGAGCCGCTTCGATCCCGACGCAATCTGGGCCTGCACGACCTGCGGCGCGTGCAACGAAGCCTGCCCGGTCGGCATCGATGTATACGGCAAGATCGTCGAGCTCCGCCGAGCCAGCGTCGAATCGGGCGCGCTGCCCGACTCCGCGGAAAACCTATTTGAAGCAACCGCGAATGCGTTCAATCCCTTCGGTAGAGACAACGAACAGCGGCTTGCCTGGGCGCAGGGTCTGAATCCGCCTGTCGCCGAGCCCAATGAGAAGATCGACCTGTTGTACTGGGTTGGATGCGCGGGGAGTTTCGACCCGGATGGGCAGTCGGTTTCGAGATCGATGATCGCGATCCTCGACCGGCTCGGAATTCGCTACCGGATTCTCGGTTGTCGCGAACGCTGCACGGGCGACCCGGCACGCCGCGCGGGCGAAGAGGGGCTCTTTCAGGAGTGTGCGAGAAAAAACATCGAGATCCTCGCAGGGCACTCCGTGAAGACGGTCTTGACCCACTGCCCTCATTGTTTCAATACGATGAAAAATGAATATCCGGAGTTCGGCGCGTCGTTCTCGGTCGAACACCACAGCCAGTTTCTCGCGCGCATGGTCGCGGAAGGGAAACTGGAAGGCATGGAGGGGCTGGGGTCGGTCAGCTTTCACGATCCCTGTTACCTCGGGCGTGGCAACGGAGAAACAGCGGCGCCGCGCGTGGTGATCGACGCGATGAGCGACGAGCGTGTGGAAATGCCGCGGCACGGAAAGGAAAGTTTTTGTTGTGGCGCCGGTGGAGCGGGTCTCTGGCTCGATGTTCCGGGCACAGACCGCGTCGAGAACATTCGCTCGCTCGAAGCCGCGGGCACGGGTGCCAAAACGATCGTCACGGCTTGTCCGTTCTGCAAACCCATGCTGGAAGCCGGCAACCAGCTACTTCCGGATGGGGAATCCCCTGTCGTCAAGGATCTCGCAGAACTCGTCGCGGAGCGGATGCCGCGTTCGGACGCGTCTTCGTGATGCCGTCCGTCGCGGTCATCATCGGCTCTGCTTCGTCGGAGGCCGCCTCAGGAGTGCCGAAGTTGCCGATTTCGGATCGCGGTGCGATCGCGCTTGCGATGGCGAGATTCGGTAAACGCGTTCGCGCGTATGCGGCTGACGCCGAAGCCCGATGTTTCGCGCGGGCGGCCGGCGTCGAGAGTGCCGGCGAGATCTCGATTCAGGAAATCGCCAGCGTCGATGTCATCTTGATCGGCCGGGGCGGATGCCGCGAACTTGGCGATGCGCTGCCCGCGAGCCTGGCCGAGGAGAGCGGTGCGGCGCTCGTTTACGACGTGATCGACATTCAAGCGGAAGACGATCGGCTC
>Ga0114949_10002342_pt1 | contig 11818 bp, 9 predicted proteins | sample N074metaG_FD_83505 | JGI IMG/M metagenome (GOLD analysis project Ga0114949, IMG submission 83505) | Deep subsurface microbial communities from Kermadec Trench to uncover new lineages of life (NeLLi) - N074 metaG | ecosystem: Environmental > Aquatic > Marine > Ocean trench > Sediment | place... | reverse complement strand
GGGTGGTCTCAGGCGTATGGCCCGTTCGACTTCAGGAATCGTGCTCTCAATTTGGGGGGCCCAATTCGTCGCCGACATGGCTGTGTTTACCGGGCCGTTTCTCGTCGTACCCTCGAGAGCCAGGCGATAGATCCGATCGGAATTCTGGTAATGGTGATCATAGGACAATTCATCCAGGACAAAAAGAGAAATCACAAAAAAGGCCGCCATACCCAAAGCCAGCCCAAGGATATTAATAAAGGCGTATCCTCGGTGAGATCGCAGAATGCGCAACGAGACCGTGAGGTAGTTTTTGATCATGAGTGCATTAGTCGTCGTATGAACTGCAGCGTGTGCGCATAATTATTGGTTCTTCGCTCCATTAAGACGCGATTTTGGATCGATGGTTACACCAGGGTTCTGTTCTACTCATGGTTCTATGCACCGTATTCATCCAGAGAAAATCATTGTTCAAGGCGTAGTACGTTCGAACCTCAAAACGATAGTCCCCGACTAATTTCGCTCATGTTCCGAGACCTTTTTGCAATTCCCGGCCTAGTTCTGATTCTTACGGCCACAAGCTGTTCGGGTCCGGGTGAGACTACCTCCGACTCAGCACTCATAACGGTGTCTCCGTTCACGGAGGGAAGATTTCTATGGGTTGATTCGTCAGAGATCCGGTTTCGTGATCTGACGACGCAAGCCAGCACACCGCTGGAAAAGGGAGGGCGCGTCTTGTATGCGTCGGTATCGCCGGATCGATTACACGCTGTCCTGGCTGTAGAATCCGGATCCGAATCAAGACTGATTGTTTTCTCCGTTGAGTCGCTCCAGTCCGTGGAGCTACGCACCGGAAGTGCGAGTTTACAATACAGGGGAGTTGGTCTCCTGATGGATCCCGGTTTGCCGTCGGGTATTATGAGCCGACCGTCGCAAACGATAGACCGGCGATGGGTACCGGAGATATCGAGATCATATCGATGGACGATCTCGCTGTGCGTCGCCTTGGCTGTTCTTCGTCCAAGGCGGTCATTTCCTGGCCGTCTTCCAATGAACTGGTTGTTCGATCGACCGATAATCTGTACCGGGTATCCGAGACCGATTGCGGCACCCTGCAGACCACAGATATCCGGCGCTGGACGGCAATCACCCCTTCACCAGACGGACGGCGTCTGGCGTACACGTTTCGAGAACTAGCTTTTAACAGCGCCACGAGGGAATACGAACCCGATTCGGCACTATTCGTCGTTTCCGTGACCGATGGCGATCCGGTTAAGATTGCGGGTGATCGATATCGACCCCGCCATGCGACGTGGTCGCCAGATGGTTCTGAAATCGCGTTTGATGTTCGAGTGGAACCAGAATCCGAACTTAGATCGATCTCGATCTACAGGTTGACGACGGAAGAAACTGCCTACGCTTTCTCGCCGGCAGCGAGCGCTCCGTCAAAGAGTCATCCCGAATGGAATTCTGACAGCCAGACACTGTCCTACCGTGAGGATGGAGAACGTCTATTTATCCAAACCCCCGGCACCTCGTTTTCGACCGCCGTAACGGTCGGGGACGCCCGTTCGTACGCGAATCGACTCGTCGGTTGGCTGAGTTCTACGACTGCGCTCGTCTCAGATTCGTCGGAACTCGTCTGGATGTTCGACACCGCGAGTCAAGCGCTCGAGTTCGTTGGGTCGGGCACAGCAATTCCATTCTAAGGAGTTACGAACCGTTCTCGGAAAGCCTTTTTTCAAGGATTTCTCTTACAAGCTGTGGATTGACCTTCCCATTCGTTCTGGACATCAGCTGACCCACGAAGAAGCCGATGAGTCCGGTTTTTCCGGCTCGATATGCCTCCACGCGGTCAGGATGCTCGATCAAGACCGCATCAACGAGCTCTTCGATGGCGCCCGGATCGGAGATCTGGGAAAGATCCAGTTTTTCAATGACGACTTCCGGGTCCAGACCGGACTCCAGCATTTCCGCAAATACGTCTTTGGCGATTCGACTCGATATGGTCTTCTTAGCGAGCAGGTTGACAAGAGCGGCCACCTGAGACGGAGATACAGTCGAATCGGCCGGGTCGCCATCTCCGATGACCGGTCTCATTTCCTGGATCAACCAGTTGGCGACGGCGCCCCCGTGGCCTGCCTTGGCGGCTTGTTCGAAGTACTCTGCCCAGCCGTCATCCGCTCCCAATAGAGCTGCATCGCCCAGCGATAGATCGTGTCGCTCCGACATGGCCTCCGCCCGAGAAACAGCCTCGTCGCTCAGTCCTTCCAACGGATTTCGTTTGCCTGCGGACACGGATCCGGGCGAAGACTCGGGCGCGGACGCAGACCCGGTTTCAGGCCTGGCCTCTCGCCCGGGCGCAGATTCGAGACCAGGTACGGACGCGGCCTTCTTGGCTTTTTGCCACGTGTCCTTCAGAGGAATCGTTTGATTGAAGATGGGGTGATCGGGCGTTGAGTCAACCGGGTCCACGTAAAAATAGCCCTGCCGCTCAAACTGAAATCGATCCCCCGGCTCAACAGAAGAAACGCTCGGTTCTACGATGCTTGAGTGAGGTTCTTGAAGCGAATTTGGATTCAGGTAATCGATAAACGTTTTATCGTCGTCAGCGCCATCGGGATCGGCTACCATGAAGAGCCTGTCGTACAGTCGAACATGGATGGGAATCCCTTCGCTGGCTGAGACCCAATGAACGGTTCCCTTCACGCGTCGCGAGGAAGATCCGACTCCGCTTTTCGTTTCCGGGTCATAGGTGCACCGTAGCTCCAGGATTTTTCCTTCCTCGTCGCGGATCACGTCATCGCACCGAATGATGTATCCGTACCTCAATCGCACTTCTTCTCCCGGGGAGAGCCGATGGAAATTCTTGGACGGCTCTTCCATAAAGTCATCCCGCTCAATGTAAATTTCTCGCGTCAACGGCACGGATCGGGAGCCTTCTTTCGGGATATCGTGAGGCCAGTATGGCGCATCGATCCACTCAGTTTCGTTCGCTTCAGGGAAATTGGTGAGAACGATCTTTAAAGGTCTCAGAACACACATTACTCGCGGGGCGCGGGTGTTCAAATCATCTCGAATGGCGAATTCGAGCATGGAAAGGTCCACCCGGGTGTCGGATTTTGCGATCCCGATGGTCGCGGAAAACTTTCGAATGGCTTCCGCTGTCACACCGCGACGCCTGAATCCTGCAATGGTGGGCATCCGTGGATCATCCCACCCCGAAACCAAACCGCCTTCGACCAACTGAAGCAATTTTCGCTTGCTGAGCACCGTGTAGTCCAGATTGAACCGGGCGAATTCGTACTGATGTGGCCTCGGCGAGTCAAATAATGCGTCCACCAACCAGTCGTACAGAGGTCGGTGGACTTCGAATTCCAGCGAGCAGAGGGAATGGGTGATATTCTCGATAGCATCCGAAAGCGGATGGGCGAAGTCGTACAGCGGGTAGATAGGGAAATCGTTGCCGCGACGATAATGGGCAGCATGCTTGATCCGGTAAAAAACCGGATCCCGCATCAGCATATTGTTGGATGACATGTCAATCTTCGCACGCAATACATGACTTCCGTCCGGAAAATCGCCCGCTCTCATTTTGGTGAAGAGCTCTCGATTCTCCTCAACGCTTCGATCTCGATGCGGACTGTTCCTGCCCGCTACGGTTACCGTTCCGCGATACTCACGAATCTCTTCCTCCGAAAGACTGTCCACGTAGGCATTACCGTCATCGATCAATCTGAGAGCCAGCTCATAAAGTTCTTCGAAGTAATCTGAGGCGAAATACCGATGCTCTCCCCAATCATAACCCAGCCAACGGATGTCCTCTTCGATCGCGTCGACGTATGCCATGTCCTCCGTTTCAGGATTGGTATCGTCGAACCGGAGATGACACCGGCCTCTGTATTCCTTTGCCAGCTCGAAATTAACCCAGATCGGGCGGACTGCATGGCCGATGTGCAGGAATCCGTTGGGCTCCGGGGGAAATCGGAATACGATCTCTCCCTGGACTCGCCCTTCCTTTAGATCGTTATCAATGATCTGCTGGATGAAGTGTCGACTGGTAGCTTCAGGCGTATCGGTGGAGTGTTCGTCGTTCCGGTTCATTATGGTTTTGTAGAGGGATGCGGTGCTTTCAAAGGCGAATTCCAACGCCTTCGAAAGTTAAAAAATCCCGGTGATCAATCTGCGCACTTATACGTACTTTTCCTCATTCAGACGGTAGATCAACATTACACATTCTAGCATGATCAGTTCGAATCGATTTCTTCTCCTAATTGCCACGGCGGGTTGTCTCGTTCTTGCCGCTCATTCACCAGCGGTGGGTGCCATCCAGGACTTTAGCGTTGCCGACACCATCAAGGCAGGTCGATTTGACAACGGTAAGATGTGGGCGTTCGAGTACCCTCCTCTGGAATATCTTAAGGAGACGTATGATTTCACCCCCGACGAAGCGTGGTTCGAGAGGGCTCGCCTGAGCGTTCTTCGGATTCCGGGATGTTCGGCCTCCTTTATTTCTCCAACGGGGCTGGTGGTCACAAACCATCACTGCGTTCGCGCCCGTGTATCTGCTGTGAGCGAACCCGGTGAAAACCTGCTCGACAACGGATTCTATGCGCGTTCTCTGGATGAGGAGCGACGCATTCCCGGTTACTATGCCGATCAGCTGATCGCCATTGAAGATGTAACGGATGAGGTAGACGCGGCGCTTGCTACCCTGGACGAAAACGTGCTCTCCGGCAACTCGCGTGAAGAGGTGATGGAAGAGATCGAAGCAAGACTTCGGACGGCCCATTCAGACGTTTCCAACTTGCAGGTTCAGATTATTCCTCTCTACAACGGAGGTCGTCATTCTGCCTACGTTTTTCGTCGCTATACGGATGTTCGGCTCGTGTTTGCCGTCGAATTGCAATTGGGGTTTTTCGGAGGAGACGGTGACAACTTTACATATCCCCGTTACGCGCTGGATTTTTCCTTCCTTCGCATTTACGATGAAGACGGTTCACCCCTTGAATCGCCCAACTATTTCGGATTTAGCGATGCGGGTGTAGAGGAAGGAGACCTTGTCTTTGTGATCGGTAATCCGGGGTCCACAAGTCGTCAAGCGACAGTTGCTCAGCTCGAATTTTTTCGTGACGTATTGGTAGATCACACGCTCAAAACGCTAAATCGTCGCCTAACCGAATTTCGAGCCTTTTACGACGAGGATCCTGAAACAGGAGAAGCGCTGAATCTTCGAAACACGATCTTTTCCATTTCAAACAGCCAGAAGGCGTACTCCGGTCGCGACGACGCGCTGAAGGATCCGATGTTGATTGCCAGAAGGGCAGATGGAGAAAGGCAGTTCAGGGCTGCAATCGAAGCTGATCAGGAATTGAATACACGATTCGGCCACATCATTGATGATATTGCAGCCGTTCAGATCGAAAAACGGGTATTCGCGGACGAATATGGAGCCTTCCGCTACATAGAGGTCTCGGTCTTTTCGTCGGCCACGATCCGTCGCGGAATTGAGGCAATTCGATATCTTCGTGCGGCGGGTGTGGATTCGGTCGCGGCGGCCTCGGCTTCAACGGCTCTCTCGGAGGTTCGTGATCGACCTGCAGGTCTCGAAGCCCGGCTTCTCACAGCCAGGCTCAAGGAAATATCCGAATACCTCGGACCAGACGATGCGTCCGTTCTCGGGATGATGGGCGGGCTCAAAGCCTTCGAGAGAGCCAAACAGGTCCTGGACACCTCTATTCTCGTAAGTGCAGAAGCAACTGAACGCGCACTCGATCAGGGTACTTTATCGTTATCCGATCCCGGAATAGCGATGGTCGAAGCATTTTTCGACGTTTTTGACCGCTTCAGAGTTGGTTTTAATGAGCTGTTGGCCCGCGAACGAGAGCTTCAGAGTGAAGTTGGCAAAGCTCGATTCGAACTGTATGGGGTGACGGTCCCGTCGGACGCGACGTTTTCTCCTCGCTTTACAGACGGAATCGTGAAGGGATATTCCTACAATGGAACCCTCGCTCCGCCGTATACAACATTGTACGGTTTGATGGACCACTTTTATTCCTACGGCGGCCACCCCGATTGGACCCTTCCAGCAAAGTGGCAAAATCCTCCTTCGGATCTCCGACTGGGCACGCCTCTCAATTTCGTTTCAACGTCCGATACCATCGGCGGGAATTCCGGATCGCCGGCCGTCACGAGGAACCTCGAGATTGTAGGACTCAACTTCGATCGAAATATCGAAGGATTGTCGAGAGACTACATCTACCTTCCGGACCGCGGGCGCAATATCATGGTTGATATGCGCGCCGTGAAAGAAACACTCGATAAGATCTACGACGCGGATCGTATCGTATTGGAACTGACCACGGGTACGATGGCCGAAACGGAAGAAGCCGCCGATGCGATACAGGATCAGAACTGACACTTGCCAACGGATGGCCGAATATGGAAGACCTGAGACTCGAAACAGATCGACTCATCATTCGCAATTGGAAAGAGTCCGACATTGAGCCGTACGCCGAACTCTCGGCCGATCTGGAGGTCATGACGTTTATCGGCGACGGAGCGGCTCGCACGACGGATTACGCCCGGACTTTCGTGCACCAGATGATGACGCTTTACGAAGAACGAGGCTGGATTCGATTCGCAGTCGAACACAAGGAATCAGGAGACTTTATGGGGTTCTGTGGATTCGAGCTGGTCGACGGCGTGCTGGATTATGGTTGGCGGTACGCGCGCAAGTATTGGGGGGGAGGATACGGGTCGGAAGCGGCCATCGCAGTGCTTGAGCTGGGACGCAATCGATTCAGTCTCAAGAATATCCAGTCTAAGTCATACACCGAAAACGTCGGCTCGGTAAGAATCATGGAGAAAATGGGCCTGTCGTTTCTTCACGAATCAACAGAAAACGACCGCCGCGTCGTCCATTACGGTTTCCCGGACGAAGCAGCGGCCGCTGAAGAGTAGACCCCGATAAGTAACGGGTATGTAGTCCGCGCCAAACGAGCGACCTTACCGACCGCGTCGGATTGTGATGTCGCCGTTGGTCGTTTTAATCCTGATGCGGTGTTTCCCGCTTCCAACCGTTCCGGTGGCTACGATGAGGCCGTCGTCTCTACGGCGTCGTTCACTACTCGCTGTTTGTTCGACACGCAGATCGAAATCGGACCGGATCTCAAATTCGTCCATGTCGTGTCGACGGGTAACCGTAATCTCGGCCTCAATGTCCATCGACAATCCATCTGGAACCGTCAAAACGATGTCACCACCCATCGAAGACAGATCGACATGACGATCGCCGGAGTTCGGATCGCCCACCATGTTTACTTCAATTTCGCCACCCATAGTCGACGCTTCAACCCAGCCATCGATTTCTCCAATAGAGATTTCGCCGCCCATGGTGGATACTTTCACATGGTCTTTTGCAGAGCCGACATGGATTTCTCCGCCCATGGTTTCGAGGTCGGCGCCGTAGTCCGCTCGGTCAACCGTTATTTCTCCGCCCATCGTGCTGATCTGAACCTCGGCATCTTGACCCGAGCTCGACCGCTGTCGGACGTTGCTGTAAGAAACGTCACCCCCCATCGTATTCGCTTTCACATTACCGGTTACGTCGATAACGGTGATTTCGCCGCCCATCGTGCTGATGCGACCGTTGACATCGGAGTCTTCGAGAACAATTTCTCCGCCCATGGTTTCAAAATCAATAGTGCCTTTCAGGCCCCGAAGTTCGAGTTCACCGCCCATGGTTTGGCCAACCAGTTTCCCTTCGACTCCGGTGACATTTATTTTGCCGCCCGTGGTCTCCACGTCGATGTCAAATACGCTGGGTACCATGACCTCGATTTCCACATCTGCACGGCTATTCCTTCTTTCAAATTCGGTACGGATGAATACACCGTTTGAAAGCTCTTCGATGTCGAGAATGAGTTCGTCATCGTCGCGGCCTCTCACGTACACTTTGACTTCAACTTCACTTCGATTCCAGCCTGTGATGACGACGGATCCACCGGTCTCGAGATCAAGCCTCAGTTCACCACCGGAAGAAACTGAAAACGTACGCTCGAAATCTTGTGCTGAAGAGGAAATTACGGGAATGAGCAACACCGCCATAAACAGGCTCAGGAGTTGCGAAATGCTTTTCATATCTAATTGCAATATTTGGTTGATTTCTCGGTTACGCAGATTGGACATCCATTAGGTAGAGATGGTTTGCAGAGCGGTCGCCAGCAACGGATCACCTCAACTTGGAAGGATAAACGCGCCGGAGCATGAACCGGTAGAGCTGTGGGAAAAACCGGTAAACGTAGACCGCCCCGACGTGTGGCCACCCTATTTTTATAACGGATCGCTTTCGCTTTATCGCACGAACAATTTTTTCGGCGCAGACTTCGGCAGGCATCCCTTTGACATGGGTCATGTCCATCCGGGCGTGGTCACGACCGTCTCCGCGAAGAGAATGCAGTGGGATTTCGGTCTGAACGTATCCGGGACAAATCATCGTAACGTAAATCCCCTCTGGCCACATTTCTGCCCGTAAAGACTCGAAATAGCCGTGTAATGCGTGCTTCGATGCCGCATACGAAGACCGAGAAGGTGTGCTGACATACCCCATCAGACTGCTGACTACGACCACGTGACCCGATCTGCGTTCGACCATACCCGGCAAGACGCAGTGTGTCATGGAAAGTGTTCCGAAATAGTTCACCTCCATGATCCTTCTTTCCACTTCAGGACGCGTATCCAGTATGTTCGATCGTTGACTGATTCCAGCGTTATTGATAAGAATGTCCACGCGACCGAATCGATCGACGATCAAATCATGGGCCTGGCTGTGGGTATCCTCTCGAGTAATGTCGAGCGGTAGTACGAGATGGTTTTCGGGGTATTGACACGAGTCGTGGACTTCCTGGAGTCGATCTACCCGCCTTGCTGACATCACGACGGAGGCACCGCGTTTGTCATACGCAAGTGCCAAGGCAGCGCCGATCCCCGAAGAAGCTCCGGTTATCCAAACAACTTTGTCAGAGAAACTCATCTCCGTAAGGCAATACGGGAATATGCGCGAAAAAGGATCCGTGCGGTCAAAGATCCTCGGTCAAGAAATGACAGAATAGGAAAACGGGAAATGGATGTTTTGGAAATAGAGGCTAAGTGAACGTCAGTCAGGAAGCGTTTTGTACCCGCTGACGAAACATGACGGGCACCATATGTCCGTCTGGCGCTCCGATCTGAACCAATTCCCACTGCGGGTCATACGAATTAATCATCGATCGTAAACGCTCAATTCGTCGATCCGGGTCGGTTCCGCCCTTAGTCCAGTCAAATGCCTTCACACGGTAGTTCATGAGTCGGGTTTTTCCGTTTACCGTGACCTCAACTTCTACAGTCTGATCCTCGCGCATTGAAGGAACGTGTATGCAGATTTCATTCATTAAACCAAACGCACTTTAGTGGGCGTATTACACAGGATTTACGGATCACGTCGCCCGCTCGCATCAGCAAGAGACGACGAGAATGAATCCGTAATCTAGAAAATAAGGACCCCTGCTCAAACAGGACTATTCGCCAGCCTGATGGATGTAATGGCTCTGTATAAAGTTTTCCGTAACAACATGGCCGTCGAACAGGTGAATCACGCGCTGAGAATACTCGGCGTCGGCGGGGGAGTGCGTGACCATGATAATCGTCGTACCGGCTTCATTCATCTGAGTCAGCAAATTCATCACTTCCTCGCCATGCGTCGAATCCAGGTTTCCTGTGGGCTCGTCAGCAAGAATCAGTTTCGGTCCGGCCACCACAGCTCGGGCGATCGCCACACGCTGCTGCTGTCCACCAGAAAGCTGCTGAGGGAAGTGCCCCTGCCGGTGCACGATTTGAACGGACTCAAGAGCGGCGTTAACCCGTGCCTTGCGCTCATCTGACCCCATACCCAGGTAAAGTAGAGGTAGCTCAACATTTTCATATACGGTCAGCTCATCGATCAGATTAAAGCTCTGGAAGACGAAACCAATATTGCCTTTTCGAAGCTGAGCTCGGTGCCTCTCAGACAGATTGGATACCTCCGTACCCATGAATTCGAACTCACCGTCGGTCGGGTTGTCGAGCAATCCGAGAATATTCAGAAGGGTTGACTTTCCGCACCCTGAAGGACCCATTACGGAAACAAATTCGCCCTCCTTGATTTCGATATTCACGTTGTTTAAAGCGGTTGTCTCCACTTCTTCGGTGACGTACGACTTTTTGAGATTATTCGTTTTAATCATTGTTCTTGCTAATCCAGCTGTGTCAATTCTTGAAATTCGTAGGGGAGTCCATTTTCATATCGTTTAGACACCCCAATAGGTTACAATTGTTTGCAATGCTGCTCCAGATTGTTGGGAATCCGGCTACTTAAAAACCAATCGGTCTGCTTCGTTAAACGTTTCGTACGACGAGGATACAACCTCTTCTCCGGGCTCCAGGCCTTCTAGAACCTCATACACTTCTAGATTCTTTCGACCGATCCGAATCGCCCGTTTCTCAGCGAAATCGCCAGACTCGTCGACTACGTAGATCCAGTTACCGCCCGTCGTCTGATAAAATCCTCCGAGAGGTATTACCGTGGCTTCAGCCGGCTCACTCATCTCCAGTTTGAACCGAATGGTTTGACCGCGCCGGGTACCCTCTGGAGTTTCTATAAAGTCGAGGTCGATCGTAAATCGTCCGGCCGTGACTTCCGGATACACACGGCGGACGATCATCTCGTAAACTCGCCCGTCAATCGCCGTGGATATGGCCCTTTGACCCTTTTGGACCCGTCGAATGTGAAATTCGTCAATTCCAGCCTCCACCTTTATGCCGTCGAGCATGTCGATTTGCCCGAATCGAAACCCAGGCGCCTTCTGCTGACCAAGTTCGGCGTTTAGCTGTGACAGTTGTCCCGACACCGGTGCAAGGAGGATCAGGTTTTCGAGGCGTTGCTGAACGAGTTGAAAGTTTTCCTCCATTCTTCCGATCGCGTCTTCCATTTGATCGATCTGAATGGCCTGGCGAAGGGAGTCTCCCTGATAGGCTTCAATGGTCAGAGATCGATTTCGGACCCAGTAGTCGTATTCGTCCTTGACCCGGTAGTATTCCTGTTCTGAAATCGCTTTTCGATTGAACAAGTCTTCGTTACGATCCACATCGCGTTTCAGGGTTTTAATCCGATAATCCATGTTCGTCAGGTCTTGACGGGTACGGAGATTATTCTGCTCGACCGAAAATCGAGTCTGTTCTAACCGGTTTATTTGCTCAATTCGGGATGTCTCCGAGCTGAAAAGTTGCAACTGGAGGGATGCGTTCGTCAGCTTCAGAATGGGCTGTCCTTTCTCTACGATTTCACCCTCCAGAACATAAATCTCTTCAATCCGGCCCCCGGATTCGGCGTCCAGAAAAAACGTTGTGCTTGGAAGAACATTTCCGGTTCCAGGGATCATTTCCTGAAATGGTGCAAATTCGACCCGGGTTATCGACAGGCGCTCTAAATCAACGTTAAGTTTTCGTCCTCCTGCGTTGGCGGAGATTCCCCAAAAAATGAGAGCGAGAAAGGCCACCCCGCCGATCACTGAGAGAATTCGATTGGTGTTCCAAAACTTTTTCTCAATCTTGCGGTCCATTCCTTCTCCGATGCCCATGCCGGGTTTCGGATCGGGAGCCTGGTAACCGGAGCCACGTGGAGCCAGTAGCGGCGCGATTGAACTCTTTGGAGATTTAGTTTCAGTCGTCATGAAATGGGGCCGACTAGGACGGTCGGCGAGGGGTGAACGTGCTTTCGATAATTAAAATTTCGCTATGTGCTGTTCAGGTAGCAGCATAGACG
>Ga0114949_10002340_pt1 | contig 11820 bp, 9 predicted proteins | sample N074metaG_FD_83505 | JGI IMG/M metagenome (GOLD analysis project Ga0114949, IMG submission 83505) | Deep subsurface microbial communities from Kermadec Trench to uncover new lineages of life (NeLLi) - N074 metaG | ecosystem: Environmental > Aquatic > Marine > Ocean trench > Sediment | place... | reverse complement strand
CTCGACGGAGTCCGGGTCCAGAGCCAGCGCTGCCTGGAGTTCACGTTCGGCGGTCTCCAGTTCTCCCATGCGCTGGTAGACCTGCGCCCGGTAGACGTGGGGCAAGGGTGACTGCGGGTCGGTGCGGCGGGCCTGGTCCAGGAGCACCAGCGCCTCCTGATAGGCCCCGTTCTGCACCAGGAGAAACGCGGCGCTGAACAACGCGCGCACGTTCTGCGGCTCCAGCTGCGCCACTCGCAGGTACATGCGCACCGCGTCCCGCGGGCGGGCGGCCTTCTCGTAGAGTAGCCCCAGGTTCACGGCGGCCCGTAGCAACGTGGGGTCCTCGGCCAGCGCGTTCTCGTACGATGCCATGGCCGCTTCGGTATCGCCGCGCCCCTGCGCCAGCAAGCCCAGGTTGTGATGCACCTCGGCCACGTGTGCGTTGACGGCCAGGACGGCCAGGAAGCTGCGCTCTGCCCTGGCCGGATCGCCGGCTCTCATGTAGGCGCTGCCCAGGCTGGTGCGCAGCCCGAAATCCTCCGGGGCGAGCTGCACGCTGCGTTCAAACTCGGCGATGGCCTCGTGGATACGGCCGGTCTGCAGCAGAGCGTTGCCCAGGTGCTGGCGCAGCCTGGGGCTGTCGGGGTTGTTCAAGAGCAGCGTCTCCAGCCCCAGGATGGCCTCGTCGTACCTGCGATGGAACACCATCCCCACGGCATCCTGGATGGCCTCCATCTCCATCACTTTGTCCTTCGGGTCGGCGCCGCTGCCGCTGCCGACCCTCCCGGTGGACAGGTAGCCCAGGCTCTCCAGCGCCTTGCGCACCTGAGGGTCGAGCTGCTGCCGTTCCGCCGTGGGATGGCCGCTGCTGATGGACGACTCCAGCGCCTCCAGCTTGCCGGCGTACTCCCGGGCCCGTTCCGGCTCGGCGGCTGCCAGGTCGGTGAGCTCCAGCGGGTCGGCCTGCAGATCATAGAGTTCCGGCCGCGGCGCCCGGATGTACTTCCAGCGCGCATCGCGGATGGCTGTCAACTCGCTCCAGCCGTAGTCCAGGCGCGGCGCCCAGCTCTCCAGGAAGACGGCCGGCGGCTCGTCCTCCTCCCCTTGCAGCGCCGGCAGCAGCGACCTGCCGGCGGCCGGAAGGGCGCTGCCCGGCAGGCCCAGGACCTCGAGGATGGTGGGCGCCACGTCCACCAGTGAGGCCAGGGAGTCCACGGTGCGTCCCTCACCGAGCCGGCCCGGGTGGCGCATGAGCAGGGGGATGCGCAACGTGGCATCGTAGACGAACAGGCCATGGGTGGATTCGCCGTGCTCATCCAGGCTCTCACCGTGGTCGGAGGTCAGCACCACCAGCGTGTCATCGAGCCAGCCGCGCTGCGCGAGCTGATCGAGCACCCGGCCCAGCTGCGCGTCTGCATAGGCGATCTCGCCGTGGTACGGCGTGGCGCTGTAGTCGGAGAGATAGGGCTCCGGCGCGCGGTACTCCCAGTGCGGATCGAAGAAATGCAGCCACAGGAACCAGCGCTCCTCGCCGCGGGCCTGCAGCCACGCCAGCGCCCTGTCCGCCACCTCCTCAGCCGTTCGTTCCACGTGCAGCGTCCCGGGTGTCTGCTGGGATGGCATCTGATCGTCGTAGAGCTCAAAGCCCTGATCCAGACCGTAGCGCGAGTCCAGCACCAGACTGCCGAGGATGGCTGCCGTCTGGAAGCCTCCGGCGCGCAGGATCTCGGTGAGGCTCACCGCCTCGTCGCCGAGCACGTAGGTGCCGTTGTTGTGCACGCCATGCGACGGCGGGTAGCGGCCGGTGAACAGACTGACGTGCGACGGCAGCGTGAGCGGCGTCGGAGCCAGCACCTGGTCAAAGCGAACGCCGTCCGCGGCCAGCCGTTCCATGTGGGGTACCTTGGCTCGACCGCCGTAGACGGACAGGTGATCGGCACGGGTGGTATCGAACGTGACCAGGAGCAGATGCCGCGCGGTCTCCGCGGAGGCGCTCCCGGGTCCGGTGGAATCCGCGCAGGACAGCATCGCCACAGCAAGGCCGGCGCACAGCCAGCGCCAGACAGAATGTGTCGTCATCGTTCCCCCTGGCGACGAAGCACCACCCTAGCACCTTGCGGGATCATAATCCAAAGCGCAAGCAGGGGACAGGCTATTTCTCGGGCCTCTAGCGTGGACGGATGGGGGCGAGGGACTTGCTGGGATCGCGGCTCAGAAGAAACAGGAAGACGAACGTGATGGACAGGAACGCCATCAAGTAGACGCCATCACCGAACGCCGCCAACGGGCCGGGGAGGGACACGGTCGGCCCCAGCCCCAGGACGATGAGGTTGTTGAAGAAGTGCGCCAGGGAGCACACCGCCAGGTTGCCGGTCAATTCGAACAAGAAGCCGAAGAGCAGCGACATGCAGAAGGCGTAGAGGAACGTCGCCAGGAACATCTCCCGGGTCATGCCGGGGCCCACGTGCTCCAGGCCGAACAGGAGCGACACGGTCCCCAGCGCCAGCATGCGGCGATTCCTGGGGTTTGCCATGCCGGCCTTCACCAGCATCCGGGACACCTCGCCCTGCAGGATGCCGCGGTAGAAGATCTCCTCCCCCAGAGCGATCACCCCCTGGCCCAGGATCAGCATGGCGGTGGCCCCGAGTACCGGCGGCATGGTCAGATGGACCTGCCTGGGACCGGCGACCAGGACACCGACCCAGACCAGAATCCCGTAGACCACCACCAGGACAGCCACCGTGAAGTAGAGGCCCGAGCGCAGTCGCCCGGCCGCAGCGCATTCGCGCAACCGTCTGCGGAAGCGTGGCACCAGAATGAGGAGCGCCCCCAGCGCCAGCAACAGTGCACCTCCCATCCCCAGCCGGTGCAGTGGCCCTGCCAGATCCTGCGGCACCGGCGGTGACGCGATCCAGTTGCCCAGCAGCGACCAGGCGTGTTCCACCACCATCTGCACACCCAGCACCGCCAGCGCCAAGGGCACCAGATCCATCAGGGGAATGCTGCCGGCCGGGGGCCGCACGGTGTTCTCCTGATCGCGCCGGCGGAACAGCAAGACCAGCGACAGCAGCATCACGGCCACCACGGTAGGATCCAGCAGGAACCTCTCGCGTAGCGCTTGCAGGCCGGCGATCTGCAGGCCGAGTGCGTTCTGCACCGCACCGAGCAAGAGGATCATCAGCATGGCGGCCAGGGCAACGCCGCCGGTGATATATCCGCGAGGACGCGGGCTCGGTGAAGCAGAGGCCATGAGCTTCCTTCGTGGGGAGAGCACGACACCCGGCCGGGCAACCCGCCGCAAGGCCACGAACAGGATCGAAGGTGTTATTCGAGGGAAAATATAGGTGCGGCAGGAGGAACAGGCAAACGTAACAATCGGGACCTGCGGAGGTTTTTCTTGCCCCGCTAGTTGGTGATTCCCCCTTCAGCACCCTTCCACGGCAGGAACTCCACCTCGCGCACGCGATCCACCTTGCAGTCCTTGCACAGCACCAGCTCGTCGAACTTGTGGTTCAGGTAGGCGCGGCGGTAGGCCACCGCCTGTTCGCCGTTCCAGATCGCCTGCACCGAGGATTCGGCCATGTTGCCCAGGACCATCTGGCGTGAATAGTCCGTGCAGCAGATAACCATGTCGCCGTTGAACAGAATGTAGGCCTGTTTCATCAGGCGAGTGCAGGTGGTGTAGTAGTCCATGGCGGTGTGCGCGATCGATTCGGCATCCTGAATGTTGCCGCCACGGTTCTCCAGCGTGGTGTACTTCGAGTGGACACCGCGCTTCTGCCAGTACTTCACCGCCTTCTTGGCATCGATGACGTTGGTGTCCACCATGGTGATCCAGATCTGCGGATGGGAGGCGTTGCGGCGCTTCATCTCGTCCAGCAGGCCATTCACGTTCTCCATGGTCTGCTCGAGGTTCATGGTGCCGCGCATGGTCTTCTCGTAGCCTTCCTTGTCGATACCCTGGAACGAGATGTACATGGCGTGCAGCGCAGGTCCCAGATCGAGGATCTCCTTGACCATGTCCGGAAACAGGCGCGATCCATTGGTGGTCACCACGACTTTGGCGCTGGGGCAGTGTTCGTGCATGAAGCGAATCTTCTTGGGAAGATCCCGGTCGAGGAACGGCTCGTTCATCAGATACGGGCTCAGGCGGCGCACCTTATGGCGGGCGCACTCCTCGATGATGCGCTCGAACAGATCCCACTCCATGACGCCCTTCGCCTGGGTGGGAAACGACTCGCCATAGGGGCACCAGATGCAGTCAGCGTTGCAGCCTGTACGCGTCTGGATCTGCACGGACCGGGGAAACTCGGGAATCCGGCGATAGAACAGCCTCTTGCTCACACGGGTGAGGAACCCATCCTCCGGCTCGCGCAGCGCATAACGATTCTTGCCGATCATTGCCATCCTACAAACTCTCCTCGATCTCCGCCAGGAGGTGGTTCGCCTTCTTGACAAATTCGCTGTCCGGGTACGTCTCGGCCAGCTTACGCAGGTAGACGTCCGCCTCCTCCATGCGATGGGTCCGGATGAGGGACTCGGACAGATAATAATAGATGCGATCCTTGCGCGCGTAGCGCGGGAATGCATCGAGGATATCCATGAAGCGATCCACCGCGCCCAGGTAGGCCGCCTTGCGGCGGTAGAACATGCCCACCTTGTAATCGTGATCGGCCAGCAGTTCCAGACATTCGTTGATCTTCTCCCCGGCCAGGTCCACATAGGGGCTGTCGGGATAGAGAAGCAACACCTTGCGGAACTCGGTCAGCGCAGTGAACGTCTCGTGCTGGTCGCGATCCGGAGAATAGACCTGCTTCAGGTGGCACATGGCCAGCCGGTACTGAGCGTAGTCTGCCTTCTCGTGCGTGGGGTAGAACGTAAGGAAGGTGGAGTAGCGGCTCATGGCATCGGTCAGGTTCAGCAGCCCCTTCCTGCCGTAGTACGTGTCCGCCATGGCAAGCTGCACCTCATCGGCCAGTTCCGGATCCTGATTGCCACTGGAAACGATCTCCTCCAACCTCGTCCGGGCCTTGTAGAAGTTGCCCTTCTCCATGAGCTTCATGGCCTGCTCGTAGATCTCCTTGTCCGGCTTGGCCACCGCCCGGGATTTCTTCGCCGCGCATCCCGATAGCACGAGTACGAGCATGAGGGCCGGCAGGTAGATCACCGGCCGCCTCACTGCTCCCCCCCTCGACGCTCGGCCGCAGGCTCGATGCGGTCCAGCAGTTCCTCGGGCAGGCGGTGGGGCGAACCGTCAGCGTCCGTGGCCGCATGCGTGGTCCAGCCCTCGGCGAGCAGTGTCCCGTCCTCGGCACGCAGGACCTCGTAGTGGAAGCGCAACCGCGCCCAGCGAATGCGTTCCGCCCGGGTGCGCACCTGGATGCGATCATCGAAATGCGCCGGCCGGCGGTACTTGCAACTGACCTCCAGGACAGGGAAGTGCACACCGCGCTCCTCCATCTCGCGGTAGCTGGTGCCGAGAGCGCGCAGGAACTCCACCCGCCCCACCTCGAACCAGACCAGGAAGTTGGAGTGGTAGACCACCCCCATGCGGTCGGTCTCCTGGTAGCGCACCCGCACCTCGCTGGTGACCACCTCGCTGGCCGCGGCCGGGGTCACGGCGTCACCCCGCGGCCCATGGCGGCCTGGAACTCCTGCACCGCCGCGGCTGGATCGGCCGCGCCGTAGACCGCCGAGCCGGCCACGAGATAGTCCGCCCCGGCAGCCACGAGCTCGGCCGCGTTGGACAGCTGCACGCCGCCGTCCACCTCCAGGGCGAGATCCAGGCCGCGCTCCTCGGCCGTGCGTCGCAGGGCGGTGAGCTTGTCCTTGCTGTGCGGCAAGAACTTCTGCGCCGCGAACCCGGGGTTCACCGACATCACCAGTACGTGGTCCAGATCCGGCAGCAAGTCGTCCAGCACCGACACCGGAGTCCCCGGATTGATGGCCACGCCGGCACGGGCGCCCAGCGATCGGATGCGCTCCACCGTGCGGTGCAGGTGACGCTCGGCCTCGGCATGCACGGAGATCATGTCCGCTCCCGCCTGGACGAACTGGTCCACCCAGCGGCCGGGCTCCTCGATCATCAGATGCACGTCCAGGACCATGTCCGTGGACTCGCGCAGCGAGGCCACCACGGGCACCCCGATGGTGATATTCGGGACGAAGTGACCGTCCATCACATCCACATGGATGAGTCCGGCACCGGCCTCCTCCACCAGCTTCATGGCCTCACCCAGACGGGCGAAGTCCGCCGACAGGATGGATGGCGCCAGCAGTGGCCCCACCCCCGGCCGTCGTTGTGTCATGGGGTCTGCTCCTCCGCACCGGCCACCACCAGGGAGATGAGATCGTCGCGATGCACGGGATACCCGGCCAGCGGGTACTGTCGTTGCACGCGCCCCGGCGCCAGGCCGGAATCCGTGACGTAGCGCACGTTACCCACGCGGAAACCCTGCCGTGCCAAGAAGCTGCGGGCCTGATCCAGTGACTGACCCCCGAGATCGGGCATCACCCAGGCCCGGCCGGGCTTGCCGAGGCTGACCAGGAAATCCACCGGGGCGTCCTCCTTGATGCTGGCTCCGGCCGGCGGGTCCTGCGCCATCACCAGATTCTCGTCGTTGGTTTCCGTGTAGGCGTAGGCCACCCGACCCATGCGCAGCTTGTCCTGCCGCAACAGCACGCTGGCCCGGGGGATGGGCATGCCGTGCAGATCGGGAACCAGATGCTGCTCGGGCCCCAGGCTCACGTACACCTTCACCTTGCGCCCCCGCTTGAACTTCGAGTCCGGCGGCGGCTCCTGGGAGAGAATCTGGCCTGCCGGAACGAGATCGTCGTGGCGAGACGAGACCTCCGCCAGCCGCAAATCCAGCGGCTCGAGGACCTGGCGTGCGGTTTCCATTTCCATCTCCAGAACCCGGGGCACCCTCACCTCGCTGCCGAAGATCGCCTTCTGCATGGAGAAGTACGCGGTCACCGCGAAGATCACGCCGGCCAGGCCCAGCACCAGCACGGCCTGCAGCGTGGTCAGCAGGCCACCGCCAATGCGGATGCGCGCCTTCATGGAGAGCAGGGATTGGAGATACGCCTTCACGACACCTTCCGGGCTTCGGCGGGATGGTAGCACAGGGGGCAAAAGCCACACAACGCAACCATTTCCCCGACCCTCTCAGTCTGGATCGCGCTGCAGGACCGCGGCAAAGAACCCGTCGAGGCCGTGCCGCTGGGGATGGGTGAGCAGGTGCGGCAAGCCACCACTGCGGTCCACCAGGGCCTCAGGAACGTCCCCTGGCTCGTCGATGTGATAGTCCGGCCGACGCTGGAGAAAACGCTGCACCACCTCCAGACCTTCCTCCGGTTCCAGCGAGCAGACGCTGTAGACCAGCCTGCCACCCGGCCGCACCGTGGGCGCCGCGGCGTCCAGCAGACGGGCCTGCAGGGAGGCCAGCCGGCGCACATCGTCCAGTTCGTTGCGCCAGCGGATCTCGGGGTGGCGCCGCAACACGCCGGTGCCGCTGCAGGGAGCGTCCAGAAGCACCCGGTCCAGGCTGCCCGGACGGATGGCCGGCTGGCCTGCGTCGTGGACCACCAGCCGCATCCGATCCAGCCCGAGTCGGTGGGCATTGTCGCGCACCAGCCCCAGCCGTTTGGGGTGCAGGTCGCATGCCACCAGGAGCCCACGCGTCTGCACCACGGCCGCCAGCTGGGTGGCCTTGCCTCCCGGGGCAGCGCAGAGGTCCGCGATGCGCTCGCCGGGCTGCGCGCCCACCAGGTCCGCCACCAGGATGGAGGCCTCGCCCTGCACGTAGAACAGACCTTCCCGGAAGGCGTCGCCGCCCAGCGGATTCCCCTTGGATACTTGAAGGGCATCATCGCTCCAGACCCCTGGCTCGGTTTGGACCCCCTCGGCCTGCAGGCGGGTCCGCAGTGCGGCGGGATCCGTGCGCCGCCGGTTGACCCGCAACACCAGCGGCGCCGGCTGGTTATGAGCCAGCAGGGCCTGCTCCGCCTGCTGTGGACCCAGGCGGTCCAGCCAGCGTTGCACCAGCCACGGCGGATGCGATGTCTGCACCGCCAGGCGCTCGACCGGATCGGCATCGTCTCCCGGCCAGCGAATTTCCTGGCGCAACAGCGCCCGCAACACGGCATTGACGAAGCCTGCCGCACCCCGTCCGGCAGACCGGCGGGCCAGCCGCACCGACTCGTTCACCGCCGCCGAGTCCGGCACCCGGTCCAGGTAGAGCAGTTGATACGCGCCCATGCGCAGCGTGGTGAGCAGCGCCGGGTCCACCTCTTGCAGCGGACGGCGGGAGCACTGCGCCAGCGCATGATCCAGGCGGCCGCGCCAGCGTAGCGTCCCCAGCACCAGCTCGGTGCACAGCGCGCGCTCGCGCCGTTCCATCTCCGGCGGTAAGGCGCGCAGTAGTAGGTTGGAGTAGCCGTTCGAGACTTCCACGCGGACCAGGATCCGGTGGGCCAGCTCGCGTGCGCTGGGAGTGCGTTGCATCTTCCGCTGCCAGTCAGACCAACCGGTCGCCGAGCTGCAGGGCGCGCCCGTTCAAGGCCTCGCGACCACTCATGCGCCGGCGGGACGGCGGCTGCAGTTCGTGCACCTGCAACAAGCCATCACCGCATCGCACCAGCAGGGCCTCGCCCTCGAGACCGCAGACGGTCCCCGGCTCTACCTGCGGCGCGTCGCCAGGCTGCGCGGACGCGCGCAGGATACGCAGCAACGAATCACCCAGACCTGAGTGGGCCACCGGCCAGGGTTGCATGCCGCGCACCAGGTTCACGATACGCTGCCCCCCCAGGCTCCAGTCGATGCGGCCGTCTTCCTTGCGCAACAAGGGCGCCCGTGACGCCCCCTCCGACGGCTGCGGCCGTGCCTCCAGGGTCCCCTGCTGCAATCCGTCCAGGGTCCGGAGCATCAACGGTCCGCCCAGGGGAGCCAGGCGTTGCGCCAGCTCCTGTGCGTTCTCCTTGGGTCCGATGGGAGTACGCTCCTGCAGGAGGATGTCGCCGGTGTCCATGCCGGCGTCCATCTGCATGGTGGTCAGTCCGATCTCCTCGTCGCCCCTGGCTACCGCCCACTGGATGGGTGCGGCGCCGCGCAGGTGCGGTAGCAGCGAGGCGTGCAGGTTGACGCAGCCGTGCGGCGGCAGAGCCAGGAATTGAGTGGACAGAATGCTGCCGAAGGCCACCACCACAGCCACGTCCGGCCGCAGCTCACGAACTTTCGCGTAGGTGGCCGCCTCGTTCACCCGTTCCGGTTGCAGTACCGGCAGCGAATCGTCCGGGAGGATCTCGATGACCGGCGCCGGAGTGGGCCGCCCGCGGCGACCGCGCCGACGATCCGGCCGGGTCATCACGCCCACGACCTCGTGATGGCTGTCGATGAGATGTTGCAGGGTTGGAACGGCGAATGAGGGAGTCCCGAGGAACAGGACCCTCACTGGTGGGTCCCGGCCCACTCGCCGGCGCGCACGGCCTTGCGGATCTTGCGGCGCACGAATTGCCTCTTGAGGCTGGACATCCTGTCGATGAACAGAACGCCGTTGAGATGATCGATCTCATGGCAGAACGCCCGGGCCAGGAAACCCTCGCCTTCCACCTCGAACTCCTCACCCTCGAGATCCTGGGCCCTGAGGGTTACCTTCATGGGACGCTCCAACATCTCGGTGATGCCGGGAAACGACAGGCAACCCTCCTCATCCACCTGGCTGCCCTCCTGGGCGGTGATCTCGGGGTTGATGAGCACCAGGAGCTGATCCGGCTCCTCGCCCGAGGTCACGTCCACCACCGCCACCTGCAGGGCCACGCCCACCTGCTGGGCGGCCAGACCCACTCCAGGAGCGGCGTACATGGTCTCCACCATGTCCGCCACGAGCTCGCGGATCTCGGAGGTGATCTCCTCCACCCGCTCGCCCCGGCTGGTCAGCACCTCCTCGGGGTAGATGACGATGTCGCGCACGGCCATGGGGCGGTCTCGCTCGGCTGCAGCCGTCTCCAGGCGGTCCGATATGGACCTAAACTACAAGGAATCAAGAATTTAGCACACAACCAGCGGACCGGTCAAGGAATCCAACCCGTTCGTCCGGCGAGAACCGGCGTCCGGCGGGCAGTTCGAGCCGATGCCGCTGTCCCCTGGAGGTGTCCACCCTGGCGGACAGCCCGACCCCCAATGGGGGCACATCCAGGGTGACCCCGATCCCTTTAACTTCTTGATTTTAAATGAAAACATCGTATTCTTGGGCTGGCACAATCTTGGCATTGAGAACGGTGGCCAGAGCATCGATCGGCCACAGAGAGGAGGCTGGCAATGAACATCCTAGAGTCCGTGTCGCCACGCCGCCTCCTCCTCATCCTAGTCACCTTCCTGACCGTTTGGCCGGCCGGTGCCCTGGCGCAAGATACCCCTTCAGCACGGACCATGGTGGGCGAGGAGGACGGCTCCCGCTACGCCAGGCTGCGCTACCTCGAGGGCCAGGTCACCATGGAAGGGCTGGCCGGCATGCGCGCCGGCGAACAGCTGGAGTTGAACGTCCCCATCCTGGCCGGAGACCGCATCTTCACCGGCGAGGGCCGCGTCGAGATCCAGTTCCCCGACGGCTCCTTCCTGCGCCTCGACCAGCACAGCGAGATCGATGTGGTGGTCATCGCCGACCTGGCGAACCAGTGGGAAAACCGCACCGTCCTACGCCTGGCCTCCGGCAGCGCCATCCTGCTGGTGGAGAACATCGCCTCCGAGGACGACGTGTTCCGCGTGGATACGCCCACGGCCTCGGTGTTCATCCTGACCCGCGGGATCTTCCGCGTGGATGCTTCCACCGACGGCGAGCGCACCACGATGTCCTCCTACAACGGTGTCGCCGAGGTGGTGGCCGAGGGGGCCTCGGTGCTGGTGCGTAGCGGTGAGCGAACCAACGTCATCGGCCAGCACTCGCCCAACCAGCCATGGTCGTTCAACTATTTCCGCCAGGACGAGTTCGACCGCTGGAACCGTGCCCGCCAGGGCGCCTACGTGCGGCCCTACGACAACCTTCCCACGCAGGACGTGCCCGGCGAGATACGTCCCTACGTGAGCGAGCTCGCGTACTACGGCGACTGGATCGACGACCCCGATTACGGCTGGGTGTGGCGGCCGGACGATGTCGATCGGGAGTGGACGCCCTATCTGATGGGCCGTTGGTACCAGGCGCCTGCGGGCTTGACCTGGGTCTCCTACGAGCCCTGGGGCTGGGCACCCTACCACTACGGCCGCTGGGAGGTATCACTGGGCGTGGGCTGGGTGTGGATACCCGGCAGGGTCTACTCCGGTGGCTGGGTCCAGTGGGCGTACACGCCCACGTACGTGGGCTGGTGCCCGACGAATTACTACAACTACCCTGTGGTGGTAACCTCACTCCATTTCGGCCACCACTACTATCCGCACCGCTCCTGGGTGTTCGTGGACAAGCATCACATCCACCACAAGCACCTGCAAAAGGTGGCGGTCACGGCGCTGCGCACCGAGGAGATCCACGGCAAGAGCGTGCTGATGGCGCCGCGCACGCGGCGTGCCTCCGGCAACCTGAGCACCGACTCCGGACGGATGCCCAGGGCGGGAGCCGACGACCGTGGCGAGCGCGTCTCCTTCCGCACCCTGGAGGGACAGGGCCGGGTCCGCAGCACGCGCGAGACGCTCCGCGACGGGCGTGCAGTGCGCAGTGACTTGTCGGTGCGGCGGATCGATATGCGCGACACGCCGGCGCGCCGGATGCGCCCCTCCCGCACACCGACCTCGGGAACATTGAGCAGCGATGTCCCCCGCATGGAGCCGCGCAACCGTGCCGACTCGGG
>Ga0114949_10002339_pt1 | contig 11821 bp, 11 predicted proteins | sample N074metaG_FD_83505 | JGI IMG/M metagenome (GOLD analysis project Ga0114949, IMG submission 83505) | Deep subsurface microbial communities from Kermadec Trench to uncover new lineages of life (NeLLi) - N074 metaG | ecosystem: Environmental > Aquatic > Marine > Ocean trench > Sediment | place... | reverse complement strand
GTACATCTCCAGGGTTTCACGGGCGATGCGACGGCGCTTGTCGACTTCCAATACGCCCAGGGTACGCATGTTGTGGAGCCGATCAGCCAACTTCACCAGGATAACGCGGATGTCCTTGGCCATTGCCAGGGCCATTTTCTGAAAATTCTCCGCCTGCTTTTCGGCCTGGGAGCTGAACTCGATCTGGGTGAGTTTGCTGACACCGTCGACCAGGCTGGCCACGGTGTCGCCAAACTGGGTTTCAATGGCCAGCTTTTCGATGCCGGTATCTTCGATAACATCATGCAACATGGCCGCCATCAAGCTCTGATGGTCCATGTGCATATCCGCCAGAATGCCTGCCACCGCCAGTGGGTGTGTGACATAGGGCTCTCCACTGCGGCGGAATTGCCCGTGATGGGCCTGTTCGGCGAAGAAATAGGCGCGTTTGACCAGATTACTCTGATCTGCGCTCAGGTAGGTTTGCAGGGTGTTGTCGAGAGAGTGGATACTGTCCATTGCCCAGTCACCCCCTCCTCAGAGGCTCCCTAGATGGCCTCGCTTTTCTCCATGGCGTCAAACAACTCTTCCTCTACATTCACTTCTTCCTGGCGTACCAGGATATCAGCGTTAATGTAGCCTTCGGCGATTTCGCGCAGGGCGATAACCGTCGGCTTGTCAGACTCTTCCTGGACCATGGGCTCCTTGCCGCCGGTTGCGAGCTGGCGGGCGCGTTTGCTGGCGACCATGACCAGTTCAAAGCGATTTGCTACATTTTCGAGACAATCTTCTACAGTTACACGTGCCATATAGTTTTCCTGTTGCTACTCAATAGTTACTCAATAGCCAACCGCTGGGCCCTCAGCGGGGACCATCAACTCGGCAAAAGCGGGTAGGGCTTTACCTCCAGCCCTGGCGAACCGCGCATTATAGCAAAAACACGGGTTTACGACAGCAGTTCAGATAGCAGAGCTTGCCAGCGGCATACCTGGACTTCGCTGCGAAGCCGCCGGCTGTCGATGACGCACTGTAATTCATCGAGCGCCTGTTCAAATTTGTCGTTGACGACGATGAAGTCGGCTTCCGGATAATGGGAAATTTCGTCCACGGCCTGATTCATACGCTGCTGAATAACGGCGTCTCCATCCTGGCCGCGGTTGGTCAGTCGCTGGTAGAGAGCATCACGGGAAGGAGGCAATATGAAGAGGGAGACACTGTCCGGGCGCAGTCGTTTGATTTGCTCAGCGCCTTGCCAATCGATTTCGAGGATGACATCCAGGCCGGCGTTCAGTTGCCCTTGTACCCACCTGTCGGAGGTGCCGTAAAAATTCTCGAAAACCTGCGCATGCTCCAGAAATGCACCTCTGTTGAGCATCTCCTGAAAGGCTGCAAGTGTTACAAAATGGTAGCTGACACCGTCCCGCTCACCGGGTCGCATGGCCCGGGTGGTGTGTGATACCGACACGCAAATAGTGCTGCTGCAACGTTGCATCAGGGCATCAACCAGGCTGGTTTTTCCCGCTCCGCTGGGAGCGGACACGGTGAATAGTGTACCGGGGGTAGACATGGCAGGCTGTTACTCCAGGTTTTGAATTTGTTCGCGCATCTGCTCGATGAGCACTTTTAATTCTACGGCGTTTTGGGTAGTAGTGCTGGCGATTGATTTTGAGGACAGTGTGTTGGCTTCGCGATTGAGCTCCTGCATCAGAAAGTCGAGGCGCCGACCGCAGGGTCCACCTTTGGCGAGCACCCGCTCTACCTCATCAACGTGAGCATGCAGTCGGTCCAGTTCTTCTTCCACATCGGTTTTCTGGGCAAGTATCACCAGCTCTTGCTCCAGGCGCTGGGGATCCAGTTCGGCATTGATGTCGGCGAGGCGCCGTTCCAGTCGCGCCCGCTGTCGTGTCATCAGCTCTGGCATCAGCTGGCGAGTTCGCTCTACTTCAACCAATACCAGTTGTACCCGGTCACCGATAAATCCGGCCAGTTTTTTCCCTTCGCGATGGCGGCTTTCCTGCAGGGTTTTGAGGGCCTGTTTGAACAATGCCGTGGCTCGGCTCTGCAGTTCACCGGTGTCGTCCCCGGCTACTTCCAGAATCCCCGGCCATTGCAATACTTCAAGCGGACTCGGCGCCCGGCAATCGGGAAAGCACTCTGCCACCGAGGCACTGGCCCGGGCGAGTTGTTGCAAGCGATCGCAGTTGATGTCCAGCGCAGTATCCGTGTTGGGAGCCGCTTGCCAGCGGACGAAACAATCCAGTTTGCCGCGCGACAAGGCCTTTTGCAGGAGCGCTCGCCAATTCGACTCCAAGCCACGCAGAGGTTCTGGCAATTTGAACGTACAGTCCAGGTAGCGGTGGTTAACGGAGCGAATTTCAACCACCAGGCTGCCAGCACCAGAGTCGTCGGCCTCTCTGGCAAAAGCGGTCATGCTGTTGATCATACGATGCTCCCGTGAAAAGCCGTTGATTTTAACAGTACTGGCTTGATTCACCAGAGTTTGACGTATAATGCCGGCGCCCAATGACAGAGGAAGGAAGCATCATGTCACGCCCAGGCGGTCGCCAGCCGCAGCAGTTACGAGAAATATCAATCACCCGCCAGTTCACCTGCCATGCTGAGGGGTCCGTTCTGGTGGCCTTCGGTAATACCAAAGTGATTTGCACCGCCAGTGTCGAAGAGGGGGTGCCACGCTTCCTGCGGGGACAGGGACGGGGCTGGATTACCGCAGAATACGGGATGTTACCCCGCTCCACCGACTCACGCATGGGGCGTGAGGCAGCCCGGGGCAAACAGGGTGGGCGCACTGTGGAGATCAAGCGGCTGATCGGCCGTTCGCTGCGCGCCGCTGTTGATACCAAACGCCTGGGTGAACACACGATTACCATCGACTGCGATGTTATTCAGGCCGACGGCGGTACCCGTACCGCGGCCATCACCGGGAGTTGCGTTGCCCTCGTCGATGCCTTGCGCTATTTGCAGCGAGAGGGAAAAATCACCACTGATCCCCTGCGGCAAATGATCGCCTCTGTTTCCGTTGGGGTGGTGGGCGGCGTGCCGGTCCTGGATCTGGACTACGTAGAGGATTCCGGCGCCGACACTGACATGAACGTGGTGATGAACGAGGCGGGCGAGTTTATCGAAGTGCAGGGTACTGCTGAGGGCCAGGCCTTCAGCCGCGAAGACCTCAATGCCATGCTGGAGCTTGCAGCCGGTGGTATCGATGAGCTTATCAGGCAGCAGAAAGCAGCGCTCGAGTCCGTTTACTAGTTAGCACTCAAGCGGATGGCCAGCCCGCGGGAACGCTGAGTTTTCGGTGCCCCGTAGCCGAGCCGGATGGGCCGCCGGGGCATAATCGGGGTCGGGGGGTCGGCCTTTGGAGGAGCGCTAGACCGTCGGTTCGATGTCGTAGTCCATGATGACGGGTGCGTGGCTGGAGAAAGCCTGGCTTTTGTAGATGGCGCCGTACTCAATGGCGTATTTCAGGCCGCTAGAGGCCAGGTGAAAATCGGTCCTCAGGCCATCGCCCTCACCACCCGGCCACCAGGTGAACTCGTCGGTATCGGAGTTGATCTCGCGAAAAGCGTCAACATAGCCCAGCTTTATCACCTCCTCCATCCACTGCCGTTCCTCGGCGAGAAAGCCCGATCGGGTACTGTTGCGCTCCGTGTCTTCAACGTCCTGGGCGGTGTGAGCGATATTCCAGCCGCCGCAGATGATGAACTCACGGCGCTTATTACGAATTTTGCCCAGGTGGGATTGCAGCAGCCGCAAAAATTCAGTTTTCCTGGCCTGTTCATCGCTGCCAGTGTCACCCCCGGTGGGAGCGAAAAGGCAGCCCACGCTGATGTTGCTGTAGTCGGCCTGGATGTAGCGCCCCTCCATATCGAACTCACGGAAACCCAGCCCGGTCATGATGGCTTTGGGCAAGGTTCGGCAGTAGATGGCGACACCATTGTCCTTGCCCTCTACTGAGTCGTAAAAATAGGCGTTGTACTCCGGAGGGAAAAAGGCGTCAGACTGAAGCTCGTGCTCAGCGCAGCGCAGGTCTTGAACGCAGATAAAATCTACGTCCTGCTCACGAATCCAGTCGTAAAATCCCTTATCAGCTGCACTTTTGATACCGTCAGCGCATAAACTGATAACTCTCATCAGTGACTCCTTTAACGGATGAGCTTGCGTCCCAGCGTGTGGTACCAGCAAGTAGTAAGTGAATGGCTGCGGGGGAACAGTTATTATATTCGAGTGTTCGAGCGCGCAGGCCGAACATTTATACAACATTATGCGTTCGCGTGAAACCACCCTGTGGTCGCATAAGCTACGGATCACAGAAGAAATGAAAAACTACCAGAAATCCTTCATTGAGCTGGCCCGCAGCGTGGACGCCCTCAAGTTTGGAGAATTTACGCTGAAGTCGGGTCGAAAAAGCCCCTACTTTTTTAATGCGGGGGCGTTTTGTACCGGTGTTGCCCTGTCTCAACTTGGTCGTTGCTACGCCCAGGCCATCGTTCAGTCTGGTATCGAGTATGATGTTATGCTGGGTCCGGCATACAAGGGCATTCCGCTGGTAGCCAGTATTGCTATTGCCCTTGCCAACGACCATGGGCGCGATGTTCCCTGGGCCTACAACCGCAAAGAAGCCAAGGACCACGGCGAGGGTGGTGTGATGGTCGGAGCTGCGCTGCGCGGGCGCGTGCTGGTTGTGGACGATGTGATCACCGCGGGCACGGCAGTTCGTGAAGTACTGTCCATAATTGATGGTCAGGGAGCTACCTGTGTCGGGGTCGCCATTGGACTCGACCGACAGGAACGGGGGCGGGGCGAACTTTCTGCGATTCAGGAAATCGAACAGGAGTTCGAACTGCAAGTTGTCAATATCGTCAACTTGCTGGATCTGATTGAATACCTGCAGCAATTGGATGGGGATTCTGCCGAGACACTGGGTTCGATGGAGGCCTACCGCGCTGAGTACGGTGTTGCCTGACTTGTGACAGTAGTAACTAACTAATATATTTACCCATTAGCAAGGAAACCAGAGATTCAATTAACAAAGATGGAAGTGAGAAGACGGAGCGCGGTGCTGGCACTGGCACTGGCTCTGGCGGGGTTGCTATCAGCAAGCCCGCCCGGCTTCGCGGCGGGGTATCTCTATCGCTACATCGACGATGATGGCATCACCGTTATCAATTTTTCGATTCCTCCCCAATTTGTTCAGCGGGGATACGAAATACTCAACCAGGACGGGTCAGTTTTCAAAGTTGTACCCCGCACCCTCACACCGGACGAGCTTGCCAATCGCTCCGGTGAAGGTTACAAGGCGCAGGTAAAAGCCGAGGAGGCGGAGCGTCTGCGTAAATGGGATAGATCCCTGCTGCTTCGCTACAGCACACTTGAAGATATCGAGGCTGCCAGGGGCCGAGCCCAGCGCGAGCTGCGGATTCGCATCAGCATTCTGCGCGGCAACGTAAGCGCCCTTAAACAGCGGGTGCAAACCAATCAGCTCCGAGCCGCCAATATCGAACGCGGTGGCGGCCGGGTGCCGGTAACGGTTGTTGAAGCTATTACCGCCTTACAGGGTGAAATCGCGGTGACGGAGCGTTCCATTGAAGAACGCGAGAACGAGGTCGAAGTGGTCGATCTGGGTTTCCAGCGAGATATTGTTCGTTTTACCCTGTTGTTGGACCGGGTAGAGTTGCGCAGGCGCTATTCACGCACCCCTGACTAGTTGAAGATTTTCGGGGTAGAACTTTTTAGCAGGCCGCTGCCAGAACTACAACGCGTCTTGTTCAGGTTGAGAGCTGGGGATGCTGCTGCGGAAAAACCCGGCAATAAGCAGCGCCCATTGCTCTGACCAATCTTCAGTGGGTGGGCGTTGGAAGTTGCTGCGCACATACTGTGAGATCTTGCCTTCCGCCGCTGCCAGCAACAGATTGGCCGCGCTACTAACTGACAGCACAGGCCGCAGGCCTTCACGCATTTCCGCTTCCCGGATAACCTGCTTAAGCTGGGTTTCGAAGCGATCAAACAACTGCGCCACCCGGGTGCGCAGGCGCTCGGTTTCGCCGGCGAGGGCGTCTCCGGTCAATATCCGGGTTATGCCGGGATTACGTTCGGTAAATGCGAGTAACAATGACAGCATTTTTTCACAGCGAACGGCCGCCTGGGTCTCCTCGGCGAGAATAATATTGATGCGGCTGAACAAGGTCTCCTCGATAAAATCGATCAGGCCTTCAAACATTTTTGATTTGCTGGGAAAGTGGCGGTAAAGGGCTGCTTCAGATACCCCGACTTGACTGGCCAGCCGCGCAGTCGTTATACGCTTCCCCGGATTGGCCTCCAGCATTTGGGCCAGGGCTTGGAGAATTTGTTGACGCCGTTGGGATTTTCTCGGTGACATTCAGTGGGAAACAGTGGGGGATAGGAAATTAATGCTAGCCGTATAGTTCCGGTGCTGCAACAAGGAGAGAGCAATATTACCCGGTTTTTTCAGACTTTGTGCACTGAGTCGGCTTTTTGACACGCTCAAGTGCGATTGGTTATCAGGGTGCCAATGCCCTCATCGGTAAATACTTCGAGTAGAACGGCATGCGGAACCCGCCCGTCGATTATGTGGGAACCGGCTACACCGCCATTAACCGCCTCGAGAGCACAGCGAATTTTGGGCAGCATACCGCCCTGTATAGTGCCGTTAGCGATTAACTCATCTACCTGCCTGGCGCTGAGCCCGGTGAGCACTTTTCCGGATTGATCCAGCAAGCCTTCTACATTGGTCAGCAGCATCAGCTTTTCAGCCGCCAACACCTCCGCCAGCTTTCCCGCCACCAGGTCGGCGTTGATATTATAGGAACTGCCGTCCTCACCGACACCAATCGGCGCGATAACGGGGATGAAATTACTGTCGAGGATCATCCGCAACACCTCGGTATCAATCTTCTCTACCTCACCGACGTGCCCGATATCAATGATCTCCGGCGCCTGCATGCCGGGACTTTCGCGGGTAACAGACATCTTCCGAGCTCGGATCAGCTGGCCATCTTTGCCGGTAATCCCGATGGCCTTGCCGCCATTGCGGTTGATGGAGGAGACGATCTGCTTGTTGACCGAGGCACCCAGCACCATCTCCACAACATCCATAGTGTCGCTGTCGGTGACGCGCATGCCGTCAACAAATTCCGTGTGAATGTTGAGCCTGTCGAGTAATTGGCTAATTTGCGGTCCGCCGCCGTGCACCACCACCGGGTTTACACCGACCAGCTTCATCAGTACCACATCCCGGGCGAAGCTCTCGTGCAACTCTGGATCTACCATGGCGTTGCCGCCAAACTTTATAACAATGGTCTTACCGGTAAAGCGCTGAATGTAAGGCAGGGCCTCGGTCAGGACGCGAGCGATATTTAAAGCTGATTCACGTTGCACAGACATTCAGAACCCCGGATCCAGCCCTGGCTCAATCGCGGCAAGCTGCTCGCGAAACTGCTGCTGGATCCGCTCCAGGGAGTCCGCATCATGGGCTTCAAAGCGAGCTACCAGCGCAGGTACGGTGTTCGAGGCGCGCAACAGCCCCCAGCCGTCGTTGTAGTCGACCCGAACACCATCGAGATTGTTGACTTTTCCGGGGCTGAAATCTCCCTCGCGTTGCAGTCTGGCCATCAGCTCAAACTTTTTATCGTCACTCACGGGAATGCGAATCTCCGGAGTACTTTCCGTATTCGGGAAGTCGGTGAGCAGAGAGGTTAAATCCGTACCCGCTCCGGTGATGATTTCAGCCAGGCGCGCGCTGGCGTAGATGCCATCATCAAAGCCAAACCAGCGCTCGCCGAAGAAGATGTGACCCGAGAACTCGCCGCCCAATAATGCCCCCGTTTCGATTATTTTCTGGCGCATGAAGGCATGCCCGGTTTTCCAGAGAATGGGGCGGCCGCCGTAACGGCTGACGAGTTGGCTAAGGTGGCGACTGCATTTTACGTCGAATACCACGTCTGCTCCCGGGTTGCGGGAGAGTACGTCCTGGGCAAAGAGCATTAGCAGCTTGTCAGACCGTACGATCTCGCCTGTTGCGGACACCACGGCGAGGCGGTCGCCACCACCATCATAGGCAATGCCGAGATCGGCTTTCTCCTTGAGTACTCGCGCCTGCAGGTCCTGCAGGTTCTCGTCAAGCGACGGATCCGGGTGATGGTTGGGGAAATTACCGTCTACTTCACAGTAGAGCGGTACTACCTCACAGCCCAATTCATCCAACAGTTGGGGTGCGATGCTACCGGCCACGCCGTTGCCGGCATCGACGACGATTTTAAGCGGCGAGGCGATGGCCATATCGCCGACGATAGCCTCAATGTAGTCCTTCCTCACGTTCTTTTTCAGCATGCGCCCGGCGCCCTTGCTGAATTTGCCCTGGACCACCCGGTCACGCAGGCCTATCAACTCCTCTCCCGCCAGGGGGTTGCCGTTAATGGTGATCTTGAGGCCGTTGTAATCGGCGGGATTGTGACTGCCGGTGATCATAACGCCACTCCTGGTGTCCAGAGTGTGGGTGGCGTAGTAAAGCAGCGGCGTTGGCACCATGCCGATATCTATCACGTCGCGACCGCTATCGATTAAAGCTTTGATCAGGAGATTTTTCATGGGGGGGCTGCTGTTGCGCCCGTCACAGCCCACAATCAGCGCTTGCTGCTCTGCTTCACCGGCAAGCGTGCCGATGGCGCCACCAATCCGCGTGACCAGATCACCATCGAGTTCCTTGGGAACAATGCCCCGAATATCATAAGCGCGGAAAATGTGTGACGGGAAGCTGCCTGACGTGGATCGGGCGGTGGCGGTGGCTGGCCGTTTGGCCACAGTAGCGTCCACATCCTTCTGGTTCGGGGTGTCCGTTGGCTGCACCACGGGGTCGGAGATAACATCCCTCACCAGCGGGGGCTTTTTCAGGGGTTTCTTGCGGGCAGCGGCAGCCTGCCCGGGTTTGGCAGCAGCCTGGCGTAAAAGAGCCACGCGTAGTTGTTTCGCCAGGGGTAACAATTGCGGTATTTTGAGTGTCAGCTCCGTCCTCTTTTCGGCGGCGGTGGAAATGAGCTCGACTTCTGCGGCCAGGGCGCGCTGGTAGAAAAACAACAGGATTAGCATCACCAGCAGCACCGCCAGCAGGACCGCCGCCAGGGCTATGGCAACCGGTAAGATATTGACTTGTAACTTGCTTAGCAGCCCGGCGGAGGGGGTGAATACCAGCACCCAGTTGCCGCCGTTGAGCTTTACGCTGCTCTGGTATTGCCCTGCGGCACCGATGCCGACAGAGGCAATTTCATCGGCGCGGTTTAACGATCCCCTGCGATAAAGCTGTTGCAGGGAAGACTGGCCCAATGCAGTATCCAGCGCAGAGAGACTGTCCGCGATGAGCTGGTTGTCTATAGTCGCCAAGAGGACTGCACGCTGCTTCTCATCCTGCGAGTGGACAATGAGTGTCGCCATGGAAGTGAGCCAGACACCCTCGAATTGATAGGACTCAGGTGCTGTCTCGGCACCTTCACCGGTGCGCCGCAGCAGGTCGACTTCTATGTGATTGCGCAGGCCGAGATTGCTGCCCTCCAGGCCGGCCGTCCCCAGGGGTCCTATGTTGATCAGTCGCAGGCTGGAAGCTCCCGGGAAATAGTCCAGCATGGTTTTCTCAACCAGTACAATGTCGTCTGTATTGCCGGAGGCTATCGCCGCTAAGGCCAGGGGCGATGAAGCTGCCGCACGCAGCCGTTCATCAAAACGGTGGAACAGGAGCTGGACGTTGGCCGCCTGCGTCTTGGCAATATTGCCAATAACCCGCTGGATTTGTGTGTTCTGGATAACTCGCTCATATCCCAGCGTTAAATAGGTGAAGCCAGCCACTATCGAAATCAATGTGAAGAGTACTGCGGTCAACCAGTATCGGCGCAGGGTATTGCCCTGACTGTATATCTCCTGGTTATTACGGCTATCAATAGTTTCTTTCTTCTTGGACTTCAGCATGTTTGCAAGGGTCGAGCTCCGGAACGTCTAATAATAGTGATTACCAGGGAAACTTGTCCTGGTATTTTCCTGTTATTGAGGCTGACATCTGGCGGCGATGGTTTCAACCAAAATTCTGCCAAGTTGTTGTTTTGTTGTCAGCTTCACCTCAGCTTTTCCACCCGGCCAGAGGATGATCGCTGCATTCTGGTCGCTGTTGAAGCCACCGTCTGATCCGGAGACATCATTGGCGACGACCATGTCGAGCTTCTTGTTCTCCAGTTTTGCCCGGGCATAGCGCTCAACTTCCTGGGTTTCCGCCGCGAAACCCACAGTAAATGGGCGCTCCGGGTGGTTGGCCACGGCGCTGATAATATCGGGGTTACGCACCAGTTCGAGCTGCATGGTGTCGGCATTTTTCTTTATTTTATGCAGTTCGCTGTGTGCGGGCCGGTAGTCGGCGACGGCAGCGCAACCAATGAAGATGTCGCAGTGCTGGATTTGCGCGAGAGAGGCCTCGTGCATTTCTTGTGCGCTGGTCACATCAACGCGCTGCACGCCATCGGGAGTCGCCAGTGCCACCGGGCCGGTGATTAATGTGGTGCGGGCGCCGGCATCGATAGCGGCCCGCGCGATGGCAAAGCCCATCTTGCCGGAGCTGTGATTGCTGATATAGCGCACCGGGTCCAGTGCTTCCCGGGTGGGTCCGGCGGTAATAGTGACACACAGGCCGTCAAGCAGACCACTGTCGAACAGGCTGGCTGCCGCCTCAACAATACCAGCGGGCTCTTCCATTCGTCCAGGCCCAACATCGCCGCAGGCCTGGGAGCCCTCGGTGGGACCAGCCAGGGCAATGCCGCGGTCTTTCAGCAAGTCGATATTGGCGACGGTTGCCGGGTCTCGCCACATACCCTGATTCATAGCCGGTGCCACCAGCAGTGGGGCGGCAGTGGCAAGACAAAGGGTGGCAAGCAGGTCATCGGCACGGCCCTGGGCCAGGCGGCTGATGAAGTCTGCGGTGGCCGGAGCTATCAATACCAGGTCTGCCCAGCGGGCTAACTCAATGTGGCCCATAGCGGCTTCAGCCCCTGTGTCCAGCAGATCGAGGTGTACAGGGTTGCCGGAGAGTGCCTGCAGTGTGAGTGGGGTAATGAATTCGGTTGCTCCATGGGTCATTACAACGCGTACCTGCGCGCCTGCCTCCTGCAAATCGCGCACTAATTGCGCGGATTTGTAGGCTGCGATACCACCGGTGACGCCCAGCACCACATTGCGGTTATAAAGTTGCCCCATTCGCTTGACCAATGACTCAGAATAGCTAATAAAGGGAGGAAGATAACACTCAGTCAATGGATTTGACACCAGGCTCGACGACTCAGGGAGGAGGACTATGAGCAACTCTTTGTGGCCCGGCGGCGAGGGACCGCGGGAAAAAATGCTGCACCACGGTGCCGCCACACTCTCCGATGCTGAGCTGTTGGCGGTATTACTGGGTACCGGCGGCAGCGGGCGCAATGTTATGGTCCTCGCGGCACACCTGCTGGCGCGCTTTGGCGGTTTGCAAGAGGTGGTGACCGCCAGTCGCGAGGAACTCCTGACGGTATCCGGTGTGGGCACCGCCAAGTACACCTTGCTACAGGCGGCCATGGAGCTGTCAAGGCGCACTTCGATGCAGCGCTTGCAGCGGGGCTCCGTGATGTCGTCGCCCGAAGATACCCGCCATTTTCTCCATTGCCATTTGCGGGATGCGGCGCGGGAAGTGTTTTGTTGCCTGTTCCTGGATAGCCAACACGCCCTGATCTGTTGCGAAGACCTGTTTTGGGGAACCCTGGATGGTGCGGCGGTGTATCCCCGGGAGGTGCTGCGACGC
>Ga0114949_10002338_pt1 | contig 11822 bp, 13 predicted proteins | sample N074metaG_FD_83505 | JGI IMG/M metagenome (GOLD analysis project Ga0114949, IMG submission 83505) | Deep subsurface microbial communities from Kermadec Trench to uncover new lineages of life (NeLLi) - N074 metaG | ecosystem: Environmental > Aquatic > Marine > Ocean trench > Sediment | place... | reverse complement strand
CCAGGAATGCGGGAATAGCTCAGTTGGTAGAGCGCAACCTTGCCAAGGTTGAGGTCGGGAGTTCGAGCCTCCTTTCCCGCTCCAATAAATCAGTAACTTGCGAAGTTTCACGACTGCGAAGTGATACGCAACTGGTACGCAGGTTGATCGGAATAAGCCCCCGGTCAACCTGTTTTTGCATCTGCGAAAAAAACTCATCTATGGCGCGAGCAGCGTCACTCATGTAATCCGGTGCATATTTGGCATACCTTTCGGTCGTGCCATAGCCTCGCGCCTTGTGTCCCATGAATCCGGCAAGCTCCCATCCCTGAACGCCTCTTTTCCGAAGCTCAGTCGCTACGGTATGCCGGATCGTGTACGGGACAACATCTTTGCCCAGACCAGCACGATCCCGCGCTTTGTTGAACGCGGTCTTGATGCTGCCGACTTTCTTGCCACGATATTCGACCATAAAGCCGGGACCCGCATTGCGAAGCCATGGCAGGATCGTTTCTGTCATTGGCAATACCGGCCGGAATTTTTTCGTCTGTTTGCGTCCTGCGACATTGAAGTCGATCAGGCGGGCATCGAAATCAAGCTGCGAGCGCGTGAGTTCCAGAATCGCTTCTGGTCTTGCTGCAGTGTTGAAGGCCAGCATCAGGTACATCAGCAGATGATCCGTTTCTGTGGCATTAAACAGCGCTGCACTTTCATCCATTGTCAGGATGCGATCACGCGTAGCATTTGAGGTCACGACTTCGATATGGGGTACAGAGCGAACCAGATGCTTTTTGTGCGCCCAATTCACAGCGGCTCTGCCGGTTGTTTGGATTCGCTGAATGTACCCGTCAGAGAATCCACGATCGTCCCTGAGAAAGCCCAGAAACGCCTCCTGACGATCTGAATCGAACAGGTCCGACAGCATTGCCCCAGCCCAAAATTCTGACCAGAGCCGCAGGTGTCCCCTTGCATTGTCTTTGGAGCGCGTGTTGATCGCGTGTTTCTGGTAATAACGGACGAATACCGTATCCAGCGGAACATCGTCAGGCTGTTCATCACGAATAGTTTCGTTTTCGACAACCCAGCGAGCCAGTTTTATTTCGGCTTCCCGAAAAGACTCTGTGCCGAGAGATGCGCGGCGTGTCTGTCGTGCTTTGGGGTCGAACCATGTTCGGTACCAGTTGGCTGAGCCTGATCGCTGCGATAGCCAGTAGTCTCCGATTTGTCCTTTGTGCTTTTGATTTCGCATTGCTTACCTCCGATGTACTCCAACAATTGATCGTGCCGGATACGAACTTTCCTGCCGATCTTGATCGACTTGAGTTCACCTGCACGGCGTAGCCGACGAACTGTGTCGATAGAACAATCCAAATACGCGGCGACTTCGCTTTCGTCGTATAGCCTTGGTAGTTCAGCTATCGTCGTTCGCATCGTCTAACCGCTCCATGTTCATTGGCGCTCGATACTGATCGCCACCCTCAATTGCATTCAAATTCTCCATTTCACGTACTTCGTTCGGGCTGAGGAAACCCCATTCGATTCCTTTGCTGTGTGCCTCGTAGCGTTCCTTTGTGGAACCACGAAGCAGGGCATCTGCGTTGTGTTTGATGTAGTGCGTCCTGCGTCCGTCAGTCGTGAGCAGAGATGCGTTCATGGCCTGTTCGATACGAACCAGCCACGGTCGAAGGGTGTGCATGACCAGCCAGCGACTTTGTTCAGTGATATTGCTGTAGGTCGCGTTTTCCAGCGCGGCCAGAAAGGGCGGTGGAATACGAAAAATGCGAGCAACGTCCTCGATACTCATGCGCATCGCTTCGACGAACTGTGCATCGGCTGGGCTGAGGCTGACCTGCTGCCATTCCAGACCGCCTTCAAGAACCACAAGCCGGCCCGTATTGTTGGCACCCCCGTAGGAATCACTGAACTGCTCGCTGAGCATTTTGAGTTTTGAGCGATCACGAACTGTGCCGGGTAGCTTTAGGATTCCAGCAGGGCGGATACCGCCGCGAAGCAGAGCCGCTTGCGCGGCTTGCTGGGCCAATCCAACGCCAATTGATTCGCGAGCAACAGCGATCGGGCTGCGGCCCATGATGCCATCGACCGAACGATGCTTGAGGTGCAACACTTCGTCTTGGGTAAGTGATTTCGATCCGCGATCCGTTTGGATGTCATATCGAAGTCGGCCAGTCGGCAGTTTGATAACGCCAACACGACCGGGCGGAATTGGGGTCAGTTCAGTTACCGCTCCGCGTCCGTCCAATGTCTTTTCAGTAACGCAATTGCCAGTAAGCAGAACACTCGCCACCATTCGCTCGCGCGCTTCGAATGCTGTTTCAGTTTGATTCGCTCGATAGTTCAAAACCGAATGCAACGGATGATTGCGATCAATCTTGTCACCATCATCGCCGCGTCGATAAACATGCAGCGGTAAGCTGGCGATTGTTTCACTCAGCAGTTGAATCGCAGAGTAGATCGCGGCCATGCCCTCAGCGCGCGCGCTGGTTACTGTTTGCCCGGAGTCCGTTCCCAGACCAAACCAACTTGCCAAATTCGGATCGCTGCTGAGCATTCGTTGCTCGGTAGGCCGTAAACGTTCAGCGATTCGTTGCATGAAATTCACTGTGCGAATCCTCGACTTTCCAATTCGACTTCGGCCAGCTGGATCGCGCAATTCATGATTTGCCTCAATTCCTGATCGCTCAGCGCGCCATCAAGCCGCAACAATTCCAGTTCGCAAACTGAGTGACCGCAAATAAACATCGCGATTCGATCGACTTCACTGGCGCGTTGCGCGATTGCTTGTTGTTCCTGAATCAGCATGTTTCCAAAAACCTCAGAGCAGCTGCGATGCGCACTTCGACTTGCTGCGGCATCGACCGTTTGGCGACCTCGGTATCGGGGTACGCGGGATCGGCTGTGATCGTAATTTCATGCAGTTCCACATCGAGCAATTGCCGATGCGGAATGCTGCCAGTCATATCCCATTCGTCTTTCAATGTTCGGAAAGCGAACGATGCACCTGCAACGTCGCCACGCTCGACAAGCACAGCTAAATCGTTTCCGGCAGTTGTCGCAGGTAAGTCCACGCCAAACCACAAGCCGCGTGAATCTTCTTTGAGTTCCAGCGTTCCTGATTCGACGCGGCCGAGCAAGCTGCGTCGATCGTGATCGAAAAGGGCGCTAATGTTTTCTGGTTTCGCGAGCGACCGCGCAAACGCCCCGCGCCTTATCGACTCTGTGAAGCCTCCAAGGTCACGGGAAGTTGCACCAAAAACTGCGGCATAGCCTTCAAGCCTTCCCGGTGAAGGTGAGCGCAGTTCGATCGCGTTGCGGATTTCCAGTTTCATTAACTAACGTCGATGCCAGTGATCGTGCAGAATTTCGCAGGGTTGCGAATCAGCACATCAACGCTCATGAATGCCCGCACTTGCACGTTGCCTTTAGAGTACGCGGTGCTTTCGTAAGGATTCACAAGCAGGTCGATTCCGCCATCACCCCACATGGCGACAATGATTGAACTGAAGTCGCCAAAGATTGCCGTGCTGTCGTCGCCACCACCGCCATCGGCAGGTAGGTTTGTGCTGATCTGTGCCTGATAGCCAGCCAACTGTGTCGGCGTTTCCATAAGGTAACCGGCACCCGCATCCCCCGACTCTTTCAAGGTGCTTCGGAGGAGTCGGACAACACCGGGATGCAATGCCCAACCCAGAGATCCGGAGAGACCATTGGCAATCGCCACGTTCTCAACCGCCGTTAAAATCTCTGGGTAGGTGGGAGTAGTCGTGGCTGCAAGCGTTGACACTCCAGTTGCTCCGATAATGCCCTGTGGTTCGGCACCTGCGCCGCTGCCGTTCAGTACACCTGCATCGACAGCTGCGCCGAGTTTCGCGGTGAAATCACTACGCACGAAATTCTCGACAGTCGGATCGGATTGCAGCATCAGATTGCGAGAAAACTCTGATAGTGCACCGACATGACGCGGAGTACCGGTTACTTGGTCAAAACTATGATCGGCTGCGGTGAGTGCGGCATTTTCCGCGACCCATGCGGATGCTGGAGCAGTTGTGTCTTGTCGTGGAATCGAAATGTCGCCGCGCAGTCCCGTGAGTGGCTGTGCGCCAAGAGCGAACACAATGCTTTGCGGATACAGCGCACTGATTGCCATGTCGCCACGATGATCCGTACCGACAAGAAATCCCGCATCGCCAGCCGTTGTGGCAACACGTTTTTCAACATTCAATGCTTCAAACGGTACGCGGATGCCTTTGGCTTTCTGGCCGCTGCGGTTCTCCAATTCCTGACTGACTTCACGCTCTCGACCGAAGTCGCCGGACATTCCCGGAATCTGTGAGCGGATAGCATTCAGTAGCGAATAGTTTCCCAGTTCGAAATCCGTTTTGCCGCTGATGGTTTCACCGGATGCACGACGCTCAGTATCTGCAATAAATTCTGCTCGCTGCAATTGTGCTTCGGTAGACTTAACTTTCGATTTCAAAGCATCAAAGCTTTCGATCTCTTTGTCCGAAAGATCGCGTTTTTCCTCGCCAGCCTTTTCAGTGATGGCGCGAAGGTCCGCGACGATATTGGTGCGCTGTTCGCGCAGTTCCTGAACATTCATGATTTACTTTCCTCTTTGCCAAAACGAAGTCGTAGAGCAGCGTCCATCGCTATCCACGCTCTTTCGATAATAAAATCCAAGTCGATTCTGATGCAGACTTCCATTTGCACATCAGGATCGCCGCTGTGTTCGTTGCCACGAATCGTGAAACTCTGCCAACCTTTCGCGACTGGGTAGAAACAGATGACTACCGGCACACCACGCGCCTTGATGCCGTGCGCATAATATTCTTGAACGCGACCGACAAGAGCCAAAGTAGCTTCCGGTCCGATTTCGCTGCTGACGCGATAAATAGATAGCCGCGACAAAAGCACCATCTGCATGACTTCCAATGCGCTGAAACTCGCAGTCCGTCCGGTGCCTACTCGATTCGTTACCGCTACTAGTTCGTCTTGAACGTATTTCTTGATTGTCACTGGCTTTACACCGGCAATCGCCGCAGCTTCATTCGTTGAGAACATGATGCCGATTTGCCAATGTGGAATCGTCAGGAACTGCGTCAGCGATTCCTCGACAGTCGGCGGAAACAAATCACCTGCTGTCATGACAGGTCGGCTTGCAACTTTCTGCCCTCGGTTCTTAGAGGCACGTTTCTTTTTGGCGGGCTTCTTTGCAGGTGATTTTCGTGTCTTTGCCATATTGAATACCCCGAAAAGATATACAGAATATCCTCTCTTTCGGAATCAATTGTCAACACTGGAAATCAGGAAACCCGTTTTCTGAAGCAATATCGGTCACTTTTCGTCGAATATCGACAACATTTGTGCCAAAATATCCAGTCGTGAAACTGCTGTCTTGCACGATTTGCGCCAAAACTACTGGGGATTTGGCAATAGAATCCATGGCATTGATTGGCGAGAGGCCGCTTTACCCCCGAAAGCAGCCGCTCAGATGATAGTATTTATTACTTACTGAGAGGCTGCTTTTGACCCGAAGCGGACATTGCTCCCATATTGGCCTAACCTGTCAATCAGGTATTTGATTGCAGGAGTTGCGAAATGGATTCAGCAAAACTGAATGATTGGATGCAGGTTGTTGGTATATTTGCTCTAGTAGCCTCGCTGATTTTCATAGGGCTGCAGATAAGACAAACTTACGAAATCGCAATAGCCGCTACCTATCAAGCCCGCATCGCTACATCCGTAGAAATGATCGCCTCAAGCGCTGCAAATGAAAGGGCATTGGCCGCTTGGAATAAACCTCAAACCGAAGGTCTCGATTCCCTATCGCCTGAAGAGGAATGGGCAGGACGCCAAATGGCACTAGCCTTATTTTTTATCTATGACAATATTCATTTTCAATATGAAAGCGGATTTATGACAGCGGATGGTTGGGCGGCAGCACGAATCGATATTAAAGGCGCCATGAGGGTTTTGTTTTTGAGGCGCTATATGAACTCTCGACTTGAGCACATGCGACCATCATTCAGGGCAGTCATTATCGAGATTGATAAGGAATTGGATGCGGAGGAGTAATCTTCAATCGCGTGACGGCCGCTTTTGGCCGAAAGCAGCCACTCATACCACTGAAATTGAGCGGCCGCTTTCGGTGAAAGCAGACGTTCGGGACTGGTAGTTAGATCACAAGCAAATCACGGTCATCGTAAATGCATGATGACTGATCGCCTTGTCTGCCGTGCAATCCTAGCGCCATCGCGAGTGCCACCAATCCATCAATGCGATCCCGTGAACGATCCTTGGCAAGTTTTCGCGCGCCGGTAGGGTCCTGAGTCACGACAGCGTTTGATGCATTCCAAGTCAAAATCGGATTGCCATCATGGGCAAGTTTCTGATCCAGTATTGCGGCTTCAAGTGCATCAACAGCGGGTCCCATATCGCGGTAGCCTTGGCCCCACGGTATAAGCGGCAGGTCGATACCTTCGTCGTTTAGGATGCAGGTCAAATCCTCCATGCGCCATCGGTCATAAGCGATCCCGCGAACATCAAACATAGATTCGATTTCGGCCAACTGCTTAGCAATATATCTGCGATCAATAGCGCGGCCCGGTGTTGCAGTCAGCAATCCATCATCACGCCAAACCGGGTAGGGCACACGATCGCGATCGGCGCGTTCCTGCAAGTTATCGGCAGGTACCCAGAACCAAGAAAGCGACAGGTACTGACCCTGATCGGGAAACACCAACACAAGGGCAGTCAGGTCGCGTGTGCTGCCCAAATCCAAGCCACCCCAGCAAGGGTGTCCACGAAGCGAATCGGGATCAATTTCGGCTTTACAGGCCAGCCAATCAGTAGCGTTCAAGAATCGTTCGTCGGCATCGACTCGCTGATTCAAATACAACGACCGAAAACTCGCTTCACGGCTCGGCATTCGTTTCGCTTGCTCCGCGTAGTTCCGCATTTCGTTCAGGTCGCGAAAGTCTCCAAGGGCAGGGTTTGCCAGATACCAGTTTTTCTCATCCCATGGATCAGATTCGTCCGGCACTTCAAATTGAAATGCTGCGAATGTCGGATCACTCAACGTGCCATCGTTGATTTGTTTTCCGTAGTCCACCAATTCGCTCATGAGGTGATTCGGATCGCTCGATTGTGTACTTATGATCAGGGCGAGCGGTTCAGAGCGGGCGCCTGTGCTGGTCATTAGCGTGTCATACAGTTTGCGATCGGGCATCTGGGCCAGTTCATCGAACACAATGAACGATGCACTGAATCCATGCTTGCTTCGGCTTTCGCGGCTCAGAGCGGCGTACACGCTACCTGATCCCATGTGAACGAGTCGCTTTGTGGATTCGATGATGTTCACGATCTGAGATAACTCCGGATCGATCATCACCATTGCAGCGGCCTCCTGAAAGATCAGAGCGGCTTGTGCGCGGTCTGCGGCGCAAGAATAAACCTGACCGCGTTGCTCGCTTTCGGGTCCGATCAGATGAACAAGAACCAGAGCAGCTGCCAGAGTCGATTTGCCGTTCTTTCGACCCATGGAAATGACAGCCTGACGCACAGCCCGTTTCCCATCTGCATCGACAGGTCCGTAAATGTCCCGAATGATTTCCTTTTGCCAGTCACGCAATAAAAACGGCTGACCAGCCAATTTCCCTGAAGTGATTTGCAGGTTTTCGATAAATGCTATGACGCGATCAGGCCGGTCCATCGACTTTTCTCATATTGTGGCAATACTTTGATGCCGGTTCGATCAGCTGGCGACAATCCCAGACGCGTTCCGAATTTTGCCATTTGCGCCAGAAACTTGTCCTGCAAATTGATTGCGGGGTTCGTTTTTCCATCGATGAACAAGCCGCGCTGAACGGATTTCGTTGCCTCGATATAGTTTCCTGTCGCCTCGCAATATGCCGCCAACGTATCGCGATCGGCAGCTGTAAGGATTCCGCAGTTTTCCAGAATCGGTGCGAGTCTCTGCCACTGACGTTTCGCATCGATGCTCAGCCAATCAGGGCAGGTCGGTTGTCCAGTTGGTTGCGGCTCATTGTGATTGATTGCCAGCTTTCCGGCATTGCCTTCGAGCATTCGCAGCGCGGTCGGCTTTGCTTTTGGCCCTCTAGCGCCCATCGGTCAAAACCCTCGGAACAAAAAAATTGACTGCCGGTTCGGTTGTCGTGCGGTGCTGTTCATGATGTCTGCGGCCCCCCTTCAAGTTTTTCAACGCGCTTGGCAAGTTCACTCAGCCAGCCGATCACCTCAGCTTTGAAGTGCCATTGCAGGGCGAGACTCACGCCGGTTGTCATGAATATCGTTGCTACCTTGTTCGGTTCCATGCCCGATTCGGCAAAGACTTGTGCGACTTTCATGAGTTCTTCGCACGCATCGTCTGCTGTTGGTGCCTTAGAGTTCACTGAATGCTCCTTTTGCGAACCATGGATGGTCCGAGTCTTTTGGCATTCCATCGTCACTACAGCCTTTGACTGGTCCGACTGACGTGCGACCGAATGCGCCATCTTCTTTGTTTGTTTTGCGTGAATGACACGGCTTGCAAAGAGATTGCAGATTGTCTGGATCGAACGGATGACCGTCATCTTTGAGGGCGATGATGTGATCGACTTCGGTCGCAGCTGTCATGCGACCATGACGTTCACATTCACAGCAAAGCGGATCGCCCATGAGTTGAAATGCTCGTGCTCGTTTCCATGCTCTGCGGTCATACAATCGACCAGTTCCATCCCAAACCAACTTCATATCAATACATCCTTTAGATCAGGAGGCGTATCAGGAGAGGCTTATATGTTGCTTGGTGAGTGTTGAGCAAAAGTACCCCATAGCCCGTGAAGGCTACTTGGTACTTACGTGCTGCTCGGAGCCGTGCATCACACTAAGCATCAACGTCCTGACCACATCCTGTGGACTATTCTTCTGGCTTGCCGCGTCGTTGAATAAACCCCTGCGAACAAACCTGATACAACCCAAGCCGAACTGCGACCATCCATGTGACCGATAAACTTGGACCGGGATTTCGGTGCTGATTTTCAACACGCGAAACCCGATCGCAGTCCGGCACGACTGATACGCAACTGATACGCAATAACAGCTAAGTCATTGACTGTTAATGCCTACCAATGCATAGTCATGCATACGTTAGTTACTGTTTTTATTGGGGTCCTTCGGCCTTGCCAAGGTTGAGGTCGGGAGTTCGAGCCTCCTTTCCCGCTCCAATTTCAAGTACTTAGCTCTGCTAGGTCTTTTTTTACGATAATTTTACGATAATACGGACCAGGGTAGGGGCCGAGTTTGGCTCTCAAGATTCGGCAATTCAAAGAGCTTGCCGATATGACTGATCCTTTCTGCGTCGAATTAATTTCGGGGTTCGGACAGTTGCCAGGTATGGCCGGCACCATCGAAGCATACAATCGGTTTAGGGCCGCAGGATAGGAATCACTCAGGGCAAAGGACGGCCCATGCAATCAGAATGTGTAATTACTTTGGTCCTGTCCTCAGTAGACCTCACGCTCCAAGACTCGACCGTCCTCGATACCCATCAAGTAGATGTCTGTAATGCAGCTTTGCAGCTCAAGCTGTGTGGCATCACTGATAGCAGCGACCGCGTCCACCGTGCCTTCTATAGACATTAGATCGGTCCAGTCAGTGTCTTCAGAGAAAGACTCCATTGCTGCGCTTGCAGCTCGTTTCGCACACTCTGTCTGCATTCCTTCGAGCTTTTCAAAATCTACGTCTGAAACCCTAGTAGGTTGTGGCTCACAGGCTGTTACGAGTCCAACTATCAGAGCAATTAAGATAATTTTTTTCATATTACTTGTCCAAGATTCTCCAATGTGCATCGTTCGATCCGTCGGAAGAATGACCTCTTGCCATTCAGCTTTCGTCCAAAAGCGGTCTATCAACCAAGTAGAAATTCGATCGCGATGGAGACGGTACAGAAAACCGAAGGAAAACCACAAATCCCCCCACGCTAATCGTCGGGGACTTCAACGAAAAACGGTCCCGGCACGAAAATGCTAATTGAGTTGCCCTCTGATTGGATTCGGAATTGTCGGGTGATGCGCAATGAGAACAACGAAAACTGTGTTGATTCTACGACTGCCGTTGATTGATCCTCGCCCCGTTTGAGAATTGCTTCAAAATCGCGTGGGAGTTCAACGAAAATCACGGTCAACCTAATGTTGCCAGAATTTAGAAATTCGAGAAGTACGGGAAAATTCTCCGCCGACAACTTGACGCCAGGAATATCGATATCTGCGTTGCCATGTTTCGCGTAATAATACTGATCGCTAAACACGAGGCTTTCCGGCGGCCCAATTCCCCATGTAGCCCTTCTGTCCCAATCCGTATCTGGCATATCTGGAGGCGGAGTGGGTGTTTCAATGATCAATCGGATCGCCGAGGGCTGCCGGAAGTCCTGGAGCGGATCAGCTGTCCCGACTACGAATAGTCCTGCCACAGTAGATGATGCGAGAACAGCGAGTATGAGTAATTCCGCAGCTTGTATCCGTTGCCGACCCCGCTCTCCGTGAAACCACACCAATACAGCTGTCATCATGCCGCCACCGAAGGCGACAATTACAGCAGCATCGACGAAAAATCTACTTAGACCATAGCGCTGAACTGCGAAGTCAACAACCTCTATAGCCACCCAAGCACCAGCCGCATACACAGCGACTGTTCGAAAGAGTAATCGACGATATTCCGATCCTGTCTTTGACATTCGTACCATATCCCTCAATCAGGCGGTGAGGCATTACATCACGATAGCCGTAACAACGTGGGTGACTGACTTCATTCTCTGGTTCTTCATTACATTCTCCCGAAGCCACAACTGAGTTGCGGCTGTCGATTGGAAGGATGCCCGCAGGGCCGATGATAAGCGTGATGTTTGGAGAATGATTCCCTAATGATTAAATGATGACTCAGGGGACGGGGGAAAAGTCGGCTGTCGGGTATGAAACAGTCAATCTCGCGGCGGAATGTCGGCTTCGGGCTTGGTGGAATGTGGCTGCTGGGCTAGTCTCTCCCAATGATCAGCATGGCGACATTCGAGGAGCTTCGGGACCATAATCACAGTCTCGGGCTGTACTGTTTACGCTGTGATCGCTGGGGTGTGGCCAACCTGGATAGGCTTATTCAAATCGGCAAAGGCAATAAGTCAGTGACCGAGACTCAATTCAGGTGCAGGGATTGCGGAGAGATTGCTGAGAAGCAGGTAAGGCCACCTGTGCCGAAGATTGGTGGATCGGTAGCGTATGTTTGAGCGGCTGTTTTACGCTCGGAACCAGCCGCTCACGTGGTAGTCTTTGAGTGGCTGCTTTTGACTGTGACTTAAACCGTTCGACAGCGCCCGCGATCTATCTTTACAAGGCGGTACGATGAAACAACACGTCCTGATATTGTTAGCCCTGGCGCTCGCCTCGACAAACGTCTACTCAAAGGACCCGGAGATCATCAAGATATCTACGGACACCTACATGATTACGCGTGACAGCAAGGCCGGCATGTTCGCGAGTATGGCCAAGCTGAAGACCAAGGTAATCAAACAGGCAAACGAGTTTGCTGAGAGTCAAGGGAAAGTCAATGTGCCGATATCGGAGCGCACCGCTAGGCCGACACCCGGCTGGCCAACTTACGAGTATCAGTTCCGGCTCGTTGATCCAGATAGCCCAGACGCTAAGAGCACGGCACTCGAATCAAGCCCTGACCATATACAAGAAAGTCGAAATGAGTACAGCGGCAACGTAACGGTGCGGCTCGAAGATGACGAAGAGACGGACCTGTATGAGGAACTCATTAAGCTTGATGACCTT
>Ga0114949_10002337_pt1 | contig 11823 bp, 9 predicted proteins | sample N074metaG_FD_83505 | JGI IMG/M metagenome (GOLD analysis project Ga0114949, IMG submission 83505) | Deep subsurface microbial communities from Kermadec Trench to uncover new lineages of life (NeLLi) - N074 metaG | ecosystem: Environmental > Aquatic > Marine > Ocean trench > Sediment | place... | reverse complement strand
GCGCTCGGCGCTCGGGAGCACGATGCGTCGCAGCGGTTCCGCGGCGATTGCGAAGGCCACCGCCGGGAAGAGTCCCAGGGTCATCCAGAAGTATGAGAAGGCCGCGGCGTGGAACAGCGCGACAGCCACGCCGAGCAGCAGCGCCGCCCAGGCGAGGCCGAGGCGGACCCGGTAGTCGAGTCCATCGCGCCAAGTGCGAACCGTGGCCAGCGCGAGCGCTGCCGTGAGCGCCAGGTGGGGAATCAGCTGGGGCAGCAGCTGCCGGTACTTCGAGAAGCCGATCGTATTCCGGTAGTACTCGAAGAGCGAGAAGCCGGCGTCGAGCGTGGTCGTGGTAACCGGCGCGTGCGCGGGGGAGGCCGGCGGAACCTCGAATGCCTGGGCCGTGAAGGCACGATAGGCGAGCAGCACGGCAGCGATGCCGAATCCAACCGCGGCGGCTCGAATGCCTTCACGGACCGGGCGCCATTCGTGCAGCATCAAGAGCTGGCCGATGGTGACGAGACCCACCAGCGCCGCCGTGTACACGAGCTTCTGGGTGCCGAGGAGGCCCGCCCCAAGACACGCGCCCGCCAACAGGGCCAGTGCCGGGCGTCGACGCGAATGGAGCAGCAGGGCACCACCCCATGTGCCGCCGAGTCCCGCGAGCTGATCGGTTCGTACCTCGATGGACGAGTCGAGGAATGCGGGGACCAGTCCGAGCAGACAGACTCCCAGGGCCGCATCGCGCCAACGCGTCGCACTCTCGGGCACCAGCTCCGCGATCCAGACGGCCAGCCCGGCCAACCACAGGACCGTGATCAACGTCCAAAGCAGTCGCGCGTTTCGGATGACCGTCGTCTCATCGTCGCACTCGGCCAGGAAGGGCAGCAGCATCACCACGGCGAGTCCGGGGCGACCGCCGGTGACCAATGTCCCCGTCACCTCAGTGATGTCCACGGCGTGGAACAGCGCGAACTCGTCCCAGTTGATGTTGGAGGTGAAGACGGAGCCGACGCGGAGGGCAAGCGCGAGTATCAAGGCGGCGGCGACCCACCAGCGGGCCGATCCGCGACGTCTGTCGACCTGCGTTTCCGTCACGCTCATGGCCCATCATCTATCGGGCGGAAAAACCCGAAGCTTGAGAGGGTGATGGAGCGGACTGTTGCGTGTGGAGCCTAGTGTGTCGAGACCGGCGCTGTGGGCGAGCCGGCGACACCGACATGGCGCACCGGGTAGGAGAGAGTCACGCCGGACCCACTGGTGGCGATGCGGCCTTTGGTCTCGACCGCGACGCGGACGCCCTTGGGAATCCAGACGCGCACACTGATGCGGGGACCAACCCTGAGCCAGTCGACCCAGAGCTCGCTCTTCGAGGCGAGCCGCCAGACGTTCCCGTCGTCGGCGAGTTCGAAGCTGATGCCGTCGGCGCCGACGCCCCGGGCGCTGGCCTCGATGCGCAGCTCCGTACCGACGACTTCGATCAGCTCGACGTCCCCCTGCTTCAGGGAGATCTCGAGGGTCTCATTGCTCCCGACGCTCAGCGTCCGAATGAACTCGTCGGCCTTGGCCGCCGCTGGCTGCCAGAGCAGCAGGGCGGCCAAGGCGAGCACCGGAAGCATGGACAGCTTGGGAAATCGCCAACGCATCGCTGCGTGATGCTATGAGCAAGGGATGTGCCATTCTCACCGAGCCCGTTTCTGGGCCTGTAGCTGTATCTCCTTGTCTTTTGGGTGTTTTCGGACCAGATGACCCGCAGCCTCAGGCTGCAGATCGAGCTGCTGGCCGCAACCGGATGAGGCACCCAGAGGATCGGAATGTGATCGTCGAAACCAGCCGTGGACGCGTCGAGGGAGTCGTGATCGAAGGCCTCGGGGTCTTCCGCGGAATTCCCTTTGCGGCGACGACGGCCGGGGAAGGCCGCTGGCGGGCGCCCCGGCCGGTCGAGCCCTGGACCGGCGTGCGCCCGGCGCTCGAGCCCGGACCGATGGCGCCGCAACGGCCGGGCGGCATGGCCGGAATCCTGGCCGCAGGGGATTGGGCGACCGGCGAGGATTGCCTGAGTCTCGACGTGTGGACGCCGGGCGCCGATGGCGGTCGCCGTCCCGTGATGGTCTGGATCCATGGCGGCGGGTTCATCACCGGATCCGGCGCGCTTCCCGTTTACGACGGGAGTCTGCTGGCCCGTGAAGGTGACCTGGTCGTCGTCACGCTCAGCTATCGGCTCGGTGCACTGGGCTTCCTGCACCTGCCGGAGTTGGCGGAAGAGGGCGGTGCGACGGGCAACTTCGGCCTGCTCGATCAGATCGCGGGGCTCGAATGGGTCCGGGAGAACATCGATCGCTTCGGCGGCGACCCGGGTCGCATTACGCTCTTTGCCCAGTCGGCGGGCGCCATGTGCGCGGGCGCCCTGTTGTCGGCGCCCCGCACCCGTAACCGCTTCGCACGGCTGATCCTCCAGAGTGGCGCTGCCCAGAACGTCCACCTGCCGGAGACCGCCCGGCGCGTTCGCGAATTCTTCTGCGAAGCCGCCGGAGTGACGGCCGCCCCCGGGCCTGACACGGTGGCGCGACTGCGGGCGCTCCCCACCGACGCTGTGCTGGAAGCACAGGCCCGCACGATCGCAGGACTGCGCGCCGAGATCGCCGAGCCGGCGTTCCAGCCGGTGGTCGACGGAGACCTGCTTCCGGTGCTCCCGAGGCTCGCGATCGAGCGGGGCGAGGTGTCGTCGGTTCCCCTGCTGGTCGGAACCAATCGGGACGAGTGGAAGTTCTACGGGCTCGGGGACCCGAAGGCGGCCCTGCTCGACGACGACGGGCTGCTGCGCCGCTTCCGGCGCGGTCTTCCGGGTGAGGACGCGAGCGGTCGCGCGTGGGCGGAGCGCGTCGTCCGGCTCTATCGGGAGGCGCGGGACGGCCGTGCCAGCGTCGAGCCGCGCGAACTCTGGTTCGCCATCCAGACGGATCGCTGGTTTCGTTTTCCGGCGATGCGCCTGGCCGAACGCCACGCGCTCCATCAGCCCGAGACCCACGCCTATCTGTTCACCTGGTCGACGCCAGCGATGAACGGAATGCTTGGTTCGTGCCACTCTCTCGAGATTCCCTTCGTATTCGGGAGTGTCGGGCATCCGAGCCTGCAGGCCATCGTTCCGTCCGAACCGGGCGTGAACGAGCTTTCCCGCCGGATGCGTGACACGTGGCTGAGGTTCGCTGGCGGCGACGCGCCCGACTGGCCCGCCTATGAGCGTGAACGCCGGTCCACCATGTTGTTTGGGGATGCATGCAGCGTCGAGTTCGCACCGGCCGATCGGGAACGCGCCTTCTGGGAAGAGATCGTGGACAAGGTCGGGTGAGAGCCGTTCTCTCGACAGTGGCTACGAATTCTAAACCGCCCCGGGTTTGCCAGAGGCTCACCCAGCCCGATGTCTTTCATTGCTTGAATCGAAGCAAGTAACGAAGGCTCACAACGGACAAAGGGATAACCACAGGAAAGGCAAGAAACCAGATCCTCCCGATGTTTGAGCCTATCAAGAATGGGATGATCATCACTACTGGAATCAATATAGACAGCCTGACAAGCGGATTGTCTTTCTCATGCTTTATCAAGAAGAATCCATGCAAGGCCAGCAGCCACATTGCGCCAAAGGAGAGCCCACCATCAATTGCGGTGTAAATCCACGATTTATCGGGAGTCAAGGCATCCAGAATGCCATTCACTGCAGAAGAAAAGCTGTATTGATAGCCTGCGGTGGTCGGGAGTGCGATTAAGCGAAATGTGAGATAGGCAATGATGCCGGGAAGGCAGAGGCATATTTGCTTTAGCTTCAACCTAATAGGGTTGCTTAACAAAATTACCGAAATCAGGATCAGGACACATGTCTCCTTTTGAAACATGCCCAACCCAACTGAAATAAAGAGGAGAGAATGCCACTTTCTCAATGCAGACAATATTCCGAGAACAAGAAAAAGATACGCCAATGCGTCAACTAGCGGCACGCCTCCATAGTTGACAACGAAGAAGCTCGTGAAGAACATGTAACACGCCAGAAGGCTCTCTGCGGCTGAGAAGTGCAGCGAGCTGCACAGCAGAAAGAGAAGAAACCCCGTAGCCGCAAGTCCCAGCATGTTTATCATGCCAAACTTGAACTTGACGATTTTCTCAGCGTCTATTTCGTAAAATTGAGATACTGATTCTGGAAGCCAAGGTACAAGTCGGGCGAGATAAGGAGTCAATACTCGATAACGATAGGGCTTGGGAATATCATCTAGCGGCACTCCTTGATACATCTTGATGTATTGAGCGACATCGCCAGTCTCTCCCCCAGTGGCGCGGTCATGTATATCGAATTTTGTTATCGGAAAGTAGACGACTGATATCGATGCTGTGAGGCAGAGCATTGCAACGACGAGCATCTGCATACCCGGTAATGTTCTCATTGATCTGATCTTTGATGGCCTAGACATCATGAGTCCTGGGAGGCGGATGTGACCTGCCTGGTTTCTTCGTCCCAAAGATTCCTAGAAAACGGCTAGGTCCGGGCTCTTTGTTGAGATTCTCTCCACGTACTCCAGCGGCGTGAGGCTGTTCAGGCTCGAATGGGGCCTGACTCCATTGTACATCTTCCGCCAATCTTCAATTGCGACCTTCGCATCGATCCGATTCTTGAACCACTGCATTTCGAGGCATTCGTCTCGGAACTTTCCATTGAAGCTTTTGTTCGTGCCGTTCTGCCAAGGTTTCCCTGGGTCGATTGGAGCGGTGTCGATCCCCGCGTCGTTCAGCCATTGCAGAACCGCCCGCGAGGGACTTGGAGATTCTCGGTGCCCAGCCCCGCAGTGATCCTGCGCGTCTCGTGGCCGTTGCGGTTGCCGCGACGCTCGTCCGAGCGCTCGTGGTGGCTTGTGCCGAGCGCCTCACTGAGCTCTTCTTCGAGAACGGTCTGGACCTCTTCGAGGACGCGTCGGCGCAGCAGATCCTGGACGTTCTGGCGCAGGCAGATCACATTCGCCTCGCCCGTGGTACCGTTCGACATGGCGTAGACCTCCATCGCCTTCTTGGCGATTTGCTTTGCAGCTCGGAAGGTCACGCGATCTCACAGTTTCCACGGAACACGGGACAGGTCCCAAATTCATTTCTACTGCAAACTGAGCAACGACTCCCGTCTACTCGCTGGACAGCCTTCGCTGCTACGCGGGCCATATTTCTGCCAGAACGTCGTCGCGGTTCGGCGCGCGTAGGGCGCGACGTAAAGCCCATGCCCGAAATCATCGTTCTTCAACGCGTAGTCACCCATTACCGCCTGCCAGTGTTCGAGCGCCTGTGGCGGGATTTCGGCTGGGTCGTCGTGACCTCCAAGGCGCCACCGAGGGGCACGCACCTGAACCTGGTGGACAGCGACCACGATTTCATCCAACGTTTCGATTTCGAGTTTCCAGACCCGGAAAATGCGTTCCGCTGTAACGTTCCATTTCAGAAAATACTCAAGGAAACCGGGGCCAAGGCAGTAATCTCGGAGTTTTCCCTGCGGATGAGCTCGACCTACGAGTTGGTCGCCCGGCGGCGGCTTTTGGGCGCGCCGATCACGCTGTTCTGGTCTCACGGCTACGATATGGGGCGCGGCCTGGCCACGCTGGGTCAGAGGCTCAGGCAATGGCCGCGCTTCGCCCTGGCCAGGATGGCCGACGGCCACGTCTGTTACAGCGCCGAGGGCAAGACCGTTCTCGAACGGTACATGCCCTCCGAGCGCATATTCGTGGCGCACAACACTCTGGACGTCACGTCTCTGCAGGCCTTGGCGAGGCGGGTCGTTCCGCTGCCACCGTCCGGGCGGCCCAGCCTACTGACCATCGGGCGGATCACCGAGGACAAGGACTTTCCAAGGCTGGTCGGCGTGTTCCTTCGGTTCGGGGCAAGCTTTCCGGATGCGGTGCTGACCATCGTGGGTGACGGGCCGGACGCCGAACGGACCCGCGCGGCCGCAGGCGATGAGCTCGGGCGCTCCATCATCATGGTCGGCGAGGAATACGACGAGGAGCGCTTGGCCGGCTATTACCTGACCTCGGACCTCGTCGTATTTCCAGGCGCCGTTGGGCTGTCGGTCAATCATGCGCTGGCCTACGGCGTGCCGGTCATGGCGTTTGAGCGCACGCCGCAGGGCCCCCATCATCATCCCGAGATCGCCTATGTCGTCGATGGCGTAACTGGGCGCCGGGTTCCGGACTTTTCGGATGCTGGTCTGCTCGAAGCCCTCCTCGAATTTTGCTGCGAGCACCCAGACCCCAAAGCCGATTACAAGGAATCGATTGCGCGCTTTGTCGGGGAGAATCTGACCTTGGACGCCATGATGAGGGATTTTCGAAATGTCGACGGCTTCCTTCGTTCCCTGAATGCCATGTACAAGAGATGAGTTGTGGCGTTGCCTGGCTGCGGCAAGGATGATGCGGACGATGCAGTCGACTGTGAGCCGCGAACTGTTTCGGCTGAAATGGCGGGCCGGCCGGTATTTCTTGGAAAGGTCGGTCTTGGTATCGCACCGCCTACAACATCGGAAGCTCGGCACCGACTACGGCGGCTGGTTCATCCCGGTAGGTTTGTTTGACGCCTCTTCGCTTGGTTACTGTTTCGGTGCGGGCGAGGATGTCAGCTTCGATATGGAATTGATCAAGCGTTTCGGATGCCAGGTCTTTACCTTCGATCCGACGCCGCGGGCGCTCGCCTATGCTTCGCGCTGGGCTTTGCGAGGGTCCGCGGAGATCGGCGGACTCGAACCGGCGCTCGAGCGGGCAGTCAGGCCCGCTCGAAGAAGTGGTACCAGGCGGGAAACACGCCCAGACGCTGTACGGTGTCCGAATGGGCGTACTTGGGACGCAGGTCGACGCGCCGGTAGCCGAGGCGTTCGAGTACATCTCCGTAGTCGCTGCGCGACAGGTCGGATTCGAGCGCGAAGAGGTGCTCATCGCCGTGCACGATCAGCAGTCGGGGAACGTCCGCCGCTGCGATCGCTTCGAGCCACCAAGTGACCGATGCCCGCGGGGCTTCGGCGAAGCTGTGTACGTTCACCGCGATGTCGAAGCCGCCTGCGGCCAGGAGCGGCTCGGCCTCGTCGAGCGCAGCGACCCGGGCCCGCGAGCAGCCGCGGTAGTGGAGATAGTAGTCGCACAGGAAAGTCGAGACCGGAACCGCGTCAACGGCAACGACCTCGGCATCTGATGACCACGTACACAGCCGGTGGGCGAGTCGGCCATAGCCCGCGCCCACATCGAGCAGCCGTGCCTCTGCGAGGCGCTCCGCCCCGAGCCAGTCCGCCAGTGCGTTGATTTCGAGCGTCGAGTCGAGCAGGTCTCGGCTCACGATCCGACCGTCGAGCAGGAAGGTGAGCGCGCCGAAGGCGCCATCCTCCCCCAGCGTCTTGTGCAGGCCGAGTGCGTCGTAGCGAGCGACATAGTCGGCGCTCAGCGCGTAGGCGGCCTCAGGTGTCCCACGCCCCTGGTAGAGGTACTGGCTGTCACCCCGGAAATAGGCCAGCTCCATCTCGCCTTCCAGTCGCAGATCACTCCACACCGAAACCGCTGCGGCGGGATGCCCGCGATAACGGTTACGCAGCTCCATCAGGCGCGGGTTCGACGCTTGGAGATGCTGCTCTGCGCCCTCGGGCAATGGCACGCGGGTGTGTACTACACGATCACTCGTGAGAGAGTCGACCCACGAAGATCGATAGAGACTTAAATCGAATGGCCGCAGGCAGCGGTTCAGCACCAGGCGCAGGGCGTTTGGATTCGCGAGTTGTCGCAGCCGGCCCACGGGGTTCCTCGGCAGGTGAAGTATTGGCCCCCTCATCGGTGGAAAATTGCGTGCACTTGAGCAGGCTCTATTGGGTTGCATGATCGCGGCAAGGTAGCCCCAAACTCCCCCGTGGGAGTTGTCACCTCGTACGTTCTCGTACGTGAACTCCCGCCTTTTCTTCCATAGGGTCGGAGCGCAAGACGCACTTCCCCGCTCGCCACAGACGCTTCGATCTGGGCGTCTGCTCCCGTTCTGGCTGGGCGGTCTCGAGACGAGACTTCGTGCTCGTGGTTCCGCTTGAGCAGCTGCGGAACGGTTACGAGCGGCTCGGTCTGGGGATTCGGTTCGAGGGCTATCTCATCGCTTCGCGATTCGTTGGCGCATGTGTTCTCTACGATAAAGTGGAAACCATCCTTCCATCTGGGCTTTTCCTCGCCATCGCTTCGTTTGGTTCATCGGAGGGCATAGCTTATCCGGCGGACCTCCAAGCTGTGAGCCGTAGGCCAGGAAGAATATGGATTCTCACCTCCGTGGCCACGCACAGCGTGGCACGCGAACACTTTTCGCGACTGCGTGTTCGAAGGACTGCCTTCTCGTCGACTCTTCCGATCGAGCCTTCGCCTAGCCTTCGCGCGTCTTCGTAGACGGCCCGGCTTGACCGGGGTCGTACGCCTCCTCGTTCTTCCACCTTTGCAGCACCGTGGCGGAAATCATGCGCGCCAAGCTCAGCCTCGCGAGCGTCGGCTTCGTGCCGCCGTCGAGGAGCCTCTCGTAGCGGGCATGGATGGGGTCCTTGTTGCGCTGTGTGATCAGCGTCTGTATGTCGTCAGATCTTCTCGGACCTTTGACCGTTCTTCTTCGCGAGGGTTCCAGCTCCGGTTTGCGGCTAGGCTGATCTAAGTCTCAAAGGTCTAGACACCTCCGAGACGGAAAGGAGGGCCAGCAGAGCCTTTCTCCTACGTTCTTGTTGCAAAACACCAACAAAGGGGAAGGTCCGATGACCCTCGAGGATAAGGTACACGCCTTTCGCCTGCATCTCTTCCGACGTGCTCAGGAGATCGGAAACGTCAGCGCCGCCTGTCGTGAGCTCGGCGTCTCGCGCTCGAACGCTTGTGGACGTCGAGACCAATGAAAGTGATATCCTGGGACACGATCGGCTCATTCGTATGCGGTGCTACCGCCTTCGGGCGGCAATCTCTGGTTAAAAAGGACCTCCGTCGCCCCCGTGTGTCCTGTGACAGCACGAGATTACGACGGAGCCAGTCGCTCCACACGGCCTAGCCGAAGCGTCCGGGGTTTCGACCGCTATCGTTGGTGTACTTGGATCGCCTCTTCTAGAACCGTCCGTACAGATGCAGCAGCGTCTGACCAGTTAAATGTCCTTGCGTGCTCTCGGCCGCGAGCGACGACCCGGGCTCGTTCGTCGTCGTCCCTGAGGACGCGGACCACCTGTTTGGCGAAACTGTCCACGGAATTCGCGTCCGCATAGAGCGCAGCATCGCCCCCAGCAGTCTCCATCCCGACTCCGCTGGAGGCGATGACCGGGATGCCGAGTTGCATTGCTTCAACCACAGGAAGTCCGAAGCCCTCCAGAGTTGAGGTCATGAGGACGAGCGAGGAGGAGGCGAACAGCGCCTGGTAGTCTTGGTCTGGCACAAACGACCGGAGGCGAACGTACTGTTCGACGCCCTCCGCACGAGCGATCTGCAGCAATCCTGGACGTTCTGCGTCCGGTACGCCAACCACCTCGAGTGTGATGCCGAGATCGGGATGAGTACGATACGCAGCACCCCAGACTCGAATCGAAAAATCTGGGCGTTTGTTTGACCAGTGTCCGAATGTAATAGCGTGGTTCTCGTGGTCGGGAGCGCCTCGCGGCCACGTGTCGACGTGATCGGCCCCAAGTCGCACCTGCCGTATCCGGTCGACGACTGTGGGATAATATTTCTGGACGTCAGCAGCTGTCGCGTCGGAGTCGACGATCAGACGGTCCGCATGGCGAATCCCATATCCCCACACGAACGCACGGTATTTGCGACGGGCGTGACTGAACTCTTCCGGACGTGCGAGGTGCCGCAGATCGTGGACGACCGCGACGATCGGACAGCCGATTGGCCGTAGCGGGATGCTGGGGTCGGCCGTGAGTAGGGCGTCTGGACGCACCCTCTCAGTCAGTCGCGGTAAATCGAACTGCTGGGCGCGAATTCGAGCGATCAATCCGGACTGCTTTACTTGGCTCACTTGCTGTACGACGCCAGAATCGCCAGTGGCTAATGGTGGTAATTCTGGCATCCCAAGTACGAAGATGGCATCGGTCTCCGGGACTTGCGACCATCCGTCGAGGAGGCCACGAAGAAAAGTGGTCATTCCACCACTGTCGGCTTGGACACCGGTGGCATCGAGGACGATTCTCACGAGCAGAGACCTCCAGACGTACAGCTATGTCGAAAAATCGAGCGATCGGGCGAGAAAGCGCTGACACCTTCCCTACCTGAGCTATACGCAGTGTGAACCGACGGGCTCGTACAAATGATGTGGATAGCGACCCCCTCGGCCAATATGTCAGTTGCTGGCAAGGATGCCTTGCAGGTGAACCGTAGCCGAAGTGAATTGTTTGGGGTCCATAAGCGCGCGCTCCGGATTGAGGTAGGAATACCTATGAAGCGAGATATCACCGAAAGTTGGTGAACAGGGATTTGAGGAAGGCAGCGTTTTCTTCCGTGTGACATAGCAACCACACGCGGCCTCTGCGGCCACAAAGGAAGAACACGCTACCATGACCAACGTAATCGAGATCCGATATCACGCCGACGGTTATGAGTCCCAGACGACTCTGAATGTCTTGTGCTCGGAGGGCGCACGGGCGAGGCTCGACCGGGCACTCGATCTGGAAGTTGCCGAGTACCTTAGAGCGACACGGCGGAGCCCGCGACGCGAACGGCCACGCCCTGGTCACCCGTCACGGCAAGGCGCGCCCTCGCCAAGTGACGACCAGCACGGGCACAATGACGGTCGAAGCCCCATGAGTGCGCGACCGGCGGGTCGACGAGCACGGCCAGCCCCAACGCTTCACGAGTTCGATCCTGCCGCCCCACCTGAGGCGGTCTCCGAAGGTCGCCGAGGAGCTGCCGGTGCTGTACTTGCGCGGGCTGTCGACGGGTTACTTACGAGAGGCGCTGACATCGCTGCTGGGCGAAGACGCCTCGGCGGGCTCTCGCCGAGCACGATCACTCGCCTCATCGGCGAGTGGCAGCGGGAGCACGAAGGCTGGTGCCAACGCGATCTGGGCGATCGTCGCTATGCGTACCTCTTCGCCGACGGGGCGCTCGACTTCTGGAAGGCGTTGCGCGAGGTGTGGCCGAAGGCGGCGGAGCGACGCTGCTGGGTGTACCGAACAGCGAACGTACTCGACGGGCTGCCGAAGCGGCTCCAGCGGCACGCCAAGAAGCACCTGCACAGATATCTTCCAGGCCGAGACGAAGACGATCGCGCAGGAAGAGGTCGAGGCGTTCGCGAAGAAGTGCGGAGATCGGTATACGAAGGCCGTCACCACTCTTGCCAAGGACGAGGAGGAGCTGTTCACGTTCTACGACTTTCCGGCCACGCACTGGCAAACGATCCGAAGCACCAACGTCATTGAGTCGGCGTTCGCGACGGTACGACTGCGCACGCGTGTAACGAAGGGAGCAGGATCGAGAACCCGAGGACTGACGATGACCTTCCGGCTCCTGGCCATGGCACAGAAACGATGGAGGAAGATCCGGATTCCTCAGGTCGTGGACGAACTCATGAACGGAACGAAACATCTGGACGGAAGGAACGACTCGGAAGACACTGCGGAGGCACGGAAGAGCGCTGCTTAATCAGTCCTCAATCCCCAGCTTCTGGTCGTATCTTCGTCGAAGGAGTGCTATTTCAGGATACTTTCGTTCTCCTTGGTATCATGCAGTCATGATCGGCTGGCTCGTTTTCGGAGCGGCATTGGGTTATGGGCTCACGCGCGTATTCGCGGGCTACCCGCCGCCGCCGCGCCCCTTCAAGGTCTTGAACCGTCGCGAGGTT
>Ga0114949_10002336_pt1 | contig 11823 bp, 9 predicted proteins | sample N074metaG_FD_83505 | JGI IMG/M metagenome (GOLD analysis project Ga0114949, IMG submission 83505) | Deep subsurface microbial communities from Kermadec Trench to uncover new lineages of life (NeLLi) - N074 metaG | ecosystem: Environmental > Aquatic > Marine > Ocean trench > Sediment | place... | reverse complement strand
TCTGCTGCCAGCCTGATAGGCGTCAATGGATTTTTAACCTCGTGTGCCAGGCGCCGGGCGACTTCAGACCAGGCGGCATCACGTTGGGCCTGGTTCAATATGGTCACGTCGTCGAATACAACAACGTGGCCGGTATCCTGTTTATTCTCAGAAGGCAGGCTGGAACCCCGTACCAGCAATACCAGGGGGGAACCGCTTTGATCGATCCGGATTTCCTGTTGCCAGTCGCTTCTGCCGCGTTTGATGCGACTTGCAATCACTTTCGAAAAGGGTCTCAGGTGCGGTGCCATCTTTGAAATGTCATTCAATGTCTGATCCTTCGCATAGCCTGCCGGAAGCTCCAGGATTTGCTCGGCCACACGGTTGGCGCGCACTATTTTCCCTTCAGAGTCGAAAGTCAGTACTCCCGAAGAAAGGCTGCCGAGTACCGTTTCCAGGTACTCTCCCTGCTCTTGTAAACGCGCCCGTGCAGATTCAGCCTCCTGGCTCGCCTTTAACAGGGCTTCAGTCATTTCATTGAATGATTGTGCAAGAAAACCAAGTTCGTCTTTGCTCCTGGTCTCCACCGCCTGGCTAAGGTCCCCGGCAGCAACCTTGTGGGTCGCAGCTGCAAGATTTGAAATCGGAGCCACCATGCGTCGGGATGCGTTTAATGCTGCCAAAATAGCCAGTAATACGGTCAGGGCCAGTACCAGCGTCAGTATCAACAGAAAGCTTTGTTTTAGTGAAGTTTGCAGGTAACTGACGTTCTGGTAACGCAGGTATTCCTGCTGAATACTGTCGGTAAGGGTAGTGATGTTGTCCGGCAACGGGAAAATCGCTTGCAGTAGCAGGTCGGGATCACCCACGGCCGCGGCCGGTATCTGTTGTATCACCCGGATTCTTTGTTCGCCGGTTCCGCTTAATTCGACCCTTGCGTATTCACCCAGCTGTGTTGCCTGTAACAGGGCATAGTCATGAGGGTGATCGCTTAGGTCTGACAATGGGTCGAAATTGGCTGTGGATATAATCCTGCCATCTTCGGAAAGCACGGATAACTCGACCGGTCCCGAAGCACTTACGCGGCGAAGCAGCGCTGCGCGCAGGCGATCAGGATCGTTTTCCAGGCCTTCAATTTCCCGGCCCATTCGTTGCATCTGGTTACGAACTTCGAGCGTTCGAACCGCCAGAAACTCCTGACCCAGTGCCAAAGAATCAGACAGTGCAGCTTCGACCTGAACATCAAACCAGCTATCGATGGTGCGAGTCAGGAACCAGGCGGAGAAAAAATAAACGATCAGGGCCGGGGGCAATGAAAGTAACAGGAAATTTCTTGCCCACCGTAGCGATAATCTTGCACCGGGCTGCTCGTGTTTTACTTTTCTGATCAGCGACCAGGCACGGATTACGATGGTAACCAAAAGCAGTGACAGGGCCAGTCCTGTTAGTACCAGTACCCAAATATAGTGACGACTGAAACCAGCGGCATCCTGCTCCAGGTTACTGACCAGCAATAGCGAAACCAGGATGACACCCAGGGCTGCCACTACCGGGAAAGCGCGGAACAGGCGTTTGCGCTGGCGTTTACTCATTTGGGGCCAGCTACTCATGTGCCTATTTTGAACGGCCATGTCGACCAGTTCGAGTCGTGTTTCCAGTCTGCAGAAAACATGGCCGGTAAATGCATGGGTGCCGGCAGGTCAGCGTTGTCCAGGCGGATGCGGGAGCGGAACTCATAGGGCCCGGGCGCCAGTGGGCCGGTGCTGAAGTTCACATTGATGTGTGCCAATTCATTCAGGACATGGCGTAAACGGGGGAAACTCTGGATCGACCCGGCCTGCGGGCCTTCCAGTTGATAGACCTGGTTCAATGGTAAAAAACGGACCTGGTATTTAAGCCTGTGATCCGCCAGTAAAGTGAGCGTAACGGCATCGCGTAACTCTACATCGAGCAAAATAGTCAATGAAACGCCATTTTCAAGCGCCCTGACGGCTTCGCGGCTTAAACTGATATCCTGGTCGTAGCGGGCCAGGATATTTTGATAACCCGGGCTGAGCTGAATATCCCGGACATGAAATCCGTATTCCGCATCAGCTTGAGTACAGCCGCTCAGCAGTACCGCCAGACTAATCAGACTTACGAATAACGGCGTAGTAAAAGCCATCCATTCCTTCCTCGCCAGGAAATATTTGTTGTCCTGGTAAATGTACATGGTTCGCATTTTCACCTGGCCCGCTAAGCTGTGCTTCAGGATGCCGGGATAGAAATCCATGAATTTGCTCGTGATTTTCACTCTTTAGTATGGAACAAGTTGCATACACAAGGCTACCGCCCTTGTTTAGCAAAGGCCAGAGGCTCTCAAGTAATTTCTTTTGGATCCTAACTGCTTTTGTGACCTGCCCCTGACTTCGCAAGTATTTAATTTCCGGATGCCGCCGGATTACGCCGGTGGTACTGCAGGGTGCGTCCAGTAGAATTTTGTCGAATGGTTCTCCATCCCACCATTGTTCGGGCTGGCCGGCATCAGCGGTCTGCAGACTGCACTCCAGGCCCAGGCGGTGAAGATTTTCCCTAACCAGTTTGAGTCGATCCGGGTCACGATCCAGGGCCATTAAATTGATCCCCGGTGCACGCTCAAGCAAATGGCCGGTCTTGCCGCCGGGTGCGGCGCAGGCATCAAGAATCCGTTCACCGGGCTTTGGATCTACCAGGTCTGCGGCCAGTTGTGCGGCGGGGTCCTGAACCGACACGAGTCCCTCGGAGAAGCCGGGGATTTTTTCCACTGCCACGGCTGGTTCAATGGATACCGCATTTGACGCCCGCGGATGATTTCGCGCTTTAAAGCCCTGTTGCTGGATTTTCAGGAAGTAGTCCTGAAATTCTGCCCGTTGGGAATTTACCCTTAAATACAGCAATGCCTGGAGGTTGTTCCTGTTAACAATATTTTTCCAGTGATCAGGCCAGTCGGCCTTGATTTTGTCGAGTAGCCATACAGGGTGAGCATATTGTTCGCAAGACTGTTCCAGTACAGACAAAATTTGTTCTTGCTCGCGTTGGAATCGGCGCAGCAATGCGTTGACCAGGCCAACCGCCCATGGCTTGCCCATGATTCTTGCGCACTCAGCGGTTGCATGCACCGCTGCATGAGCGGCTGACTCATCTTTCCAAAGCTGAAACGTCCCCATCATTGCCAGTCGCTTGATGTCCCTGTCTCTGTGCTTCAGGGGCTTATTGAGGAGTTGGTCTACCACGAACTCCAGGGCGGGCAACCAGCGCAGTACGCCATAGCTGAGGTGCCGGGCGAAAGCCTGGTCACGAGGGTCCAGGCCGGCGCTGGGTTGATTAAGACCAACAAGAGACAGTTTGTCATCCAATACCTGACCAATTGCTGCAATGGCTGCCACGCGGGCATTGGCGGGACGTTTCTGAGGTTTCATTTAGCTGCTCGAACAGCGTGGGCGTTGAGATAGTCAGCGACTGACATTCTTTTGCCGCCGGCGCTTTGGATCTCGGTTAAACGTAGAATGCCGTCTGCAGTCGCAATATCGATTCCGTGGGCATTTGCAGCCAGGATTTCACCACAGTCATGCCGGCATTGAGTCCCGATTGCTTCAGCGTTCCAGACCCTGATCCGCTTTCCATCAAGTTCAAACCAGCACACTGGCCAGGGGTTATAAGCTCTGATCTTGCGCTCCAGGTTCACGGCACTCAGCAGCCAGTCAATGCGGGCTTCTGCCTTGTCCAGCTTGCTTGCGTAAGTGACAAGGCCCTCATCCTGCTTGACCGCTTGGGGTAATGCGTTATTGGCGAGCTTATCCAGACTTTCAACAAGTGCTTTTGCACCCAGTTCGGCCAGTCGGTCATGCAAAGATCCACCAGTTTCATCCTCAGCGATGTCTGTTGTGGTCAGCGACAATACTGCACCGGTGTCCAGTCCCGCATCCATTTGCATCATGCTGATGCCAGTTGTTTTATCTCCGGCTTCGATTGCACGCTGGACAGGTGCAGCGCCACGCCAGCGCGGCAGTAACGACCCATGGATATTCCAGCAGCCATGGCTGGGAATCTGCAAAATCTTTAACGGCAGAATCAGGCCGTATGCAACCACCACCATCAGGTCCAGATTCATTGCTTGCAATTCGGACTGGATCCCGGCACCTGACAACTTCTCTGGCTGCAATACAGGGATATTGTGGTTAATGGCACATTTTTTTACCGGCCCGGGCTGCAGGGTTCGCCCTCTGCCGGCACGCCTGTCGGGTTGAGTGAGAACCAGAACAGGCATGTAGCCTTTGTTGATCATTGCCTGCAAAGCAGGTACAGAAAAATCCGGTGTACCGGCAAAGGCAATTCTCAGTCTTGTCTGATCTGAACTTGTCCGGTCTGGATGGGTTTGCATATTGCTGTGGATCAGATCAGCGAACCGGTTGGTTCTTCCTGCAAGGCCTGTTTGCGGCTTTTTTCAAGCTTTTTTCTGACCATGCGTTGCTTAAGTGGTGACAGGTAATCCACGAATAATCGGCCTTCCAGATGGTCCAACTCATGTTGCAGACACACTGCATGCAAGTCTTCGGCATCCCCTTCAAACACCCGGCCATCACGGTCCTGAGCCCTGATTCGAATGTTTAATGCGCGCTTAACGTTGGCATAAATACCCGGTACGGACAGGCAGCCTTCTTCGCATTCCTGCTCGCCTTGCCGCTCAATTATTTCTAGATTGATATAGGTTTTGGGCTGGTCTCTGTCCTCACTGATATCAAGTACCAACAGGCGAATATGTTGATTTACCTGGGTTGCGGCCAGCCCGATGCCATTGGCGCCATACATGGTTTCAAGCATTTCATCAATTAGAGTGCCGAGTTTTTCGTCAAAGGAAACCACTGGTATTGCAACCTTTCGGAGCCTTGGATCGGGAAATACCAGTATTTCTAACATGCAAACCTCTGTATGGCCAATTGACAAAAATTGTTCCTGTTAAACAATTTAGATGAACTTTCCCACAACTTTAATTATGATAGCTAATGACGAACATGGTTCGCCACTAAGATTTACGACCGCATCGGTCAAAATGGCTGGATGCCTGCTGATTGGGGAAGGAAAGTGATTAGAAAGCTCATTTACCTCATTCTCGTGACGATGTTGGTCGGAGTTGTGATGGCACAGGACGTGTCATTACGCGCCGATCATCCTGACGAGTATACCGTTGTACGAGGCGATACCCTCTGGGATATCTCTGCCCGCTTTTTGGATCAACCCTGGCAATGGCCGGCCATTTGGCATGCCAACCAGCAGATTCAAAACCCGCACCTGATCTATCCGGGCGATAGAATTTCATTGGTCTATATTGATGGCTCACCAAGGTTAATGGTGGACCGCGGAAGACCCGAAATCCGTTTGTCACCCGGTATTCAGAGGGAACAAAGAGAGTCAATCGGGGCTTATCCGTTAGAAATGATCAAGCCTTTCATCAGGAACTCGCGAATTGTCAGTGCTGAGCAATACGCGACGCTGCCCTATGTCGTTAAGAACTTTGAAACACAGCTAAATGCAACGGTAGGTGACCGTACGTACGTGCGCGGGGTCTCTGGTTCAGAGGGACAGCGATTTGCGATTGTCCGCTTGCACAATATTTATTATAAAACTGACGATGAGAAAAGGCGTGCCATTGATCAGGGCTATAGCCGTCATTCGCCCGAACGACTGGAAATTCCTGCCGGATTCTGGCGGCCCGTCAATACCTGGGGTCAGAAAACCGAAATCATTGGATACGAGCTTTACGAAGTCAGCCTGGCTACGCTGATAAAAACAGGCGACCCGGCCATTTTAAGCATTGACTCCGGTCGAACTGAAGTTCGGGAAGGTGACCGGGTTTTGCCCATTGATGAGCACAGCTTCCCAGCACATTTCATGCCCCGTGCGATGGCAAGTGTTCCCGATGGTCTGAAAGTGCTTGCCATTGAGGGCGCTCATTACGGTGTCGGTCATTTCATGACGGTTGCCATTAGTGGTGGTTCCAGGCAGGGCGTTGAAGAGGGACATGTTTTCTCAGCCTTTCGCCCGGGTGAAACCGTACGTGATGATGTCAAATATCCTGCAGGAAGCATGGCTGATGCCCGTACATGGAATGGCGATAAAGTGCAGTTGCCAGCTGAGTACGATGCGCACATCATGGTGTTCAGGGTATTCGACGAAGTCAGTTATGCAATGGTCATGGACGGCGAGAGGCCTGTTCGTGAACATGATATTTTGCGCCACCCGGACGAAACTCTGTAAGGATTCGCTCCAGAATTTTTAAACAAGGGTGCGGTTTCGCACCCTTTTTTTTGCGACTGCTTTTCTCACGATTTGAGATATTCCTGTGAAAGAAGCGGAGAATAAATGAGAATTGAGGGCCTGGGATTATTAACAAGAATCATCATCAATGGCTGATTGCTATCAGGGCCCCGGGACTGGCTGGGCGAAAACTGATCAACGTAGTTGAGTCCTGTGGAGGAATCCATGAAATGCTCGCAGCCACCACTTCACAGCTAAGTGGGCTAGGGCTGAAAGCAGAGACTATCGATGCCATCCGAAACCCGGATGAGTCGATGATTGACCTGGATATAAACTGGTTGTCGGTCGGAAATCGTAGCTTGATCTGCTGGGACAATGATCGTTACCCGGCGTTATTACGTAGGATTCCTTCGCCACCCGCTGCCTTGTTTGTAGAAGGAAATCCGGATGTTCTTTGGCAGCCCCAGCTCGCGATCATTGGCAGCAGGAATCCAACGGGAGGGGGGTTGGAACACGCAAGATCGTTCAGTGCAGAGTTTTGCCGCCAGGGAATGACCATTACCAGCGGGCTGGCCAGTGGTATCGACTCAGCTGCTCACGATGCTGCTCTGCAATCAGGAGGGCAAACTGTGGCGGTTACCGGCACTGGGCTGGATACGGTTTATCCCGCTAGCAGTAGCAAACTGGCAAGCCGCATTCGCTCCGGTGGTGTGCTGGTCAGTGAATTTCCTACAGGTACGGAAGCGCTTCGTTCTCATTTTCCATCACGAAACCGGATTATTTCCGGTCTAAGCCTTGGCGTACTGGTCATTGAGGCAGGTCTGAATAGCGGGACTTTAATTACCGCGCGAATGGCAGCTGACCAGGGACGGGACGTTTTTGCTTTGCCCGGCTCTTTGCATAACCCAATGGTGAAAGGTTGCCACCGGTTGATCAGGCAGGGTGCGCGCCTGGTAGAAACCGTTGATGATGTTTTATCGGAATTGGCACCGATGGCCTCTGAACTTGCCCGTGAGCTGGAATCCCGTATCAACCCGCAGCCGGTTGTTGTCAATAAAACCCGGCCGGAAGAAGAAAAAATTCTGGATGATCCGGATTATCAGAATCTATGGAAAGCCCTGGAGTTTGACCCGCGCGGGGTTGATGAACTTGTCAGGATTTCTGATTTGCCGGTGCAGTCCGTGTCTTCAATGCTCCTGATGCTGGAATTGCGGGGCCTGATCAAACCACACAGCAGCGGGCGTTACAGCAGAAAGGCCGGCGTTTGCCTTGAGTAATGGGTCATTCAGCCTTATGTGAACCTGCTGAAACGCCATCTTTTCCTGATTTACGAATTTTCAGATCAGAAAGATTGACGGAATTGATCTTCTGATCCATGCTGCATATGCTGGATTAGAGAGGAACGGCCATTCGCAAATTTTATGTGAAGGCCATAAAAACGAGACATAACAATGAAAGAAAATGTACTCGATGTACTGATGTTTCTTTTTGAGAAGTATTTCTACGATGAGCCCGAGAAAGAACCTGATCGTGCTTCAATGGAAGAAAACCTTCACCAGGCGGGGTTTACCAATGGTGAGATAGAAAAAGCATTCGAGTGGCTGGATGGCCTTGCGGATCAAAAGCACCAGCCTGATATGATTCTGCAAACTGATCGGCCAATCCGTATTTACGTGGATCGTGAACTCGATCGGCTGGATACAGAGTGCCGTGATTTTATTATGTACCTGGAAAATATTGGCATACTCGATGCCCAGCGGCGTGAACTGTTGGTAGATCGTTTGCTAGCGCTTGAAACGCATGAAATTACCCTGGAAGACATGAAGTGGGTTGTATTGATGGTCTTGTTCAATCAACCGGGGCAAGAGGCCAACTACGCCTGGATGGAAGACCTGATGTTCGACAATGAACAAGAGTATCGGCACTAAAAAGCCCCATCTGGCTTAAAGTTTCAGGGCGCCCGAATTACGAATGGCTTGAAATATTCCGCAAGTCTCGGTAGTTTGCCTAACTTTTAGGTGGTTCTGAATAGATTCGGAACTTCAAAAATGCTTCAGTGGCATCAAAATACCACCAGACATGGTTTGAGATAAGAATGGCAAAAAAACTGCTAATCGTTGAGTCTCCCGCGAAGGCGACAACCATAAACCGCTACCTCGGTGAGGATTTTGAGGTATTGGCTTCGTACGGTCATGTTCGCGATTTACCTTCCAGGGATGGTGCCGTAGATACCGAAAATAACTTCGCGATGCAGTATGAACTTGGAGAAGGCAGCAAGAAGCACGTAGACCGGATAATCAAAGCCGCCAGAAAGGCAGAAGCCATTTATCTCGCGACCGATCTTGATCGCGAAGGCGAGGCCATCTCGTGGCATATATACGAGATTCTCAAAGAAAAAGGCCTGGCTGAGAAACTGCCTTTTTATCGGGTCGAGTTTTCTGAAATTACACCCAGGGCGATCAAAGATGCAGTGGCTAACCCCCGGGAATTGTCCATGGACCTGGTCAATGCGCAGCAGGCTCGCCGCGCGCTCGACCACCTTGTCGGCTTCAACCTGTCTCCATTGCTGTGGAAAAAAATCAAGCCCGGGCTGTCTGCAGGCCGGGTTCAAAGCCCTGCACTGAGGCTGATCGTTGAGCGCGAACGTGAGATCGAAAAATTTATTCCGCGTGAATACTGGAGTCTGGAAGCTGACCTGAAGAAAGGTGAAAGCGGTTTTGGTGCCAATCTGGTCAGGTTGGATGGCGACCGCTTACGGCAGTTCGATATTGATAACGGGGATCGCGCCAACCAGGTCAAAGACATGTTGCTGGGGAGGGCGGCCGGCAGCCTGAAGGCAGACCGCGTCACCCGCAAAGAACGAAAGCGTAGACCGGCACCGCCTTTTATCACATCAACCCTGCAACAGGATGCCGCGCGCAAGCTCAGGTTCACTGCTCAAAATACCATGCGCACCGCTCAACAGCTATACGAAGGAGTGAAGATTGCCGGCGTGAGCGAAGGTCTGATCACCTATATGAGAACGGACTCCGTGACCTTATCCAATGACGCATTGCAGGGTCTCAGAAGCCAGATCAAATCACAGTTTGGTGAGGCTTATTTGCCTGAGAAGCCCAATTTTTATAAGACCAAATCCAAGAATGCCCAGGAAGCGCACGAAGCGATTCGTCCAACCTCGGCTTCAATGGTGCCGGCCAAACTCCGGTCGTTCCTGAACGATGCCCAGTTCCGTCTTTATGAATTAATCTGGAAGCGAACCATGGCCAGCCAGATGTCCCCTGCTTTGCTGGATACCGTTGCGGTCGAATTTGATTGCGGTGAGGATGCCAGTTTTCGCGCCAATGGCTCGGTCATCACTTTCCCGGGATTCCTGGCTGCTTACGAGGTTTCGGCACCTAGGGGCGAGGAAGAAAGTGAAAACCGGCTTCCGGAAATCAACCAAGGCGATATCGTCAGTGTTGAGGAAATCCGGGCTGAACAACACTTCACGGAACCCCCACCCCGGTTTTCCGAAGCAAGCCTGATAAAAACACTGGAAGAATATGGGATCGGCCGGCCCTCTACCTACGCCAGCATCATATCTACCCTGCTACGACGTCAATATGTCGAACTGGACCGCCGGAGATTTACGCCAACCGACACTGGGCGGGTGGTAGAGCGATTCCTGGAAAAGCACTTCAGTCAATACGTGGATTATGAATTCACAGCAAAACTTGAAGATGACCTGGATGCCGTGGCACGGGGCGAGGCTGACTGGATTCCCTTGCTGGAAAAATTCTGGAAGCCGTTTAACGCGCAAATCCAGGAGAAGATGGAAACCGTAACCAGGGATGAGGCCAAGCAGGTCCGGATCCTGGGTAAAGACCCGAAATCCGGAAAGGATGTAACGGTCCGGCTAGGCCGTTATGGGCCGCATGCGCAAATTGGTCATCGTGATGATGAGGACAAACCCTTGTTTGCAGGCTTGCGTCAGGGACAAAGCCTGGAAACCATTACGCTTGAAGAAACTCTGGAATTGTTCAAGTTACCCCGGGTGCTGGGCGAAACACCTGAAGGCGAAGAAGTGGCAGCAAGTATTGGCCGGTTTGGACCCTACATACGTTATGACAGCAAATTCGTTTCTATGAAAGAAGATGATCCGCACACGGTGACCCTGGAAAGGGCGCTGGAACTGATTGCGGAGAAGAAGGAATTTGAGGCCAATCGCATTATTCTCCAGTTTGATGGCAGTGATATCCAGGTGCTGCGGGGCCGGTACGGACCGTACATCACTGATGGCAATAAAAACGCCCGGATTCCCAAGGACCAGGAACCTGATGCGCTGACCTTGCCTGAGTGTGAAGCGCTGATTGAAGCCGCACCCGAACGTAAACGTGGTCGCAAGAAGACCGCCAAGAAAAAAGTCAGCAAGAAGAAAACAAGCCGGAAAAAGACTTCCAGAAAGAAGCCCGCAAAGAAAAAAACGGCAAAGAAAAAAGCAGCTGCCCCTGATCCAGAAGGATAGGCAGTCCTGGTGCGGCATATGCTGCTCGATACTGAACAGGCCGCAGACTGCCTACGGCAAGGCAAGGTGATTGCCTATCCCACCGAAGCGGTATTCGGGCTGGGTTGTGACCCCCGAAATGCAGATGCAGTCAATACACTACTGACATTAAAAAATCGTTCTGTTGATGACGGCCTGATCCTGATCGGAAGTCAATTCGAACAGTTTTCCTCCTGGATATCAGCCGTGACCGCCGACCAGTTGTCAATTGCACAGGAAACCTGGCCAGGACCTGTCACCTGGCTGTTCCCCCGGTCTGAGAATGTACCTGACGCGGTGGCAGGCAAGCATGACAGCCTTGCAATCAGGGTCACAGCTCATGGTCCCTGTATTAAATTATGCAAAGCATTCGGCGGTCCGGTGGTTTCGACCAGCGCAAACCCTCATTCGGCCCCGCCTGCCCGCAGCGCTGGAGAAGTTGAAGATTACTTTGGGTCGTTCCTTGGGGGTATCCTTTCAGGCCCCCTGGGTGGCAGAACAAACGCCAGCGAAATTCGTGACCTCAGAACAGGAAAAGTGCTTCGAGGAAGCTAAGGAACCTCTGATCTATTCATGAACTCGAATCTTACGCCCAAAATATCCAGTTTCTGCGTTGCAAATCTTCGCAATAGCCAGCCAGGGCCTGCTAACATTACTTGAGTAGTCTCTGTTGCCCTGGAAAAAGTATAAATCAAGACGAGAGGAGAGCGGTTTGGTTATACCAAATAAGCGACGAGCAACGCAGAGTTACGCTTTTTCCGGGACAACCCGAAGGGCCGAGTCCATTTTTCCTCCAGCGTCGTTGTCACTCGCTGATGTGGCGTTGCCAAACTACACTCGCTCTGCCTTGCTGGTCGAAAAAATGGTTCTCGGCAGAGTAAACGCAAGTAATGTTAACAGGCCCTTGTACGTGCGATCTGCGCCTTGAATCTGAACATTTTGAATTGTAATCTACTTCGCCCAGAATAAATCAGGGGTTCCCTAAATGACCATCGCGACCGTAAAAACCTACCTGCTGGATTTGCAAAAAAGCATTTGTAGTGCGCTTG
>Ga0114949_10002334_pt1 | contig 11826 bp, 9 predicted proteins | sample N074metaG_FD_83505 | JGI IMG/M metagenome (GOLD analysis project Ga0114949, IMG submission 83505) | Deep subsurface microbial communities from Kermadec Trench to uncover new lineages of life (NeLLi) - N074 metaG | ecosystem: Environmental > Aquatic > Marine > Ocean trench > Sediment | place... | reverse complement strand
TGCGCCAGCGGCGCGAAACCGTCGAGCATCCATTCGGGACCATCAAATACTGGATGGGCTATACCCACTTCCAGACCAAGACGCTGAAGAAGGTCGGCACCGAGATGGCACTGCACGTGCTGGCCTACAATCTCAAACGTGTCATGGCCATCATCGGCATTGGCCCGTTGATCGAGGCGATGAGCGCGGCATGGACGCTCGCCGGCGTCCATTTGCGCTCCTATCCGGCCGAACCGCCGCTAGGAACCGTAAATCCCGGTCCTTGAAACGCCGTGAGCCGATCAAATCGATAAAACCGGAAAACCATCGCGACAGACCACCCAAATCCGCAGGCCCGTCACACAGACACAACAGTGAGCGTTTCTACACGGCCTGGGTCAACGAGCGGAAGTGCCGATGACTCTGTGTCAAGGTCTGCGGCCGGATGCGAAGCGGACATGATTCGCTGAAAAGCCGATGTTTCGCGCGTTGTTTCGGCAGCGTTTCAAACTGAGGCACGACCGGTTTCGGCACTGGGAGGCACGACCGGTTTCGGCACTGGGATGACCCCGCTGGCGGGGAGACGGCGGATTTAGTCTGAAAACGTCTCAACCAGTTCCTTGAGCCGGGTCCTGGCATTGCCCAGTATCGACTTGCCGTCGCCGACCAGGAGGATACGGAAGTCGAGATTCAGAATATTGCGCAAGGATTCTCGAAGCCGGGCCGGGTCGTCCATGACGCGCTCCGGCAAGACTCCGCACTGGCCCGGCGGGTTGCCGATGATGGCATCGCCGACGATCAAAATTCCCCGGTCCGGCCACAGCAAGGCGACCTCGCCCGGCGACTTTCCGGCGGCGCCGACCACTTCCAGCGGCCCGACCGTATCGCCGACACCTAGCGCGCCGTCCACCTCCGTCCCCTGGTTTCGGGCGTGGTCCGCGTCGTCGGGGTGGATCAGCGTCCGTGCCCCGGTTCGCGCCCGCACCCGGTTCGCCGCGCGGGAATGATTGCGGTTGGTCAGCAGGATCCGCGCAACGCCCTCTTGCGCGAGGGCATCGAGATCCCCCTCGGTCGGCTCGACAGGGTCGATACAGATATTACCGCCGGGATCGCGAATAAGGTGACCGTTGAAATCGTAACCGTGGGGTTCGGAAAACCACGACCAGGTCAGGATATCGCCGACAACCTCCCGCATAATTCGTGCTCCTTGCTTTTCGTTCTAGCGCCCCTCGCGGTACCAGGCGAAGAGGGCGGCGCCGAGTGTGAGGAACAGCAAGACGATCGCCGGCAGCAACGGGGTCTGGGCGACGCCAGTGACCACATAGCCCCGATTGGCGGTGACGCCGATCCAGCCGCGCCCAAAGCGGTCGCGCGTTGGGCTGACCTTGCGTAAAGACGGCAGGCCGTCGGATATCAGCCGCACCACCGTGCCGCCGCTCGCTTTGAGGAGCGGGGCGAGCGCGGCCGGGCTGGCGCGCAGGTCCTCGAATTCGCGCGGGTTGAGCGGCCCGGCGGCGGCGAGCGCGGTGCGGCGGCCGTCGCCGATCCGGTACAGCCCGCCTTCCGCGGCCGCGATCGAGGCGCTGGCGCGGCCCCCTGGGCCCGGCTCCAGCGCGACCTTTTGGGTTTTTCCCGAGGGGAATGTGACTTCGACTTCCGGGTGCTCGGGCGCGAGCGAGCGGCGCAAGATCTCGATCCGCCCGCCGGCGAAGGTCGCCCGCAGGTCTTCCTCCTCCAAGTCCGGCTCGCGCATCAGCCAGTGGACGATGCGGCGCAGCAGTTCGGCCTGGGGCCCGCCGCCCTCGAAACCGCGCGACCACAGCCACATGTGATCGCTCATGAACTGCGCCACCCGGCCTTCGCCGACCCGGTCCAGGATCAACAGGGGCCGGTCCTCGACCCCGCTCATGATCACCGCGCCGGACTTGGTGTCGCCGTCGATCTGGCGGAACCAGCGGCCCCAACTGGGCGCCGTGTCTTCGTCTCCGGCGCCGCTCAACTCGGCGGTCACCGGATGGCGCCGGCCCAGTTCGGTGACTTGGGGCCGGTAGCCCTGCTCGAAGATCGCGCCGCTCGGTTCGACCGGCAGCACGCGGCCGAGCGGCGTGCGGTAGAGCGAGAGCGGCGTGGCAAAGGTCGGGCCGACTGCCTCCAACAGGGCGCCGCCCTTGGTCACGTAACTGGCGATATTGTTCAGGTAGATGCTGGGCAAAACACCGCGCCGCCGGTAGCGGTCGAAGATGATCAGGTCGAACTCGTCCAGCTTGACTTCGAACAACTCCCGGGTCGGGAAGGCGATCAGCGACAACTCGCGGATCGGTGTGCCGTCCTGCTTCTCCGGCGGGCGCAGGATGGTGAAGTGGACCAGATCGACCGAGGGATCGGATTTCAGGATGTTGCGCCAGGCGCGCTCGCCGGCGTGGGGCTCGCCGGAGACCAGCAGCACCCGCAGGCGGTCGCGCACGCCGTTGACCACCACCGCGACCCGGTTGTTGGCGAGGGAGAGTTCGCGCGGTCCCGGTTCGACCTCGATTTCCAATATGCTCGGGCCGCGGCGGTCGAGTTCGAACTCGATCTCCTGCTCGATCCCGCGCGGAACCACCAGAGTTCTTTCGTTTCCGCCGTCTTGGCGCAGGGTGATGCGCACCAGGCGCGCGCCCGCCGTGTCCGGCAGGTCCTTGACGGTCACGGCGACGCTCAGCTTGCGCCCGACGATGCCGAAGCTCGGCGCCTTGTTGACGATCAGGCGCCGGTCGCCCTCGTCCGCGGCGCCGGTCAGCAGCAGATGCAGCGGCGCGTCCAGGCCGAGTGCCTCGAGGTTATCGGGCACGTCGTGGACTTGGCCGTCGCTAATGAAAATTACGCCGGCGACGCGCTGCCGCGCGACCTTGGAGAGTGCCTGGCGCAGGGCGGTAAACAGGCGCGTGCCATCCTCTTCGATGCCCACCGCCGCGCCCACGCGCAGCAGCCGGGTCTCGGTGCCGGGCAGCCGGTCCAGCGCCTCGATCAGGTGCGCCACCGCGGTCTCGGTCTGGGGCCCGCGCGGCGCGATCGCCTGGCTCGGGCTCTCGTCGATCACGACCAGGACCACGTCGTCCAGCTGGTCGCGCTCCTCGCGCACCAGGCTCGGATTGGCCAGCGCGAGGATCAGCGCGCCAAGCGCGAGCGCGCGCCACCAGGCGCCCCGCGCGCGCCGCCACAGGGCCAAACCCAGCACCAGCCCGGACGCGGCGGTGAGCAGCCCGACCGCTAGCCAGGGAAACAACGGCGCCCAGGCGAGGCTCAGCGCGCCGCTCATTGCCCCAACCGCTCCAGAATGAAGGGTACGTGGACCTGATCGGCCTTGTAGTTGCCGGTCATGGCGTACATCGCCAGGTTGACCCCGAAGCGGTAAGCCATCTCGCGCTGACGCTCGCCACCGGGTACCACGGCGAACAGGGGCCGGCCGTCGTCGTCGATGGCCCAGGCGCCGGCCCAATCGTTGGCGCCGACCAGGACCGGGGTCACGCCGTCGTTGACTCGCGCCTCGGTCGCCTCGACCCAGAGCGTGCCGCCCGCGTAGCGGCCCGGGAACTGCTGCATCAGGTAGAACGAGCGGGTGACCACGTGGTCGGGCGGCACCGGCGCCAGCGGCGGGATGTCGAGATCGCGGGTCAGGCGCTGCAAGGCCGCGCTGGCGCGGCTGGTGCGGCCCAGGAGCTGCGCGCCGCCTTGGACCTCGCGCAGGTCGAACAGGATGGTGCCGCCGTTACGCATGTAGTCGTTGAGTTTGCGCACCGCGATCTCGGTCAGGTCGCGCTGCTGGGGCACGATCGGCCAGTACAACAAGGGGAAGAAGGCGAGCTCGTCGCGGACCAGATCGACGCCGAGCGGGGATGCCGCCTCGATCGAGGTGCGCAGTCGCAGCACCCGGCTGAGCCCGCTGAGCCCGGCGCGGCTGATCTCGTCGATCGCGGGCACGCCGGTCTGCACGTAAGCGAGGCGGGTCTGCAAGGTGGCTTCCAGCGCGCGTGCGTCGTCTGTGCTGGTCTGCGCCCAGGCCCTGTCCCCGGGCAGCGCCAGAACGAGCAACACGACTGCCGCGGCGCCGGTCCCGGCGGCTGTGACCCGGCGCGCCAGCAAGCCGCGCAGGCCGAGCGCGATCACCAGGTCGGCCAAGGTCAGCAGCAGCGCGGCGGCGAGGAACCAAGGTTTCAGGTCGGTTTCCCCGCCCCGCGTGTAGCGCCCGTCCGTAACCCCCGCGGGCAGGCTCTCCAGGGCCTGGAGCGGCGGTCCGGACGCGGTCAGGTTGTGGGCGCGGCGCAGGCCCCGTGCGCCGTAGTAGCCCGGCGGATGGCGCGGTCCGATGTGGCCGGCATCCAGCGCCTCGCGGTCCAGCGCCAGCGCGGTGGCCGCCGGCGGCCCGAGCAGGCCAAAGCCGTCGAGAGTCTCCAGCGGCGGCAGCGACTGCTCGGCCAAGTCGCCGCCACGCACGCCCTGGCTGGTCGCAACCAGCCGGCGCAGCATCTCGACGAACAGGCCCGAGAGCGGCAGATTCGACCAGTCGGTGTTGGCCGTGGTGTGGACCAGCACGACCCAGCCCTCGCCGCGCCGCGCCGCGGTTACCAGTGGCGTGCCGTCGGTCAGCCGCGCCCAACTGCGCTCGCCCAGATCGAGGGTTGGCTCGGCCAGCACTTGACGGCGAATCAGCACGTCCTGGGGCACCTTCAGGCCGGCGAAAGGACTCTTTTCGTCGAACGGCGCGAGACGCGCCGGTGTGTCCCAGGTCAGGGCGCCGCTCAGACGCCGGTCGCCGCTACGCAGGCGCACCGGCAGCAGGCGGTCCTCATCCCCCGGCGCCCGGGCGGCGCTGGCCTCGGCCAGGCGCGGGCCGGCAAAGCGCAGCAGCAGCCCGCCGCGCTCGACCCAATTTTCGAGGAGATTTCGGTCGCCGCCGGGCAGCGCACCGGTATCGGGCAGGACCAGCACCGCGAGATCGCGGCGCAGCAGCTCGGCCGCGGTGCCGCGGCGCAGTTCGGTGTAGGGATCGAGCGCGCGCGCAAGGTAGTAGATCTCGCTCAGCAACGGCTGGGCCGCCTCGACCGGCCCGGTCGAGACCAGACCGACCGGCCGCCGCCGCCAGCGCTCGTCGAGCAGGAACACCGCGCCGGCGGAGTCCTCCCCCTCCACACTCAGCCGCGCGATCCGGTTGCGCAGTTCGACCGGTAGCTCGATGCGGGTCTCGGCCTCGGCCTCACCGTCGGCGAAGACCACCTCGGCGCGCGCCACCAGTGTGCCGTCCTCGGCGCTGGCCACCACGGTGGCGTTGTCGGGACCCGCGCTGTGCGCTCGGCGCAGGCGCAGGGTCAAGGCCAGGCCCTCGCTCTCCGGCGCCAGCAGCAGGCGCGCGAGGCCGGCAGGGGCGTCGCGCAACACATCGAGGCGGCCAAATTTCTGCAGATGCTCGGCGAGCGCCTCGAACTGGCCGTCGTCGAGGCCGTTGGACAGCCAGATCACGTGCGCCGAACCCGGGAGTTCGAGCCCTTCGATCGCGGCCAGGGCCCCGGCGAGGTCGACCGGCCAGGGCTTGGGTTTCAGACCCTGAACCAGGCGCCGGGCCTCCACCGCCGGGAGCAGGCCGGTGGCGCTCGGCGGCCGTTCCAGTTCGTCGGGCGCGGTGGCCAAGACCACGACCGGCCGGCCGGCGCGCTCGGCCTGGCCGAGCAGGTCGTCGAGCACGCCACGCCGCGCCTGCCAATGGCGCGCCGCCGCCCAGCCGTCGTCAATCACCAGCATCAGCGGGCCGCTGCCGGTCAGTTGCGTGGCCGGGTTGAGCAGCGGGCGGGCCAGCCCCAGAATCACCATGCCCGCGATCGCCAGGCGCAGCAGGATCAGCCACCAGGGCGTGCGCGCCGGGGTTTCCTCCGGCGGGTGCAGTCCGAGCAGCAGCCGAATTGCCGGGAAGGTCAGCCGCCGCGGCGACGGCGGCGTCACCCGCAGCAGCAGCCAGATCAACGGCAGGCCGGCGAGCGCCAGCAGAATCCAAGGTTGAGCGAAGGCAAGCATTCCGATGTCGAGCATCCGGCCGCTCCCTACTTGCGTCTCGGCGCGTGGCTCAGCGCCGCGTAGAGCGCGAGCAGCGCCGATTGCGGCGGCTGGTCGGTGCGGTGGGTGGCGAAGATCCAGCCGGCCGAGCGGGCGATGGCGCGCAGGCCCTCTCGCTGCGCGTTCAGGCGCGTCAGATAGTCACCGCGCACCGCCTCGACCCGCGACAACAGCCAAGGCTCTTCGCCCTCCAGGCCTTCGAAGCGCACCCGGCCGTCGTAGGGCAGGCTTTCCTCGGCCAGGTCGAGCACCTGCAGCAGGTAGCCCTTGACTCCAATTTCGGCGTAGCGGCGGACCGCCGTGTCGATCCGGTCGAGGGGCGCCAGGAAATCGCCGATAAACACGGTCTGCGCGTCGCGCGGCAGCGGCTCGAAGGGTGGCAGGTCGGCCCTGGACTGGCCGGCCTGGATACCGGCCCGGTCGCGTTCGATCAGGGCCGCCAAGCGGTCGAGCGCGGCACGGCCGTGCCGCGGCCTGAGGCCCGAACCGAGCAGCGCCACGTGCTCACCGCCACGCAGCAGCAGGGCCGCGAGCGCCAGCGTCAGCAGATCGGCGCGGCCGCGTTTGTCCGGATATCGATCGGAGGAGCGCCAGTCCATCGACGCCGAGGTATCGCGCCAGATCCACACCGACTGCGCCGCCTCCCACTCCATCTGGCGCACGAAGACCCGGTCCGACTTGGCCGACTGGCGCCAATCGATCGATTGCGGCTGGTCGCCGAAGTGGTACTCGCGGAACTGCCAGAAGGTCTCGCCCTGGCCGACCCGGCGCCGGCCGTGCACCCCCTGAACCACCGTCGAGGCGACCCGCTCAGCCGCGACCAGCAGCGGTGGCAGCGTCGCCGCCAACTGCTCGGCCCGCTGCCGCAAGGGGAGGGAGGCTACTGCCATGGATTCTCCGCTATCGATGACCTCGTATAAAATCTATGCGAAAGGCTCGCACAGCCGGTCGATGACATCGTCGATCCGCACACCCTCGGCACGGGCCGTGAAGTTAAGCGCCATGCGATGGCGCAGCACCGGCTTGGCCAATTGGATCACGTCGTCGATCGAGGGCGCCAAGCGGCCATCGAGAAGCGCCTGGGCGCGCACCGCCAGCATCAACGACTGACTGGCCCGCGGCCCCGGACCCCAGGCGACCTGGGCGCGCACATCGGCCAGATCGCTCTCCTCGGGCCGGCCCATGCGCACCAGCGCCAGGATCGCCTCGACCACGCTCTCGCCGACCGGCACCCGGCGCACCAGGCGCTGGGCCGCGATCAACTCATCGGACGTCATCACCGGCACCGCCTCGGACTCCTCCGTGCCGGTGGTGGCGATCAGCATGCGGCGCTCGGCATCGAGGTCCGGGTAGTCGATACCGATCTCCATTAGAAAGCGGTCGAGCTGGGCCTCGGGCAGGGGATAGGTCCCCTCCGTCTCGAGCGGGTTCTGGGTCGCCAGCACATGGAACGGCCGCGGCAGGTCGTGGGGCACGCCGGCCACGGTGACCCGGTGCTCCTGCATCGCCTGCAACAGCGCGGACTGGGTCCGGGGGCTGGCGCGATTGATCTCGTCGGCCATCAGCAGTTGGCAGAACACCGGGCCCGCGATAAAGCGGAACGCGCGGCGCCCGCTATCGCTCTCTTCCAGCACCTCCGAGCCCAGGATGTCGGCGGGCATGAGATCGGGCGTACACTGCACCCGCTTGTCGTCGAGGCCGAAAACCGTGCCGAGGGTTTCCACCAGCCGTGTCTTGGCCAGGCCGGGGACGCCGATCACCAGTGCGTGGCCGCCGGCGAGCAATGTGATAAGGGTTTGATCGATCACCCGTCGCTGGCCGAAAATGACCCGGCCGATACTTTCGCGGACCGCATGCAGGCGTTGGCCCAGGGATTCGATGTCCTCGGCCAGTCTGGCGCTGCCGGCGTCTTCGAAGGGGACGGTGGGGGAAGCAGTCACGGGGGCTGATCTCCGCTCTTAGGTCTTGAACAAATGGCAGGCCATGACCCGGAACACGTCACGACCCTCCGGCGATGAACGAAAGATAGGGCTTTCCGCGCCCTCTGACCAGCCGTCCGGCGCCGATACCCTGCCCAAATGTGGGGATTTCGATATCCGCATCGCCCGCGATGGGACTTGGTTCCACCAAGGCTCCCCGATCGGCCGAAAACCGCTGGTGCGGCTGTTCGCCAGCGTGCTGCGGCGCGAGGCCGACGGCGGGTTCTGGCTGGTCACCCCGGTCGAGCGCGGCCGGGTGATCGTGGACGATGCGCCTTTCGTTGCGGTGGAGGTGACCGCGAGCGGCAGCGGCAGCAGCCAGATCCTGCGTTTCCGCACCAATATCGACGACTGGGTGGAGGCCGACGCCGCGCATCCGATCCGGGTGGTGCAGGCACCTGACAGTGGCGCGCCCCGTCCCTATATCCGGGTTCGGGACCGGCTCGAGGCGCTGATCGCCCGTTCGGTGTATTATCACTTGGCCGAGCTCGCGGTCGAAGGTGAGCAGAGCGGCGAGGCGGTAATGGGCGTCTGGAGCAAAGAAATTTTCTTTCCCCTGGGAAATCTCGAATGAATGGAGCGGAAATCAGCGCCGAGGAGGTGGCGCGCCGGCTCGCGGCCGCGCCCGCGCCGGGCCGCCGGGCCGGGGCCGGGCTCATGGGGCGGGCCCCCGACACCGACTCGCGGCCACGCGGCGATCACGACCTCAATCCCGAACTTTACGAGCCGGGACGCCGTTTGATTCCGGCCGCGGTGCTGGTGCCGATCGTCGAACGCGAGGCCGAGCTGACCGTGCTCCTGACCCGCCGCACCGATCATCTGGACGACCACGCCGGACAGGTCGCCTTCCCCGGCGGCCGCATCGAATCCAGCGACGCGGGCCCCGGCGCGGCCGCCCTAAGAGAGGCCGAGGAAGAAACCGGCCTGCCGCCCGCGTGCGTGCGCCTGATCGGCCAACTGGACACCTATGTGACCCGGACCGGATTCGAAGTGGTGCCCATGGTTGGCCTGGTCACGCCGCCGTTCCCGATCGAGCCCGACAGTTTCGAGGTTGCAGAGGTCTTCGAGGTGCCGCTCCGCTTCTTCCTGGCGCCGGAGAACCGCGAGCGCCACAGCCTCGTCTACCAGGGCAAGGTGCGGCAGTTCTATGCCTTTCCCTATGGCGAGCATTACGTCTGGGGCGCGACCGCCGGGATGCTGGTCAACCTGGCGGAGGTCCTGAACGCGGGGCCGGCCGCTTGACCGGGAAGATCCCAATACAGGACTGGATGCGTGCGCCGGCGACTCTTGCGGTGGTTGCGGCGCTCACGGCCGATGGCGCGGAGTTGCGCTTCGTCGGCGGCTGTGTGCGCGACGCCCTGGCCGGGCGCGCGGTCCGGGACATCGACATTGCGACCGAGTTGGTGCCCGAGGAGGTCATGCGCCGGATCGAAGCCGCCGGCCTCAAGGCGATCCCGACCGGAATCGCGCATGGCACCGTAACCGCGGTTGTAGACGGCAAGCCCTTCGAGATCACCACGCTCAGAGTCGATGTCGAGACCGATGGCCGCCGGGCCAAAGTCGCCTTCACCGACGATTGGATCGCGGATGCAGCGCGGCGCGACTTCACCTTCAACGCGCTATCCTGCGCGCCGGACGGCACATTCTACGACCCCTTCGGCGGCGCTGCCGATCTGGCGGCCGGGCGGGTCCGCTTCGTCGGCGAGGCGCGCGCGCGGATCGAAGAGGACACCCTGCGCCTGCTGCGGTTCTTCCGCTTCCAGGCCCATTTCGGCAAAGAACCACCGGACCCGGAGACACTGGATGTCGCGGCCGAGTTGGCCCCGAAGCTGGCTCAGCTCTCCGGCGAGCGGCTGCGCAACGAGCTGTTGCGCCTGCTCGAGGCGCCCGATCCCGTGCCGGTGATCGAGGTCGTGCTCGCGCGGCGGATCCTGCGCGCCGTGGTGCCGGTCCGGGGCGATGCGGAGGTATTGCGCGCCCTGCTGCGTGTCGAGGCGCGCAACGAGACAATCGATCCGGTGCTGCGCCTGGCGGCCCTGGTCGAGCCGGGCCGGGCCGGGGCCGAGGCGCTGGCGGCGCGCTTGCGCCTGTCGAACCGCCAATGTTTCGCACTGGTCGCCCTGCTCGATCCCCCGTTCGACTCTTGGCCCCCGTTCGACTCTTGGATGGAGGTCTCGCTCACGGACCGGCACCGGGCGGTGCGCAAGCTGGGCGCGCCGCTGTTCACCCAGATGCTGCGCCTAACCTGGGCGCGCCATCGCCAGGGCGACGAGGATGCCGGACCCGACCCCGCTTTCGAGACCGCGCTGGCCGAAGCCGAACGCCTGGCCGATATCGAATTTCCCCTGCTCGGGCGCGATGCGCGGGCGCTCGGGGTCCGCGAAGGCCCGGAACTGGGCGGCCTGCTCGATGCGGTCGAGGCATGGTGGGCCGAGCGCGACTTCGCGCCCAGCCGCGCGGACTGCCTGGAACGCCTGAAAGAACTGATTGCGGCGGACCGATTACGGCCACGCGACTTCGGGCGGCAGTGACATCAGAATCGCCTCGACGTTGCCGCCGGTCTTCAGCCCGAAGAGAGTGCCGCGGTCGTAGAGCAGGTTGAATTCGACATAGCGGCCGCGTTTGACCAACTGTCGTTGGCGCTGTTCGGCGGTCCAGGGCTCGGCCAGGTGGCGCCGGACGATCTTCGGGTAGATATCCAGGAAGGCGCGGCCGACGTCCTGGGTGAAGGCGAAGTCGGCGTCCCAGTCGCCGTTATCGAGCTGATCGTAGAAAATGCCGCCGATCCCGCGCGGTTCGTCCCGGTGCTTGAGGAAGAAATATTCGTCGCACCAGGCCTTGAAGCGCGGGTGATACGCGGGATCGTGCCGGTCGCAGGCCGCCTTGAAGGCGCCGTGGAAGGCTTTGGCGTCCGCTTCGTCCGGGACCATGGGGGTCAGATCGGAGCCGCCGCCGAACCAGCCTTTGGTGGTCACGATGTGGCGCGTGTTCATGTGTACCGCCGGCACCAGGGGCGAGCGCAGATGCGCGACCAGGGAAATGCCGCTGGCCCAGAACCGCGGGTCCTCGGCGGCGCCCGGCATCTGTTTGGCGAAGTCCTCGGAGAAGCGGCCCATGACCGTCGAGACGTTGACCCCGACCTTCTCGAACAGGCGGCCCCGCAGGATCGACATGACGCCGCCGCCGGTGTGGCCCTCGTCGGAAGCCCCGCTGCCGGAATCTGCCTCCCGCGCCCAAGTCTTGCGCTCGAAGCGCCCCGGCGGCATGCCGCGCAGCGCTTCGGCGATCGGCAGCGTCTCGGCGATCTCTTCGCCCAGTTCGTCCTCGAGCGCCTCGAAGGCGGTGCAGATGTCGTCGCGCAGGGTTTCGAACCACTGGCGCGCACGTTCCTTGTGCCGTTCGGTCGCTTGGCTCATGGGGAGCCTTCTGGGAATAGGCCGGTTTGGCGCAGTGCCTCGCTCAAGACCATGGCTGCGGCCATGGCGACGTTGAGCGACCTTATGCCGGGACCCATGGGAATCAGCAAGCGCGCATCGGCTTCGCCGTGCACTTCTTCGGCGGCGCCGGCGCTTTCGCGGCCGAGCAGGATATTGTCGTCGGGCTGGAATCCGAAGTCGGCATAGCGGGTGTCGCCGCGGGTGGTCAGCAGCACCAGGCGCCCGGATGCGGCGGCGCGGTAGGCACTCCAGGAGCGATGCCGGACCATTTCCACGGATTCCAGATAGTCCATGCCGGCGCGGCGCAGGCGTTTGTCGTCGAGCAGGAATCCGCAGGGCTCGACAAT
>Ga0114949_10002331_pt1 | contig 11828 bp, 12 predicted proteins | sample N074metaG_FD_83505 | JGI IMG/M metagenome (GOLD analysis project Ga0114949, IMG submission 83505) | Deep subsurface microbial communities from Kermadec Trench to uncover new lineages of life (NeLLi) - N074 metaG | ecosystem: Environmental > Aquatic > Marine > Ocean trench > Sediment | place... | reverse complement strand
CGCATCGTTTTGCTTGAAGTGGACGAACAGCGCGTACTGGTCGGTGTTTCGCCCGGGCGCATACAAGCGTTACACGTGTTCGCCGCCGCAGTGCACGCGCCCACGTGCTTTGCCGAGATGGTAGATCGAGCCGGTGCGCCGACGCCCGACGGACAGCTGTAATGCCCCGCTTGTTGGTAACCATGGTTTGCATTTTTGCCTCGGCGATGGTGCATGCGCAGATGGGTATCGACGCGTTTGCCGTCACGACTGCCGAGGACGGCACCCAGACCTACACCCTGACGCTGCAAATTCTCATTTTGATGACGGCGCTGACTTTATTGCCGGCACTCATATTGGCAATGACGTCGTTCACCCGCATCATCATCGTGCTCGCGATTTTGCGCCAGGCGATCGGAACGGCCCAGACGCCCTCGAGCCAAGTACTTCTCGGCCTGGCGCTGTTTTTGACGATGTTTATCATGGCCCCGGTATTCGAACAAGTCTTCGACGATTCGATCACCCCATACTTGGCGGACGAGATAGATATTAGTGAGGCGCTCAAATTGGGTGCGCCGCCGTTGCGCGAATTTATGCTCGGACAGACGCGCGAATCGGATCTAATGCTGTTCAGCGAGCTCAGCGGCGACGATGTGCCCGATTCGGCGGATGACTTGGCAATGTCAATTTTGATACCGGCCTTTGTCACCAGTGAACTCAAAACGGCCTTTCAGATCGGTTTTCTCATCTTTATACCGTTTTTGGTCATCGATCTGGTGGTCGCTTCAGTGCTGATGTCGATGGGTATGATGATGTTGTCGCCGTTAATTATTTCCCTACCGTTCAAGATCATGTTGTTCGTATTAGTTGATGGTTGGGCGCTGATCATCGGCACCCTGGCGGCAAGCTTTTACGTCTAAAAACGGGTGGCAAAAATCCGGCACCTTGGAGCTTTCATAATAGAGGGTCTTTAACCACGAAGAACACGAAGAACACGAAGGACACGGGAAGAACAATAAAAGTTTTCAAAAGTAATAATATTTTATCTCCGTGTTCTTCGTGCTCTCCGTGGTTAAGGCGAGCGTTGCGCATACCGCGCTGCGTTGTAATGAAATGATCAAACTGTTCACATTGCCGTTTATATTTTAAAGGAACCCGCGAATGACTCCCGAAGTCATTATCACGATTGGACAACGCGCGCTCGAGCTAACGCTCTTGCTGATGCTGGTACTGCTGTTACCTGCGCTGGCCGTCGGCCTGTTGATCAGCATGTTCCAGGCGGCCACGCAAATTAATGAAATGACGTTGAGTTTTATCCCCAAGCTGCTCGTTACGGTGTCGGTGTTGATGTTCGGCGGTCCCTACATTATTCGCCTGTTAATGGATTACACGTTACGACTATATGCGTCGATTCCGGGGGTTATTGGCTAAATAAAGGCTCGCTCCTCGAGCGTTACATTGTTACGACCAGAACAAGAACGATAAGACCATGTTTACTATTAGCGAAGCTGAATTACTGCATTTGCTGGGGATCTGGACCTGGCCGTTCCTGCGCATTGCGGGCATGGTCATGACGGCGCCGATCATGGGCACGCGCGTCGTGCCGGGACGTACCCGTATGATTCTGACCTTGGCCTTGTGCGGCGTTATTGTTCCGCTACTACCTACGCCACCACCGGTAGAGATTTTGAGCGCGACGGGCCTGCTGGTCGGCACGCAGCAATTGTTGATCGGCGCAGCGATCGGACTGGTGATCCGACTCGTGTTCGTGGTCGTTGAAATTGCCGGCCAAATTGTTGCCCAACAGATGGGCCTCGGATTTGCCTCGCTTGTCGATCCGCAGACCGGGCTACAGGTGCCGGTTTTGAGCCAGTTCTACATAATATTGACGACGTTGATATTTTTCTCCTTAGATGGACATCTGCTGTTGATCGCGACGCTTGTCGACAGTTTCGTAATATTGCCGGTCGGCCTAACCGGGATTGGCCGTGGTGGGCTCGATCTGGTGCTGGATTGGTCGAGTACTCTGTTTTCCGGGGCGTTGGCGATCGCCTTGCCCATTGTCGTTGCGCTGCTTGTGATCAATTTCGCCTTTGGTGTGATGGCGCGTTCGGCGCCCCAGCTCAACGTATTCGCGGTTGGTTTTCCAGTCATGATTCTGTTCGGCGTATTCATGATTTATTTAACCTTGGGCAATCTTGAAACTCATCTACGGGTTAACTTCGATGCCGCCTTCGTTGTCGCCCGCGAGCTGTTACGGAGTCCCTGAGCAGTGGCTGAGAGTCAAACCGGACAGGAACGCACAGAAGAAGCGACGCCCAAGAAACGCAGCGACGCGCGCGAAAAGGGTGATGTCGTCCGCTCCCGCGAGCTGACCACGACGATGATTTTATTTGCGGCGGTACTCGCGGTCTATTTAACCGCCGAACGCTTTTTCGCCGGCATGATGACTCTGCTGCGCGAAGGTTTCTCGATCAGCAGGGCCGAGATTTTCGACCCAATGATCAGCTATAACGCGACGATGAGCGCCGGAGTGACCGGGCTTAGCGCGTTGGGTCCGTACTTAGCCATCGTGACATTTGTTGCGGCGTTGGGCCCAGTCGCCGTTGGCGGTTGGGCGTTTAACCCCGGCGCGAGCGCGCCGAAGTGGAACCGGCTGGATCCGATCGCCGGTCTCAAGAGGGTGTTTGGGACACGCGGATTGGTGGAGATGACCAAGGCGCTCGCTAAATTTGCCCTTATTTTGGGATTCGCTCTCGGTGCCCTTTACCTGCAGTTCGATATTGTTCTCGGCCTCGGCCTTGGCGGGGCCGAGGCGGGATTGGCCGACGTCGGACGGATCCTCTTGCGGACCTTTACCTGCAGTATTTTAGCGACCCTGTTGATCGCGGCGATCGACGTGCCGTACCAAATGTGGGAGCACAGCCGCAAATTGCGCATGACCCACCAGGAAATCAAGGACGAAGTCAAACAAACCGACGGTTCACCCGAGATGCGCAGTCACATCCGTGGCCTGCAGCAGGAGCTGGCTAACCGTCGCATGATGGAAGAGGTACCGAAGGCGGATGTCGTGGTGACCAACCCGTCGCATTTCGCGGTGGCGCTGCGCTTTGATGCTAACACCATGACCGCACCGCGGGTCGTCGCCAAGGGCGCCGATCACGTGGCCTTGAGGATCCGCGAGGTGGCGGTCGCCGCAGGGATCACAATCCTTTCGGCGCCGCCGTTGGCGCGTTCGATCTATCACACAACAAAACTCAATCGTGAGATCCCCGCAGGTCTTTATGTGGCGGTCGCGCAGGTGTTGGCTTACGTGTTTCAGTTGCAACGGAACGCGCGTCGCACGGCGCCAAAATCCTTCGATGCCTTGCCGATCCCGACCGAACTGCAATTCTAATGACAACGACCAACTGATATGGCCATCGCATCACCTAATCTGATCAGCATGCCGAGCTTGAAACGATTCTCGGCTGTTGGTCTAGGCACGCCGCTACTGCTGCTCATGATCATGGCAATGATGGTCGCACCCCTGCCCACGTTCATGCTGGACATATTGTTCACGTTCAACATCTCCTTGGCGCTGGTGGTGCTGCTGGCCGGGATCTATGCGCGGCGCCCGCTCGATTTTGCGGCCTTTCCGACGATCCTCCTGGTCGCGACGCTGTTGCGCTTGGCGTTGAACGTCGCCTCGACGCGGGTGGTTTTACTCAACGGTCACACGGGGACCGGCGCCGCGGGCACCGTCATCGAGGCCTTTGGCGATTTCGTCGTCGGCGGCAACTATACCGTCGGTTTCGTCGTTTTCGCGATCCTCGTGATCATCAACTTCGTGGTCGTTACCAAGGGTGCTGGACGGATCTCCGAGGTTAGCGCGCGCTTTACCCTCGACGCAATGCCAGGCAAGCAGATGGCCATTGACGCCGACCTAAACGCCGGCGTTATCAACCAGGAGGAGGCCAAAAAGCGGCGCGAGGAGGTCACCCAGGAAGCTGATTTCTATGGCTCGATGGATGGTGCAAGCAAATTTGTGCGCGGCGATGCCATCGCCGGTATTTTGATCCTATTCATCAACATCTTCGGTGGCCTTGCGATCGGAACGATGCAGCACGACATGGCTATCGGTGAGGCGATGCGGGTGTTTACTTTGTTGACCATCGGTGACGGCTTGGTCGCACAGATCCCGTCGCTATTTCTGGCCACCGCTGCCGCCATCATGGTCACCCGGGTCTCGGCCGAACAGGACGTCGGCGAACAGGTGCTTAGGCAACTGTTTGACAACCCGAAGGCGCTAACGATGACCGCTGGGTTGATCGGTTTGATGGGCATTGTCCCCGGGATGCCGAACGTCGCCTTTTTGACCATCGCTGCCGCTGCCGGTGGGGGTGCCTATTGGCAACGGCAGCGTTTACTCGCGAACCAGCGTCAGCGTGAGACTGCGCCGCCGCCACCGCTGCCGCCGGAGACCAAGGAATTAACCTGGGACGACGTCGCGCCGCTAGATGCGATCGGGCTCGAAGTTGGCTATCGTTTGATCCCCCTCGTGGACCACAATCAGAATGGACAACTGTTGAATCGACTGCGCGGGGTACGTAAGAAGCTGTCCCAAGAGCTTGGATTTTTGGTTCCGGCAGTACACATCCGCGATAACCTCGACCTCGAAGCGACCACCTATCGGATCACGGTACATGGCAGCACCATTGCGCAAGCTTCGATATTTCCCGACCAGGACCTTGCCATCAATCCGGGCCAAGTCTACGGCGAACTCAAGGGTAATTCGGTGAAAGACCCGGTGTTTAATCTTGAGGCCGTGTGGATTAGCGAGGACGAGCGCGAACAGGCGCAGGCCTTTGGCTACACCGTGGTCGATGCGAGTACCGTCGTCGCTACCCATTTGAGTCAGATAGTGCAAGACCACGCGCATGAGTTGCTCGGTCACGAAGAGGTCCAACAACTGCTCGACGGGCTGGCCAAAGTAACGCCAAAGTTGGTCGAAGATCTGGTGCCGGAGATCCTTCCTTTGAGTACCGTGGTGAAGGTGATGCAGAACCTCTTGAGCGAGCAGGTGCCGGTCAGAGATGTGCGCACGATCCTCGAGGTGCTGTCGGAACACGGACTCAAGAGTCAAGAGTCCGTCGCCTTGACGGCGGTCGTGCGTGTTGCGCTCGGCCGATCGATCGTTCAACAAATCAACGGCTTGGACGAAGAATTGCCGGTTATAACACTCGATCCGTCGTTGGAACAAATTTTGCAACGTTCAATTGAAACAATGTCGGACACAGGTATGGCAATTGAACCAGGACTGGCAAATCGTATGTTGAAATCACTCAAAGAAGCCCATGAGCGCCAGGAAATAGCGGGCAATCCGTCGGTCTTGTTGGTACCCGACGGATTGCGCGATTTTGTTTCGCGGTTTGTCCGCCACAGCCTTAAGGGCCTGCACGTGCTTGGCTATAACGAAGTACCCGGCACGACCCAAATCCGCATTGTCGCGACCGTTGGTGAGGACCTTAACGAACGCAGTGGCGCCGATGCTTAAGCACAATCCTCGGATCGCTAAAGTCGATGAACCATGGCGGGAGACCGTGACGTGAACGTGCGCCGGTATTTTGCCGCGAATATGCGTAGCGCGCTCGACTTGGTGCGGCGCGAACAGGGGCCCGATGCCCTGATTCTGTCTAATCGCAAACTCGACAATGGGGTCGAGTTAATTACTGCCGACGGTGACATCGACGAGGCGCTGGTGCAGAAATTTGCCGATCAAGCGCAAGCCAAGGCGAAACAGCGCATCGCTGCCAGGGGCGCCGCCGAGTCCGAAGTAGCACCGCATGACGGCGATCAGCCGAGCGCCTCGACAATTACCAGCGCGGCACCAGCAGAGCGTGTCTTGGCCGACTCGGGTGAGAGCCTGTGGAGCGATGCGCGCGCGGTGGCCGACATGGCACGCGAACTCAGTGGCTTGAAAGGCCTTATCGAGCAACAGTTAAGCGGCCTCGCCTGGTCGCAGTATGGCGGCAGGTATCCAACCCGCGCACGTCTTTTACGGCTTCTTTCGCGGGTCGGTATCACGCCGTCACTCGGACGCGAACTAATCGCCGAGTTACCACCTGATGCACCGTTCAACGATGGGTGGCGTTTGACCCTAAAGCGATTGGAATCACGCCTCAAGGTGCTCGACGATCCAATCCTTAAAGCGGGTGGTCGTTTCGCCTTATGCGGACCAACCGGGGTCGGTAAGACGCTATTGGCGTGCAAACTCGCGGCGCATTACGCGCTACGACACGGTCCTGAGCGTGTTGCCTTGGTCTCGACCGATGAACAGCGCCTAGGTGCGCACCAACAGCTCAAGGTTTTCGGTGGGCTGCTCGGCATAGCGGTGCACACAGCCGCGAGTATTGCGGAGTTGACACAGTGCCTCGATCGCTTGGGAGAAAAGGAACTCGTCATTATCGACACCCCCGGCGCCCCGCCGGGCGACGCTGCATTGCATGAGTTGGTGAACACGCTGGCGCTTGAAGATGAGTCGGTGGCAAGCTACCTCGTCCTCAGTGCCACGACCGATTATCTGTCGTTGCACAATATTCTAGCGGGCACGACAGGTCTCGACTTTCACGGCTGCATTTTGACCAAACTGGACGAGGCGGCGGTGCTTGGACCGACAGTTTCCGCGGTGGTCGAGGTCGGGTTGCCGGTGGCCTATCTGTGCGCGGGTCAGGACGTGCCGGACGATCTAGAGACCCCGCTGGCGCGACACCTGGTTGAGCGAACGATCGCCTTGGCCGGCGATACGCCATCACAAGAAGACCCGAGTGCGATAGAACGCGCCTTCACGATCCAATAAGGAAAGATTGAACATGGTAACTCCGATCCCCATCAAACCGCCGGCCGATCTGACGCAAGTGATAGCGATCACCAGCGGCAAGGGGGGCGTCGGCAAGACGACCGTCGCGATCAATCTGGCGGTGTCCCTGGCCGCACTGGGACGCACTGTCACTTTACTCGATGCCGATTTGGGGCTGGCCAATGTCGATGTGATGCTAGGGCTGAAACCGCAAAAGAACCTTCTCGACGTTCTTGAAGGGACCTGCGAACTCGACGATATTCTGTTGTGTGGCCCGCGTGGTGTGCAGTTGGTCCCGGCGGCTTCGGGAGTCGGACACATGGCTGAGCTGAGCGAGGGTGAGCGCGCGGGATTGCTCTATGCTTTCAGCCAACTGGAGCGTCGCACCGATGTCATGATCGTCGACACGGCCGCCGGCATCACCTCGAACACCTTGCAGTTCTGCGACGCGTCGCACGAGGTTATTGTGGTGGTGTGTAACGATCCGGCCTCGGTGACCGACGCCTACGCGACCATCAAAGTGCTCAACCAGCGCTCGGGACGCAGCCGTTTTCGGGTGCTGGTGAACGAATGCATCGACGACGCCGAGGCCTATGCGCTGTTTAGCAAGTTATTGCAGGTCAGTGATCGGTTTTTGGATGTCGCGCTGGATTTCGCCGGTGCGATCCCCCTCGATAGCAATTTTCGCAAAGCGCTGAAAAGGCGCGCGGCGCTGGTCGAAAGTCATCCGAACAGTCGCGCAAGTTACGCATTCAAGAAATTGGCCGTGGTGGCCGATAAATGGCCTACGCCGCGCCACGCGAGCGGCCAGCTTGAATTTTTTGTTGAACGGATGATTCAAGCCGATATGGCGGGGAGGGATGTTCGCGCATGAACCAGGTAGCTAAATATAAGAAGGCCGCGAATGCGGATCTGAGCATGGCAACTCAGACCGAGTACGTCGAGCAGTACGCACCGTTGGTGAAACGCATCGCCTATCACCTGATGAGCCGATTGCCGCCAACGGTACAGGTAGATGATTTAATTCAGTCCGGCATGATCGGATTGCTGGAGGCGGCGCGCAACTATGATGCGACGCAAGGGGCTAGTTTCGAGACCTACGCGGGGATCCGTATTCGTGGCTCGATGTTGGATGAAATTCGCAAGGGCGACTGGGCACCGCGCTCGCTGCACCGTAAGGTGCGGGAGATCACACGTGCAGTGGCCGAACTCGAAGGTGAACATGGGCGTGACGCCCGTGATGCCGAAGTGGCGGAGAGGGTAGGTGTGAGTCTCGACGAATACTATCAGACATTGCAGAACGCGAGCGGATACCGGGTATTCAGTTTCGAAGATCTACAGACCAAGGATGCGGGCATATCCGAAGGCTTGACCGCGAAAATTCCCGAGCCCTTGGAAGAAGTGGAGCGCGATTATTTTAAAGATGCGCTCGCACGTGAAATCGCTGGCTTGCCGGAGCGGGAGCGACTGGTTATGTCGCTGTACTACAAAGAGGAGCTCAATCTGCGTGAGACCGGAGACGTGTTGGGTGTTAGCGAGTCGCGGGTGTGCCAGATCCACTCACAAGCACTAATACGTCTGAAGACCCGCATGGCCGACTGGACGCGCTAAGCAATGATTGGAACCGGCTTATGGAACATCGAAGTTGAGCGGAAATGTGGGCATTTCGCCTTAGAGATTGGAGGTTAGTGTGGACAAGAACATGAGAATACTGGTGGTAGACGATTTCTCAACGATGCGCCGTATCGTCAAAAACCTGCTGGGCGAACTGGGCTTTTCCCACGTCGATGACGCTGATGACGGTTTAACGGCGCTGCCGATGTTGAAAACCGGGCGCTACGATTTTCTGGTTACGGACTGGAACATGCCGGGGATGCAAGGTATCGATTTGCTCAAGGCTGTGCGCGCCGAACCGTCCATCGGAAAAATTCCTGTTCTTATGGTGACCGCCGCATCGCGCCGCGATCAAATCGTCTTTGCGGCGGAAGCGGGCGTTAATGGGTATGTCGTCAAGCCATTTACCGCGGTCACCCTACAACAAAAAACCGATAAGATTTTTAACCGACTGGCGGCATAAGCAGCGCGTTGAAATTGGCTGGACAACCCCGCGAAAAAAGCGGGCCGGTCTATTTTCGGTGAATTTTAACCGCAGGTTCTTACTGCATTAATTGTTCGTCGCTTGAGAAAATAAACCTGCCCCTTTTTGCTATTTTGCGCCATGGACTATTTGAGTGTCATTGGGATCACGCTTGCGGTCACGGCGATCGTCGTCGGACAGCATCTCGAGGGCGGTCATATCAGCATGCTTGTTAACGGCCCGGCAATCCTGATCGTCTTCGGCGGCACCATCGGTGCGACCATGCTGCAATCTCCCTTGCCGGTGTTTGTGCGTTCGATGCGCATGCTTAAATGGATCATCGTACCGCCGCGCCGCCCGATGCAACATATGCTGCAAGACTTGGTACTGTGGAGCCGGATGGCGCGCAAGGACGGGTTGTTGGGTCTTGAGAACATTGTCGAAGAGGTGCGCAATGATTATGCCCGTAAGGGGCTGCAGCTGCTCATCGACGGTAACGAGCCCGACGTGATCCGCGAGACGCTCGAACTGGATTTCGAGGCACGCGAGTACCGTGATCTGCAGGCCGCACGGGTGCTCGACGGCATGGGTGGTTATGCGCCGACGTTGGGCATTCTTGGCGCGGTAATCGGCCTGATCCACGTCATGAATAATCTCGCCGATCCCGCTCTTCTCGGGCAGGGGATCGCGGTCGCGTTCGTCGCGACAATCTACGGTGTGGGGCTGGCGAATTTGATGTTTTTGCCGGCAGGCAACAAATTGAAGGCGATCATTCGCGAGGAATCGCGCGAACAGGAAATGATCGTCGTCGGGATGGTCGCGATCGCCGGGGGCGAAAACCCCAGAGTCATCGAGGCGCGGTTGCAGGGCTTGGTCTATTGAGTGTCCGGCGCAGACGTCGCGTTCGATCGATGCACAGCGATGATGCTGTCGACACGGGGCGTTGGATGGTGTCCTACGCCGATTTTATCACGTTGTTATTCGCCTTCTTCGTCGTAATGTATTCAATTTCCTCGGTTAACGATGGGAAATTCAGGGTCTTGTCCGATTCTTTGCTAACCGGTTTTAACGAGCGGCCGCACCGACCGGTACCGATCGATCTCGGTGGTTCAGCCGTACCTGCCGAACCGATCAGCACCGACACTCTGCAAGATACAGCGCTTGACGAAGGCGCCGTATTCGAGCCGCTAGTCAAACCCTTCGACCTTGCTCCCGGGACCACCGTCCATGCACGGGTGGTGATGGCATTGGCGCCGCTCCTCGCCGGCAGCGCGGTCATCTTGCGCGACGGACCGCAGTGGCTGGAAGTGGATTTGCCCAGCGAGTTGTTGTTCGCCAGCGGACGGGCAGATTTGAGTCTGCAGGCGGCGCCTATTCTCAATTCCTTGGCGCGGGCTTTGCGTGGCGTGAAAACACCAATCCACGTTGAGGGATTTACCGATAACGTGCCGCTCACCGGAGGGCGCTTCGGATCGAATTGGCAGCTCTCGGCAGCGCGCGCCGCCGCGGTTGTCGATCGCTTCAGCGGCAGCGGCATAGACCCCAAGCTTTTGTCGGCGATCGGCTTTGGCGAATTTCATCCGGTGGCTGAGAACGACAGCGAACAAGGGCGCAACAAAAATCGACGGGTAGTGGTTGCGATCGCGAAGCATCGGTCGGTCGTTGTTGGTGGCCCGGTCGCCGAAATGCAGATGCACGTTGAATCTGTACCGAGCCGGACTCTGCAACGGGTAACACGATTGCCCTCAAGCCTTGGCATTTTATGATGAAGATCTGAGCCATTGCGGCGCAAAAAGGAGGTGTCGGTAAGACCACGACAGTCGTCAGCCTTGCCGGGTCGCTGAGCTTACGTGGATACCGTGTGCTAATGGTCGACCTCGACCCACATGGATCGCTTAGCGGCTACTTCGGCTTTGACTGGGACATAGTCGAGCCCAATTGTATATAGCGAGTTCGAGCGCGCTGTAAACGGTATCGACCTGAATATTCGCGAGTGCATTAGGGGCGAGCTGCAAACACCCGGCTTGTTTTTAGTTCCGAGCTCGACCGCGCTGGTCACGCTCGATCGGCGTTACGGGCAGCGCCGCGGCATGGGCGGAACCCTTAAAAGAAGTCTCCAGGACATTGCAGTGCATTTCGATTACTGCCTCATCGATTGTCCCCCGATGCTCGGCATTCTGGTGGTGAATGCGCTGGTTGCTGGTAGCTCGCTGATCGTGCCGCTGCAAACCGAATTTATGGCCATCGCTTCTATCGACCGCTTGCTAAATACCTTGGCAATGATCCAACGCGCGCGCGGTTTGTCGGTGCCTTACACCATCGTGCCGACCATGTTCGACCGTCGCACGCGCGCATCGCGCGAAAGTCTTGCGCGCTTACGCGAACGGCAAGACATTCGTCTTTGGCACGAGGTGATCCCAGTCGATACTCAATTGCGCGAAGCCAGCAGGATTGGGACACCACTAACGTGTTGGCAGCCGCGGGCAAAAGGCAGTGTGGCTTACGAACGACTGGTCGAACAGCTGCTAATGCTCGATGAAACAACGGGCTTGCGCCAGGCCGGGTAAGCCGGCGGCGAAAAAATCAGTGCTCGGCAGTGTTTGCACCGGTCGCTGACCGCGACGAGATAACATTTTTAATCGCAAAAGTTCGCTGCTTAGGCGATGAGTCGTGATCCAACGACTCACCTGGCCCGTTGCTCGATCGACGTGTCGAGTCGGATCGGCTCGGTTGCTGGGTTAGCGCGAGAATGGCCTCAAGTCGGCCCGGTATCGGCCGAAATATGGATAGTGCCGTAATCATTGGCGCTTATTGTGATAACACCTGCCCACAGCGTTCAGTTTAGCGAGTTGTGCTTGATATTGCTGGAGTCGCTGTTATCGCACTTTCGAGGGCTGCAAGCATGGGGTTAAGAACCGAGATGGGAAAGATAGT
>Ga0114949_10002330_pt1 | contig 11831 bp, 12 predicted proteins | sample N074metaG_FD_83505 | JGI IMG/M metagenome (GOLD analysis project Ga0114949, IMG submission 83505) | Deep subsurface microbial communities from Kermadec Trench to uncover new lineages of life (NeLLi) - N074 metaG | ecosystem: Environmental > Aquatic > Marine > Ocean trench > Sediment | place... | reverse complement strand
TAATCGCAGCTAAAGAAATAGGCAGGGAAACTGTGCAATACGTCAGCAATATCTATAAGTACTATTTGGCTTATCGTTTAATCCGCGACAGGGATACAGAACGAACCGACAGCAAGCGACTTCTTCAGTAACGCCTCTTGGGTCCCCAGGTCACGCGGTCCAATACATTTCGCCGTTAAGCGTTGAAAAATTAGCAGTCTTCCTGCACTGGAATCTGTGAAATTGTCAGCGGTATTAGTTCAGGCCAGCGGATTTCATTTGCGAGGCAATCTTTTTCGCGACATCAACGGCGGTGTCGGTATGTTCCGTATCCTTGGTCTCGGTCACAATACGCCAGATGGGCTCCCGTGAATCCATGTCATAGTAGGTGGACTCGACGTAAGCCGATGTCTTGAAGTCAGCCCAGCCAGGACCCTGGTGGATGGTATACACATCGACAAAGTAAGGCTGGGCCCAGCTGTAACCATAAGCGCTCCCGACGTATTCAGCCCAATAATCAGAGCGGACATAACTTTCTGCCGTGCCGCTGCCTGCATAGAATATCGCTACAATGCCGTCGACCTCTGCCGACCTGAGTAATTCTGTGGCCACATCCACATCGATCTCACCCCGGATACCGCCGCTCATACCGGGTATGCTGCTGCCCGGCACTGCAGGAGTACCCTTGTCCCGCAAAATTTTGGCGATGTCGACTTCTATCGCTTTGCGTATCAAGGCGTCAGGCAGGACCACAATCACCGCCACCTTGCTCGGCTTGTTGCCTGGCGACTTGTCTGTTTTCCAGTTATCTACCACTGAGGTCTGTGCACAAGCACTCATCAACAGAACGATGATTGCAGTTAGCACGGCTGTCTGGCCAGTCTGGTGGGTTATTTTAGTTGTCACAAATCTTCCTTTAATCAACAAGTCTGCAGCTTAATGCAAGGGGTGGCGTACCGGAAATAAGGCTATCACACTAGCCACTGTACCTGCTGCATCCGTCGCAGTTCGTTCACATCCAACTCGCAATATATGACGGTATGAAGCCAGGGAGCTTGACTGCGCAGACTAATAATCCTCCAGCAAGGCATCATAGTCAGGTACCGGAGGGTCCCCGTCGTAGATCAGGAATTCGCGTCTTTGCAGGTAGGCATCGCGGATCAGGGCATAGGGATCGTGCGCGTTTTCGATGTCATCATCAAAGAGCAGCAGTGATGCGCGCAGGGTGACCAGGTCTACGATAATTGGCCAGTAGATTTTTTCTTTCCGCGCATAATAGCTGAGCGGGTGGGCATATCCGTAGAAGCTGCGGCCAAGGACATCGCGGCCCGTAAAAGGTCCGAAAAAGGGCATCACCAGGTAGCGGCTGTCTTTCCATCCCCAGACCGCCAGAGTCTGGCCGAAGTCCTCGTCATAGTAAGGTATGCCTTCCCTGCTGGCGACATCGAAAAAGCCCAGCAGGCCCACCGTAGAATTCACCAGGAAGCGACCGGTGGCTCCCAGAGAGTCCATGAATTTACCCTGGAGCAGCAAGTTCAGGAAAGTAACCGGGTAGCCCAGGTTGCGAAAGAAATTCCGCACACCACGTTGTGGGGCGTCTGGCATGATGGTGTCGTAACCCTTCGCAACCGGACGGAATATGGCCTTGTCGAGACCCATGTTGAATGCATGCATCTTGCGGTTGTAGGACTCCCAGGGGTCCTTTTCGGGGTCGGTCATGGTCACTGGCTGGCTGGCGCAGGCGGTGAGCAGCGATGCAAACAACACGGCACAGGCACTGGACAGCAAAGGACGCGTCTTTCCAGGTCCAAAGCGATTCATCGTCCCGGCGCTCCTGCCAAGCGATCCCTGCCAGAAATATCCATCAGCTTGTCTGCTTCACATAGTTTCGCCAGGCGCAGCAGGTTTGCCGGCGCATTGGTGATATGCAGTTGCCGGTCCAGCAGGTTGACCATTGCCTGCCACTCAAGCAGCAGTGCCAGGCCAGAACTATCTGCATGCTTGACTCCGGCCAGGTCAATGTTCAGGGTGGAGCCACTGACTGTAAATCTGCTTTCGAGTTCCCGGTAGATGCCCGGTGTGGAAACGAAGTTCATTTCGCCGCTTAGGTGCACCGTTCCGTCGTCTCCCGTTTTGACGCTGCTGTCACTCATCGAGACTTACATTACCTGCAATGATGTCAGCGGTCACTTTGTCTATGCCCTCTGCTTGCACTCTGGGTGATATCTGGTTGCGAAAAGTAATCACGTAGGAAATGCCCTCAACGGTTACATCGAATGCCTTCCAGCCTTTGTCGGTCTTGTGAAAAGCATAGTCCACCGGAATAAAACCGCCTCTGGTCAACTTGATTCGTGTGCGAACCCGGGTGAGCTTGTCTGTGTTCTTTCCCTTCAACGGCATCACTTGTATTTGCTGGTCGCTATTGAATTCGATCAGGTTGTCGGAATAACGGTTGATCAGAACGCTGCTCAGGGCGTCGGAAAAGGCCAGCAGTTGTTCCGTTGAAACATCCCGTCCGGCCCGGCCGAGAATCAGTCGGGCGGAATAAACCACATCGATCAACGGCAGCATGTTTTCACTGACGACGATTCTCAAAAGTTTTGGGTTTTGTGTAAATTCGGCTCGGCGGCTGTCCAGCACTTCGAGGATGCGTGTGATTGCCTGGGTGATGACGGTGGCCGGATCACGCTCATCCACTGCGCCTGCGGGGCTGCTTCCAAGCAAAAGGAACATAAGGCAAGGAAGCAATCTCTTCACTGGTCTTCTTCCGATGAGCCGGTATTGAACAGGTATTTGCCGATCACCTGCTCCAGGATCAGCGCAGACTGGGTGATGAACAGTTCATCACCTTCGACCAGCACGTCCGGCGCACCACCGGGTTCCAGGCCGATGTACCGGTCACCCAGCACACCTGAGGTCAACACCGACGCGCCGGTGTCGGAAGGGATTTCATTGAACCGTGCGGCGATGTCCATATTCACTACTGCTTCAAACATGACAGGATCAAGCACGATGGATTCGACCACACCCACCGTCACGCCGGCAATTTTGACCGGCGATTTTTCCCTCAGGTCAGCGACGTTGGTGAAGCGGGCGCTGATCCTGTAAGTGTTCTTGCCAATTTCCTGCCCGTAGTCGGTTGCTCGCATCGCAAGCCAGATCAGGGCGGCGATTCCGAGCACCAGGAAAATGCCGGATGCGAATTCCACCTTGTAGTTAGGGCGCATGGGGTTACCTCAGGTTAAAAACGATGTCATGATAAAGTCGAATACCAGGATGAGCACCGAGCTCAATACGACCGTGTTGGTGGTTGCCGTGCCCACGCCGGCGCCGGTTGGTTTGGCCGTATGGCCAAAAAATACGGCGACCAGGCCGACCAGGCCACCAAATACCAGGCTCTTCCATATACCACTGACAAAGTCCTTGTAAAAATAAACGCCGGTTTGCAGTTTGCTCCAGAAAATGCCGCCATCCATATCCATTACACCGATAGAGAATACAACACTGCCGAGGATGGCCAAAGCGTTGAACATGGCGGTCAGCAGGGGCAGCGAGATCAAGCTGGCCATGAAGCGCGGCAGCGCGATGATCTGGATGGGGTCTATAGCCATCAGTTCCATGGCTTCGATCTGGTTGGTGGCCTTCATCAGGCCGATTTCGGCAGTGACGGAAGTGCCGGCGCGACCGGCAAACAGTAGGGCTGTCAGTACCGGCCCAAGTTCGCGAAACAGGGACTTGACCACCAGCAGACTGACCTGGTCGGAAGCACCAAATTGCTCCAGGGCGTTGATCGCTTGCAGTGACAAAACCATACCGACGAAAAAGCCGCAGATCATGACGATGACCAGCGACCGTGCGCCGATAAGGTAGGTCTGCTGCAAAATTGATCGAACTTGTTCGGCGCTGAAGCGGATGCCGGAAATCATTCTCATCAAGAACAGGAGGCACTGGCCGCTCTGGGCAACAGGCCCGGTCAGCTTGCTGGTGTAATTACCCAAAGTGGCCATTTCAGTCCAACAACCCCCAAGGTGTACCGGGTGCCTGGTAATGGAAAGGGATTGGCCCCTCCATTTTGCCATTCATGAACTGGTTTACACTCGGCTCGGCGCTCGAGTTCAGCTCCTGCGGCGGACCTTCCCCAGCAATTTTTGCTGAAGCGATGATGTAACAGTAGTCGACCAGTTGGCTCATCTGGCTCACGTTGTGCGTGACCACAATGCTGGTCAGGCCCAGGGCGTCGTTGGTTTCACGCATCAGCGTTCGGATAGTGGAAACAGCAATCGGGTCCAAGCCCGTCATGGGTTCATCGTAAAGCATGATGCCGGGATCGAGGACAACCGCCCGGGCAAAAGCAACCCGTCGCGCCATACCGCCTGACAACTCATGAGGCATGAGCTCCTCAATACCGCCCAGGCCCACAGCATTGAGCTTGCTCATCACCAGGCGGCGAAGCAGGGGCTCCGGGAGGTCTGTGTGTTCGCGCAAAGGAGTTGCGATGTTTTCGAACACCGTCAGGTCAGTGAACAGTGCTCCATCCTGCAGCAGGACACCGATGTCACGGCGGAAGCGGTGCAATTCCCGATCAGACATATCCGATACCATCTGTCCATTGACTTCAATGGTGCCTTCATCCGGCTTCAGTTGCCCGGAAATCAGCCGCAGAATGGTCGTTTTTCCCACGCCGCTTGGACCCATGAATGCGACGATGGAACCCTGCTGGATATCCATGCTGATGCCATCGAGGATCGTGTTGTGGCCACGACGATAAACCAGGTCCCTGATCCGGATGGCCGTATTGATTATTTTTGCTTGTTCCATCTTGTCCTGGCAAAGAGACCGTTCCATTGTTCAATTGCAATTGTAGTATGAATCTGACCCGCAATACCTCATTAATGTTTCAGAGATATGCAATATCACTAATGTCCGGTTAATACTCGTTGGCAATTCATCAATCATTTAACCGGACAATAGTGACCGCAATAACAAAGCGTTAGACGGTCGATGGAGGGAAAATCAGTCGAAATATTTTGTCCTTTCATTCTATTTATGACTGTTCCGGGGAGAATGACCCGGGAGGAATTTTCGGGGTAAAAAAAGAGAGGAGGCTTACGCCTCCTCTCCGTAGAAGTATCGGAACTCCGCTGATGGTGGACTGCAGATCCTCCTGGGCCTTTCCAACTTTACCCGGTTTTCAGCTCTCTGCTGCTGGCCTCCGGTCGCGGGACTTCTGATCCCGCCTTTCTTTATTGACGTCAAGCTATGACATCTCTCGGCCTTTCGACTCCGCTGGCTCGCGCCTGCTTCATCGCCGGTTTCCTGGGCTCGCGCCCTTTCCACCTGATCGGTCCTTCCAGCTTGCGCCTTCCGGTCCGCCGGCTGTCAGTCGCCGCAGCTTCTTCCAACCTTTCGATCTTCCTGAGCCGAAGCCCCTTCCGGTTTTCCAATCTTCCTGAGCCGAAGCCCTTTCTAGTTTTCCAATCTTCCTGAGCCGAAGCCCTTTCTGGTTTTCCAATCTTCCTGAGCCGAAGCCCATTCCGATCTTCCTTCCTTCGTGAGCCTTAACCTAAGCCAAAGCCCCTTCCGATCTTCCTTCCTTCCTGAGCCTTAGCCTAAGCCAAAGCCCCTTCCGATCTTCCTTCCTTCCTGAGCCTTAATCTAAACCAAAGCCTAAGCTAAAGTCTAAGATGAGGCCCGTTTCGATCTTTCGATCATCCTGGGCCGAAGCCCTCTCCGATCTTTCGATCTTCCTGAGCCGAAGCTCATTCCAATCTTATGGCCTGTTGAGGTTTGCACCTCCTGGCGTCTATCTTGAGGGGTTGCATTCTCCCTCTTGAGTCACCCTGTTCAGTGGTACGACCGGCAATTACAGAGTCCGGTCTGGGTGACGTACTCAGTACCACCTGAGCACTTTTCCGCTTTTCTGTTACCCTTCGCTGCCTTCCGGCGGGTCGGCCGTCCGGCTGATGGGCTTCTTGGAACGGGGGATCAAAGTTACTCCCGCTTCGCCGTGTTGTCAACGGCTAAAATATCATAGTTATGATGCTTTTCTCAAGGCCAGTCTCACATGAAATATCCAAGTTGCTGAATAGGCAGAGAACCTGAAAATTTCAAAAAATATTTATTTGCGATGAACCGAATTCGTTGCTCAAAATTGGATCAGTTTTCTTCGTTGGTTTTGAATTTTTTTATCGCGGCGCTTTAAATTTGCATTTCAGTTCGGTCACTTTCGCGGTCAATAGCCTTTTGCTCCATTAATATCCCACGAATAATCCGCGCCTTTGTCACCGCTGACTATGTTGAAATTAAAAGCTCCTGTTGTTCCTGGTTTAATAAAGACATCATCTGTGTAAAGCCTTGAGACTTTTTTTCCACCGATTGTCGTTGTCACCTGTATTGTGATTTCGGCAACGATGACAATCGAATTTCCATTGAAAATAGTTCCTTGGTAGGAAATGCTTTCTGCGGTGGAAATTCCATAGCGGAGATCTGCTTTACCATCAAGTTGATCCAATTCTTGATTTGTTAGTGGCCTGGAGCTTAACTGCTTCTTCGGCTCAACCTTGAATTTCTCGCCGCACGAACTCGCTACAAAATCTGCTGCAATATCGCTGGTAACGCCTTTCATTGATTTCAGAATGCATTCATCGTAGTTGCTCGGCACAATCCAGTCCACAACTCCCGCCACCATTATTGCCAAGATAAAGAATGAAGCCAGTGCGATTAATTTGAATCTCATCTTTGTACCCTGGTGGATTTCCTGATCATTTTTCCTCTATTTATGAGTGTACAGGGCGGGATCGAGCGGGCGCGACCGAAATTTGCTAACGTTTATCGCAGATTTGCCGGCTAGGCATTCTATGTTGCCCTTGCGAAGCGCGGCGGTCAATATCGATGAGGATCACGTATGCCACAACAGGCAAGCACAGACACACAAATCATCAAGTGTTTTGAGGTCATGTCAGAGCTCAGGACTCATCTGAAGAAAGATGAGTTTCTGCAACTCGTTCGTCAAATGGAAACAGAGGGGTTCAGACTTGCCTATCTTGAAGACAAAGGTACGGTAGTAGCCGTTGCAGGCTACAGAATCTTTACAAATTTGTTCAGCGGCAAAAATCTTTATGTGGATGATCTGGTGACATCCGGAAATGAACGATCAAAAGGTCACGGTGAAACCATGATTGTATGGCTAAGAGGCGTAGCAAAAGCACATGGCTGTAATTTCTATCACCTGGACTCTGGTACCCAGCGGCATGAGGCACATAGATTTTATTTCAGGCAGGGCTTCAAAATAGACTCTTATCATTTTGCTGAACAATTGGAAAACACTTAACAGATCGATCGCGCAAACTCCAGATCCTTCGTGCCATATGCGGGCTAGTTGAAGAAGTGCTTACTTCTGTAGCGGGATTTCTAGAAAGCTTGCCATATCGCCGCTGTGATAGATCCGCTGCGTTGCCTTGCGGTAATCTTCGGGCTCGGCATAGGCGACGTTTTCGACAAAGGTCTGGGGATTGCGATCATAGACCGGAAACCACGAACTTTGTACTTGCACCATGATGCGATGCCCTGCTTCAAAAGTATGATTTGCGTGGGGCATGCGTACCTTGTAGGGCAGCACCTCACCCGCCGGTATGGGCGTCGCCCGGGTAATGTCCTGGCGATAACGCCCGCGTAAAATATCGCCTGAAATCATCAACTGATATCCTCCCATGGCGGGGTCCGCCGGTACCTCGTTTGGATAGACATCGATCAGCTTGACCACCCAGTCACTGTCGGTACCCGAGGTCGATGCAAACAGATTCGCTGTGACTTCGCCGCTGATCGTCAGCGGCTCGGTCAGTCTGTCACTGACGAAAATCAACACATCGGTGCGATCAGCAGCATGGCGCTGATCGTCGGCCAACCAGCGTCTCCAGGTCGAATCCTCGGCAAAGAAAGAGGGTACAATCGGACGAACGCGATAGGGGATCGGCTTCGCCGGGTCAGAAATATATTCGTCATAGCCGGCACCCGATGCTGTTTCCATTTTCTCGAAGCCCAGCTTGCCACCCGGCTGCAGGTACAGCCTGGTCCGGTCACTGTTCTTCGTCGCCGGCCAGGACTTGTAACTCTTCCAAACGTTGGTGCCGGTCTCGAAGGCATAGACCGGAGGCAATTTCTCCGTCGGCTTGATGCCTTTCAGATGTTCGTCCCAGAACGGCATCATGACCTTCTCGCGGAAATAGAGACTGGTATCAGCGTCCCATTTGATGGCGCCGAGCTGAGAGCCCTCTCGCATCTGCTGGCCGTGATGCCATGGCCCCATGACAAGAAAGTTCTTGTCATTGCGCCGGTCCTTTTTCTCCTGCGCCAGATAACTGGCGATGGGACCGTAGATATCCTCCTGGTCGAACAGGCTGTGAATATGCATGGTCGGGACCGTCAACGCTACACCCTCGAGCAATTTGTCAACGGCCTGCTCCTGCCAGAAAGAATTGTATGCCGGGTTATCGATAAAGCGCCGCCATGTGGGCAACTCATCGACGCCATAACGCTTGCCGAATTCGGAAGTCGATCCTGACTCCAGTATCGCCTGGTAGATATCATAATAGCCGTAGGGAACGCGTTTTTCGGAGTCCTGCGAAGTCATCTGAACATAGACATATTCCATCATCACCGGCCTGAAGGCGCCATTGTGGTACCAGTCGTCTCCGATCCAGCCGTCGACCATGGCGTTCATGGGAATCGCTGCCTTCAGCGCCGGATGCGGGTCGAACAGCGCCATCAGCGTCAGATAGCCGTCGTAGGACACGCCAGTGATGCCGACGCGGCCGCTATTGCCCTCGACATTGTTGATCAGCCACTCGATGGTATCCCAGGTGTCGGTGGCGTGATCGATCTCGCCCGAGTTCATAATGCCTCTCAGTGGAAGGTTCATGATGTAGTCGCCTTCCGAGTCATATTTGCCCCGAATATCCTGATAAACGCGGATATAGCCGTTGCGCAGTAACGGCTCGTCGGCAGCTTTGAGACGCATCGCCGCGTCGGGGCTGGTGTAGCGGCTGGATCGCTTGCCGGCATCATATGGCGTGCGCGTCAGCACAATCGGCATTTGCCTGCCGGCATTTTTTGGAATCGTAATCACCGTGAACAGCTTGACACCGTCGCGCATCGGGATCTTCGCCTCTATGCGGGTGTGATTGAACTCTTCGGTCCTGGCGGTGAAGTCGGGGCGCATCTCGGTGCCGTTCTTTACAAGATCCAATTCCTGGGCAACAGACGCGGATGCGCATACAGCAATTGCCGCGGCGCTCAGCAGGAATTGGACCAGGCCATTGGTGCGGGTGATCATCGGCAACTCCAAGCTTCAGTTATTAGATTGGTGTGAGGCCCAATAATAGCCGAGAAGTCGCCTGGTATGGAATCAGGACTATACAAAAGCAGCAGTCCTTGCTTCACTCTTCGAAAGCATGGCGTATCAATACCAGTTCCCGTTCGCGGAGCTCTGCTGAGTTATCGCTCATTGCACTGAAGCTGCGAGCGCAAGTGAGTCTGGTCGAAAAAAGACTTTAATACGCTCCTGCCGATAAGTAAGATATGAGTGAGCATTAACCTGGTTGTTATAGAAAGCATGATATCTTTTCTGCGCAAAAATTTAATGATTGTTGTCAGTGTCGCCTTGCCGTTGCTGGTAGTTATATTCTTTGCCTTGGCCAGCATACTGCCAGGCTTGTATGCAACGCCACCGGCGTACGATCTTTTGATTACGCATCAGGGCAGGGCATTGATGGCGGAGTCCCCGGTCAGAATAAGTCTTACAGTCCAGGGAGAGCGGCTCAGAGCGACGGTCAGCAAGTCGAAAGGACCGAACTACGGTAACAGACCGCGGATATTTCGCTACGATCATGTGAGTGGTAACGTGCGGGAAATTGATCTTCCAATACCCGAAGACCTTAGCGAGTTGCCGGAGGGCAGTGAAATACCCGTGCCGGAGCTAGCCCGGCTGAGGATCAGCAATGCGCTTCGCGCACCCGATGGCTATGAGTTTCGAGGCTATCGAAGAGGCGGAGGGCTGATGACCGAATTATTTGGCGGCAGCCGGAACCGCCATAATGTCACCATCACAAAAAACGGTGCCACCGTCAGGCTGCGTTTACCCGCTTCAGATTATTGGTATGGCGAGGTGCGCTTCCTGGGTTGGGTGATTGACTGATAGGGACGACATGACAGCAAAACATGAGGCCCTGGAACAGATTTTAAAGATTGCCCGCGCACATGGGCTGACCCCATCGGACATAAGAACTGCCTTCAAGGAGGCAAACTTCGGCCGCGAGCAGCTTCCGGGCAGCTTGTTGGGGCGTATTCTCGGTTACCTGGGCGGCACTTTCATCTTTGCCGGGCTCGGTGTATTCATTGCTCTGAACTGGGATGTGATGAATTCCGCAGCCCGGATAATCATCACGCTGGGCTCTGGAATCTCTGCCTTCATCATGGCTATCGTGGCATCCACTGATGAGCGTTATACAAAAGTCAAGACGCCGCTTTACCTGATGGCGGCAGCCCTCCAGCCGGTAGGGATACTGGTGGCGCTTGACGAGTTTTCCAGCGCGGGCGACTGGCACCATGCAGCCTTGTTGACAGCGGGCATTATGGGTTTTCAACAGGCTGCGGTTTTCTGGCAAAAGCGGGATACAACCTTGCTCTTCACGACCCTGGTGTTCGCTTTGTGGTTCTTCGGTGTCGCACTTGATTTCGTCGATGTCGACGAGGAACTCAACGCGTTGGTACTGGGGGTTGCAACCTTGAGTTTTTGTGTCGGCCTTGAACGTACCCCCCACCAGGGCATGACACCGTTTTGGTACCTGGTCGGGTCGGTGCTGTTTTTCCATGGCTTGTTCGAACTGGTTCAGCGAACCGCGTTTGAGTTGGTATTCCTGGCGGTTGCCTGCACCGGGGTGTTTTTGAGTACCTATGTACGCAGTCGAACATTGTTGTTTGTGTGCACCATCGCGATATTGACCTACATCAGTTATTTCACCGCTGAACACTTCCAGGATTCCCTTGGCTGGCCGCTGGTGCTTGTTGTGCTGGGCTTGGCCTTTATAACGTTAAGCGCCATCGCCATACGAATAAACAGGCGCTACATCAGTAATTCCCGGGATTCGGAATAGTTACGCAGCTCGAGGCCGCAGCGGTATTTCTGGATCGAAAGAGCGGCTTGTTTGATAAGAATATCTTACTCGTGTACTCTGATGTGTGGAGTTGCGAAGGATCGCACACGTCAGCTGATTCGTTGTCGTTTAGGGGTATACCTGTCAAAGAAAATTAGAGACAAGGATTCCGCTGCGTCCAACTTGCGATTTCTGCACACTATCACAGGGAATAAGTGAGTAGCATGTTGACCAAAAAAGCCAGAGCAATGTTTGGACTGAAAGTGCTGTTCCTCATTGCCGTCTTGGCAGGGTCTCTGCAGGCCCAGGTAGAGCCGGACCGGTCGGGAGTAGGACAAGCCGAGTTCCGCTCGGCCGAGCTGAATATTGAGAATAGATACCGCCTTCCCGGGCAACTTCCCGCCCAGGCTTCCGCTAACGCCGCGGCGGATTTGGCCGCTTTGGGGGGTGCACGGCGATGCAGGTTTTGTCGACACCCGAGGCGGTCGCTGGGCCACTTTGCTGCTGGCCGAACCGCTGCTGCCCGGCCGGGGCGTGGGCAACGGCCTGAGCTGGGCCAACCTGGGGCGCGCAGCGCCGAAAAACAACGCCGAGTTCTCTGACGCGGCCTCACAGGCTTTCAGGGGATACTTGGAGGCCAACAGCCATCCGCTGCGTATCGACCTCAATGAACTGGCCGATCCTGGCAATACTGCCGTGCAC
>Ga0114949_10002327_pt1 | contig 11839 bp, 7 predicted proteins | sample N074metaG_FD_83505 | JGI IMG/M metagenome (GOLD analysis project Ga0114949, IMG submission 83505) | Deep subsurface microbial communities from Kermadec Trench to uncover new lineages of life (NeLLi) - N074 metaG | ecosystem: Environmental > Aquatic > Marine > Ocean trench > Sediment | place... | reverse complement strand
GTTCCTACCGCATCGCCGGCGGCGTTGCGCCAGGAGTCTGGCCGGCTTATGTGCTGCGCGTCATGGAATTCGTACGGCAGGGCCTGGTGGTCAACCCGGACCTGAAGTGGACGCGCGGCGCCGACTGAGCCCTTTCCGTCCACCGGCTCGCCCCCGGCAGCGCAAGCTGAGGCCTTTGTATCCATCGGCTCAACCCCGAACGAGAAAACCGCACGGCACCGGCGTGGCCGAATACCGTGCGGCTGGAGCAGGCTAGGGCTCAGAAGTCGAACCTGAGACCGAGCCGGAAGTTCCTCGGGTACTTGAGATCGGTGACGCGGCCGAACGGCGTACCGCTTCTGACGTCCTCGCGAGCCCTTATCCCGACCACCGTATCGGCGTTGAACAGATTGAAAATGTCAAAGAGGACCGAGATCGTATACCTCTGGAAGGTGAAGGCCTTTTCAGCCCTCAGGTCGACGTTGTTCACCCACGGCAGGCGTCGCGAGCCACGCGGCTCGACGAATCGCGTCGTGCGGGTCTCCAGCTCGACGTCGGTGGTTTCAGACCCGCTTCTGAAGCGGACCTCCTTGGTGTACGGACGTCCAGAAGAACCGTTGTAGTACCAGCCGAAATTCACCTCGTAGGGCAAAATTATCGTGCCCAGGAACTTGATCTGATGGGGCACGTCGTGACTCAGAGGCCCATCGGCAAAGAACCGCCGGTTCGGATCGGTCCACAGCGCCGACGGTCCGAGCGACGAGCCGCGACCGTTCTCGAAATCGGTATCGTCCGTCCCTCTGGTTTGGCTGTAGACGTACGAGGCCATCATCTGCCAGTTGTTGCTGAATCTCTTCTCGACGCTGGCGCTAAACGACCAGAAGTCTCGGGTCTGCTCGAAACCGTCGAGGTTGGGGCCCAAGCCTGCGAGGTCGAGATCGTCCGTGTTGGTGAGAATGAAGATGGCCTCATCCGGGTTCAGTATGTTGTAGACGATGAAATCGTTGCCGGCCTCATCCTGCACCGGCACCTCCTCCCATATCCCGTTCAGACGCACCTTGTCGATGAAATTGTGCGTGTTGCGGTACGCACCGGAGAATTCGACCGCCACCACGGGAGTTATCTGATGCTCGATGCCGCCGCTGAACTCGGTAAAGTTCGTCATCTGCAAGTCAGAATCGATCGGTAGCCCCGCGGGTGCGAAGTCGGTAAAATTGACGTCGTACATCCCGGTGTCGGGGTTCCATTCGGATTCTTGGAACTCGGCCGACGAGAAGCTCTGGAAACCAGCATACGTCCCCGCGATGAGCTGCGGGAAGTACCGTCCCCAGTGCCCCTTGATCGCGGTCTGGCCATCCCCGAAAGCATCGACGACAATCCCGAACCGCGGGGCGATGGCGAGGTCCGGCTGGAAATGAGAGCCGAGGTCCTGGTTGTTGGCCGGGAAACCGGTGATGGCTCCGATGCGCGCCTTGGCGCTGCCGTTGTAGTCGGTGATCCGGATGCCCGGATTGATCGTCACCCGGCCGTTGTTGAGGGTCCACGAGTCCTGGGCGTACAAGGACAACGTACGGCCCAAGGGCTCGATCTCGAGGCTCTGAAACTCGTACCGGTAGGCCGGCTCGCCTTCGGCGAAATCGACGTAGTAGGCGGCGCCGCCGCAGCAGTCACCGGTGTAGCCGATATTGGTGATGGGCTGCGACCAGTCGCCCTGGAAACCGACCTTGAAGTCGTGCGTGCCGTTGAGAAAGTCATCGGCGTAGTGGGTCAGCGCGACGTTGGTCTGGTAGCGGTTGCGGAAGCCGTCGAAGAAGAAGCCCGGGCTTCCGGTGAGGTATTCCTCGCCCAGCGGCCCCGACCCCTCCAGGATGAGGCGCGCGGCGGGCAACGTCAATCTGTCTTCAAGGGAAAAGTCGCCTGTGGCGCCGTCGTTGACGCCGAACTTGATATCCAGAAAGGTGCTGTCCGAGACCACGTACAGGAAGTCCAGGTTGTAGGTATTGATGTTGGTGAAGCCCGGCAAGTTCGTTTCCGGGGCCCGGAACGCGTCGGCCGGATTCTGGCCCTCATCCCGTTCGCGCTGGAAATGACCCGACAACTTGGCGTCCTGATTGATTTGCCAGGTGAGCTTGCCGAAGAAGAAACTGTTGGTGTCGAACCCCGGGAAACCGCCGGCGAGCTCCGACGCTTCGTTCGATGTCTCTCGCCGGAACGATGTGAAGCCCCACAACTTGTCGCGAACCAGCGGGCCACCCACATCGACGTGCCAGTTCTTGTTGTTGCTGATATCGCGGATGAACTCGGGGTCGTCGGAGTTCTGGCTGACGAAGCTGTCGCCCCGGTAGAAGAAGTTCGCCGCGCCGTGTACCTCGTTCGAGCCCGACTTGGTAACCAGGTTGACGACGATTCCGCTGTAGCCGCCGATCTCGGCGGCACCGCCCACACCGGTGAAGCTCGCCTCCTCGAGATCATCGAAGTCGGTACGCACCTCGACTTCTCCACCTTCGGGACTGTTCATCTGGATGCCGTCGAAGATGAACTGCGTGCCCTGTGTGGTGCCACCGAAAGCCGACTGATCCCGGCCGGAATTCGCCGTACGGCCGCCCCCCGGGCCGTTGTTGCTGTTGGTGACGACGCCGGGGATGTAGTTGATCAGGCCGGCGGCGCTGCGGCCGGTGGGCAACGCCTGAGCCAGATCAGCGCCGATCACCGTTTGGGCGGACCCGGAGCTCTTGATGTCCACCAAAGGCGGTGTGCCGCGGACCGTGACCGTGTCGGTGGCGCCTCCCAGGACCATCGAGAACACGACGTCCATTGTCGTGCCGATGGACAGGCGAACGCTGTCTTGCACTTGGCCGTCGAAGCCGTCCAACGAGACTCCAATCGAGTACACGCCGGGAGGCAGCGCCGGAAACCGGAAACGGCCGTCGACGCCCGAAACGGTGCTTTGCTCGCCACCCATCAGGTTCGGAGAGCTGACCGTGACGGTGGCGCCGGGCAGCGGCTGCCCGTTGAAGTCGTCGACGCGCCCTTCGATCACGCCGGTGCGGGCCACCTGCGCGGAGGCCATCAATGGGAACGCCATCATCATGCAGAATACGAAGATCGGAATCGCCCGAATGTAGGTAGCACGCATCTCAGTTCTCCTCGTTTCCTGAGGCGGCCGACGCGACGACCGCCAATAGTTCGGCCTTGGCCTCGGAAAGATTTTTGGTCTCGCCCCGCCCGTCGCCGATGTGTTCGCCAAAATCCGTATACGTCATCAGTCGATTTTCCTCGAGCGTTGCGAGGGCGCGATCATAATCGCCCGCCGCGACCGCATCGAGAATTTCGTCATGCTCTCGGATAGAAAGATCCCATTGGGAAATGTTCGAAAACGCCCAGACCTCCAGGCGTCCGACCTCGGCGCGGAGCTCGTCGAGCATCTCGCAGAGGCGCCCATTGTGGGAGCCCTCGGACAGTAGGTGGTGGAAACGATTGTTGAGCTCGATACCCTCGCGGATGTCGGCGCGATCGTAGGCCAATTGGTAGCCGCGGTTGACGGCACGGAGCTTTTCGAGCTCTTCTTCGCTGATCTGAGCGAAGGACTGTTGCGCGGCCAGCACTTCGAGGCTGGTGAGAATCGGATAAAGGTCGAGTAAGTCGGTAGCCGATTGGGAGGGAAGTCGAAAGCCGCGGTGCGGAATACGCTCCAGAAACCCTTCGGACGCCAACCGCCCAAGCGCTTCACGTACCGGAGTCCGGCTGACTCCCAGCTTGTCGCTGATGTCTTGCTCACGTATGAAACGCCCCACTTCCCACCCGCCGGAAAGCACCCTGTCTCGCAAGACTCCATAGACTTGATCCGTCAGCGTCATCGAAGACAGGAGCGGCCAGGCTTCCTTCATGGCACATAGTTATAGGATATTTTGTATGCAATCGTCAAGAGGGTCGAAAAAATGACATGTTCTTGGGATGTTACGTCAGTCGGCGTACTTCCCGACCCGAAGGTTGTATTTTGTGTACGGCCAGGCGGGCCGCCCCACCGGGGCTGATTATCGCCCTATCAGGCTCTGAGCCTTGAGCGCGTACTCGCGTGACTTGACGGAATCGCCCAGCCGGCCATGGAGATCGGCGAGCAGAAAATAGCCCAGCGCCAGGTCTTGGCTCTCGAGCGGTGCGGCAACCGCAGCGGTCACCATTTCGATCACCCGAGCGTAATTCTCGCTGCGGTTCATGTAGATCCGCGCCATGAACAGGAGACCGCGGGGGTACTCGGGGTCGATCTCGAGAACTCGAGCAAGTTGCTCTTCTTCTTCAACGCCCCGCCCCGCCACGCGATAGATCATGGCCAGGTTGAAGTGTGATCCAACATCTTCGGGAGAGATCTCGATTTCCCGCAGGTACTCCACCGTGGCTTGCCGCAGCTCGCCGCGCTCCTCGTGGATGCTGGCCAGCGTGAAGTGCATGCTGGGCAGTGAATCATCGAGCGCCAACGCCCTACGCGCGTTGTCTTCGGCACGCTGCAGCTCTTCGGTCTCGAAGTACGCGCCGGCCAAGCCGGAGTACGCGGAGGCGGATTCGGGATTTACCACGAGGCACTCTTCGTAGTACGCGATCGATTCCAACAACCGTCCCTGCATGCGGCTGACATTACCCAGGATGTAGTAGATGTGGGCGTTCGGTTCGACGAAATCGAGAGCGTCGAGCGCCGTCTTCTCCGCCTCTTCGACGAGCCCGAGCTTGATCTGCGTCTCGGCCAGATTGATGTATGCGTGCGGATCTTCGGGCTTCAGGGGGATCGCCTGCTTGTAGACCTCTGCGGCCTCGGCGAACCGCTCTTGCAAGTCGTACAACTGAGCCAACGTCTGATAGGCGTCGAGAACTCTGGCATCCTCGCTCAAGATCTCCTGTAGCAATGTCTCCGCCTCGTCGTACCTCTCTTGCTGCATGCGCTGCCGCGCCCGGATCGACCTGTTGTAGATGCCGATTTTCTCCCGGGGACTGGCGAGCTCTTCGTCGGATCCCCGGTCGGTGGGGCTGAAGCTGCCCAGGTAGCCGAGGCTCGCCAGCTTCGCCAGGGTCTCGTCGTCGACGGCCATGAACTTCCCGTCCGCGGCGCCTTTGCTAATCTCCGCGATCAACTCGTCGGCCCGCGCTGCGAGGCTCTCGTACAGTTCTGGGGCACTTGCCACCAGGTTTGTGGTCTCGCCCGGATCTTCGGTGAGATCGTAGAGCTCCGGGTCGGGCGACATGATCAACTTGTAACGATCGTCCCGTATCGACGTCAGCTCGCTCCACCCATAGTGGTAGCGGGCGTAGAAGGTCTCCGAATATACGAAACGATGTTCGGCCGGGTTGGCGCCTTCTACGAACAATGGTGTGAGGCTCCGACCTTGCACGGCCTCGGGGATTTCCAGCCCGCTCATCTCGAGGATCGTCGGCATGACGTCGATCAGCGACACCACCTCGGTGCTTTCCACGCCGCCTAGCTCCGCGAACGGGGTGCGGAAAATCAGCGGTACGTGGGTGGCGCCCTCGTAAATAAAGAACCCGTGCTGGACCTCGCCGTGCTCGCCCAGGCTCTCGCCGTGGTCGCCGGCCACGACAACGAAGGTATTGTCACTCTGCCCCGTGGTTTCGAGGTATTGCAGCAACCGACCCACCTGGCTGTCGGTAAAGGCGATCTCGCCCAGATACGGGGTCAGGGAGTAGCGGCTCTTGTAGGGTTCGGGCGCCTCGTACGGGGCGTGCGGATCATAGAGGTGCACCCACAGGAAAAATGGCGCCTCCCGCCGTTGACCCCCTTGATCCATCCACTCGAGCGCCGCGTCGATCACCTCGTCGGCGGGGCGCTGTACGCCACCCATCGAAATGAAGCGCTCTCCGCGGACATCGAAATCGTCGACATAGGTGTCGAACCCCTGGTTCAAGCCCCAACGCGAATCGAGCACGTAGGCGGCGATGAACCCGGCCGTGTCATAACCGCCGGCCTGGTAAATTTCGGCCAGCGTGGTGAGCTCCTCCGGCACGATGAACCCGCCGTTGTCCCGCACGCCGTGACGCGGCGGATAGGTACCGGAGAACAGTGAAGTGTGCGACGGCAACGTCAGGGGCGTTACCGCGTACGCGCTTCGAAACAAGATTCCCTCGCGTGCCAGTGAATCGATTGCCGGTGTTTGAACACCCTCGAAGCCATAGGCTCCCAATCGGTCCGCCCGCGTCGTGTCCAGCGTGATGACCACGACATTGAACGGCCGGTGCCCTCGCAATCGGGCGAAATCGATGGAATCTGCGGGCCAGAGGAAGTAGAACGCCGCGACGATTACGAGAACGGAGATGGCCGCGATGGTTGCGAGGTGGCGGTTTCGCATGGTGGCTGGCAGCGTGTGGAGCCCCTCCGAGATGGCAAGAAAGGTAGGCCTCGGGACCTATGATACTTTCAAGCTGCTGACAACGTAACGGTCACTGACCGGGGTGATGAAGAGCTCTCCGGAAACCCTTCAGCACGTTGGCGGGTCGGTTCAGGCCGACCCGGATCGTTGAACACTGTCCCTGAACATGGTCCCTGCGCATCGTCCCTGAACAACATGCTTTCCCGCCGCATCAACCCACGCAAGACTCGCCGCCGCCGGGCGATGATACCGGTGACGGCGCTGCTGCTTGCTTCCGGGCTGGCGTTGGAACTCGGCACCGCGCCCGTTGGCCAACTCTCGGCAACTCCCCAGCGCTCAGCGACCCCGCGGCCGGATCCTCCCCAATGGGCAATCGCCACCGATGCTGCCGGCCTACATTTCGTGCACCAATTCGGCAGCGGCGTGGGCGACTACGTCGCCGAGTCGGGAGGCTCCGGAGGAGCATGGTTGGACTACGACGGGGATGGCCATCTCGATGCGTTGCTGATCAATGGGCTGCCGGTTTGGGGCGATGCTTCGCGGGGCAACGGGCACCGGCTTTTTCGCAACAGCGGCGGCAACAGCGACAGCACTAGCGACAGCAACAGCGGCGCCAACAGCGGCGCAATATTCTCGGAAGCGCCGGCGAGCGCGGGGATGCGGGACCGGGTGTGGGGCAGCGGCGCCACCGTGGCTGACGTCGACAACGACGGCTTCGTCGACGTCTTGATCACCGCCCTGGGCCCCGATCGGCTCTATCGAAACAACGGAGACGGTACGTTCACCGAGTGGCCGGCGGGTGTGGAGGGCGCCGACTGGAGCACCAGCGCGGCGTTTACCGATTGGGATGGCGACGGCTTCCTGGATCTGTACGTCGCCAAGTACCTCGAGTTCGATGACGACGAGATTCCGGTTCCCGGCGACGGCGCTTGCTTCTACGGAATCGTCGAAGTCTTCTGCGGGCCGGAAGGCCTCGACGGCACGCGGGACCGCTTCTACAGGAACCTGGGGGACGGCAGCTTCGCCCCCTGGTTCGAGTCCGGCGTCGACCCCAACGCCACCTATGGCTTCGCCCTGGTAGCCACGGACTGCGACAACGACGGGCTTCCGGAGGTGTACGTAGCGAACGATTCCAATATCAACCTGCTGTATCGTCGAACCAACGACGGCGGCATCGAAGACTGGGCCTTGTTCAGCGGCTCCGGATACAGCGGCGACGGCCGCGAGCAGGCAGGAATGGGGGTCACGGCCGCCGACTACGACGGCGACGGCCTGCTCGACCTCTTTGTCACCAACTTCCAAAACGACTACAACACGCTCTATCACAACCTGGGCGACTGCAATTTCGAGGACGCCACCGCACGGCGCGGACTGGCCGCCAGCAGCTTTCCCTACATGGGGTGGTCGACCCACTTCTTCGATGCCGATGGCGACGGCGATCAGGATTTGTTCGTTGCCAACGGCCACATACATCCGCAGTTCGAGCAAGCCGGCATCGAGCCCTACATGCAGCGCAATCTGTTGTATCTGAATCTCCTGGCGGATACCGGCAGCCCTGATTTCGTCGATGTCACCGAAACGGCCGGCGAAGGCATGGCGGTGATCGCCTCCTCGCGCGGGGCGCTGCGCGGCGACTACGACAACGACGGCGACAGCGACCTGCTGATCACCAACATCAACGATGCGGCCGAGTTGTTGCGCAACGACGGACCGATTCGATTTCCGGCGCTGCGGCTCACGCTGGTCGGCCGGACCTCGAACCGCTCGGCGCTCGGCGCCCGAGTACGCGTCGACTCGGGTGGAGTCAGCCAGTTTCTGGAGCTGCGTCAAAGCGACGGTTACGTGGGCAGCAACGACACGCGGATGCTCGTTTACCTCCCCGGGGAGACCGCCGATGTCGTCGAGGTGCGGTGGCCGGCGGGGTCGGTAACGACGCTGCGGAACGAGGGTGCCGGCTGGCTCGTGGTCGACGAGGAGCGCGGCGTGATCGCCAGGCGGCCCTGGTGAGTACCACGGCGACCGGCGGCGGCATCTTGTTTTCGGCTTTGCTGCTACTGGGAACGGCGTCCACACTCCAGGACGCTGCGCAGCACTTGCAGCGTGGTGTCGAGCTGCTGGACAGCAACCAGGTGGAAGCCGCCATCGCCGCGCTCGAGCAAGCGGTTTCCCTGCAGCCGGGCAACGCTAGAGCGCGCTTTCACATGGGCCGGGCACTCTACGCCGCCGGCCGCTACGAGGGCGCCATCGAGCATCTCACCATCGGCTTGCCCGGGGCGGTGGACCCGAGCGCATTCGGGCTCCTGCTGGGCCGATCGCTGATCGAGCTCGACCGGCTCACGGCGGCCCGAGCCGCGCTGGATACCGCGGCGGCGTCGCGGCCCCGATATCCACCGATCGAGCTGCAACTGGCACGTATCTGCTACCGGGCTGGCCAAGTCGATGCAGCCTTACAAAAATTCGCACAGACCGCCGAGATCGCCCCTCAATGGACTGTTCCACGGCTGCAAGCGGCGGCCGTCGCGGCCGAAGCCGGCAACACCGAGCTCGCCGCCGAGCTCTTCCGAGCGGTGCTCGACATCGACCCGGCCCAACCCCTTGTCTGGATTCGCCTCGGTGACACGCTGGAGGCACAACTCGACTACGAAGGCGCGGTTCTCGCCTACGAAACCGCCATCGAGACCGCGCCGGAGCTCATGCAGGCGCGGTTGTCGCTTGCCTATTTCTTGTTCAACAGGCAACAGTTCGACGACGCGGGCAGGCTGCTGGTCGATCTGCGGGAGCGCCTGCCCGGCGATCCCCAGATACTTCTGCCCATCGCCGAGATCCAGATGATCGAAGGTGAGCACGAAGGCGCCCTCGAGACCATCGAGGCCGCCCTTCAGGCCATCGGCGACGCCGTTACCGCAGCCACCGCCGCAGCCACGCCGGAAACGGCTCGAACCCGCCCGGCTTCCCCTCCGCTCCGCCTCCGCGCCCGGGAGTTGCGCGCCAAGACCCTGATGAGTCTCAACCGCCTGGCGGAAGCCGAGACCGCGGCGCGCGAGGTGCTGGCAGCCGACCCTTCCAACCTCGACGGGATGTTCGTTCTCGGCACCGCGCTGGTGCGGGCCGGCAATCCTCAGGGGCGCGAGCATCTCACCGCGTTCCAGCAACTCTCGGACGCCCGAGAACACCGTGAGCTGGCCCACGAATACTACGTCAGAGGCAGAGACCCGGTGCGCGCCGCGACCGAGTTCGAGCGCGCGCTGGCCATCGATCCCGACGATGCCGGGGCGCTTACCGGGTTAGCAACGGTGCGCCTCGCCCAGGGGGATGCCGGCGCCGCCATCGAGTTGCTCGATCGGGCCCGGGCGGCAGGCGCCGCCAGCCTCGAGTGGTATCGCGAGTGGATCCTGGCGTTGCACGCGGCCGGACGCAGTGGGGAGGCAACCGAGATCTGGCAGCAGGTACGCGCCACCGGGGTCATCCTCGGTGCGCGCGTGTGGGCGGCACTGGGGCAACACGAGGGCGCCTGTTGAGCGGAATCGGGTTGGCCATTGTCTTGTTCATTGCGGCGACGATGGCCATCGGCCTCTACACGTACACCAAGATCCAGGGCCAGGCCACCAACTACTACGTCGCCGGCAACGCCATGCCGGTGTGGGTCGTGGGCATCACGTTGTGCGCCCAGGCGTTCGACGCCAACGGCTCGATGGGCAACGCCTCGCTGAGCTACGAGAGCAGCTTTTGGGCGGGAGCCTCGATCCCCCTGGGGCTGGCCGCCAGTCTGTTCTTGACCGGCTACTTCTTCGCCGGTCCGATACACCGCATGCACCTGATGACGCTGGCCGACTTCTACCGCCGGCGCTACAGCCAGGGTGCTGAGACGCTGGCGGCGATCAGCATGCTGGTCGGCAACGTCATCCTAGTGGCCGGCAACCTGGCAGGTCTCGGCTTGCTGCTCGATATGGTCTTCGGCGCCGGATATCTGCCCATGCTCATCGTCATCGCCGTGTGCATCCTGACGTACGCGGTCACCGGCGGACTCTATGCAACCATCACCACCAGCGTCGCCCAGGTGGCGATTTTCATCATCGGGTCGTTGCTGGCGTTCCTGTGGATCGTCGGCGACCACGGCTTTTCCACGCTGATGGCGCGCGTTCCCGAGAGCTTCGTCGATTTCAGCGGGCTGTTGAGGAGCGACAACGGCGCGATGATCAACTGGGCCGCCCTCCTGTCGTTGGCCCTCGGCGACATCGTGGCGATCGATTTCATGCAACGGGTGATCTCGTCGGACTCTGCCACGACAGCACGCCGGGGCTGCTACATGGCCGCCTGGATAACGTTGCTGGTCGGCATTCCGGTGTCGTTCATGGGCCTGTTCGCCTTCTACTTCGAGAAGGAGGCGAGCCGCTTTCTGTTGGTCGACATCGCCCTCAACGACCTGCCCGGCCTGGTCGGCGGCCTCCTGTTGCTGGGCGTTATTGCCGCCAGCATGTCGACGGCCGCCGGCGTGGTGCTCGATCTCGCCAACGTAATCACCCGCAACCTCGTGCAGCGCTACACCACGTCGACCTGGGACGACGGCACCATGCTGACGTTTTCCCGCCTCATCGCGGTGCCTACGATGGCGGCTTCCGTCGCCTTCGCCTACGTGCGCCCCGAGCCCGGCGTACTGTTGATTCTCTCCTTCGACATCGTGCTGGCCGGCTGCTTCGTGCCGCTGGCGCTGGGCTTTTTTTGGAAACGATCGAACACCCCGGCGGCAATTGCCTCGCTCGTGGTGGGCGCCTTGTTGCGCGTGTCGCTCTATTTCTTTCTGCCCGACGGCTACGACGGGCTCGACACGTTGATCCCGCCGCTGGTCAGCTTGGTCGTGTTCGTCGCCGTGGCCACCGCCACGCAAGGACGCTCGACGCCCAAACACGACGCGCTCGACTACGCGCCTACGGACGAGGAGCTGGTCAGTGGCGCCTATTAGATCCTGCCGAGCGCCATGCGCGACCACGACAGCCACCCGGGGGACGTCAGCGGCGAGTGGATTCAGGTCCCGAATTACCGGATCTACATCATCGGCGGAACACCCTGAGGAACTGCGTATGCTTTCCCCACCACATAAGAGAACGGAGAAGCGCATGCCCCGAGCGACACTGACTCTCGTCATGCTTGTGAGCTACCTGGCGCTGGGTTCGGGCAACGCCCTGCGCCCGCGGCCGGTGTCGGCGCAGGGCCTGGGCTCGAAGATCGCGTTCGTGTCGAATCGAGACGGCAACCCTGAGATTTATGTCATGGATGCCAACGGGGCCAATATGACGCGGTTGACGAACAACCGGGCTTCTGACGGCGCCCCAACGTGGTCTCCCGACGGCACGCAGATTGCGTTCGCTTCGTCGCGTGACGGCAACAGGGACATCTACATCATGAACGCGGACGGCTCCGGCCAGGTCCGTTTGACGACCCATGAAGCGAATGACGGCGGGCCCTCCTGGTCGCCGGACGGGTCGATG
>Ga0114949_10002322_pt1 | contig 11850 bp, 9 predicted proteins | sample N074metaG_FD_83505 | JGI IMG/M metagenome (GOLD analysis project Ga0114949, IMG submission 83505) | Deep subsurface microbial communities from Kermadec Trench to uncover new lineages of life (NeLLi) - N074 metaG | ecosystem: Environmental > Aquatic > Marine > Ocean trench > Sediment | place... | reverse complement strand
TTTCGGCCAAATATGAGCGAGCGCTCTGAACTCATGACGGCCCGAATCTCCGCGGCGTTCGCCGTCGTTGCGGCCGGAATCGTGGGCATCTATCCGCCCGCCTATGTTGCGCAGGTCGTTGCATTCGCATTTGGGTTGGCTGCTGCGAGTTTCTTTCCCGTACTCGTGCTCGGCATATTCAGCATGCGCACGACACGTCAAGGAGCGATCTCCGGAATGCTCGCGGGAATCGGATTTACCGCGAGCTATATCATTTATTTCAAATTCATTGCGGCGTCGGCGGGTGCGGATCAGTGGTGGTTTGGGATCAGTCCCGAAGGCATCGGGACGATCGGGATGCTCATCAATTTCGCTGTCGCGTTGACCGTGAGTCGGTTTACTCCGCCTCCCTCAGATGCTGTGCGAGAGCTAGTCGAACGAATTCGTATGCCCGAGCCCGCGAAGTCAAACACCGGCTGATCATTGAAATGGGGGTCGTCGTGTCTAGGGTAGACAGCTTCCCACGTGTTATTGCCCTCCACTCTTTACGCGTTCGAGGATCGCCTCGGGATCGGTATTCGTCAGTGCCTGCATATGAGGTCCTGCGGAAAGGTCGTTTCCAGTTCGGATGAGAGCATATCCGCCGCGTCCTTCAAGAGCTGTGTAGACATAACGCTTCTGAACGCTGAGGACGGCGGATTCACTTGTTGCCATATTGGTGGCGATGTCGAGAACGCTCGTATCGAGATCCTCTGGAGCAAAGATCTGGTTGACGATGCCGATCCGGACGGCCTCTTCACCGACGAATTCGCGACCCGTGAGATGAAGTTCCATGGCATGACGCGTCTCGAGTTTTGCGGCAAACCAGGGAAAGTCGGGAAGGCCTGCGAAACGCGTTACCGGATGGCTAAAGCGAGTATCGTTCGCGGCATAAACAAGATCGCAAGCACCGACTAACTCGAGTCCTCCAGCCATCGCGTACCCGTGTACCTGCGCAATGACCGGTTTGGCAAGATCCCAGATCGAGAGCCATCCCTGGCTGACATGTCGCGCCCAGGGCTGTCCCACATTGGGCGAGGAGTAGGGTCGATCGGCGTTGAGGTCGGACTTGAGGTCGTACCCGGAAGAGAAGCAGTTTCCTGCACCGCGAAGAATCGATACCCGAACATTATCGTCGCGGTCGGCCTCTTGAAGCGCACTCAGAAGCTCTCCGCGGAGCAGATTGTCGATTGCGTTGCGCTTTTGGGGTCGGTTGAGCGTGATCATGCGGACGCCTGTGGCGACGTCGTCGGTCAAAATTCGCGGTTCACTCATGCAATGCTCCCGATCATGCGAGGAGACCCAAGGGTATCGCTTTGCGATCACGTTGTGGGGGTTGGCGAACCTCGCTCAGAGAGCTTTCGGAGAGGCTTTCCGGCGATGACCCTTGCGTGGAGTTCGGGCCAATCTGCCCATTCGGTCCCCAGGAGCCTGTCCATGAAGCTACTGCCGAAACTATAGTGATTACTAAACCGGGCATGATGGAGCGAGTGGTAGACGATCGGATGGTTGGCCCAGGACCCGATTCGGGTGCCCGAAGCCTTTGGAAATGGATCGACATTCGAGTGTCCAACCACGTTCCCAGGGACTTGATAAAGCGCGTGGTAGGCGATTAGTCCGGAAATACTAATCGGTGTGATAAGGCCCAAGAGGAATGGAATACCAACGAGGCCCAATAGCCAGCCCGCAGATTCCGTCGCGCTCATCGAATAGCCCGTGAGCGGAGACGTCACTTTCGAATCGTGGTGATAGCGATGAAATCGAAAGAACTGTGGGTAATGCATTAGTCGATGCATTCCCCAATAATAGATCTCGAAAACAGACCAGCATGCGAAGAAGGTCAGAATCGCTCGGCGCATCGTGTCCTGGTCGCCCGTGGCAACGGGAACCACCCAGATCAGACCGGCAAATGCGAATCCTGCCATGACGACAAATTGAAGCGTCGCTAGGAATTCCCAGCGTAGTTGTCCCACTTGACGGGGCAGGTCCCAGATTCGCCGGCTCGATCCGAGAGCTGCTTCGAGGGCAAATCCCGCTCCTGCCGAGAGGGCAATCATTAGTGCAAATGCGCCACCGCAGATGAGGACCCATTCAGCGAAGCTGTAAGTATCAGCGAAATCAGTCATGGAGAGACATCCCGGCCAACGAATCGGGCCTCGCAAGACTAATCGCATGGCATCGGATCTCTGCGCAGCCGATGGTTGCGCTCGAAATCTACTTGGATAAGAGCAATTGGAGTATTTGTGGACCCGCCCTTCACCGAGAGTTTGAGGCAAGTCATCGACGCGATCTGACGATACGAGGCGTGGCGTAAATTTGCTCTGGAGCCCCTTTGTCGTCGTCTCCCTATCTTCCGGCAGGCCTTCTCATCGTAGGCGGATTCGTGTTGGCTGGACTGGCTGTTTTCAGCTGGCGCCGTCGATCCGTGGATGCGGGGACGGTACTGACAGCGCTGCTTTTGGTCTCGACAATCTGGGTATTGGCAGCTGCCGCGGAACATTTGACGCCGAGCGGTGAGGGGAAGATCTTCGCGAGCAAGATCCAGTATCTGGGTATCCTGAGCCTTCCGCCAGCCATCCTGGTGACCGTGCTCGCCGCAGTGGGTCGAAAGTCCTGGGTCTCCCCATGTCTCCGCATCGCTGCTCCCTTTGCGATCGTCTTTTTTACTCTCGTTGCGACGAATGAACTTCATGGCGGTGTTTGGTCGAGAGTCGAGTTGCAATCGCGTGCGCCCTTTCCGATGTTGGCGATCGAGTACGGGCCCATCTTCTGGGGGATCAACCTCTATTCACATTCACAGCTGGTTCTCGCTGCGCTTTTGCTTCTTCCAGGCTTTTGGAACAGCAGGCATCTCAATGCAACGTTTGCGTACGTCGGAATATTGGCTCCCTGGTTTGCGAATATTTTATATGTGTCGAGGCTAAGCCCCTTCGCCGAAATGGACATCACGCCTTTTGGGCTCGTCGTGACAGGACTCGCATTCACTGCTGCGTTGCACGGATCAGGAAATATCTTCTCGACTGTCAAAATCGCCAACCGAGACGTCCTTGAGCAAATATCCGACCTCGTGTTAGTTTTTGACGACAAGGGTCGCCTGCTTTCTGCGAACAGGGCTGCACGTCATCTTCTGAATCCAACGTCGCTTCCGGCGAGGATTGGAGACGCGCTCGGTCAGCACCCATCTCTGATTGCGTACCTTGCACAAGATCGGCCGGATCACGAGCCGGAAGCTACGATCGACATTGACATCGATGTGCGAGGCGAGAGTAGAACTTTTGACGCCCGCTCAATGCCCATTCTTTCCAGTCGCCCCAATCGCCTGGGCACGGTCGTCGTTCTACGCGACATCACGGACCGTCGGGCATCCGAAGATGAAGTTCGAAGCCATCGACAACAGTTGCGTCAAATCGTCGATCTCATTCCTCATCCCATTTACGCGCGAGACGAAGAGGGGCGATTCATCATCGTAAATGATGCATGCGCCGGCGCCTACGGTATGACTGGTGTGGAGATGGAGGGACAGCTGATGTCGAGTCTCCATTCCGATTCCGACGAACTGAAGCGAATTTTGAGGAACGATCGTCGGGTCATCGAGAGTCAGGAATCATTGACGACGGAGGAAGTTTTCCGCAACGGCACGTCCGACGCTCGGACTTACAAAACCACGAAGATTCCGTTTACGCGAGACGGCGCAACGAGTGCGGCGATCGTTGCTATGTCGATTGATGTCACGGTAGAGAAGGAACGCGCGAGGATGCTCGAGTTTCTTGCATCAACGGATCCTCTGACGAACCTATCGAATCGACGTCATTTTTACGACGTTCTGGAAACGACTCTTGAAACCTCGGACCAGACGGGGCGTCGATCGGCGTTACTTTTCCTGGACCTCGATCGTTTCAAGATGGTGAACGACAACTATGGTCATCCCATTGGTGACGAAATCCTGCGACAAGTCGCCAGTCGAATCGAGGAGAGGGTTTGGCTAGGGGATGAATCGGTATTTGTGCGAACGGGATCGGATCAGCCCACGGTTTCGCGTCTCGGAGGAGACGAGTTCATGGTTCTGTTTCCGTCGATCAATGATTCGTCGCAGACTGCAGATGTTGCGCAACGGCTTATGGACAGCTTCGCAGAACCCTTCGATGTCGGACCCGATCGCCTACAACTGGGAGCGAGCATTGGAATTGCGATTTATCCGGAGGATGGATCGGACTCGGAGACATTGGTCAGGCACTGCGATCAAGCTTTGACGAGTGCGAAACGGTCGCGTCGAGGTCGGATTGAGTTCTACAACGCGGAAATCAGTGCCGCCGAAGAGCGCCGCCACTCTCTCGAGGTAGCCCTTCGTAAAGCGATCGAGCTCAATGAGTTCACAATGCATTTCCAGCCGATTCGCGACGCGCAGACGACGCGGCTCGTCGGCGCGGAAGCCTTGATTCGATGGACGAGCAAGGATCTGGGAGTAGTGACACCGGATGAGTTCATTCCGGTTGCCGAGGAATCGGGCCTCGTCGTTCCGATCGGTCTGATCGTAGTCGAGTCGGTTTGTAAACAGATGGCGAATTGGCGAAACCAAGGATTTGTCTTGCCACGAGTCTCAATCAATCTCTCCGCACGACAACTGGTCGAGCCGGATTCGTTTCATCAGATTGAGAAAATCATTCTCGGAGCGGGAATAGGCGGAGACTCGATTGAATTCGAACTAACGGAGGGGAGTATCCTGTCAGAGAATCCGATCGTTGAAGAAACGCTGACAGCATTTCAGGAGATGGGAGCCAGTTTGGCGCTAGACGATTTTGGCACCGGGTATTCGTCTCTCAGCCATTTGCGTCGATTCAGCTTTCAACGTCTCAAGATCGACAAGTCATTCGTGGGCGGACTCGGTACAGAAGATGGCGATGAAGAGCTCGTGCGTGCCGTCATCGCACTTGCAAATCGGCTCAATATCCAGACCGTCGCCGAAGGTGTCGAGACTGAGGAGCAACTCAATTTTCTTCGAGCTGAAGGCTGCGACTTCGTTCAGGGATATTTGCTGGGGCGTCCGATGCCTGCCGCTGATTTCGAACGCTTTCTCGATCGCGAGAAACCAGAAGACTGAATCTCAGCGCATCCGTGAAAATGTCCATTTCCTCTCCTAGACAGCCTGCTGCGGATGCGTAGCGCTCGGTCTACAATTTCCAGAATCGACTAGGAGGCGAATCATGCCGCGCGAAGATTCGATGGACTCGACAAATCGACGGAAATTCTTGAAGACCCTGGCGGTTCTGGGGATAGGTGGCCAAACGCTACTGCGATCCGGCGACGCGCGCGCCGCCGTCTTCGCCGCGCGAAACGCTGCAGGTTTGAAGACGTCCTGGCCCGATCTAGGTCGACGCAAGCTCGGCCGCACGGGATTCGAAGGAAGTCGACTCGTTTTTGGTTGCGGAGCTGCTCTGTCTCGAGGCCGGAAGGATGAGCTTCTGGATGCGGCATTCGACGCGGGGATCAACGTTTTCGATGTGGGAATGCGTCGATACTACCGTGACGCTGAAGCCAACCTTGCTCCCTTTCTGAAGCGGCGGCGCAAGGACGTCTTTCTGATCTCGAAGGCCCGAACCTATATCGATGTCGGACCTAACGAAGAAATTACGGTGGCACAGGCTCGTGAAGGAGCCTCGACCTGGAGTGATCTTCTCGATCAGAGTCTGCGCGAGCTCGAAGTAGGCAAAGTCGACGCCTATTATGTGATGGCCTCGCATAATCCGTTCATCATCAAAAGTGACGAAATCCTGCAAGCCTTTCTAGAGGCCAAGCGCGCTGGGAAAGTAGACCATCTTGGTTTGAGTACACATCAAAACGCACAACGGGTACTCGAAGCGGCCATGGAAACAGGGGCCTATAGCCTTGCACAGGTCGCCGTGACGCCGGCCGGATGGTACGACTGGGCGGATAAGTCCATCCTGTCCGGGTCGCCTCCCATGACGGCCCTCCGTCCCTTCTTGGATCGTGTCCGTGCGTCGGGGATTGGCCTGATTGGCATGAAGGCCGGCCGCTATCTAGCGGGCCGGAAATTCATCGGTTGGGGAAAGCCGACCGCTTTCGATGGGTATTACGATGAAAAGGTGATGGCCGCAGGGCTTTCATCCTTTCAGCGCAGTTATTCCTACGTTCTGGCGAACGGTCTCGATGCGGTCAACGCCGATATGCAATCCTTCGCGCACCTCGAAGAAAATGTCATTGCGGCAGCCGGTTCGAGCGAACTCCATGCCTCGGCCTGATTGAATTCGATATGGATGCTTCACAGATTCTTCAGCCGGTTTTCGTATTGGGCTTGTTGTCGGTTGTGATGTTCGTCTGGATGCTGGTGACGAGAATTCCGGCGATGATCAAAGCTGGAATCAGTGCCCAGGGGGCGCGAGATACGAGTCAGCTAAAGAGCCTGCCTCCGGGTGTTGTTCAGATTGCGGACAACTACAATCACCTCTTCGAGCAGCCGACCCTTTTCTATGCGACCGCAATCGCGATCGCCGTGCTAGGCCACGTGGATGCTTTACACGTCCAATGCGCCTGGGCATTTGCCGGCCTTCGGATTGCTCATTCTGCTGTCCAGGCAACCGTGAACATCGTGATGATTCGCTTGGGCCTATTTTTGACGGCATGGGTCGTGTTGGCGATCATGATCATTCGCGAGTTGTTGGCTGGATTCGGTTGAGCCACGCGAGCCGAAAAGTCTAGAATCGACCACAGAAAGTACGCTCAGGACCATTTTAGTTCGTAATTGGAGGGTTCCATGTCAGATGCCACGCCGACCTATCAGATTCAAGGACGACGGGTTGAGTTCCCTGTGGAGGTGCGCGACGCCACGACTGGCGCGGCGACTTTTCTCGTACCCTCAAAGGCTGCGTCACGATTGATTCCAGATGCCTTTGAGATCGCGGAGATCTTTCCCGGACAAGGCATCTGTAGTATCGCAATGGTCGATTACCGAGATAATGATCTCGGGGACTACGACGAGATAGCGATCGGATTCATGGTCTATGAGAAAGGCAAGGGCACCCGCATTCCCTATCTCGGAACGCTTCGGAATCTATTGAGCGGGCGGCTCGATAGCCACATCATTCACATGCCCGTCGACCAATCCTTCACGCGAGAAGCTGGGGCGACGATTTGGGGCTATCCAAAGACAGTCGAGGGGATCGAGATCGAATATTTGGGTGATCGCGCTCGAGCGCGTCTCGTTTGCGATGGCGTTCATGCCCTAACACTCACGATTCCACGGGGTGGCACGCGAAACGTCGAAGGGGGCAGCATTTCCACGCTCTCTCTCATTGAAGGCGTTCCACATCGAACAACTGCGACCCAGAGTCTTGAGGGAATGGGTTTGAAATTCGGCGGCGCCGAGATCGAGCTTGGGTCCGGACAGATTGCGGATGAGTTGCGGAGTCTCGGGCTACCCAAACGCGCTTTGATGTGTGCCTGGATCCAGAAGATGACGGCGAGTTTTACACCGCCCGAGAGGCTTTGATCCCGATCTCTCGAATTCAGGATCCCGAGTCGGTCCAGTTGATGGCAGTCGGGGGTTCGAGTCGGTAGTTCGCGTAGAATTGAAGTACCCGTTTCACGTATTTCTGTGTCTCTCGGTACGGGGGAATGCCACCGTGGCGCTCGACCGCCTCGGGGCCGGCGTTGTATGCGGCGAGTGCGATTTTCGTGCTGCCGAAGCGGTCGAGCATCGCGCGCAGGTAGCGTACTCCCCCCCTCAGATTCTCCCTTGGGTCAAAAGGCCATCGCACACCCATTTCAAGCGCGGTCTGAGGCATGAGCTGCATCAGCCCCTGTGCGCCGACGGGGGAGATGGCATGCACATTGAAATTGGATTCGGCAGCGACCACCGCCTTAACGAGAGCAGGATCGACATCGAATCTGTCTGCTGCCCGAAGAATCATTCGATCGAAGCCCCTATTATTTGGTGTGCTTGATCGTCGCGTGCGCAGAGAGGCGCGTGAATAGCGTGGCTTTGCGGCGCTGAGTTCCCCGAAGCGGACGTTAAGCGCCGCTGTCACATGGTCCGGCAACCCGAGCATCGCCGTGAATTCGTGGACGTCGGCCATCGTTTTCGAGGCCTCGTCAATGTTGCCATCACGCTGATACGCGGCCGCGACCCCGACGAGCCGACTCAGAGACGTGCGAACCCGGGCGTCACGAGGAGAAAGCCCCGCCGTACATTCGGCTGCTGCGCGATAACTCTGGTTCGCCAACGCGAGATTGCCATCGGCGAATGCTGCTCGGCCGGTCTGGGTCAGTGCAAGCCAATTGCAATCAGGCTGAGAGGCGAGGGTTTTTTGCGGCGTCGGGTCGTTGGATCTCATCGGAAATGGAAACTGCGCGCAGCCGAAGCCCATCAGCATCACAATCGAAAGGCTCGATCTCAGGATGCCTGATCGGATTTCAGATCGGCGCTTTGGCGTGTGCAATTTGGGGCGCATCATCAGAAGTAGGTGACCGGGAATAGGGCGAAAGGCTCAGAAGAGTCGAGCTTACCCAAAATCGACGTGATTGGGGAAATACGACTGCAGGCAATCCGTCGTGACGGGAACGAGATGCCCGAGGCTTGCCGGCGGTATTCCGGCCTTGCATCCGGCTTACGTACGCAGTCATGGGGAAAGGCTGTAATCTAAGCATCGCCGCCGGTTTCATCGCGATGGTCGAGTGGTCTCCCAAAGCGGACTTGAATAGAAAGTACCGATGACTCTCCGAGAACGTTTTCTCTCCAATATTCGCGGCGATATTTTTGGCGGCGTGACCGCGGGTGTAGTGGCGTTGCCCCTCGCCCTCGGCTTCGGTGTGGCTTCTGGGCTTGAGAATGGTGCCGCGATCGGAATGTATGGTGCGATCGCGGTGGGGATCTGTGCGGCGGTCTTCGGTGGAACACCTTCGCAGATTAGCGGCCCGACGGGTCCGATGACGGCTGTTGTCGCGGGGCTGGCCGGTAGCCTGATGGGCGACCCCTCATGGATATTCGTGATGGTGGCCCTCGCGGGCCTCATTCAGATCATGATGGGGTTCCTGCGTGTCGGCGTGTATATCAATTATGTTCCGTATCCCGTCATTTCCGGCTTCATGAGCGGTATTGGAGTGATCGTCGTTGCACTGCAATTCGGTGCGTTGCTCGGCCACCCTCCGGCGAGCAGACCCTTGCAAGCAATTATGTCTATTTCCGAGTATCTCGTGGACATCAATTGGACCGCTCTGATATTAGGCATGTCGACGATCGGAATCATATACCTCTTTCCGCGCATCACGCCTGCGATCCCAAGTACGTTAATCGCTCTATTCGTAATGACTGGATTGTCGGTTTTGCTTTCGAGTGAAGTCCCCCGGATCGGTGCGATTCCGGCGGGCCTGCCAGATATCCGAATTCCCGATCTGGATTGGGCCGGGCTACAGCTCATACTACCCTCTGCGTTCGTCCTGGCTGTCGTTGGTGCGATCGATTCTCTGCTCACTTCGCTCGTTGCTGACAGCGTGACCGGGACGCGCCACGACAGCAATCGGGAATTAGTTGGGCAGGGCATCGGAAACGTGATGTCGGGGCTGATAGGCGGCCTGCCCGGTGCGGGTGCGACGATGCGAACGGTCGTGAATATTCGCTCCGGTGGACGCACAGCTCTATCCGGATTGGTTCATGGCCTCCTGTTGATTTCGCTTTTGGTCGTCTTTGGGCCATTGGCCGAGCGGATTCCGCTCGCCGTCCTTGCTGGAATTCTTGTGACCGTCGGGATCGGAATCGTCGATCGGCGTGGACTCGGGCATTTGCGCGCGGTGCCTCGTGGTGACGCCGCTATCATGTTGACCGTTTTGGGATTGACGGTTTTCGTGGACTTGATCTGGGCGGTTGCCGTCGGCATGGTGATGGCGAGCTTGGTCCTTGTGAAGCGCCTCGCGGATATGGATCCCGCCGCTCAGTTGCCGCTCATGGAAGTTGCTCGTCATGACCTTCCGCCGCTCGACGTTCCGGAAGAAGTCTTGCGGGGTGTGTATCTTGTCGAGGTGAAGGGTTCTCTCTTTTTCGGCAACGCGGGTCCGCTTCAGCGGAAGCTGACGGGTCTAAAAGATGTCGAGTCGGCCGTGATTGATATGAAGAACGTGCCATATATTGATCAGTCCGGCGCCTACGCCCTCGCTGACCTCATGAAAATTCTCAACGAACACGAGACGCGTGTCTATATCGCTGGACTTCAAAGTGAGCCTTCGGATTTGATGCGCCGATTGAATTTCCTTCCCGAGCTCTGTCGCGAGGATCGCATCTTCTCCGAAGTATCGGCCGCGATCGAGTGTGCTGCGAGAGATGCACATAACAGAATCGAGACGCGACCCTAATCGACGAGGAACACTCAATGGATTTTGAATTTCCGGCCGACATTGCGAAAACCCTCGAGAAACTCGACGCCTTTATCGAGGCGGAGATTCGCCCGCTCGAGCGTGAGAATATTCAGTATTTCGATCACCGGCGCGAATATGCGCGGACTGATTGGGACCGAGATGGTCTTCCGAAGCAAGAATGGGAGGAATTGCTGAACGAAATGCGGCGTCGAGCCGATGCGGCAGGCCATCTGCGTTATGGGCTGCCTAAAGGGCTCGGTGGCCAAGACGGCTCTCATCTCGCGATGGCGATTATTCGCGAGCATCTCGCGGCCAAGGGACTAGGGCTTCACAACGATCTGCAGAATGAGTCGTCGATCGTCGGGAATTTCCCCTTCGTCTTGATGATGTTGGCTCGAGGCTCAGACGCACAGAAGGCAGAGTTTCTCGAAGCTTCGATTACGGGAGAGCGTCGGGTCGCCTTTGGTTTGACAGAACCCGAGCATGGCAGTGACGCGACGTACATGGAGACGACGGCTATTCGCGAAGGCGATGAATGGATCATCAACGGGCACAAGCGCTGGAATACCGGCATGCATCATGCGACCCACGATATGGTCTTTGTCCGCACAAGTGGGAAGGACGGCGATGCTAAGGGGATCACCTGTTTCCTTGTGCCTGCCGACGCCGAGGGCGTTCAGATCGGACCCTATTGGTGGACCTTCAATATGCCGACCGATCATCCGGACGTGAGATTCACGAATGTGCGGGTACCCGCCTCGGCGATGTTCGGTGCCGAGGGTGAGGGCCTCGAACTCGCGCAGATGTTTGTGCACGAAAATCGAATCCGCCAAGCGGCGAGTTCCCTGGGTGCTGCGCAATATTGCATCGACGAAGCAGTCCGTTATGCACTCAATCGTGCGCCCTTCGGAACGCCGCTCTGGAAGAATCAGGCCATTCAGTTTCCGCTAGCGGAACTGCATACGGAAGCTGAGATGATTCGGGTTCTGATTAGGCAGACTGCTTGGCAGATGGATCGCCAACATCACATGGATATTTCAGACAGAGTCAGCATGTGTAACTACAGGGCAAATCGGCTGGTGTGCAACGCGGCTGACCAGGCGATGCAAACATGTGGCGGCATGGGCTACTCCCGGCATATGCCCTTCGAGCACATTTATAGGCACCATCGACGCTACCGGATTACAGAGGGCTCAGAGGAAATTCAGCTTCGCCGCGTCGCCGGGATCATGTTCGGAAAAAAGGCCAAGCGTTAGACGGCCAATGGCGGAATCAAAGAATTGATGTTAGTGATGCCCTGAATTTTTATGGGCCCGTCTGTGGCCTCCGCCAGTGATCATTTTGCGTATCTCGGGAGTGAGGCCGGCTTGCTGGACCCACGCGTCTGTCGCAGAACGTTCTTGCGTTCGCCATTGGCGAAGGATCGAGATCATGGTCTTGACGCGTCTATCCCTGTCCTTGATTTCGTCA
>Ga0114949_10002319_pt1 | contig 11859 bp, 8 predicted proteins | sample N074metaG_FD_83505 | JGI IMG/M metagenome (GOLD analysis project Ga0114949, IMG submission 83505) | Deep subsurface microbial communities from Kermadec Trench to uncover new lineages of life (NeLLi) - N074 metaG | ecosystem: Environmental > Aquatic > Marine > Ocean trench > Sediment | place... | reverse complement strand
TTCATCCACTTGTTGGTCTATCACTTTTACAATATCTTCAAACTATCGCTGAACAATTGGCTTTCCTGCTATTAAAGTTAGTGGTTTTGGAATGGTTAATGTATGAGGCCTCAAACGAGATCCTATACCTGCCATGGGAACAATAATTTTCATTTATATAACTTAATATTTATTCATTGATGTGAAACGCACGAATTCAATTTTAAAACGAGTAAAGATACATAAAATTGCAGGCGTTTATAGCTAGTATTTATATACAAAAGCCCCATTTTTTGAGGTATCATAAAATCTTATGGCAGCATTTTCACAAGATTTTTCCCAAAGATTGATAAAACTGGTATAATTTGAACCATCGGCTATAATAATTTTGGGTCGTAATTTTTGCAACATTCTGTTCAGATTAATTTTAGGCGAATGGCTTAATACAACAATTTCAGGTTTAAAATTTTGAAGGTTATAAATACCCAGACTGTCTATAGCGAATATATTTTTTGAATCAATTTCCCATAGATGCTTAGAGCCTGTTTTTTCATGAAAATTTAGGTTGTTAAAATTAATTTTATAAGAATTTATAGGTGAATAGATTCGATTATTTAGACGATCTGTTTTCTGAAAAATAATCATCTTTTCGCCTTGCCTACTTCCGAAAATCGAATGTTTAGATTGATGAAAAATAATAAACTCATTCGTTTTTTGAAGATAAACCTTTTCGTAAATCAAACTTAGCTGAAAAAATAAAACAGTTATAAAAACAAAGTATAAGTTTTTTATTGATTTCATTTTAAACCAGGATATACTGCTAATTAAGAGCAAATAAAAAGCAATCATTAATAGGATTGAAAATGAAATATTATAAAATATAAAACTTTCCTGATGTGAAATAAAAGCGACAAAATCATTCATCATTTTAATCATAAGTTCATAAAAATTGGCTATAAATTGCGGAAGAATTTTTAAAAAACTTAAAATAATTATCAAAAAGCCAATGCCTAGTATGCTTCCTAAAAATGGAATGATTACCAAACTCGAGACAAAAAACAACCCGGGAAATTGATGAAAATAGTACAAACTTAAAGGCAAAATACCAATTTGTGCCGCAAAAGAAACCGTCAAAAGAGTCTGTAAATATTTTAATACGAAGAATTTTGGCTTCCAGATATTATTTAAAAGTGGCTGTAACCAAGCAATTGAAAATACCGCTGTATAACTCAATTGAAAACCTACGTCAAACAAAAAAAAGGGATGTATCAAGAGAATAATAAATAATGAAATGATCAAACTGTGTTGTATTCCAAACTGTCGATTTGATGCCAATCCAATTGCTATAGCCGTAAACATAGTTACCGCTCTTATTACAGAGGCCGAAAGGCCTGCTAAAAAGGCATACATCCATAAACAAAGAATAACAAGAATTAATTTTATAATATGACCATTCTTTATATACTCAATAGGTTTGAATAAAAAGTTTAAAAACAAGAGTATAATTCCTATGTGTAAACCAGAAACCGCCAAAATATGAATCGCACCGGCATTTTTGTATTGCTCAAATTTTTCTTTGGAAATATCCTGTCGTTGCCCTAACAATATTGCATTGACAATGGACAATTCATCTTGTGAAAAATTTATTTGTTTAAAATCATTATTAATTCTTTCTCTTAAATCTTGTGCAAATCCCTTTAAACTTTTTTTGTTGGATATTAAAAAGAGAAAATCATCTTTTTTCAATATCAATTGATGATGAATTTGTTGATTTTTTAAATAGTTTTTATAATCAAATTCGTAGGGATTTAACGCTTTTCTTATTTCTTTAAATTCATTTGTTGAAAATAAAATGTCATCGATTTTTATTGTTTTTTTTAAAGAGTTGTTATTGATATTTACTAAAATTCTCCCCTGGGTGTTTACATCGTTTATTTGAATTATTTCTGCTTCAAATCTGAGATAAAATTTATTGGGTTTTAGAATCTTACTAATTCTAAATATTGTTTGATTTACCTTCGTTAAGTGGTTTGAATAATGATTATCTTGATAGGGAGGTTTTTGAATACGGATACTAAAAATTCCGATATTTAGAAATAATATTCCTGTAAAAATGACAAAAAATATGGGTGAATTAAATGAATTGTTTGCTTTAAAATTGAAGTAAATTAAAAAAAGAAAAGACAAAATTGTTGCAAGGAAAATTAGAGTTAAAGGAATATCAAAGAAATGACCAAAAACTATTCCTACAATTAAAAATAAGGAAAAATGAACGGGTAAATAATTTAAATCCAACATTAGTACAAGCTTGTATCCAATTTTTTATGTTCTATTTTAGCAATTGTAAACATGAATTTCAAATTGAGTAGTACATCTTCTTTTTCATTTTCAAAAATTAATAAACTGGCCATTCCGGCTATCATATCGGGTATTGCAGAACCGCTTCTGTCAATTACGGATACAGCCATCGTTGGAAATTTAAAAATAAATCCAACAGAATCACTTGCTGCAGTTGGCATTGCAGGATCATTTATTACCACTATTATCTGGATTTTATCTCAATCAAGATCTGCAATTTCTGCAATAATTTCACAGTATTTTGGTGCGAATAGAATCAAAGAAATATCAAATTTACCTTCACAGATTATTCTTATCAACCTTATTATAAGTGCTTTCATTTATTTTATCACCATATTTTTTATTGTTGAAATTTTTGAATTATACAATGCAAAAGGATTGGTACTCGATAATTCGGTGGCTTATTATAAAATTAGGGCTTTGGGCCTTCCATTGACCCTTTTTACATTTTCAATTTTTGGGGTGTTTAGAGGAATGCAGAATACTTTTTGGCCCATGATAATTAGTATTATTGGAGCCTTATTAAATGTTGGGTTGGATTTTGCATTGATTTTCGGAATTGAAGGTTTCATTCCTGAATTGCAAATTGAAGGAGCAGCATGGGCAAGTGTCATATCACAGGCTGTAATGGCGATTCTAGCCTTGGTTTTTATGTTAAAAAAGACTCCATTTACCTTAAAAATTTCTTTTCCTTTTCATAGCGAAATTAAGCGATTATTATCATTGAGTTTGAATTTAATTATTAGAACAATTGCCTTAAACATTGCGTTGTTTTTGGCAAATTCGTATGCCACCAAATATGGAATAAATTATATTGCCGCACAGACCATAGCATTTCAAATATGGCTGTTTTTTGCTTTTTTTATTGATGGCTATTCAAGTGTAGGGAATATAATGTCGGGGAAATTATTGGGGGAAAGAGATCATAAAAGCATATGGAACTTAAGTAAAATATTAGGCAAATACACAATTATAGTTTCTATTATTCTTGGGGGGATATGTTTTTTATTTTATACCCCAATAGGGGAGTTGTTTTCTAAAGATAATGAAGTGTTGGTTTTGTTCTCCGGTATTTTTTGGATAGTTATTATTATGCAACCGGTGAATGCCATAGCATTTGTTTTTGATGGAATTTTTAAAGGAATGGCTGAAGCTGTCATTCTAAGAAACACTCTTTTATTTGCAACATTTATTGGTTTTGTTCCCACCTTATTAATAGGAGATTATTTCAACCTGAAGCTATATGCAATTTGGATGGCCTTTACCGTTTGGATGATTTTAAGAGGCGGTATCCTTATTTTTGTTTTTAGGAAAAAATTTTATAAATAGTGACTGGTCGAAAATACATCAATATTAATAATGTTTTTTATTGCAATCTATTCTCTTTTTTTAATCCTTTGATGCTTAGGCATCACCTCATAACCTATCATATAACTAAATCTCATCAACAAAAATTCTTTTTATAAAAATCGCCTATTTCCGACAGGCACTAAATAATTGATCTACCAATAATTTAGTAGAGACTTAAAATGATTGATCCAATTGTATTGTTCTGATTTAAGTTTTTAGATTTAATCAACTTTCGTTAATGGGTGCTCCCTACTTGCAGCAAGCAAGTTTGTTCAACTCAAGGCCGAAGTCAGATTGCAGAAGACAAAAGTGAGAAGTCAAAAGTCAAATCTGAAATTATCTGCGAGATCTGCGAGAAAAAAGAGTAGAATCATAAATAATTAAGGTAATGCAAAAGCCAGATAAGAATCACCTGATTTGCTTCCTTTACCCCCTCCACAGGCGATAACAACAAATTGTTTCCCATCAATTTCATAGATCGCAGGCGTAGCATGGCCGGAAGCCGGGAGTTTGGTTTGCCAAAGTATTTCTCCAGTATTTTTATCAAAGGCTCTTAACATTTCATCTTCGGTTGCAGCAATAAATATCAATCCGCCGGCGGTCACTACGGGGCCACCATAATTTTCTCTACCGGTGATTGGAATTCCAAGGGCAGTTAGCTCCGGAAACTCACCTAGAATAGATTTCCATACAATTTTTCCGGTGTTTAAATCTATGGCGTTTAAAGTTCCCCAGGGAGGATTAATTCCAGGATATCCATCTTTGGTTAAGAACCTTCTATAGCCCTTTAATAAATATGGAGAAATTAATTTTTTATTATTTTGTGTTGAATCCATTTTCATAGAAGCATCTTCATCACCTAAAATAAAGGCCATAATAGTTTCCCTTTCATATTCGGTTAAATGACTGAAAGAGGGCATACCACCACGTCCGGTTTTGAGTAAAGTTGCTAATGAATCATGGGAATATTTATTGTTAATTTCCAGTAAACTTGGGAATGCTGAAGTGTTTCCCTTTCGATCTATACCATGACAATTTGCGCAATTATTGGCATAAATCTGCCTGCCGGAAACATTGCCATCTTCACTTTTTGATACAATATTTGGAACCATATCTACCAACCATGGCATTTCATTAGAATTGACATAAAGCCACTGACTTTCCGGATCAAAGGCTGCACCGCCCCATTCACCACCACCATCAAATCCGGGTAATAAAACAAAGCCCTTTTCATGATTGGGAGCAAGCCACATATCTCCATAGTTGTAGTTCTTAATAACTGTCTTTACTTCCTCTTCCAATTCAGGAGTAATGTTTAACAAATCCGATTCCTTTATTTCCTGACGTGCATAGGCTTCCGGAAGAGTAGGAATTGGTTGGGTAGCACTTGTTTTTTCACCAATCATTGTTGATTGTAAAACTGGTTTTTCTTCAATAGTATAAATGGGTTCTCCGGTTACCCTGTCAAACAAAAACACAAATCCTTGTTTGGAAATTTGTGCTATGGCGTCAATTTTTTTACCTTTCATAGTAAGGGTTACCAAATTCGGATTGGCTGGCAGGTCTCTATCCCAAACGTCATGATGAATGGTTTGAAAATGCCAAATTCGATTTCCTGTATTAGCATCCAATGCGATCAAACAATTGGCAAAAAGATTATCTCCATGCCTGTATCCACCCCAAAAATCATAAGTTGCAGATCCGGTTGGAATATAAACAATGCCTCTTTTTTCGTCCAGTGATAAACCCGACCAATTATTTGCACCTCCTATTTTATCAATATAGCGTTCATCCCAGGTATCATACCCAAATTCTCCTTTTTTAGGGATGGTATGAAAGACCCATTCCTGTTTTCCTGTAATAACATTATAGGCACGAACATGACCGGGGGCTGCATCCAAACCCTCAGACAGTCTCATTCCTAAAATTATTTTGTCTTTAAAAATAATTCCCGGGGTATTTGAGGTCAGTAAAAAAGAATCTTCATCATTATCTGTCAACCCTTTTTGTAGATCAACTTTGCCTCGATCACCAAAATTCAAATCAGGTTTTCCGGTCAAGGCATCAATAGACAGTAAAAAACTTCCTGCACAAAAAAATATTCGTTTCATTTCTGAATTTTCAAAATAGGTAACACCCCTATTGGTTCCTGCCCAAGAATTTTCTCCACCCAAAACATCTAAAGGATTGAATCGCCATATTTCTTTTCCGGTAGCTGCGTGCAGCGCAAATAAATTCAAAGAAGGAGTTGTGCCATATAAGATTGAATCGATAACAATGGGTTGACACTGTATTTGTGAAGTTTCCGTTCCATCACCACATTCATATGTCCAGGCTACTTGCAATTGCTTGACATTTTCCTTAGTAATTTGGGTCAAAGAAGAGTATCTGGCACCATCTTTAGTTCCGGCATAATTGTTCCATTTGGAATAATCTATAGTTTTTTTTTGAGTACACTGAATTAATGTAAGACACATGAACAAAAATGAAATAGATGCTTTCATATTTTATAATTTGAATTTTCAATAATTAATTTCGCTGTCTTTTCGCTCGCTCCCTTTCCTCCTAACATTTGTTCCAATTCGTAATAATTGTAAAATACTTTCTCTCTATTTTTTTTCTCTAAAATATGAAGTAATTCACTTTCAAGTCTTTTTTCATTAAAATCATTTTGAATCAATTCAGTTACAGCTTCTTTATTTAAAATTAGATTCACTAAAGAAATATATTTGATATTTTTTACCAATCTTTTTCCAATTTGATAAGAGATTGCATTTCCTTTATAACAAACTACTTCTGGTACTTTGAACAAAGCTGTTTCTAAAGTTGCCGTTCCAGAGGTTACCAACGCAGCATATGAAACTGAAAGTAAATCATAAGTTTTGTTTTCAACAATTGACACATTATTTTGATGCGTAAACTGTTGGTAAAATTTTAAATCCTGACTGGGAGCACCGGCAATTACAAATTGATAATCCTTAAATTTAGGAACCATTTGGATCATTATGGATAACATTTTTGTTATTTCTTGTTTTCTACTTCCAGGCAATAAGGCAATAATTGGTTTTTGGTTTAAATTTTGTTCCTTAATAAAACCATCTATATTTACTTGTTTTCTATCTGCAATGCCATCTAATAATGGATGTCCGACAAAATGTACAGGAAAGTGATGTTTTTTTTCGTAAAAATCTTTTTCAAAAGGTAAAATCACATACATTTGGTCAACATACCGTTTAATTTTTTTGATGCGATTTTCTTTCCAAGCCCATATTTGAGGAGAAATATAATAATGAACTTTGATTTTATTTTGTTTTGCAAATTCGGCAATTCGCATATTAAATCCCGGATAATCCACCAAGATTAATATGTCGGGTTGATATTTTATCAGATCCTTTTTACAAAACTTGATATTGTTTAAAATGGTACTCAAATTCATAATAACCTCAACAAATCCCATATAAGCAAGATCCCGATAATGCTTGACCAACGTGCCACCAATATTTTGCATCAAATCCCCGCCCCAAAATCTGAACTCGGCATTTTTATCCAGTTTCAACAAAGATTTCATCAAATTTGATGCGTGTAAATCCCCGGAAGCCTCACCTGCGATGATATAATATTTCATTGCGAATAATATTTTTTTAACGGGTTATTTATAGCAATATTAATTTCATAGTATGATAGGAATAAATTCATAAAAACTGACTAATAAAAACCAGAATAGCTATTAAAAGACAGGCCATTAAAACACCTCTAGCTCTTAAATCTTGTTTCTTTTTTAAAAATATAAAAAACACAAATAAATTTGGAATTGCAGATAATACCAAAACCTTTCCAAATAAATTTTGTTGATGAATAATGTTTAAAGATTCACTAAAACTTAAGTTTAAAGCATATTCAACATACACATAAAATCCGGCTATTGTTGCAAATATTGCAATGATAAAACCAATGATTATTTCTTTCTTTTTCATAGTTCCCATGAGTTTAATTTCTGAATATAATGATGCGCGGTTAAATCAAAATGAACGGGAACAATGGAAATATATTTATTTTCCAAGGCCCAAACATCTGTATCCTCGCCTTTATCTAAATTGACAAACTTTCCTGTTAACCAATAATATTCCTTTCCCTGAGGATTGGTTCTTTTATCAAATTCTTCAACCCAATTGGCTCGAGCTTGTCTGCAAATCTTTATTCCTTTAAAATTATTGTCTTTTAATTTTGGAAAATTAACGTTTAAAACAACTCCATCGGATAAGCCGTTTTTCAGAACCTGTAAGGCAATTTGTTTGACATATTTTTTGATGCCATCAAAATTAGCGGTCCAAGAATAATCTAAAAGAGAGAATCCGATAGCAGGAATTCCTTCAATACCGGCTTCAATAGCAGCGCTCATCGTTCCTGAATAAATCACATTTATTGATGAATTGGCTCCGTGGTTTATGCCTGAAACACATAGGTCGGGTCTTTTATTTAGAATTTCACTAATAGCCATTTTTACACAATCTGCAGGTGTTCCGGAACATCGGTACTCTAATTGTTCTCCTTCATCGATTGTAACGGCGTCACAATAAATTGTTGAATCCAGTGTTATAGCATGACCCATACCACTTTGTGGGCTATCGGGAGCGATTACAACAACGTCGCCAATTTCATTCATGATCGAAATTAAAGCTCTGATTCCGGGTGCTGTAATTCCATCGTCATTGGTAACTAATATTAATGGTCTTTTGTCCATTTTAAAAAATTTAAAACAAAAATAATCTTTTTGTGTTTACCATTAATAATTAATGTTTAACATTTAAATTGGACAAAATTAGGTATATTATGATTAATATTGCTAAGTAATTGAATTTGAATAATCAAATTTCTTTTGCTAAATTGCTAAATCAATGTTGCTGTTTTAGATGATATGAATGTTAGAAAATTAATGAAAAAAACAATTCCCTTTATGAAAAGAAATTATAAAACAATCATACCGATTGTATTAATAGCCTGCTTATTATTTAGTTTTCAGGTTGTTAATAAACCGGATCCGGAGAAAGATAAAATATTAATAGGTTTAATTCGATATGCATTAACCAAAGGCCATTATGAACCTCATAAAATGAATGATGAGTTTTCAGAAAATGTTTTTAACGGCTTTATTGATGCATTAGATCCTTATAAACGCTTCTTTTTACAAAGTGATATTGACGAGTTTTCACAATATAAGTTATTAATTGATGATCAATTAAAAAATGAAGAATTGATCTTTTATAATACGGTTTACGAAAAGTTTGAGATAAGAGTTGCCGAATCAAAGCAATATTATAAAACAATATTGGATTCGCCTTTTGATTTTAATATAGAAGAAACTTTTAATATTGATTATGAGTTGAAACATTTTGCAAAATCAGAAGTCGAATTACTTCAAATTTGGAAATTGCAATTAAAATTAAGTACCCTATCTCGTTTGCATGATAGAATTGAATTACAAAATGATTTTAATTCTTCTGCAGATAAATCAAATATTTCGATCGAAATAGAAATGAAGTCGGATCCGGCTCAACAAGTTGTACTGGAAAGAAATATTGATGAAACTGATACCGAGAGTGAACCAAAAACTTTTGCTGAATTAGAAGAAATTTCAAGAGAAGCCACTGAAAAAAGTTTGGATGAATTATACAATATCATGAGTGATTTGGATGAAAACGATTGGTTTTCAGTTTATATCAATACAATCACATTGCAATTTGACCCCCATACTAATTATTTTGCCCCTAAAGACAAAAAGAGATTTGATATCAGCATGGCAGGTAAGTTGGAAGGAATTGGTGCACGTTTGCAAAAGAAGGGAGACTTTACCATTGTGGCCGAATTAATTTCCGGAGGCCCTGCATGGAAAGCAGGAGAACTGGAAGTAGGGGATGTTATTTTAAAAGTTGCCCAAGGTGATGAACCACCCATTGATATTGTGGGTATGCGCTTGGATGATGCCATTGAGTTTATTAAAGGTAAAAAAGGAACAGAAGTTAAACTAACTCTTAAAAAAATTGATGGTTCTATCAATATAATATCAATTATTAGAGATGTTGTTGAACTGGAAGAGACCTTTGCTAAGTCAAGTATTGTGGAATTAAACGAGAAAAAGTTTGGTATTATTAATTTACCCAAATTCTATATTGATTTTAATGAGCGAAATTTCCGGAATTCAGCTACAGATATGGAGGATCAAATTGAGCATTTGAAAAAAGAAAATATTGAAGGCTTACTAATTGATTTAAGAAATAATGGCGGCGGTTCGCTCAAAACAGCCATTGAAATTGCCGGTTTATTTATTAAAGACGGACCTATTGTTCAAGTAAAATATAGAGGAGAAAAACCAAATGTAAGATCGGATAAAAATAAAAAAATTCAATGGGATGGCCCATTAGTGATTTTGGTAAATGAACTTTCTGCTTCAGCATCGGAAATTTTTGCCGCAGCCATGCAAGATTATAATAGAGCAATAATCATTGGTAGCAAACAATCTTTTGGAAAAGGAACCGTACAGAATGTTTTACCTCTAAACAATTATTATAAATACTCTGAAGATCTGGGAGCCTTAAAAATGACCATTCAAAAGTTTTATAGAATCAACGGTGGCTCAACACAGTTAAAAGGAGTGGAGAGTGATATTGCGATGCCCGACCGATATACTTATCTGAATATCGGAGAGCGTGATGAAAAAAATCCTTTGGCATGGGATAAAATTGAACCCGCGGATTATACCGTAACAAAATCGTATGATAATTTTCATGTTGTTGTAAACAATAGCAAAAAACGCATAGCCTCTAATCCACAATTTATGTTGATTGATAAAAACGCTAGATGGATTAAAAAAGGTAGAGATGATAATACCGTGAATTTAAATTATAACAAATACAAGCAAGAATTAGATAAACGAAATGAAGAAAGTAAGGAGTTTGATGCCTTAAATGAGTATGAAAATAATTTGGTATTTTCTTCTCCCAAATATGAATTACCAATGATTGAAAAAGATTCAATATTGGGTGAAAAACGTAAGGTTTGGCATAAAAATTTAAGTCATGATATTTATGTTGAAGAAGCTCTCGCTGTTCTTTCCGAATTAAAAATGAACCGTAATTTGCTGGTAAAAAATTAACCGCATTAAACTTAAAATAATTCCCTTAGTAGTAATAAGCTATTAAGGGAATTTTTATTTTATGTATATTCTTTAAAAAATTACCTTTGTGATTTCGATATTGCCTTAAAATTTAAATCTTTGATTCAATCATTTCAAAAACATATCTTTAAAAACGCATCTTTTTTAAAGGATAAGAAATTGCTTATTGCAATTTCGGGAGGTTTAGACAGTATTGTATTGACACATGTACTTAATGATTTAGAATTTTCAATTTCCTTGGCACATTGCAATTTCAAATTGCGGGGAAAAGACTCAGATTTGGATGAAGGTTTTGTTCAAAAATTAGCCGGTAATTTAAATATCCCCTTTTTTGTAATGCAATTTGAAACACAATTCTATGCCAATGAAAATCGTATATCCATTCAGATGGCGGCACGTGAATTACGTTATCATTGGTTCGATAAATTAATGCAAAACAATAAATTTGATTATTTGTTAACAGCGCATCACGCGGATGATAGTCTAGAAACCTTTTTGATCAATTTTGCACGCGGAACCGGACTTGATGGTTTAACAGGAATCCCTGCAATTAATGATAAAATTGTAAGGCCTCTTTTACCCTTTACCAGAAAAGAGATTGAAAATTATGCCCTGGAAAATAATTTATTTTGGAGAGAGGATAAAAGTAATGCCGAAACAAAATATTTAAGGAATAAAATACGTCATGATATTATCCCGGTTTTAAAAAAATTGAATCCTAATTTCATGAACTCCTTTGCAAATACGATTGAAAACTTACAAGGAAGCCAACAAATTATTAATGATAGGGTTGATGAATTAAGAAAGGAAATTATTAAAAAAGAAGAAGGGGTTATTCAATTTAACATCCATAAAATTAAACAATTATCGAAACCAAAAGCCTACTTGTTCGAATTTTTAAAAGAATATGGCTTTTCAGAATGGAATGACATTACAAGCCTATTGGATGCCCAAAGCGGGAAACAAATATATAGCCATACGCACAGGCTTTTAAAAGACAG
>Ga0114949_10002315_pt1 | contig 11869 bp, 10 predicted proteins | sample N074metaG_FD_83505 | JGI IMG/M metagenome (GOLD analysis project Ga0114949, IMG submission 83505) | Deep subsurface microbial communities from Kermadec Trench to uncover new lineages of life (NeLLi) - N074 metaG | ecosystem: Environmental > Aquatic > Marine > Ocean trench > Sediment | place... | reverse complement strand
TTTGTCGACGAAAGAAACTGACACATTTTAACGACTATCTGGCTCAAGGGATTCAGAATTGCTGCTGAACGGTTACTAGGGGTTCTCAGCGCATTTTCAGGCAGGTGATTTTCATAACCAGTTTGATTGTATCAGAACGATTCTGAATGAAGCGTATTTGAGGATCTGTCGAAAAATCGACATCGCTGAATGGAAATCGAATTCCTCTCCGTTCCGTTGTTGTCAATGGAAGGAAGCGACCGTATTTTCATGTCGCAATCAATCACTGGTTCTGTTCTGCGGACAGTCGGCGCATTTCTCGGCCATTCTGAGCATTTTCAGTACAATGCTCAGTAATAAGCCTCTGAACGCAGTTTCAAACGGTAAATTATTGAACCGGAAAGGGCCGGTACACTCGCTTGCTCGTTATTTGCTCTGCAACCGCATTCAACGGTGGCCTTAAATAGGCTTTAGATACCTTCTCAGGGTTCCTGGGGAGGTTTTTTTTTGCCAGTGCGGTACAGCATTTGCGGACAAAAAGCTCAGGTACAGTGTAGTTCGATTTAGAAAAGACGTATGATTCAAGTACTCAGTAAATATAAGGATACGTGCAAGCTTGCACTTGCCGATGGCACGGTCGTGACGGGTGTCGCGATTGGAAAAAGAGGCGAGATAGGGGGAGAATTGTGCTTTAATACAAGCATGACGGGCTATCAGGAGATCATGACTGATCCTTCCTATCACGGTCAAATCATGATGATGACGTATCCGCATATCGGCAATTATGGGGCGTCTGAAGCCGATATGGAGGCTCTCGAACCCATGATCGCGGGACTCGTAGTTCGAGCGTTTTCGCATCAGTATTCGAATCGGATGGCTGATTCATCTTTGGACGCGTTCATGCGCACTAACAACGTAGTGGGAATCTCGAACGTGGACACACGGACACTCGTACGCCATATTCGGGCGAAAGGAGTCATGAATGCGGTGATATCGTCTACCGATTTGGATGACGAATCGCTGATCGAAAAAGCCAAGGGCTGGCCTTCCATGGAAGGATTGGAATTGGCGTCCGCGGTTACGACTGAAAGCGCGTACAATTTTGCAGAGGGAGATGGCCCGAGAATAGCCGTCTTCGATTTTGGGGTGAAGCTGAATATTCTTCGATCCTTCGCGGCCAATGATTGCTTTGTTCGCGTTTTCCCGGCCTCGACCTCACTCAACGATGCGCTTGAGTGGAATCCAGACGGCCTCTTTTTCTCAAACGGCCCCGGCGATCCAAGATCGATGCCGGATTCGATTGAAACCGTTCGAGAAGCAATGGCGCTTGATTTACCATTATTTGGAATTTGTCTCGGGCATCAGTTGATGGCGCTCGCCTCCGGACTCAAAGTATACAAGATGTTGGTGGGTCATAGAGGTTCTAACCATCCTGTCAAAAACCTCATCACGTCACGAGTGGAAGTCTCGACCCAGAATCACGGATTTGCTGTGGACGCGGAGTCCGTTCGACCGAGGATAGCAGAGATGACCCATGTCAATCTGAACGACGGGACGCTCGAAGGCCTCGCGTTCAAGACATGTCGAGCCTTTTCGGTACAGTATCACCCGGAGGCATCACCTGGTCCGCATGACAGTCACTATCTCTTTCAGCAATTTCTTTCAGAAATTGCATCGCCGGGTGCTCACGTAGAACAGTCATCGGCGGTCGTTGCCGCCAAATAGAAGGCCCTTCATTTCCATCGTCTCCCCATGCCAAAAAGAACAGACATCAAGAAAATCCTCCTGATCGGTTCAGGGCCTATCATTATTGGACAGGCCTGCGAATTCGATTATTCGGGAAGCCAGGCAGCCAGATCCTTGCGCGCGGAAGGATACGAGGTCGTGTTGGTCAATTCGAATCCAGCCACGATCATGACTGATCCTGTGACGGCGGATAAGATTTATCTGAGGGAGCTGACTCCTGAGTCCATCAAACAAATTGTTGAGGAAGAGAACCCAGACGCGGTACTTCCAACCATGGGTGGACAAACGGCTCTAAATCTCGCCGATCAACTTCATCAGGAGGGCTTTTGGGACGCACAAAACGTCGAGGTCATCGGCGTCGACATCGATGCGATCCGCATTACGGAAGATCGACAACTGTTTCGCGAGTTGATGGAGTCGATCGGCATCGATCAGGCTCGAAGCAGCGTGGCAAAGAGCCTGCTTGAGGCCAAAGAAATCACACAGGAGTTGGGCGGGATTCCGATTGTAATCCGACCCTCATTCACGCTCGGCGGGACCGGCAGCGGGATTGTCTGGGAGCCGGAGGAATTCGACCGCAAAGTGATGCGCGGTCTTGAACTTTCCCCCATCCACGAGATTCTGGTTGAAGAGTGCGTTTTCGGATGGAAGGAATTTGAGCTGGAACTGCTCCGGGATTCCAACGACAACGTCATCATTATTTGCTCAATCGAGAACGTGGATCCAATGGGCGTTCACACGGGTGACTCGGTGACGGTCGCGCCTGCACAAACGCTCACAGACAAGCAGTTTCAGACGATGCGTGACGCCGCGATCAAAATGATGAGGTCCATTGGCACGTTTGCTGGTGGATGCAACGTCCAGTTTGCTGTAGATCCGGCGACTGGGCGAATGATCGCCATCGAAATCAACCCACGCGTTTCCCGGTCATCGGCTCTGGCATCGAAAGCAACGGGTTATCCGATAGCAAAAGTAGCGGCAAAACTGGCTATTGGATATACGCTAGATGAGCTAACCAACGACGTTACCGGAACGACGTCGGCCTGCTTCGAACCGGCCATTGACTACGTCGTCACCAAGATTCCCCGATTCAACTTTGAAAAATTTGAGGGAGTTGATGAGGAGTTGACAACGCAGATGAAGTCGGTTGGCGAAGTAATGGCCATCGGGCGGAGTTTTCCCGAAAGTTTACAGAAAGCTTGGCAGAGCCTTGAAAATGGATATGCTGGATTGGGTGCGGACCGAGATGAGTCGCCACGAGGAGAAATTCGGGACCGCCTGAAAAAGCCCTATTGGGATCGCACTTTACAGATTCGGAACGCCTTCAAGTTGGGCGCCTCGGTCGAAGAGATCGCTGACATTTCCAAGACCGACCCGTGGTTTCTATATCAGATTCAAGAGCTCGTACAACTAGAAGAGGAAATTCGTACGCAATCTTTGGAGCGAATGGAACCAGACTTCATGCGTTTGATCAAGCGTTATGGTTTTTCGGACATACAAATCGCCTATTTGGTGATGGAAGATGTCAATGAGGAGGAGGTTCGCTCGAAGCGGCTGGAACTGGGCGTCAAGCCTACCTTCCAACAGGTTGACACCTGTGCAGGCGAATTTCCGGCCCAAACACCGTACTTCTACTCGTCTTACGAATCTTCGTGTGAAAGCGAAGTTTCGAAAAAGAAAAAAGTGATCATCCTCGGCAGCGGTCCGAACCGAATCGGACAGGGTATCGAGTTCGACTACTCGTGCGTGCACGGCGTGCTGGCGTCAAAGGAGATGGGGTATGAGGCCATTATGATCAACTGCAATCCCGAGACGGTCTCGACGGATTTTGATGTCGCCGACAAGCTGTATTTCGAGCCCGTTTTTTGGGAAAAGGTTCGAGATGTTATTGAACACGAGAAACCGGTGGGAGTCATTGTTCAGCTCGGTGGCCAGACTGCTCTCAAACTTTCTCGACAAGTTGAAGCAATAGGCGTTCCCATTATAGGCACATCGGCCGATAACATGGATCTTGCCGAAAATCGGGGCCGATTCTCGGAGATTCTCAAAGAGCTTGAAATTCCCTATCCACCGTACGGAATGGCAAGCACGGTGCACGAGGCGGTCGAAGCTGCCGAAAGGATCGGATATCCTGTCCTGGTTCGTCCGAGTTACGTTCTTGGCGGTCAAGGCATGCGTATCGCAATCAATAAGGAAGAAGTAGAGAGCTGTCTGCTGGAAATCTGGAGGCAGATGCCGGACAATTCGGTTCTTCTCGACCTGTTTCTGGAAGATGGAATTGAGCTGGACGTGGATGCGATTCGCGACGGCGACGAAGTTTGGATTGCCGGAATCATGCAGCATATCGAACCTGCCGGGGTTCATTCGGGCGACTCGACCGCGGTGTTACCTCCGTATTCTCTCTCTGATGTAGTCCTGAACTCCGTAAGACGGTACGTAAAGGAGATCGCAGATCGCCTGGACGTGATTGGACTCGTGAATGTTCAGCTCGTTATTAAGGATGAGAACGTGTACGTAATTGAAGCAAATCCAAGGGCTTCGCGGACGGTGCCGTTTGTTGCCAAAGCAACTGGCATTCCCATAGCAAATATCGCAACAAGAATCATGTTGGGGGAGAAAATCGCAGAGTTTCGCGAGAGGGGAGACCTTGAATCCACGCTCGTTGGATATGCCCTCAAGGAGCCAGTTTTCTCATGGGACAAATTCCCCGAAGTGCCCAAGGAGCTGGGGCCTGAGATGAAGTCTACGGGCGAGTCCATCGCTTTTATTGATGAACTCACGGACGAACACTTCAGCCGCCCCTATGAGATGAGGAACTTATATCTCTCGAGATAGAGATGTCGTATTCACTGACCGAAGGGAGGTAAATGCGCAACTTCTATCTACCCACGTAACCGTCTAATCCAGCTCCATTAACAGGTTTTCCACTCCTAGAAAGAGTTCGTCGTCAATCGCATTTTTGATATAATCGATGTCAGTCGTGGCCGGATATCCGTGTTCGGAATAATCAACCGAAATTCGATCCGCATCTCCAGAATACGCTTCCTGGATCACATCGAAGAGTCCATCAATTGTCGGGAAAATGTCCCAATCCTCTCTTGGAACACCCTCTAGATCGTCCCACGGGGGGACGATATGTACAATTTCGTTCTCCACGACGAACAGTTGGAACTCCCCTGCATAGGCACAGAAACAGCCTCGGGTTAGGACGAATGAATACGTCCCGGTGTTATAGTTCTGCCAGATTCTTCGCTGTCTGGAAAGCTCGTCGAGCTCTCTGGAATCTCCGCCTCCGAACAGTTCACAACCCGCAACAGAGACGAAAATCAATAACGCCAATATGGCCAACAAAGGGCGCACAACTCTGGTTGACTGCATCATGTTCTCCCTCCATGATCCGATTCCGATGATTGAATAACCCTCGAAAATCGATAATTTGCGGGCCTTCGTCAATGCAATTCCAAATGGACGGGCAAGCAGTCAATTCCAGGCGCATTCACGTCAGTGAAATGAACTCTGGTTTACCAATTTCGACGTTTCCACGCGCAGAAATCGTATCGAGCCATACCATTTCGAGATCACTAACCGTAAGCGCGTCGAATGCACGTTCTACGCGGATATAGTTATCTGTGAATCCCAACTGATAACCGCTTTTGTCAGAATGCTCCCATAGGACTGCTCGATCAGTGCCCAGATTCTCGGCGTAAAATGCAGTTCTTTTTCTTTCCGAAAAAAGTCGTAGGGCGGCATTTCGATTACTTCGCACTGACTTGGGTACTGAGAATTTGGTTTCAATCGAAGTTGCCGAAGAAAGCGGTCGTTCCGAATACGAAAAAACGTGCAAATACGAAACGGGTAGATCCATTAAGAAATCATGTGTGTTTTGAAAATGAACGTCTGTTTCACCGGGAAATCCGACGATCACGTCGACTCCGATACACGCATGGGGCATGGTAGCTTTTATTCTTCGAACTCGGTCTCGGTACCGGTCACTCCGATACCGTCTCTTCATTTTTCCAAGGATATCATCGTCCCCGCTTTGCAGTGGCATGTGAAAGTGAGGCATAAACCGATCAGATCCGGCTACAAAATCGATGATGTCGTCTGTCAGCAGATTGGGCTCGATAGAAGAAATCCGGAATCGCTCGATGCTTTCTACTTCGTCGAGTGCGGCAATTAAATCCATGAACTTCTCTTCGGTGTCCGCTCCAAACAAACCGATGTTTACGCCGCTTATCACTATTTCTTTGTATCCAGCATCCCCAATTTCGTGGGCCTGTCGGACTATGTCAGCGATCGCTGCCGATCTGCTTTTCCCTCGCGCAAATGGTATCGTGCAAAACGAACACACGTAGTCGCATCCGTCCTGCACCTTTAGAAAAGCTCGAGTTCGATTTCCGGAGGCGTAGGCAGGGCCGAATGCGTTGATGTCATCAATGCACGAAACAGACACCTGGGTTTCTTCATTTTTATTGAACGCGTCAATGTATTTAAAGAGCTGAAGTTTTTCGTTGGCACCCAAGACTGCATCGACGCCTGGGATCGCTGCTATTTCATCGGGCTGCAACTGTGCGTAGCATCCCGTTACCACGACGAACGTTTCCGAGTTGGATCGAATCGCTCGGCGAATAACTTGTCTACACTTCCTGTCGGCTTCTTCGGTAACGGTACAGGTGTTGATCACCGTTACATCGGCGGGAGAGCCGAACGGTACGATATCGTAGTGTCGATCCTGAAATTGCCTTTCCAGCGTGCCCGATTCTGCAAAATTGAGCTTGCACCCCAGTGTATGGATCGAGACAGTTGGCATGTCAGGTCGTACCGATGGAGGGCTGGAGGCTTTTTTAGAGAGAGCAGACAGAATAGGGGAAGAATGCGACTCTGCAACGAAACAGCTATTTTGGAGTTTCAATTCTGCATTTCCCACCATTCAACACTTCAACACATTGTCCAACCATGTTCGCTAGGGAAGGTTACGCCCTCATAACCGGGTCGATTATTCTCGGCGCCATCATGTTGGTCGTCGCCTTTCTCGTAGGCGGAACTTGTGCCGTTCTTCCTGGGATGATTGCAGTTTTCGTCGTCGTCTTTGCGCTTTATTTTTTTCGTGACCCCAAACGAACTCCCCCGACGAAGGACGCCAACGTTTTACTCTCGCCTGCGGATGGGAAGGTGATCAAGATCGATGAGCTCGACGAGACGCTTTTTCTTAACGCGCATGCAAAGCGCGTAACGATTTTCTTGTCGCCGCTAGACGTTCACGTAAATCGAATCCCCGCCGACGGTGTGATTGAATTCGTCAATTACGTGTCGGGAGATTATCTCGTTGCCTGGCATCCCAAGGCCAGCGAACTAAACGAGCGATCCGAAATAGGCCTCGTTCACCCGAGCGGAGCGAAGGTGCTGTTCAAACAGATTGCCGGGGCTGTCGCAAGGCGGATCGTTTATCACGTTTCGGTAGGTGACCGTGTCCATGCGGGAGATCGCTTCGGAATCGTTAAATTTGGATCACGAATGGATATTATTGTCCCTGAAACAGCCACATTTGACGTGGTTGTAGGAGACAAGGTTCGAGGGGGCGAGACGATTCTTGGATACCTCTAGATGTCATTACTCATTTAATCTGTACTCCCAAGTCGGGTCATGTTGAAGCCTGCAAAAAGAAAATTGCATCCGGGTCTGAAGCAACGGCGCTTCAGGCAACGCCTCGTCGCGTATCGCGAGGCGAGGGGACCTAGGGTCAAGCGGCAAATTCCAAGAGCGGCCGTGCCCTCGTTTTTCACATTGATGAATCTATTCTGCGGCTTTCTTTCGCTGACCCAGGCGATGGAATCCCGGTTCGAGTACGCGGCATGGCTGATCATTCTGGCCGGATTCTTTGACATTCTGGACGGGATGATGGCACGCCTTACTGATGGCTCCAGTCTTTTCGGAATCGAACTTGATTCGCTGGCAGACATCGTTTCTTTTGGCGTTGCACCGTCGTTTCTGATCTACGTTTTTGGCCTGTCGTCCTACGGTTTTCCTGGAGTGATCGTGGCATCGCTACCTGCAATTTGCGGAGCGGTCCGGCTGGCGAAGTACAACGTCAGCTATGCCGGGGAGAAGTCCGATCATTTCGAAGGGCTTCCCATTCCGGGAATGGCCGCGGCCATTGTTGCGATCATCTTGAATGCGGAATATCTAGAGTTTCTGGCGCCGGTTGAACCCGGGCGACTTCCTCTTTTGATCCCCGTCGTTGTCATTCTGTCCGGTCTGATGCTAACCAATATTGCTTTTGATACGGTGCCGAAACCGTCGGCAAGGTACATGCGAACACATCCAATGAAGGCCATTCTTTATGGGCTTGCCGTAGTGCTTATGGCTGTGTTCAAAGAGCTGGGCCTCATATTGGTCCTCTTTTCTTATCTCGTGATTGGAGTTGGACGCGCGATTTATCGATTTATTAGAGCCGTTCTCGCGTCCGATCCCGATCTGTACACAGATCGCTAGAGATCATCATCCTTTTTTGCGAATCACGTCGTGCTTCTGGTCGTACCTTCAGTACTTCATTAAAACCGTCTGAAACACCTCCAGGTGATGTACAAAGCTAGAATTAACGTGACCCTCAGGCAATCCATTCTTGATCCGCAGGGCAAAGCAGCGCATCACGCGCTTTCCCAACTCGGGTTCGATCACGTCGATGAAGTCCGCATTGGTAAACACATTGAACTGAACATCAAAGCCGAATCTGAAGAATCAGCCGCGGATGTTGCCCGGCAGGCTTGCGAAAAATTGCTGGCAAATCCAGTGATGGAAGATTTCTCGGTAGATATCGAGTCGATTGAGGAATGAATTTCAGAGCAGTCCATCGTGTTGATAGTTTTTCGGATGTCGCACCATCTGCTCCAGATATAGCCACGGAAACGATCACGGAAACGACTGTTCTCGTAGACGATGAATCGAAAAGCCGAGTGAAGGATCCGTGGCTGGTGATTCTCTTCAACGACGAAATCCACACGTTTGAAGAGGTTATTGATCAAATCGTTAAGGCCACGGGATGCCCGATGTCAGAGGCCGAGAAATTTGCGTGGCAGGTTCATCTGAAAGGGAAGGCGTGCGTGTTTGACGGTGCCTTCGAGCCGTGCCTGCGGGTCCAGGGCGTACTCAAGGAAATCGCATTGGTAACCGAAGTGCAGGGGTAAATATCTATCCCAAAATCGTCGTAAAACGGACACCTTTACCGTTTTGTAGGAAAATATTGGTCACTCATTCGGCCAATAGTAGCCATTTCAGGCCGACGACAGCCGTGTGCTGAGTCTAATGACAGTTTTTGATCGTCGGCATGAACTTAGCAACCATGGGAGGCAAGTCAATAGGGTCGGGAGCATCCTGGCGTCACTGGCAAGAAAACGGGTATGAGGAAGGAAATGAACGACACGGGGTTTTATTGGGTATTCACCTTTCGGGAATCAATGTCAACGGTCGCGATTTCGAACGCAGCAACATTAAGACTAGCGGCGGCAGCCTTGATCTCGCTCGTTCTATTGACGGTTGTATCTCCGGCACAAAGCCAGATAGTGGAATCGGATGGATACGCGAGTTGGTACAACCGCGGTGCGCACGGGGATCGAACTGCAAGCGGTGAAAATTACGATCACCTGGCGATGACGGCTGCGCACCCATCGTTACCTTTTGATTCCATGGTCCGGGTGACCCGGTTGGATAACGGCCGCACTGTTGTGGTCCGCATCAACGACCGCATGGAGTCCGGTCCGGGTCACATTATTGATTTGTCAGGTGCTGCAGCGGCCAAGTTGGGTTTGCTGGACGTCAACGTAGCTAAAGTCAAAATTGACGTCGAGAACTCCGTCAATCTTCTTGAGATTCGGGAGACGCTTGCCAGTCGATACGAGCCTGAGTCAGCCATCCCTCCAATATCTCCTGTCGCGACGAAGACATCTCCCTCTCCTGAAACCTTGAAATACACGCTTCAACTCGGCGTTTTCTCTACGCAACCTGCAGCCCGTTCCTTTGCCTCAGGATTCGAAAACGGATGGGTTTCCGAGATCAACGAGTCGGGAGATAAACTCTATCGGGTCTATTTCGATCGTTTTACACAGGAGCCGACTGCGCGAACAGCACAGAAAAATCTGAAAGCTAGCGGACATGACAGTTTTTTGAGGGAAATATCCCCTTAGAACACCGAGCGGCGACTACCGCATGAACAAGTAGTTCAGCTTGATCAAAAATACGTTTTGCGGGTAGAGGTCAAACGTCTGAGAAATCTGATCAAACGTTCCCGTTTTGTAGGGTGACGGTGCCGAAAGATCGAACGGATCGAAATCGGCCGATCCACGTCTGGTGTGCGTCCACACAAGGAAAAGGGTAGACCCAGGCCGATATTCCCAGCGCAGCACCGTGTTCGTTTGAAACGAGCTGAAAGCAAAATCATGGCGCTTCGCATACGCATCAAAGCTCGCCAGGTCATCCCGATTCTGTAAGACAGCAAAGTCATCGTATTGACCTCTAGCAGTAAACAGCTGGCCATAGATCTGAACGGAGAGATGCGGTGAAAACGTGATATCGCTTCTCAGCGTGAAGTCTATGGTGTTCGTATCTCGTCGTCCAAAGATGGGTACGTAGTATGCATCGGAGTTATAAGGAGAAACCGACTCCAAAATCGAGTCCAGTTGATCCGAGTTACTGAATGGCACGTAGTCTTCTTCGCTGAAATTGTCGGGGGATCCTTCTTGATCGGCCATCATCCACTCGTCGCCAATCATCTGGAACGACTGGTTGGTCGCCCATGCCAGATCGTTTCGCGTGCGATTCAAGTTGATTTCGGCCGAAAGTTGAAGTCGTGTGCCTGCGTTCCAAGATGATTCAAGTCCCAGCTTGATCCGTTTCCCGCCCCTCTCTTTCATCTCGTATTCAATCTCGGGTTCTACCTGCCACTGGCGCCTCGAATCGGTCTTTATCTTCGAGCCAATCTTCACTTTTCGGGGTTCTTTCCACGGGCCAAGGCCACGTGTTTCATTCAGATCATAACCCCCGAACACATTTTCCGAATTGAGAGATAATTCGATCGCCTGATACCCGTTGGTAAAGAATCTCGCCCTCATCCAATTACCGAGACCCCTGTTGAGTCCCTCCGAGTAACTGATGCTCTGATAAACGTACGTGAACACCGATGCTCGACGGAACGGTCCAAAAGGCTGTCCATCGTTGAACTGAAGTTCAAATTTGGTCGAGAAACTCCAAAAATCTACGTCTCTAATCCGACCGACGTCATTCGGATTGAAATCTTCGGACACGACCCGAGCACTGGCCGCGTATGTAAAGCTCCCTTTCACTTTTTCAAACTCGGTGTATGCCGAGAAACCCCGGGTGTCTTCGATGGAGGGATCCTCGAACCGGCGATCGGTCACACTTGCGAATCCGTTAATTTTGTACGTGTTGTCTGCGAGCCGGAAATCCCAGTCGGCGCCCCCTACAACGGAGGTGAGTCCGTCGTCGGCCACATCGCGATTGAACAAGGTGACGATTCCGCCAATCGAAGAATATTTTCCTAGTTCCTGTTTGATGCGGGTAATTCCGAAGTATCTGCTAGGGTCAAAATCCGCACCTGTTGCGGCGCCCAACACACCAAACTGAAGCCCGCCTTCCGTTCTTCCCGAAAGTTTTGTAGCACCGATAATCGGGTCTGCCGCACCAATGCGTCTCGAGTAAAGAAGGCTACTTCCGTGATCAAGACTGAAGTTGATGGTCTGAGCTCCTTCCACGAAAAATGGCCTCTTCTCTCTGAAAAACGTCTCAAACGCCGTCAAATTAAGTTCCGCGGGATCCGCCTCCACCTGACCGAAATCAGGATTGACGGTCATATCGAGCGTAATATTTGAGCTTAAGCCTATCTTCAGGTCCGCTCCGAAATCGTAATCACCGTCTGAAATTCGCTCGCCCGGGTCTCCTTCCTCGGTCAGCATTTGAGATACCGTGTATGGAGTCACCTGGATGTTCTTTCGGGGTCTCAGTCGATTTAGGCCGTGGAGTTCTCCGTATTTCGAAACAATACCGCTATCCCTGTCCGATCTCTTGACGAGCGCCCATTCGAGCGTTTCGCTTGTTCGCGGGATTACGCGTTTAAAGTTCAGGCCCCAGGACT
>Ga0114949_10002314_pt1 | contig 11871 bp, 15 predicted proteins | sample N074metaG_FD_83505 | JGI IMG/M metagenome (GOLD analysis project Ga0114949, IMG submission 83505) | Deep subsurface microbial communities from Kermadec Trench to uncover new lineages of life (NeLLi) - N074 metaG | ecosystem: Environmental > Aquatic > Marine > Ocean trench > Sediment | place... | reverse complement strand
TTTCTTACACGGGAAGATGTTGGAGGACCATTCGCTGGTGCCACAATCACAGCTGTTGCCATAGAAACCCTTTGACATTAGCTGATCTTCCCCTTATTATTGGAGTGTCATGGAATACGCACCTATACTTATGAACATCGGATTTAGTTTGATTTTTATCGGACTTTGGAAACTTGGTAGACAGAACCAGCACGGGCGACCAGATCCCACTGGGTTTTTGTACCAAGCTGCAGGTGCAGGTACGATGATAGTCGGTGGATTTTTTATGAGAGATGCAGGGACCACAGTCATGTGTTGGAATGTGGCCTTTGGTTTGATTTCTCTCGTCGGGTACTGGAGACTTAAACGTCAATGGTAGATGATTGTGAAAAGTGTGAGAACAAAGGGTGGTTACCTGGAGACGGTAAGTGGAATTACTGTACGTGTATGCACGGTAACGCCATGCTCACCCGTCACAAGGGTTTAATGACCCCACAGACTGATGGCCACCCCGAGATCCTTAAGTTTCTACACACTGGTGAGATTGGGTCCATCAATAAGCCTCCCTCTTCCTGGTATTACGACCAGGAGATCTTTGATCTTGAACAGGAGAAGATCTTTGCCAATGGGTGGTTCTGTGCAGGACCTTCTGAGATGGTACATGATGGTGGGTATCGAGTGCCTAAGCATCTTCCCTTTCCCGTCGTGCTTACCCGAGAGAATGGAAACCTTCACGCATTCCACAACGTATGTTTACACCACAAGGCGCAGGTCGCTGAGGGTATAAACACCAGAGCAACTAAGCTTTCTTGCCCGTACCACGGCTGGACCTATGGGCTCGATGGTAAACTACGAGGGACACCGCATCTCAAGGAAAGACCTTCTTGCTTAGCAGCTGGTCTTTCGGAAATGTCTGTAGCTCAGGTAGGTCCTCTTCTTTTTGTGAACCGTCAGCCTGATGTGGATTTTGACGCAGGGATTCTTGATTGTGATTTCAACTGGGACAACATGCGTGGTGTAGAAGCGCGCACGTACACCATTAATTGTAACTGGAAGATTTACATTGAGAATTATTTGGACGGCGGATATCATGTTCCCATCTTACATAAAGCTCTGACAGGTCAGCTGGACCTCAGCAGCTACAAGATTGAGGTTAAGGACGGTTACGTAGTACAGTCTGTAGACGGAGGGGAGGGGGATTTCCAGGAGAGGGTAGGAGAACGCGCGCTCTATGTGTGGAAGCACCCCAACCTGATGCTCAATAGGTATGGACCCTGGTTGAGCGCTGTCTCAGTGATACCTCTGTCCCCGAGTCAGACCAAGGTGAAGTGCTACTACTTCCTTGAGAAGGATTATAGTCCGACGGCAGGACATGATAGGTATACCTTCGTTAAGAGGAGCGTGGCTACAAGTGCTCAAGTCACAGAAGAGGACATTGGTATCTGTGAGTCGGTGCATATAGGTGCATGCTCCACCCCTAATGATCGGGGAGTATATGTACCCAAGTTTGAGAGTGGTCAGTTCTATTTTCATCAACAAATAGCAGAGGGTTTGTTATGAGTGTAAACGTTCTCAATGTCTCTTAATAGTTACATAAAGGAATATATAATAGACCAAGTTACCTGTAACTACCAAGGATTTGGAGGCGATTTTCACCCCAAATGTTGTGAAAAAGCAGAGAAACATATAGATTGGTTAGTCCTTCCTGAATGTTACTGGCCTAATGGTGGAGAATGGGCTATGATAACTGCAGGATTCATCTGCGACACGGAATGTCCTAACTCAAAAAAAGTAGAGTGGTGTCCGTTTTGCGGAACAAAGTTACCTGTTGGATTTTTTTAAATGAAAATCTGTAGAACCTGTGAAAGAGACTACAGATACAAGAAGTTCTGGGTCTTTATGTACCGGAACTCTTAAATGGTTGTAATTCGGATGCTATTGAAGACGGACAACACGAGGGTTCGAACCCCTCCGGCTCCACCAGAATGTGCATAGGTATTAATGGGGCTGAATTGGAATCGACTGACGGCTGGATGTAGTAAACGCAACCTATCGTTGACGAGGCGATATAAAACAACGTCATAAATGTTAATTGGCAAAACTAACTCTCTAGTAGAGTATGCAGAAGCTCTAGCCACGAAGGAATTCGGTTCCACTGAAACCCTCGTTGAGGCAACTGCAATCGCTGCCTAGCACTAATACTGCAATTAGGTAAGCCTAGCCCGCCGGGAGCTAGGGAACAGGATCCCGGCACAAGGAGAATTAAAATGAAGAATGTTTATCTAGCAGGGCCTATTACAGGTCAGACCTTCGGCGGATGTACCGACTGGAGGCAGTTTGCTATTAAGGATTTGGCAGCGGCGGGTATTACCGGACTATCACCCATGCGTGCCAAGGACTATCTAAAGAACGAGACTTTTGTAGGTGATGAGTATCAGGACACCGTGCTCAGTTCCTCCCGTGGTATCATTACTCGGGACAGGTGGGACACCACCCGCTGTGATCTGATCCTGGTTAATTTCCTGGGCGCTGAGAGAGTATCCATTGGCACCGTCATGGAGATGGCATGGGCAGACGCTTGTCGTACCCCCAGCATCGTTGTGATGAAGCCTGAGGGTGATCTTCACGACCACTCAATGCTACGAGAGGTCACTGGTTTCAGGGTAGAGACTCTGGAAGAGGGTCTGGAAGTGGCGAAGGCAATCTTAACACCATGACGACCACGTACATACCAACAAGTACCATAGTATATACCTCTAAGGTCTACCGTCAGTGCGTGGGGACAGCGTGGCCTGGGAGTGGACAATGCTCCTCTTGCGGCGCAGAGATCGGCACCGGTGGTAACTGTCTGGCAATGATTGAGATCGTACCTGAGAAGGATTAGGAGATCGTATGGGATGGGATCATAGTTTGAGTTGCGTTGACTGTAAGAAAAAGATTTCCAACGCAGGTAGGAATAGAAATCTTTATCGGGACGAGGAGTCTTTGAATAGGTTGTCTATTTTTATGTACAATCACGCGGACCATCATCTTATTTATGACGCGGATGATGACTGGGTTCGGGTACCAGGAGCTGTGGATGACGATTGAAGAATTCGAAGAAAAGATTAGACAGAGCTGTGGGTATTGGGGAGTAGCTCTCCAGGTGGATCCGGAACGGTACGTTAACGACGGGACCGACTCCGACTCTAACGGGTGGTTTGATGATACCATTCCCAAGCTTGCCTATGCTAAGGGACACGATGCTTGGTTCCCGGTGGCTCTCCACGAATATAACCATATGTGCCAGTGGCAGGAGAAGGATCCTATCTTCTTCAGTGATATCCAAGCTGAGGCGGATAAGCATTTCTGGGAGTGGCTCGATGGGACCATAATAGTGGGCCAAGGCCTCGCTAAGCTGTACTGTATGGCATATCTACAGCTGGAACTGAACTGTGAGCGAAGAGCATTGAAGATGATTACAGATCTTGATCTTCCGTTAGACACAGAGAGTTATGCGCAGACAGCAAACGCTTACGTCATGTTCCACCATCTGATATTGAAGCATCGTAAGTGGTACGAGATTGGAAAGGAACCTTATCACATCGAGGAGATTGTCTCTGCAATGCCTAAGGATCTTCACACGTTAAACTATGAGGAGATTTCAGATGAGATGGTTACTTTGTTTGAAACTCATATGCCTTATTTGTCTCGTCGCGCTTCCAGTTAGCGCCGGTGGGCCACAGGCTCGTTCTCCACGACCGGCCAGTGCGTACGTCGGTGGTGGACGTATCAATGTACGTGTCTACAACGGTGATTACAGTGGCGGGATCCGCTTTCACACCTTTGGACATGACAGTTCTGTAGAAAGAAACCCTTGCTTTCCGTATAGTTGCAAGGGTATAGGCCCAGAAATTACCAATCCTAACCCGCGCACGGAAGAAGAAAAACCTGCTTGTTATTATGGAACAGATGACGTATTATTCTTTGAGAAGGAAGGAAGTACATGTCCCTATATCAGACCCCCAAGCCGTAATGCAGCCAGGGTCGAGAAGAGACGACAAGAACACCTTGCAAGAGAAGCGGTGAAGAAGGAAAAGCCCAAGCAGTTGCTTGGGTTACGGGGAGACAAGTCTTGAGTAGACTATAAACTCACTCTGGTCGGGGTGATGCTCTCTGAGCATCCCCGGGTTTGTAGGAACCTAAAACCTACTGGTGGAGGCAGCGGCAATTTAGCCAACGCCCCCGCTGTCCGGGGTTTATCCCTGGACAGCACAGGAGGAAAGTATGTATATAAACCTGAGGTGCCCCGGATGCAAAGAAGCCATCCCTACTTCCTACGCTCAGTTATACCCTATTTGGAAGGAAGGATATGATAGGATGTCCGAGACGATGAAAGAAGAGGCGTTTGTGACTGCAGAGATTAGGTGCCTCTGCGGACACCGGGAGAAATGGGATTCACCCATGTTCAAGTACCTCTTCGGTATTATGTTCCAAGAGTTTAAGTCCTTAGAGGATTAGTATTACCCCAATAAACCAACAGGTATTTCGGTTCTAATCTCTAGAAGGAGGCTGATACCCCATAATGGCATCAAAAAACAGAAAGAACCATCATGAAAACGACAAGCACCTGCCTGTCAAGGATAGAAAGTTTTCCAAGTTAGCAAAAGTCGAGCCTCGTAACGCGCAGCAATTAGCATACATGCAAGCCGTCGAGGACAACAAAATCGTAATCGCTTCTGGACCCGCCGGTACAGGTAAGACACACCTGGCAGTCTATGAAGCCCTTGGTCATATGTGGGCTAAGAAGATTAAGAGAATCATCATAACCCGACCTGCTGTTGAGGCAGGTGGGGAGAAGCTTGGTTTTCTTCCTGGGGATATTCAGGACAAGCTTAACCCTTATCTTCGCCCGTTGTTTGACTCCCTGCACTCCATTGCGGGAGTTCAGATTACAAACGAGAAGATTGAGAGAGATTACATTGAGATCGCCCCGCTGGCATTCATGCGTGGTAGAACTTTTGATAACTGCTTTGTTATTATTGACGAGGCCCAGAACGCCACCTTTGAGCAGCTAGTTATGGCTGTGACAAGGGTAGGTGATAACTGTAAGATGGTGATCAATGGAGACCCCTACCAGTCGGACCTAAAGGGTTCGGTGTCTGGTCTCGGGGCGCTTCAGGACATTCTGGAGGACATTGATGACGTTGCTGTGATTAAGTTTGCTACTCAGGATGTTGTCCGTAGTCAGGTAGTCATAGACATCTTACAAGCACTAGAGAAATATGAGGATAATAAAAAATGAGCATTGATTATTTTGCACCGATCTATACATTAGAGGAGTTCGCGGAAATACGAGACAGCATCGGCGATTCGCTAATTGTTACCTCTGGGGGTTTCGACCCCATTCACCCCGGACATATCTCTTGTATTATAGACTCTAAGAACTATGGAGATAAGCTGGCGGTGGTTGTGAATGGAGATTCATTTCTCAAGCATAAGAAGGGTGCTGCTTTTCAGCCCCTAGCAATGCGCTGCGAGATTATCTCGGCCATCAAGGGCGTAGACTACGTGGTGTCATTTGAGATTGAAAACGACAACACCGTATGTGAGGCGCTGCGTGTTATTAGCCCTGAGATTTTTACCAAGGGCGGAGATCGCGTCGACGCAAGCACTATCCCAGAGTGGGATACGTGTGTCGCTAATGGTATTAAGGTGGTTACTGGAGTAGGTGACTCTAAGGTTAATAGTAGCTCCAGTATTTTAGAGGACTGGTACGACAAGAGAATTAGAATATTCTCCGATGTTGGATAAAGCAGATTTAGACAAGCTGGCGGAGAAGTATTTTTCTCCTCCTCACTTCCTTATGTTTAGGACCGATGATTCTGGCCCGATTCACGTAGTGAAGGGTGGGGCTTCGGACGTACTAAAGCTATCTAATATGCACAGTGACATTAACATGTTGTTAAAAGAGCTTAGGAAATTATTGGAGCTGGAAGGTTGACTTCTATCCTCCCCTACCTTATTATTGAGTTGTAAAAGGAGATTTAAATGATCGACGGAATAAAAACAAAAGAAGATTTGATCCCTACCATTCAAATGTTTGAAGGGTTTGGGGAGCTAACCGTAGGGGGTAGCGTGTCAGGCGGTGATTCTACTCGCGTAGTATTTACTGCATTGGCTATGCTTAATGACCCTATGGTTAATTCTTATTTTCTTGCCACGAAGTTGAAGCTTTCTGATCGCATGACGAAGACTCCGATCTTCCCACGTGATGGAATGGCTCTACCGAACGGTGAGACTTTCAGCGAACCACAGGAGGAGGTCTTAGAGCTTCCTGAAACACAGGAGACAGCATAATGGCTATTACCGAGCAGGCCAAATCAGTTATTGAACGACCTCTAGATAGGAACAGGGTCAAGCAGCGCCAAGGTGGTCAAGGCATGGTCTTTGATTACATTGGAACGGAGCATGCGATTCAGCTGCTCAATGAGGCATTCGAATACGCGTGGGACACCAAGGTAATTTCGCACGAGATCTTTGACGGTCTTGCTGTTGCCTTGGTTGAGTTGAGGGTTTGGGATAACGCAGGTAGTCCTATCACTAAGCAACAGTTTGGCTCTTGTAACATCAATCGTGGTGTTGACACAGGTGCCGCTCTCAAGGGCGCTGCCAGTGATGGACTTAAGAAGTGTGCAAGTCAGCTAGGTGTGGCTCTTGAGCTTTACCTGAATGATACACCTTCAGGCTTTAAGCCTCCTACCTCAGGCCCTGCGAAGCGACCTTCCGGTCCTCCGCAGAAAGCAGCTGCTCCAGCAGCGCCTCCCGCAGCAGCACCTCCGTCTCGTCCCGCCCCGCCCCCTGCGGCAGCAGCGGAGCGTCCTACTCCTCCAGCCCCTTCGGCAGGAGCAGCACGTCCCAATCCTTTTACGGGACAGGGTAGCCCCAACACCGCGTCAGTACCGAAGCCTCCTGCTCCGGTATCAGCACCTGCAGTAGCCTCGAAGCCCGAAGCACCTGCACCGCCCCCGGCAGCAGCCGCCGCAGCCGCAGCAACACGTCCGAATCCTTTTGGAGGTAACGACTCTGCTAAGGGCATCAACACAGTGCAGATGAGTGCGCTGACCAGCCTTGCGTCTAAGAAGGGCGTGTCCCATACAGACCTAGTGGCTTTGGCAGGTGTCGTAGATGAGACGGGTGCCCCCAAGCAGACGTTTGAGGAGCTTACCCACACAGAGGCTATTGAAGTAGTTAAAGCGGCCCAACGATAGAAAAGGGATCCTAGATGAAAGAGTATGTTACTCATAAAGTGTTCTTGGAGTCTGCGGACTTCCACATTATGATCATTGAGTACCCAGACGGTGATGTAAATGATAAGCTATCTTTACTTTCTCCTGACAAGGGACTCATGTACCGTGTGTTTTACGAAGACTTTGTATTGGGTACGTGTATGGCAAACTCGTCTCCGTTCTTTTATCATCTTCGTAGGAGACGAGAGTTGTATGAAAAAGTAGAGGAGATCCGGTCAGAGGCATTGCGGTTAGTGTATAAATACTGTCCTGCTTTTATTCCGGATAACGTAGTCATCAATGACAACAATGTTCTGAAGGTTAAGACTACCGTCGGGACTGAGGATGTACGCCCTTTGACTAGTAACTCACTATGGAAGCAGGATCCACCACTGTCTGACTTTGGTCCGGCGGTTATCACTAGCGCTCCTGAAAAGGACAATAGTAAGAACCCCTTTCTTGACGATGATGATGAAGATACGGACGATCTTGATCCGAACACACCTCCCATTCCTGGTAACACGCCTGTGAACAATCCGTTCACCGATGCTCCTGGTGGGGGAGGTGGAGGTGGTCGAGACGATATCCCTTACGAGCTAATCGGTCACCGCTGGAAAAAGGTTGGGATTGGTCTTAACATTCGACAGTATGAGGAAGAGGAAGAGACAGCTTCAGCACTGCTGGGTGGGACTCCATTTGAGTCTGCCCGGGGTTACCACCTGCTGGTAGTACATCTGTGCATCGAAGATTTCTCTGATATCTTCCACCTCTTGGACACCATGGGTGTTACCAAGAAGACTCCACCGGCCATGTTGGTAGAGGAACTGTACGAGATTGTTATCCAATACAATCCTTTTCTTAAACTAGAGAACGTGGATCTCAAGAAGATCCGATCAGACTTTAAGGACAAACAACGCTCTCGCCAGAAGAACAACCGACGAATGTCCGCAGCAGGTAATGAAGATCGAACAGACACTCTGGGTAAGAACAAGAAGTTTACTGACGTACCTAAAGAGACACTGATTAATCTCAAGGCTAAGTTGAAGAAACATATCGTAGGTCAAGACGACGCTATCGACATGGTGACGGACGCCATCCAGAGAGCTTCTGTAGGACTCAAGCGAGACCACGAGCCTCTGGGATGCTTCCTACTCACCGGTAACACGGGTGTTGGTAAGACCGAGACGGCTAAGGCTCTTGCAGAAGTCCTCGACGCACATCTAGTCAGGGTAGACTGTCAGGAATACCAGCAACCTCATGAGGTAGCTAAGCTGACTGGTTCCCCTCCTGGATATGTAGGATATGATGAGGGAGGTCACCTGACCAAGGAAGTTATGAAGAACCCCTTCTCTATTGTTCTCTTCGATGAGATTGAGAAGGCACATGTTAACTTCCACGAGCGCGTCCTTCAGATCCTAGACGACGGCGTCCTTACCGAAGCTAAGGGTGGTAAGAAAGTTTCCTTCAAGCAGTGCTTCATCATCATGACCTCGAACATCGGTGTCAAGGAAGTTGACAGCGTAGGTAAGACCATGGGGTTCGGTGGGGAGCATGAAATAGACGAGGAAAAGACTGCTAAGGCTAGAGGAGAGGCTCTTAAGAAGAAGTTCAAGCCTGAATTTCTGAACCGTGTCGATGATGTAATTCACTTTCGATTGCTTCAGCGCGTAGACTACATGCACATCCTGGATATCCTTCTTCAGGAAGTAAACGATCAGATCGGCAAGTCACAGGGCATCGCTCTAAGCTTCAACGTGGGAGCTAAGAACTTCCTCCTGGACAACGGGATCGACAAGAAGTTTGGTGCCCGTCCTATGAGGAGAGCTATCAAGAAGTACCTTAACACCCAGCTTGCTAAGGCAATCCTGTCTGAGGATCTTGATGAGGGTTCTAAGGTAACAGTGAGTGTAACTAAGGACAAGAAGGGTTTGACCTTCCGACAGACTACTAAGAAGAAGGTTGAGGTTGAGGTTAAGAATGAAGAAACCGATTAGTGGATTCACCGTAGCTAGAAACGTAGTCAGACTGGGGTATCCAGCTTCCGAGTCTATCAGAAGCGTAAGAGCGGTCTGTGATGATTACGTCTTGTCCTATGATCCTTATTCGGATGACTTCACAGCTGACTGGGCGAAGGAAATCGCCGAGGAATTAGACCTGACCCTGTTCGAACGTAAGTGGGAAATGCAAGAGAGCGGTCAGATGTGGTATGACAAAGAGCGGGACATCAATGAGATTGCCCGCCAGACAGATGCCGCAGCGAAGCAGTGCAAGAATTCGTGGAATCTCTACGTCCAGCTGGATGAAGGGTTTCATGAGGACGACCACGCTGCGATCCAGAACATCGCAGACACCGCCCCAGAAGACGTAACTGGAATTGATTTCCTACGCGTCTGTTTCTATGGGAATCTACATACTATTCGAGCGGATTGGAGCGTTCCTTGTACCCGTATGGTACGTCAGGGAACACACGATTACCTACTCCCTGGAGGAGGTATGAGTGCCGGGGCTAAGGTAGGTCGTCATGAGCAAGTGCCTGAGTGGATGTGGCATTATGTTCGCATCGGCGATCCGAAACAGATTGCTAAGCGTGTCCGAAACTTGGACACGTTCTATCATGACCCCGCAACTCTTATTCCTGAGGATGAACTACAACCTTACGACTTCAAGCCTCGGGAGTTTGACAATACCTCCACGGTGGAGGACAGGAAGCCTAAGGAAGTGGAGGGAGACATGAAAATCTATCATGGTACTCACCCCCTACCTTTCGCGGAGAAGTACGTAGACTATGAGTAGAGTCGCGTTGTGTATAGCAGGACAGGCGCGTGCAGTTGAGGAGAACTTTGAGTGCATCAAGCGGTGTATCTTAGATCCTCTACAACCTGATGTGTTTGTACACACCTGGGAAGCTCCGGAAGATGAGGACGTTGCTTATCCTCAGGACCCCGATAGTTTGATGAGACTTTATCAACCACGGGCTTCTGTAGTAAGCGCACCTAAAGAGTTTGATCAGCACGATTTTAATTCTATTACGAATCCGACCGAAGATTTGTTGGCTTGGCACTTTCAACGCATCAACAGTATGTACTATTCTATTTACCAAGCGAACTCTCTTAGCAAGAGGTGGGATAGACCTGACGAGCCGTACAAGTGGGTTATCCGTCTCCGAACAGATGTGATCTTGGACGGAGTGCTGGATCTGGAGCAGTGTGATCCTAACTCTATGTACCTGCATTTACAAGAACTTGAGAACAATTTAAGATGTAACGATGTGTTTGCTTTCTCCAGTCCAGAGAACATGGACATTTATGCAGGTTGTTACCCAAATATGGGTCAGATTATGAGAGATCTAGGTACGATGAGTGCAACTATGATACTGACTCACCAGTTAAGAGATATGGATGTGAAAGAAAGCCCCCTTACTCATGTGGGATTCTATAGGGAGGGGAACATCCATGATGAGATCAACAAAGATTTAGGGCAAGGCAAGGCCCCGAGGGTGAAGTGATAAGGTGCATACTCTATGATCTGGATGGTGTTCTTGTAGATGCTTGTGAGATTCATTACGAGGCTTTCAATCAGGCGTTGATGGATGTGTATGGTTTCAAGTTATCCAGGAGAGAACATGAAGCTACGTTCAATGGGTTGCCCACTAAGACTAAGTTAGAGATTCTGCACCGACAAGGGCGTGCTGAGACCTCCCGATATGTTGAGATGTATGACGCCAAGCAAACCTATACCTGGGAGCAGGTAGATATGATGTATACAGATCCTATTAAGGTGGACCTGCATACCAAGACAAGACATTTAGGATTGAAGTTGGGGTGTGTTACCAACTGTATTCTTTTATCGGCGGAGAAAATGCTTCTCCACACAGGACAGCATGAGTTTATGGACATTCTACTCTCTAACGAAGACGTCGCGCATCCCAAGCCTAATAGCGAGGGGTATGTGACGGCTATGGTACGTTTAGGGATGGAACCAGCAGAGACCCTCATCGTAGAGGACTCGCCTAAGGGAATCGAAGCTGCCCGTGCTACAGGTGCGCGGGTATTAGAAGTAGCAAACGCTACAGAAGTTACATGGGACACCATGCGAGAGGCGATTAAATGAAGATTGTAATACCCATGGCAGGTGCCGGTTCTAGATTTGCATCAGCCGGTTATACTTTTCCTAAGCCCCTTATTGATGTGGAGGGCGTCCCTATGATTCAGAGGGTAGTGGATAACCTTAACCATTTCAACGCAGACTTCATCTTCCTGGTACAGAAAGAGCACTTGGAAAAGTACAACCTTGAGACGTTGCTTAGTACTATTACCAATGGAAGAGCTGATATTGTTGTAGTAGATGAACTTACTGAGGGAGCCGCATGTACGGCCCTCCTCGCAAAAGATTATATCAACAGCAGTGAGGATCTGATCATCGCTAACTCCGATCAAATTATGCAGTACAGCCCTGAGAACTTCAAGCTCTTGTATCAGATGGGGCACAGCTACAGCCAGGGTTGCTCAGATTTTATTTGGACATTCAATGCAACCAACCCTAAATGGAGCTTTGCTAAGGTGTCTTCCTACGGCAACATCACCGAGGTGGCGGAAAAGAATCCTATCTCAAACGTAGCTACGTG
>Ga0114949_10002311_pt1 | contig 11874 bp, 8 predicted proteins | sample N074metaG_FD_83505 | JGI IMG/M metagenome (GOLD analysis project Ga0114949, IMG submission 83505) | Deep subsurface microbial communities from Kermadec Trench to uncover new lineages of life (NeLLi) - N074 metaG | ecosystem: Environmental > Aquatic > Marine > Ocean trench > Sediment | place... | reverse complement strand
GTTCGGGTTTCTGGTGCTGTGTATCTTCCTGGCCCGCGTCTGGCTTCCGCGCTATGTGCCTGACGAATCGCCGACGCTTGGATTTCTCAAAACCGTCTTCGGCTACAGCGCGGCCTACTATGCCCTCTGGCTTTTTGCCGACGTCTTGATCGTGGTGGCGGATCTCGATCTCGGCTGGGCGATTCGAATCGTTCCCAATCAGCTCTACTACGCGATCTGGGCGCCCTTCGTCTATTGGCGATTCTTCAGGCTTCGACCCGAGAACGCCTCGCGATAGGCGGCTTCGAGCAGATCCAGCCAGGCGGCGAGATAGCGTTCTCCGCGATCTGCGGAGGCCTGGGACGGATCGCCGAGAACGCCGCTTTCCGTATTCGACCTGAGGCTCGGATAGAAAATTTTCTCCGCTTGGTCAAGGGAAACGAGCCGACCCGGCGCCAACCCGCGCAGGCGGACACTGCCGGGTCTCAGTTTGGCCACGACGCTCGTTTCATATTCTCCGGCATGTGGCCCCGCCTGATCTGCGGCGAGCGCTTCCTTCTCGACCACGCGCGCTTGCATGGGCCCGACGGCAAGCGAGGTCTCGACGTGAAGGGCCAGGGCCGGTGCGGACGCTGCGAGCCGAGCCCGCATTCCGTCGAGCGCCTCCATGTTTCCTCCATGCGCGCTGAACACGAAGGCCCCTTCGAATCCGTGACGCACGAGGGAGCCGAGCAGATCGCGCAGGATCGCTTCGAGGGTGTCGGGCTCGATATGCAAGGTGCCTGAAAAATCGAGATGCTCACTCGCACAGCCCAATGCGATCGCGGGCAAGGCCACCGCGTCCTCCAGACGTCGGGCCAGTCCCTCCGCCAGCGCCTCTGCGATCCATCGATCCGTTCCGAGCGGCAGGTGTGGCCCGTGTTGCTCGATCGATCCCAGCGCGATCAGCGCCGTGCGACGACCCCCTTCGATCCAGGCTTCGACCTCGGGCCAGACGGCCATTTCGAAACTCGGCTCCGGCGTGAACGCCGGCGGGCCCTTCGATTCGGAGAACTCCTCGAGGCGCGGGCCGACCGCATAGAGTGCGCCTTCTCGCTCAGCCCCGGGCCAGTTCACGACGTCCTCGCCGGTTTCGCCGAGCGCTCGCAACACACAAGCGTCGAACATCGCCTCGTATTCGAGGACCGCGAAGGGCATCGGAAGCTGGGCGCGCAATACGCGAAGATCGTGAAGCGCGGGATCGAGGCTCTGGCTGAATCGTTCGAGCCAAGCCGCGGCGTCCGGGCTCGGAACTCGCTCGGCGAGATAGAGAATCGAAGTGGGACGACGCGCCAGGCTCTGGAGCGGACCGTGGGCAAAATGCAGGACATCGACGTTTCGCGGTTGGGGACGAAGCATGCCCTCGGCCAGTTTGAGCGAAAGCTGGTCGGCCAATTCGAGCGTCCCACCTTCCGAGACCAGAATCAACGACCGTTCCGACGCGAAGAAGGGTGCGATCGGTTCGGACGTCGGAAACACACGACCGACCTCGCGCGACGCTTCGCGCTGGGCCTGCTCGAGTCGCTGTGAATCGATGCTCAATCCATCGAGGCTCTGGAGCCTCCTACGCGCGATCGAACGCAACAGACTCCAGGCCACCGCATAGCCCACCCGCGCACCGATCACGCGGAGCAGAGTTCCGTATTCCGTGCCACAACCCATCTCGATTCGAATCACACCGCGCGCTTCGAGCGACTCGAGCCAGGCACAATTCTCGGGCCTCTGGCCGGGTTCTTCGGCGGACCACGGCGAGACACCGGTCACCAACACAACGCCCCCCCACGCGCGGACGTCGACGAAGGCGTAGCGCGCGTTCGCACTGAGGCCCTGGGAAAAGACCACGAGCCAATCGTGTTCGGAACCCGGTGGCGCGCCCCGCATCAGGGATCCGGTCGACGCAAATCGCGCCGGTTGTCCCAACCAACGCAGCGAGGCTTCGGCAAGATGTCGCGCATGCCCTTCCGAAGTTCCAATTCCAGTCGAGACGAGACAACGCGGAAGCTTCCGCGGCCGCTCTTCGAGCACATCGAAATACTCGGGCACCCGTGACACGAAATCGCTCGCCTCCGCCACCCGCGAGGCGAGTAGCGCAAGACCCTCGGATGCCGAATCAGTTCTCGACACGATCGCGATCGTCGAAGCGAATCGCCACGGCCCCTCGCCCCTCGCTTCGAATCGTTTGCAGATTTCGCGTCAACGCGTCCCGTCCTGCTGAGAACCGCAAGGGGAAACGATCGAGCAGCGTCATCGTGACACGCTGATCGCCTTCGCCGTGGCCAAGCAGCGAAGCGGCATACGCGAGCCGCTCGACGGCCTCGGAGTCCCGATGGGCGAGAACGATCGACTCCCGGCCGGTGCGGCCATCGAAAATCACATCGAGTCGGAACCAATCGACGAGCTCCTCGGACCCGGGCCCCTCCGCTCGGGAGGGCAACGCGACGGGAAGGAAATAGGCGGCCGTCCGAATCAGATTTCGCGCACCCGGCACCACCCTCGGCGGAAGCTTCCGAACCCGTTCGGGCGGCAACGCAGCATCGATCGGAGCCGGGCGATTCAAGGCATGTCCCGAATCGTGTTTCGCGCTCAGATAATCACAGTTGAAGGCCGAGATCGGCCCGTGAATCGCTTCGGTCTGGAAGACTTCGATTCGTTCGTCCGCCAGCGCCTTTTCCACCGCCGCCGCCTTGTCCGGGTTATTCGTCAACAATCGCAGTGGCGCGCGAATGCCCAGCAATCGGCTCATCGAAGCAACGACTTCATAGCGTCTCAGATCCGGCGGTAACCCCAGCTCCGAATAGGCCTCGAAGGTGGTGATCCGATTGCCACTCGCCTGCACGATCATCCGATCCCGGGCCTTGGCGGTGAGACCCGCCCCTCGACCTTCCTGCATCAGGTAGAACACCACGCCGTCTCCTTCGGCGGCCATCGTGGCGAGCGCGGTATCGAGTTGCCCCGCACAGTCACAGTCGAGCCCCATCAGGCATTCGCTCGTGAGACACGAGGAATGAACGCGGGCAAGCAGGGGCGAAGACCCGGTCAGCGAACCACAGACGATGGCCATCGCGATCTCTCCCCGCATGAGATCGCGAAAAAAGTGCACCACGAAATCACCGTGACGGGTCGCAAGCGTGGCTTGCCCCAAATGGAGTGTCGTCCGGCGAAGGCCGATCGCCAAATCGCGGCGACTCATGAGCCGCCTCGCAATCCCGGATCGTCCTTTCGCTCACTCATCGCATGAAAGTAGGCGATCAAGGCGTCGAGTTCGGCCTCGCCGAGACCCGGATGGGCGGGCATGCTTGTGTAGCGGGTGGCCTGCGGATTTCGGATATAGCCGCGAATCTGGGCGATCGGGCGGTATTCGACGATGCTCCGTGGCACGTTCAGGTCGGGCCCCACCTTCCCGCCCTCCCCGTTGATCGCATGGCAAGAGGCGCAGGCGCGCTGGAAGAGCGCATAACCCGACCAGCCCGGATCCGCAGGATCGAGACCCTTCGGAACGGTTCTCGGAAACGCTTCGGAAAAGGGCGCGACCTGAATCGTCGCAAGCTGGTAGGGCCATGGATGGACATGCGGATCGTTCTGCGTCTCGCCCGTCCAAACCAGATAGAAGGGCCCGGGATCGACTCCACGTCGATCGATTCGGCTGAACCACGATCGATTCTCTCCGGCCTCGATCAAGTCGGGTTCGCCAAACGCGAGGAAAGCGCCTGTTTCGAGCAGATCTTCTCCGCGGACGGGCCGCGTATACCCATCGAGGGCGCGCAAGAGCAGACCCTGGCCAGATAGTCCCGCCGCTCCTCCGGTCTTCGGGAAGCCGAGGTCGAGAACACATCGCAAGGACATGGCCGTGTAGCGCATCACTCGTTTGTGATAGGGATCCGAAACTCCGATGACTTCGTCGCCACAGTCGGCTCGAAGCTTCGACAACGTCAAGTCACGCCCTTCGCCCGAGGCATCGATGAAATGAAGCCGGGCTTCCGAATTCGAAATGGCGACGGCGCGCTCGGAAAGACAGACGACCGCCAACCCACAGGCGATCAGGAGGATTCCCCTACGACGCATCATTTCCATTCCAGCAGGATCGACTTTCATTTCTCGGCGGGTCCAGTCGCTCAGTCGGCCCACTTTCGCAAAATCACGCTTCCGATGGAGTAGCCGGCGCCGAAGGAACAGAGTACCGCGTGGTCGCCCTCGCTGAGTCCCTTGCGACGTAGATGAAAAGCGATGATCGAGCCCGCGGAACTCGTATTCCCATATTCGTCGAGAATCACCGGCGCTTCGTCGGGTCGAGGTTCTCGGCCCAGAAGTTTCTTCGAAATGAATCGATTCATGCCGAGGTTGGCCTGATGGAGCCAGAGTCGCTTCAGGCTCTCCACCGAAACGCCGACCTCCCCAAGATGGACGCGGATATGCTCCGCCACCATCGGGCAGACCTCCTTGTAGACCCGACGACCGTTCTGGCGAAATACCAATTCGAAAGGATCGCGTTCGCCGTCTTCACAACGGTTCAGATAGCCCGCGTCGTTCCGGATGTTATTCGAGTATTGCGTCGCCAGACGCGTACCGAGAACCTCCCAGGACTCCCCATGGTTGGCGTTCTCGTCCGACTCGAGAACCACTGCGGTACAGGCGTCTCCGAAGATGAAATGGAACTCGCGTAGTTCAAAATTGTTGTGTCCGGATGTAATCTCGGGATTCAACACCAGTACACAACGCGCGCTGCCCCCGCGAAGTGCATCGACCGCGTTCTGAATCGCAAAGGTCGCCGACGAACACGCCACATTCATGTCGTAGGCGAATCCGCCGGCACCGAGCGCCTGTTGAACCTCGATCGCGATCGCGGGATAGGCACGCTGAAGGTTCGAACACCCGACGATCACCGCGTCGACCTCGCTCCCCTGACGTCCCGCTTGGGCCAACGCCTCCTGCGCCGCGATGATGCAGATCTCCGCCTGCAGCGACAGCTCGTCCTCGCCTCGCAAGGGGAGGCGCGGACGCAGTCGAGTCGGATCGAGCACGCCCTCTTTGTCCATCAAGAATCGATGGCCGATCCCCGAAGCACGCTCGATGAACTTCTCCGAGGGCATATCGCGTTCCTCGAGGTCCCCCCGCTCGATCTCTACGCGGTGCTTGGCGTTCCAGGTCTCGTTGGCGGCCGAGAGCGACACGACGAGTTCGGCATTCGTCACTGAATCAGGCGGTGTGAAAAGTCCGGTTCCCGAAATCAGGATTCGACTCAACTCGTTCTCCTCGTCGGTCTTCGAGATTCGACCGATGCTTTCGACCCAGAATCGATTCATCCAGAAGTCTATCAAGACCCACGAAGGGGCGGCACCTCGCCGCTTTCAGATCTCGTTGCGTCGAATTGCGGCCTGAGGTGATTCGACCGCTCCCATGGCCACGCCGATTCCACCGAAGAGCGCCGTCACACAGAACGTCGCGAGCGTCAGACCGACCAGGTCGAGCAGGGGCGGATCGAAGGCCAATTCGAATACGAAGACGACGATGCAAAATGCGGCGACCAGCGAGAGCACGCCACCCACCAGCGACGCCAGTCCGGCGAGTACGACCGCTTCCGTGGCCACGATTCGTCGAAGCAGACCGCGCGACGCCCCGAGTATGCGAAGCAGCAGGGCTTCTCGTGCGCGTTCGCTGCGTCCCGCCAAGGACGCGGCGACGAGAATCGCGAGCCCGGTGCCGAGTGTAAAGAGCGAGAGCAAGCGAATCGCGATTCCGATCTGATCGAGCATCGTATCGAGCGAACGCAGGATTAGCGTTGCGTCGAGCGCCGACACATTCGGGAACTGGCCGACGAGGTCGCGCTGCATCTCCGCGCGCGCTCGTTCCTCGCCGAGATGGGCCAGCAGAACCGTACTCTGAGGCGCCGCCTCGAGCGCCACGGTCGGAAAGACCACGAAAAAATTCGTCGCCATCCGACCCCAATCGACCTGACGTAGACTCGTGACGGTCGTCGCGATTTCGACGCCCTGAATCTGCCAACGCAAGCTATCCCCAACGCCGACACCCAGGGATTTCGCCAGATCCCGTTCGAGCGACACCGGGTAGGGTTCCTGATTCGCCTGGATCGCCTCGGGATCCCACCAATCGCCGGCAATGAGTTCCTCGCTATCACGCAGCGTGTCGGAATAGGTCAGGCGATACTCGCGTTGCAACGCCCAGCGCAGGTCGCGGGAGACGTCGTCCTTCACGAGCAAATCACCGCGCCTGGTTCCGTCGACGGCGGCGATACGGGCGGAGATCAAGGGGGCCTGATCGACGACGACCGCACCGTGTTTGCGGAGAAGCGCGCCCACCCCCTCCAGTTGATCCCGTTGGACATCGAAGAGCACGAAATTCGGACGATCCGGACGGGTGTCGACGGCCATTTGGCGAAGGACATTCGATTGCACGATGTGAATTGTCGCGACGATGAAGAGTGCGAACCCGATCGCGATCGTGGTCGGCAGGGTATGGTTGCGAGGCCGGAAGAGATTGGCGATGCCCTGACGGGCCCAGTAGGCGAAGACGCGGGGGGGGTGACGGCGCAGGAGCTGAATCAGACCGGTCGCGGCCAGCGCGAGAATCGCAACCGTCGTGACGAGTCCGCCCGCGAAGGCGAGCCCCACGCGGACGTTTCCCGCCTGCCACACCGAGACGACCAGAAGGCTCGCGACCGTGAAGACCAGCGCAGCCGCGCGACCGCGCATCGCGTTTCGCTCGGAACCCCCAAAATCGCTACGCAGGGCCCGAAGCGGCGGCACCGCGGCGAGATCGGATACGGGACCCATCGCACATAGCAAGGTCGCCCAGACGCTGAGTCCCAGTCCGGTCGCGACCCCCACCGGGCCGATTCGAAGGCTCACTTCGACGGGAAGCAGATCCCCAAGCACTTCCGGCAAGAGCCATAGGAGTGGCAAACACAATACGAGTCCGAGAACGCCCGCGGCCAGACCGAGTGCGATCGCCAGACTCGTATAAATGGCAACGACATCGCTCGGCGAGGCGCCGATCGAACGCAAGAGCGCGACGACTTCCAGCTTTTCGCGCACAAAAACACGAACGCCCGCTGCGACACCGATACTGCCGAGCATGAGCGCAGCCAGGCCGACCAGGCCGAGATAGCGAGTCAGATTCCCGAAGGCCTCGGACATCTCCTCCTGATAACTTTTCACGGTCTGAACACGCACGCGGGCGTTCTCGAGCATCGACTCGTGTTCCTGGGTCCAATCGTCGACGAGACCGTCGGGCAGTTTCAGATATTGCAGATAGGAGACGAGACTCCCCTCCTGAACGAGACCCGTCCGGTCGAGATCGCTCTTCATCAAAAAGACCCTCGGCGCAATCTCGACCTGAAGACCGAAACTGCCCGGCGCCTTCTTGACCGCAGCCGCGACCTCGAAGGACTCCCCGCCGAGTCGAAGGGAGTCGCCCACCTCGAGATCGAGTTGCACCAGCAAGGTCGAATCGACGAAGACCCGGCCCGACCGCTTGCCGAATTCGGACCAGCGCATCGCGGGCTCCGTCCAGACTTCGCCGTAGACCGGATAGACGCCCTCGATCGCCAGCAGATCGACGAGCCGGCTGCGGCCCGAACGTTCCGCCAGGGCCATCGAACCCAGGCGGGTGACCCGCGTCGGTTCGGCGAGCGCCTTGGCCAGAAGCGGTTCGAGCGCGAGCCGGACCTCGGGCGACAGGGGATCGCGGCTTTCGAGTCGCAGATCCGCGCCCAGCAATTCCTTCGATCGCAGATCCACGGCGTCGTTCACGGCTTCTCGCAACGAATGCAAGCCCACTACGACGGCGATGCCGATCGCCATGCAACTGCCATAGAAACCGAAGCGTCGTCCGGCCGAACGCAGCTCTCGCCGCACCATGCCCGAAACAAAGCGCAGATTCATTCGAGGGTTTCGATTTCTTCGATGCGATCGACGCGGCCGGCCGCCAGATGCACGATGCGATGGGCGCGACGACTCAATTCGAGATCGTGAGTCACGATGACGAGCGTCGTCCGATGCTTCCGATTCAGCTCGAAGAGTAGATTCACGATCTCTTCACCGGTCTTGCGATCGAGGTTCCCGGTCGGTTCGTCGGCAAAGAGCACGGCGGGTTGATTGGCGAACGCCCGCGCGATTCCGACACGCTGTTGTTCGCCGCCCGAGAGTTGGGCGGGGTAGTGGTCCCGTCGTTCCGCGAGACCCACCTGGTCGAGCAGACCACGGGCGGTTTCGACCGCCCTGGCGGGACGGGGCGCTCGGTTCGGAGGAAGCAATTCGAGGGGCACGAGCACATTCTCGAGAGCGGTGAGGGTCGGGATGAGATGAAAACTCTGGAAGATGAAACCGATCCGCTCCGCGCGCATCGCCGCGCGACCATCCTCGTCGAGGGTCTCGAGTTCGACGCCCGCGAGTCGGACACTGCCTTCGCTGGGCCTGTCCAGACCGGCCAGCAATCCGAGCAGTGTCGTCTTGCCGCTGCCCGAGGGACCGAGGATGACGACGACCTCGCCCTCTCGGATTTCGAGATCGACGCTGTCGAGGACGGTCAGAACCGAATCAGTCTGCGAAGCGGTTGCGGAACCACCCGTCGACGAGTCCGAAGCGCGGGAGTAGCGTTGGGTGAGTTTGCGAGCGACGATCATGCGCGATGCGAAAACCGATTCGGACCAAAGCCAGAGCTAGGGGGACGGCGCGAGGCATACTCTACTGCCTGAATCTCGCTTGCGCATGGCTCCTGGCGCTTTCCATGCTCGCTTGCTCGCCGAGAGAGGCCGAGATCGGACCTGACCACGAGCCAGCGGACCCAACCGAGATGTCGACTTCATCCAACCCAGCGACCGACGAGGCGTCCAATTCCGGAGCGCGGAGCCAACCGACGTCGAACCAGGCCAGCTCGCCCGTCATCGTCTTTTTGGGGACCAGTCTGACGGCCGGCTACGGCCTACCGGAAAGCCAGGCCTTTCCGGCCCTGATCCAGGCGCGAATCGACTCCTCCAACCTCGACTACCGAGTGATCAACGCGGGGGTGAGCGGGGACACCTCCGCCGGGGGCTTGCGCCGTCTCGACTGGCTGCTTCGGCTTCCCGTCGCCGCCCTCGTGCTCGAGCTGGGCGCCAACGACATGTTGCGCGGGCAGAGTATCGACGAACTCCGCTCGAATCTCGCAACGATTCTCGAGCGAACCTCGGCGGCCTATCCGGACGCCCGATTCCTGATCGCGGGGATGCGAGCGGCCCCCAACCTCGGCCGCGACTACGTCGCCGAATTCGACGCCATCTACCCGGCCCTGGCCTCGGAATACGAGGCCGCCTTCGTTCCCTTCGTGCTCCAGGACGTCGCCGCGCGACGCCATTTGAATCAGGCCGACGGAATCCACCCGACCGCCGAGGGCCACGCACTCATCGCCGAACGGATCTGGCCGAAACTCGAGGCGATCCTGCGTTAGTCGACGAGCTCAGGAATTGGGCTCGATCACGACCTTCCCGGTGACCTTGCGGTCGAGCAGAGCGCGCAACGCATCCGGCGCCTGGTCGAGGGGGTAGCGACCGGAAACGTAGGGATTCAGTCGCCCTTCGGTCGCGAGCCCATCGAGTTCGGCCACGATCTCCGCGAGCAATTCCGGTTCACGCGACGCCATCGCGCCATAGAACACTCCGATGACCTGACAGCTCTTGAGCAGCGTCAGATTGAGCGGCAAATGCGGGATTCCGGCCGTGAAGCCGATCACGAGAAAGCGTCCACACCAGGCGATCGCGCGCAGGGCGGCCTCGGCATAATCCCCCCCCACGCAGTCGAAGATGACGTCGACGCCGCGGCCTTCCGTGAGTTCCTTGGCGCGTTTTTTCAGATCCTCTTTGGTGTAGTCAATCGTCTCGTCGGCGCCACGATCACGACAGACCGCGAGTTTCTCGGCGTTCGACGCCGCCGCGATGACGCGCGCCCCCATGGTCTTGCCGAGCTCGACCGCCGCGAGGCCAACATTGCCCGCGGCGCCCAACACCAACAATGTCTCTCCCGGCTGGAGCGCCCCGCGATATTTCAATCCGTAATATCCGGTGCCGTAGGCGTAGAGAATTCCGGTCGATTCGGCGAATCCGAGATTCTTCGAAAGCAGCTTGGTCGCACTTTGCTTGACGAGGACTTTTTCAGCGAATCCTCCAACGAGCAGCGTACTCCCCACGACCCGGTCGCCGAGTTTGAAACCGACGACCCCTTCGCCGATTTCGTCGACGACACCCGCGACTTCACCGCCCGGAATGAAGGGAAGCGACGGTTTGAACTGGTATTTGTCCTCGATCATCAACGCGTCGGGAAACGTAACGGTCGAAGCGCGCACTTCGACGACGAGTTCGCCGGGGCCGGGCTTTGGGGCGTCGATCTCCTGGAGTACGAGATCCTCCGGTGGTCCAAATTTTTGGCAAACGATGGCTCTCACGGCGGGCTCCCCGGTCGCACTCGACCGAATGGTGGAAGGGACAGGAGCGAATCCTAGCGAGTCCCTCGGCTGGCGCGCACGGCCCGACTCGCGATAATGCGGGGGGTCCACGGATCGGCGCACGGATCAGGATCGCAGCGAATGCCAAGAGCCGCCCCGTGACTCTGGAGGAACGATGACGACTGGCTCGACGAAATCGAAGGATCTGATCTCGAACGCGAGGGAGCTCGACGAATGGATCGAGCGAGAGGGAATTCGATATTTCAAGATCGGAATCTTCGATATCGACGGCATTCTGCGGGGCAAATACGTCGATCGTGAAAAGCTTCGGTCGGCGGTCGACAAGGGTTTCGGTTTCTGTGATGTCATCTTCGGCTGGGACAGCCATGACAAACTCTACGACCGTGGTGTCGAGGTCTCCGGCTGGCACACGGGATACCGAGACGCCTTCGTCCGACTCGATCTCTCGACGCTGCGACGCGTCCCCTTCGAAGACGACACTTTGCTGCTGCTCGGAAGTTTCGAGGGGGACTACGCCGATGTTTGTCCTCGCACGATCCTTGCTCGCACGATCGAGAAAGCGGCCTCGATGGGGTTCGAGGTCGACGCAGCTTTCGAGTACGAATTCTTTCTCTTCGACGAGACGCCCGACAGCGTTCGCGAGAAGGGCTACCGCAATCTCAGCCCTTTCACGCCCGGAATGTTCGGATATTCAATGCTCCGAAACTCCGTTCATGCCGAATTCTATCACGACCTGCTCGACCTGATGGAGGACTTCGACTGTTCGATCGAAGCGTTGCACACCGAAACCGGACCCGGCGTGATCGAAGCCGCCATCCGTTATACACGGGGCGTCGACGCCGCCGATCGCGCTTCGCTCTTCAAGACCTTCACGAAGGTCTTCGCCCAGCGCGCAGATCTGATGGCGACCTTCATGGCCAAGTGGAGTAACGAGTACCCCGGCCAGAGCGGCCACCTCCACATCTCGCTCTGCGACACGAAGACGGGTCGGAATGCGTTCTACGCCGAGGGCGCCGCCGCCGACATGAGCGAAACGATGTGCCAATTCGTCGCCGGGCAGGTCCGCTATATGCCGGAGTTGCTCGCGATGGTTTGTTCGACGATCAACAGCTACCGGCGACTCGTGCCCGGAATGTGGGCGCCCACGGCGGCGAATTGGGGCGTCGAGAATCGAACCACCTCGGTTCGCGTGATCCCGGCTGGCCCGCACGCACAACGAAGCGAGTACCGCGTCGCGCCCGCCGATGCGAACCCCTATCTAGCAGAAGCGGCGGCGCTGGCCTCGGGCCTACGCGGAATCGAAGAGGGTCTCGAACTCGAGGACGCCGTCACCGGCAATGGCTACGAGGATCCCGAATCCTTGAAGCACCCGCTCCCCTCGACGCTGCGTGAAGCGAGCGAGGG
>Ga0114949_10002310_pt1 | contig 11876 bp, 9 predicted proteins | sample N074metaG_FD_83505 | JGI IMG/M metagenome (GOLD analysis project Ga0114949, IMG submission 83505) | Deep subsurface microbial communities from Kermadec Trench to uncover new lineages of life (NeLLi) - N074 metaG | ecosystem: Environmental > Aquatic > Marine > Ocean trench > Sediment | place... | reverse complement strand
CGCATCACCCGGTCCACCCGGAGGCCTTCGGGGAGGAATAGCGGAACTATCACCTGGGCCATGAAAAGCAGGCTGACCAGGGGAACGCCTCTGACCAGCTCGATGAACAGGACGCAAAGCCCTTTCAGCACGGGCAGGTTGCTGCGGCGGCCCAACGCCAAGAGAACACCCAACGGGAACGAAGCCACGATTCCCACCAAGGCCAGCAGGAACGTCAGCAGCAGCCCTCCCCAGGCGCTGGTGGAAACCTCGGGAAGCCACGGGACCCCCGGGACTCCCCGCAGGAGGGCCAGGACCAACGCAAAAGCGGCCATGGCGCCTACGATCACCCAACGCGAACTCGCCAACGGTGTAAGGCGAATCTGATAACCGAGAGCCACGGCGGCAGGGTTGGCGATGATCCAGACCCTTGCCTCCAATCCCAGGTTCTCGAGACTCAGCGGCGCAAACGCCAGGGCCCCCAAGCCGATGGCGATCAGCAGGGCGAAATTGCGGGCTACGCCGCCCCAGACTCCCCAAGCCACCCCGAAGACGGCCGAAAATATGAGGACGCTGACGCCGACGCGCCACATCTGGCCGGGCGGGTATTGACCGGCCAAGAACAGCTTCAAGTTAGAAGTGATGGGGCTCCAATCCGCGTCGCTGAACGCCCATGTCAAAGCCGGTTTTAGGACAAGAAAAAGCACCGTCACGATCAGGACGGTCAAAAGGGAGTTGTACCAGGTGTTGAAAAGATTGGCTTTCGCCCAGCTTATGGGGTCCAAGCCGGCGGGGGGCGGCATTACCGTTTCTTTAGCAGCGGCCACCTTACGACCTTGAAAACCGGATATGCCGGTTATAGAGATTTCCGATCAGCGAGTAAAACAAGCTCATAGACAGGTAGGCGGCCATGATCAAAAGAAAAACTGGCACGGCCCGCCCTGCCTGGTTGATCATGATCTTGCCCACGCTGAAAAGGTCTGGGTAAGCTATGGCCGCGGCCAGGCTGGAGTTCTTGGTCAGGTTCAAGTATTGGCTGATCAAAGGCGGGATGATCACCGGCAAGGCTTGAGGGAAAACCACCAATTTGATGGTTTCCATCTCTCCCATTCCCAGCGCCTTGGCTGCATCGACCTGGCCGCGAGGGACCGACTGGATGCCGGCGCGGACGATCTCGGCGATGAAGGCCCCTGTGTAAACCACCAAGCCCACCAAAAGGGCCATGAACTCCGGGCTTAAGTGAGCCCCGCCGTGGAAGTTGAATTGTCCCAACTCCGGCGCTACTGAGGTCAGGGGGCTTTGTCCCATCGCCATCCAACCTATGGCTGAAACCAAGATGAGCGCCGCGACCGCAGCAATATTAGGGAAGGCGGAGCGTCCGGTCCGGTCCTGAAAACGGACTAGGTAAACTCGCGCCGCCACCGCCAACACGATCCCTCCGGCGACAACGATGAGCCACGGAGCCAATGTGGAAGATGTTTCCGGCCACGGGAAAAATATCCCCCGGTTGTTCAAATAGATAGGCCCGGGCCATCGAATGCTCTCGGCTACCCTGGGCAACAACAGGAAAACACCGAAATACCAAAAGAAAAGTTGGACCAGCAGGGGTATATTCCGGAAAAGCTCAATGTAGGCGCCGGCGATCTTGGCCACCAGCCAGTTGCTGGACAACCGGGCTACGCCCACGACGAATCCAACGCCGGTGGCCAGAACGATGCCCATCAACGCGGCCTTAAGCGTATTTACGACACCGGCCAGGAAGGCATATTGAAAGGAGTCGGACTCGTGATATTCCAGCACCGACTCTCCGATGGGGAATCCGGCCTCTTCTTCGAGAAATCCGAACCCCATGGATAGACCCCGTTTGTCGGCCGCGTCGAGAATGTTGCCAATAAAAAATACGACCGCCGTGACCACCAAAATAGCGGAGACTATCTGGGCGGCCGCCCGGAGGACTCTAACGTCACGCCAAAGGGGAATGCCGCGATATGTGAGCCAGCGCATGTGGCGTACGACTCTCGGAGAGGTTTGTTTTCGCAGGCATGGGCGCTTTAGAGACGCCCATGCCGTTCGTTGATGTTCGTCTAGTTTAGATGCTCGTCTAGTTTAACGGAGAGGCGGTGCGTAAATCAGTCCGCCGTCAGACCACAATTCATTGAGAGCCCTTGGCAGGGTGAAGGCGTCGCCCTGGGGGCCCATGTAACGGTCATAGATCTCGCCGTAGTTGCCCACGGCCTTGATCACGTCCACCCCGAAATCCTTGTCCAAGCCCAGATCGGACTGGCCGAACTCGCCTTCCGCGCCCAGCATGCGGCGGATCACGATGTTGTCGCTGGCCGCCTGGGACTCAACGTTTGCCTGGGTCACACCCAGTTCTTCGGCGTTGATCAAGAGAGAGAGCACGGTTTTCACCAGGTCAAACCATTGGTCATCTCCGTGGGCTACCACCGGCGTCAAAGGCTCCTTGGAGATGGTCTCTGGCAGGACCACATGGGCGCTGGGATCGTCGAAACCGCTCCTGATGGCGGCCAACTGGGACTTATCGCTGGTGGTGGCGTCGCAACGGCCCTGTTCATAGGCGCCGTAGACAGAGGCCGTATCCTCGAAAACCACCGTTTCAAGGGCCATTCCGTTCTGCCGGAAAAAATCGGCCAGGTTAAGTTCAGTGGTGGTGCCGCTGGTGACGCAGACCGTGGCCCCGTCGAGGTCCAGGGCGCTGGTGAACCCGGTGTCCTGACGGGTCATGAATCCCTGTCCGTCATAAAACATCACGTTGGTGTAGTTGCCCCATTGGGCGTCCCTGGTCGATGTCCAGGTGACGTTTCGCGAAAGCAGGTCCACCTCGCCGGCCTGGATAGTCGGTCCCCGCTCCGAAGCGCTTATGGGAATGATCTCCACGGCCGACCCGTCGCCGAAGATTGCGGCGGCCACGGCTCGGCACAGGTCTATGTCAAAGCCCAGGTTGGCTCCGGAATCGTCCAAATAGCCGAAACCCGCCAGATCGGTGCGCCCGGCGCAAATCAACTTTCCCCTGGCTTTGACAATGTCCAACCGGCTTTCCTGTTCAACCTGGGCCGTCACCTGCTCCGGATGGTCATGGTCGGGCAGATCCGCCGAATTATCATCGCTGGAACAAGCGAGGGCCAGCAGCAACACCATAGCCAACAATCCGGGTAATATCGCAACGTATTTACGTCTCATATGCTTCCTCCTCAGAAGTGATCCCGCTTGAAATCTCTACCTGATTTCTAGGCGGCGAACCTGTTTTATACTACAGTTTGCCGATTGATCCGATGTGATTGGAGAAACATAGTCTACCCGATTTGAGGTTTCGCCAACAACGGCACATAGGCCCGGGTTCGAATCAATTTCACATTCTCGAAAACCGGCTTCTGCCGGGATCTCCAAGGTCATAGGCCGGTCTACACTCAGGGTTTGAATCCGTTCTATGAGGCAAGGATCCAGCGAGGCAGGTGGACAACCATTCCGCGTTGCCGGTACCATGGCGCCGTTCTGAAGATTTGTGGAGCGCGGTTGCCAGTTAGGGCGCTAAGCAAGACACGTGACCGCGGACGCGAATTGCCAAGTCCTTTTTTTAGGAGGCCGTAATGCCCATCGAACAGGTTTCACCGGATTTGGAGCGAATTGTTTCCACAGACCAGCCGATACTGGAACTGGCTACGGGATTTGGCAACGAAAACGGTCCGGCGGAGGGGCCGCTTTGGTGGCATGAAGGCGGGTACCTGCTGTTTAGCGACATTGGCAACAACCGGAGGATGAAGTGGACCGCCGGCGAAGGCGCCACGCTGTTTTTGGAGTCCACCAACTTCGCCAACGGATTGACCAGGGATATACAAGGCAGGTTGGTTGCCTGCGACCGTACGCCCCGGGTCTGCCGCACCGAACTTGATGGCAGCCTGACGGTCATAGCCAATAATTACCGGGGCACAAGCCTGAACCGGCCCAACGACGTGGTGGTCAAATCCGACGGCTGCATATACTTCACGGACCCTGGGGCGCCCGCGCCGGGCATGGACCTGGACTACGCCGGGGTTTACCGGGTTTCGGCCGACCTAGGAACGCTGACCCTCTTGGTAAAGGATTTCATCACGCCCAACGGGCTGGCATTTTCACCCGACGAAAGCATTCTGTACATCAACGACTCCCGCAGGGGACACATACGGGCGTTCGACATGCAGCCCAACGGGGCATTAGCTTTGGCGACCGACCGGGTCTTCTGCGACCTGCGGGGCGAACGGCCCGGCGTACCCGACGGCATGAAGATCGATGTGGAGGGGAACGTTTATTGCGGCGGGTCCGGGGGGTTGTGGATCATGGATTCAACGGGTAGACAACTGGGCGTCGTGGTTCACGGAGCGCCGGCGACCACCAACATGGCCTGGGGTGGGGCCGATTGGAAAACCATGTTTTTCACCACGCGCAACACGCTGGGAAGCATAGAGTTCAATATTCCAGGGATACCGGTTCCGGTGGCGAGATAAAAAGGCCGAGATACGACTTAGCTCGTTGAGCCCCAAACCTTAATGGAAGCCGCGGAGCATGCGAAATGGACAGAGGAGAGACCGGAGAAAGGCAAAGGAGCCGTAATAGATGCGGCTCCTTTTATCGTCGCGTTCTTAGCGGCGCATCGCACTGAAGCAGTCGCTGCAGTACACGGGCCTGTCGCCACGAGGGAGGAACGGAACCATGGTGTCTACGCCGCATTGGGCGCAAACTGCCGGGTGCATCTCCCGCTGCGAAAACCCGTCGCCACGCGGCTGATTCCGCCGGGCTCCGCGGCATTCCGTACAGCGTTTGGGCTCGTTGGTGTATCCACGCGATGCGAAGAACTCTTGTTCCCCCACCGTGAAGATGAATTCTGCTCCGCAGTCCGAGCAAGTTAGACTTTTGTCTGCGAGTGCCATTGGGATGACCTCCATATGATTGGGTGTGGCTCAGTCTAGGTCATCCGAATGCTGGAGATTGCGGGAATGGAACCCGGTACGGGAAACCTTAACTAACACCGGCCCAAATTATAACAGATAAAGACTATCATTAGTCAAAGGCGAATAAAATTTAATCACTTCACCACCTGCACTTTCTCCCGTTCCACCAACTCCCAGTCAATCTCATAGCCCAGGCCGGGTTTCGTTGGAGCGTACACCAAACCATGCTCGTCGGGCTCAATATCATCCAACAAGGCATATTTATTGGCGCCGCTGGCCGGAAATACCTCGTAGTAGTCGCAGTTGTTCATGGCCATGATCACGTGGAGGTTGGCCACGTTGTTGAGCGAATTACCGCCGTGATGAATCTCGCACTTCATTCGGAACGCTTCCGCCAAATGGGCCGTTTTGATCAGCGGCGTGATTCCTCCGGAAACAGCCACGTCGCCCCGCAGTATGTCGGTGGCGCCTTGCTGTATCCACTGCGCCATTCCATAGAACCGCCCGGGCGCCCACTCGGTGGAGAGAATGGGGATGTCCAGCTTGCTGTGGAGTTTGACATAGTTGTACATGTCCTCTTCGGCCAGCGGGTCCTCATACCATAGGTAGTCCAACGCTTCAATGGCCCTGCCCACCTTCAAGGCGTCCTCATAGCCGTAAGACCACATGGAATCCAGCATCAGGACCATGTCTGGGCCCACGGCGTTGCGCACCACGCGGCATATCTCGATGTCTTCGCGAGGCACAGCGTGGGGGTGGATCTTGTAGGCGCTCCATCCTTTGGACCGGAACTTCAGGGCTTCATCGGCATAGTCTTCGGGAGTGGCCAGATAGGCGGAACTGGCATAGGCCGGGACCCGGTCGCGGCAGGTCCCTAAAAGGCGGTGGATGGGCAGGCCGGCGACCTTGCCGGCGATGTCCCAAAGGGCCACGTCAACGGCGCCGATGCTGTTTGTGGCCACGGAACGGTTTTGCTTCCACATCCATTCCCAAATCGCGCCGATGTCCAAGGGATGGCGGCCCAACAGGTTTGGCTTGATGAACTCCATGATAGAGCCGGCGAATGCGTCGGCGCCCTGCCGGGAAGAGCCCAAAAAGGAATGGCCCTCCAGAGGCTCGCCGTTTACCGTTTCGTCGGTGTGCACCGTCAAAACACCCAACAACCTGTTGCCGCCAAAAGAAGCCGTGCTGGTCCGCCAATCGGCGGTTTTCCAGTTGAACATGGTGACGCTAATGTCCGTGATCTTCATGGCTAGGCCTCCGAAACAATTTTAAACAACAATCTGTGAAACGTTGGATTCGCGCTAACTATAGAGTTCGATCGGCCGTTGGGCGTTTCTCTTGTCCCAACGGCGCCGCCGCGTTTTTGGGCATCAAGATTCCCGCCAACAACAGCGCCCAGGCGCCCAACGAGCACAGGATAAAACCAGGATAGAACGACCCGAATGAATCACGCAAAAAGCCAACCAATATCGGCGATATAAACATCCCCATGCCGGAAAACGTGATCAGGGATCCCCAAACGATGGCGACCCGGCCGGGAACCCGTCCTACGATCTGCATAGACATGGACAGCAGGGTGGGCACGTAAAGCCACGAGCCCAGGCCGACAAGGCCCAATGAAATGTATATAACCACGATGTTGCCCGAGCCAAAGGCGCCCAGACCGCCCAACACGATCATTGCTCCCGGCGCGACCAGAAACAACCTGTTGGAATCTATCTTAAGGGGCAGCACACCGCCCAGCAACACGCCCAGTACCCCCACGAATGGCACCAGGCCGGTGACGAATCCCGCCCGGGAAAAGGTCATTCCCCTTACCTCGACGAAGAACGAAGGGAGCCAACTAGCGAGGGCCGTGTATTGGACCAAGACCCCGGCATCGGCCGCCAGGAGCAGCAAGATAGCCCGGTTACTCAGCACCCTGGGTATCTCACCAAGGGTGATTCCGCCTTCCTGACCGTCCTCAAAGCCGGGCGAGCGTCCCAATAAGGTCCAGGCAAAGGTCCCCGCAAGACCAACAACGCCAATTAGCCCCAACATGCCTTGCCATCCGGCCAGCCCGGCCAAAGGCGCCGCTAGCCATACGGACAGGGCAATGCCCAGGCTCAAAGCAGCCATATCTAAGCCGTTCATAATCGTTACTTCTTTGGGCTTGAACCATTGCATAAGCAGTGGGCCCGCGGCGGTGAGGATCAAGGATGACCCCAAGCCGTAGACCAACCGCAGGGAAAGGAGAGGCCAAAAACCCGACGCGACCGCCGACAACACTAAAAGGCCCATGGCGGCCCAGCCCAATATAAAAGCCCTTCTCAGCCCCAACTTCATGACCAAAACGCTGCCCGGCAGGCCGAAAACCGCGGAGATCAACAACGGCAAGGCGACCAACAACGATGCGGTGGTGCGGCTGATATTCAGATCTTCGATCACCAACAGAAGAACTGGAGAGACGGCAAATACATTTAGCCCAACGGAGAAGTGCGCCGCAAGGATGAGAGCCGCCATGACAAACCGATATCGGCTGTCGTAAGGGCCGGTCACGGAGAAATCAACAAAATCAACCTCAAGGGAATCATCCGGAGGCCTCAACGTTTTGCGCCAAGGCTATCAGCGCTTCATCGCCGCCCCGGCCGGCCATCAAAGACAACCCCACCGGTTTGCCATCGACTTCCGCCACCGGGAGGGTCAACTGCGGTAGGCCGCACAATCCGGCTATGCTGGTCAGTTGGCTATTCTTCAGCCGCAACTCGTGGCGATCAGACACCCTTTGGCCTTTCATCGGGGCCGGGGAAACGGTGGTGGGCAAGCAAACGATCGCGCCGCCCGCCAAGACTTCGTCCATGCGCGAAACGATTTCCTTCCGTACAGCCGCGGCGGCCTCCACTGCTTCGTCTTGAATCACCTTGGCGAGGGTGTATCTTTCCGATACCTCGAAGCTGAAACGGGGATTTACCAGGTCGATCCAGTCGCCCACCGACTCCCAAGCTTCCCGGCCTTGGAGCACCTGCTGCTGGGCCGACCAGTAGGCCAAGCCTCGGGGAGAAAGCACCTCATTGGACGAGCCGCCTAGCAGAGACGCAATCAGATCCACGTGCGGGCGCAAGGCAGCGGCCACGGCGGGGTCTGCCAACTGGAACGCGTCCTCAGCAATGATCAAATTCTTAGGGTGGAGTCCATCGAATGTAGAACCTAGCAATACAGCGCCAGCCTTGGCGAATGTAGCCGGGTCGCGGGCGAACCAGCCGATGGTGTCGAAGCTGGGCGCTTGTAGCAGGATGCCGTCCAAAGGGATCCTGTCATGAGTGGGGCGCAGTCCGTAAAGGCCGCAAAAGCTGGCCGGGACACGGACCGACCCGCCGGTGTCGGAGCCAAGGGCCAGGTCGACCAACCCCCCTGCGACCGCCGATGCGGAACCGCTGGACGAACCGCCGGGAACGCATTCTGGCGCCCGAGAGTTTACCGGAGTTCCATAATGGACGTTTTCTCCGAAAATACCTCGGGTCAGTTCGTCGGTCAATGTCTTGCCAACCATCGCCGCCCCGGCTTGGACCAGAGCATTGACGACCCATGCGTGCGACTGAGCGGGCTCATGGGTGAGTTTCCAGTCGGGATTTCCCCCTCCGGTTACGTAACCCGCCACATCAAAAATGTCCTTGGCGGCGAATGTCAATCCGTGGAGGGGCCCCGAGTCTGCGCCCGGAATGAAGGCATCGGAATCGCTGCAAAACGCGCCCAAAGGATCTTCAGTTATAGGACCTAACTGGGTCATAGTCGCCTCCTCTTAGAGCATACGGACGAGTCCGTCCTTCTGGTAATCCCCGAGAAATCTCGAAACCAGACTGCTGGCCCAGTATAAGCCACCGGGAACGGCAGGCCCAGTCCAGGTAGACACCGCGCGGTGGGCCGTTTAACATCTTGGACGGCTTACCGGACACAGACTCACCCACCTTTGTGGAGTATTGAAATGAAGGTTTTCAGCGGAATTCCCAGGGACGATTTGGGCAAGATCCCCGAAAGGGCGGGCTGGGTGGAGAAGATGGGGTACGACGGGATAAACACCAACGAGGATTTCTCCAGCCCTTTCATGGCATTGACGATGGCGGCGGAACACACCAAAAAAGCATTGCTAGGCACGTCCATCGCGGTCGTTTTCCCCCTTAGTCCCATGAACGTGGCATATATGTCGTGGGAGCTTCAAAAATATTCCCAAGGGCGATTTCGGCTGGGCATGGGAAGCCAGGTAAAGGGCCATATTGAGCGCCGGTTCAGCACACCCTGGGTTGCACCGGGGCCACGGATGAAGGAATACATTCTTTCGTTAAAGGCAATCTGGAACAGCTTTCAAAACGGAACGCCACTGAAGTTTCAGGGAGATTACTATAACTTCAGCTTGATCACTCCCCATTTCAGCCCGGGACCTATAGACTTTCCACCGCCGAAGATCTTCATCGCTGCCGTAGGACCGTACATGTTCCGCCTTGCCGGTGAGTTGTGCGACGGTGTGTTGCCCCACGGCTTCATGACTAAAAAGTATATGGATGAAGTGGCCCTGCCAAACCTGGAAAAGGGTCTCCGGAAATCGGGCCGCGGCCTAAAAGACATCGAAATCGGCGCCGGCGGAATGTTAGTGATGGGTAAGGACGAGGACGAGCTGGGAGCGGCCTTCACGGCAGCCAAACGGCGCATCGCATTTTACGGGTCAACCCGTTCTTACAAAGGCGTGATGGACGTGCATGGCTGGGGAGAAGTCTGCCTGGAATTGAACCGGATGGCGGCCGCGGGCCAGTGGGACGACATGCCGGCGCTCATCACCGATGAAATGGTGGAAACCTTCGCGACCATTGGGACCTACGACCAAATAATAGGAAAGATCAAAGAAAGATTCGGCGGGTACGCCACCCAGATAGGATTCTCGATTCCCTCGGACAGCCCGGAAGACGAAGAAAGGCTCAGAGAAAAAATTCAAGGACTTAAAAACATCTAAATTAAAGCACAGGCGCGGCTTGCAGGCTTGGCGAAATTGCACCGAGCCCGCGGACCACGGTCTTTCTTTGGGGTTGTACTTCAAAGATCCGGACGGAAATGGCATAGAAGTCTACTAAGAGGCGCCAAGGAACAGTGGGCCCGCCAAGAAAACCTGTTCATGTCTAGAGAAGGCATTAACGGCCAATTCCCCGGTCCTTGGGATAAGCAATTGGCAGAGGAGGATGCAGTCGCCGGTTAACCAACCGTTCACCCGCGTTACACGACAAAAGGGCGCCCATGCGGACGCCCTTTTCACCTTCTAAGCAATCGAATGATCAACAAGGGACTTGGACCAGGATGCACCGGGAGCAGTTAGTCCTCCAATACTTCCCTCACCTTGTGCAGCAAGTCAATAGGTAAGAACGGCTTTTGTACAAAGGGCGTTTTAGGTCCTGGCGCCCCATGCTGAATCACTGCCTGGTCAGTGTATCCCGACGTCAAAAGCACCCGTGTGTTGGGATAGTAGGATCTGAATTGTTCGATCAATTCTATTCCACCCATTCGCGGCATGACCACATCCGTCAGCAGTAAATCGATCGAGCCCGTCGCCCGCTTTTCGGCCAATCTGAGTGCTTCCTCCCCGTTTGCCGCCTCAAGGACAATCAAGCCCTCATCTTCCAACACCCTCGCCACCATGGCCCTGACCAACGGCTCATCCTCCACCAAAAGCACGGTTTCACCATGTAGTTCCAATTCGTCTTCCTTTTCATCACTGACTAAGGCAGAAGCGTCTTCTAGGGTCTGCGGCAAGTAGATCTTGAACACGGTTCCTCCCTCCAGATGACTTTCGACGTCGATGTACCCGTCGCTTTGTTTGACGATACCGTAGCAAGTAGCCAACCCCAGGCCTGTTCCCTTGCCGACTTCCTTGGTGCTATAGAAGGGCTCAAAAATGTGGGCTTTGATTTCCTCATCCATGCCAAATCCGTCGTCCTTAACTGCCACCACTACGTAATCTCCTGGGCAAATCTCGTCTGTAGTTTGGAACGTTTCTTGGGCTTCCAAGCGGGTGTTGCTAGTTTCGATGGTTAATTTCCCCCCGTTGGGCATGGCGTCCCGGGCGTTAACGGTAAGATTCATCAGCACCTGTTCCATCTTTTCCGGGTCCACCTTCACCAGCTTTAAATCCGGTGCTAGAAGGGTGACCAGCTCCACATCCTCGCCTATGACGCTTCGGAGCATTTTGGCAGTCTGTATGATCAATTCGTTCAGATCGACAACCTTGGGCTCAATCACCTGATGGCGGGAAAAGATCAGCAACTGACTTGTGAGATTGGCCGCCCGTTGAGCAGCCTGCTGGATGCCGTCGAAGTAGGCGTAGGTTTTTTCTTCGGGCCGCAGGGATTTGACGCCGGCATGGGCATACCCCATGATGGCGGTCAGAAGATTATTAAAATCATGGGCAACCCCTCCCGCCAAGCGCCCAACGGTTTCCATTTTGTGGGATAGCAACAACTGCTCTTCCAGCAGCTTCCGCTCCTGCCTGTGGGCAGCCTCCCGCAACTCCCGTTCGATGGCGGGGACCAACCGGCTCAGGTTCCCCTTCAATATATAATCTTGGGCGCCGGCCTTCATTGCCGCCACCGCGGTATCTTCGCCCGCCACCCCGGAAACTATGATGAAGGGCAAGTCCTGCCCGCTGTCGTGATAGGTTTGTAAGGCCGCCATGCCGCTGAAGGTTGGCAGCACGTAATCCGATACGATGATATCCCATGATTGAGAGGCCAAGGCATCCGCCATTTCAGCCTCGGTTTCCACTCTGGCGTAGATTGGCTCAAAGTCGGCCCGGCGCAACTCCCTCAGGAGCAGCAATGCGTCGGCCTCCGAATCTTCCACTATCAAGACTCTAATCTGCGTCGTCATTCAAATATTCCGTTATACGATTCCGTTACCTGGGCGACGGGTTGTTTATGCTTAACCAATAGG
>Ga0114949_10002309_pt1 | contig 11877 bp, 12 predicted proteins | sample N074metaG_FD_83505 | JGI IMG/M metagenome (GOLD analysis project Ga0114949, IMG submission 83505) | Deep subsurface microbial communities from Kermadec Trench to uncover new lineages of life (NeLLi) - N074 metaG | ecosystem: Environmental > Aquatic > Marine > Ocean trench > Sediment | place... | reverse complement strand
GGCTATTGTCGGTACTATTGGGTAAAAAATCCAGTATCTGAGTATAATGTAGTCAACAATTCCGAGGAGAATCTGTCATGCCCGAATCTGGTTTCAAAATACACACAATGGAATTAGGACCGATGGAGAATTTTGTCTACCTGATCGAAGACCTGGGCTCACGACGGACAGCGGTAGTCGATCCTGCCTGGGATGTCGACGCTATCATCGAGACTGCAAATAAGCTCGGCTTGAACATCACCGATATTCTGCTCACGCACAGCCACCACGATCATATCAACGGTATTGAGGGTATATTGAATCATACCAGCGCCGAAGTGCATCTGCTTAAGCCGGAATATGAATTTTGGCAGCATGAACTCGACAAGCCGAGCCTGCATCACGGCGGTGACGAAATTTCGCTCGGTGACAGCACGATTAAAATGTTGCACACGCCAGGTCACACGCCTGGTTCGGTCTGCTATCAAATTGGCAACGACATTATTACCGGTGATACGCTGTTTGTATTTGGCTGTGGCCGTTGTGATCTCAGTGGCGGCAACCCCGAGCACATGTATCAAACCCTTAAAAATATGAAAGAACGCCTGCCCGAAGACATGCTAATCCATCCCGGACATAATTATTCGGTGACAAAAACCAGCACCTTAGGGGAGCAGTACGAAGGTAATCCGTTCATGCACTACGACGATGAAGAACAATTCATTAATTATCGCTTGCATGTCCACGATAAGACCCGTGACGAACCTTATGCGTCACTGAGTAAAAAACAGCTTAAAATCGCTAATTTACTTTAGCCCGGACAATTCATGAATTACCGCGATGATTGCGCAGGATTTCGTTTTCTCAGGAGATTTTCCGAAGAAGTGTCGGACCAATGGATCCGGCCTACTGAGGAAAATCTCCTGAGGGAACAAAGGACTAGCAAGGGCGTGAGTATATTTATGAAATGTCCGGGCTAGCTGCGTCTGGCTTCGCATCGACGGACTTTATAGAGCCGTTACAGGACTGGCCGAACACGCCCAATATAAACAAGTGGGATTTACACGCCCGTAATATCAGACTTGTACCGGGTCAAGTATTAAATTTTTACTAACGATTATCGATCGGCCGGCTCTTTAGACCTACTAACCTACATGTTCTTCGATCTCGGCAAAATCACGAATGCAAATATCGGCCACATCAGGCCATGCAAATTCGCCTTGCTGATCGAGATGAATGGTGGTGACACCTGCTTTTTTGCCTGCCTGTAAATCAAACAAATAATCCCCTACCATTACCGCGTCGTCTGGACTGGCTTGCCATAATCGCAACAACTGATTGATTCCATCGGGCGAAGGCTTGGGTGCACAGGCATCTCGATCGAATATGTGTACACGGGGAAAAAAGTGTGCGATACCACAGGCGGCCAGAGTATGCTCCACTACGGGGAGCGTATTGCGGGTTAAAATGCCCAGTTGCACACCTCGCTGGAAAAGCTTTTCGAGCAATTCTTTAGCCCCCTGCATTACCGAGGCTTTAGAAGCAAAGTAAAATTCCATTTCGTTGAGTAATTCCCACAGCGGTGCTGCCTGATCGGCTGGCATCGCATTCAGGGCTTCGAGAATAGGTGTGTTCGAAGCTATACCCAGCTCACGGCGCATATATTCAAAGTCGTGGGCGCTGACCGTGAGCGTGCCATCCATATCAAATATCCAGTGATTTCTCAGGTGTAGTTTATGATGTTTCAATCTTCGAGAGCCTTTAAATAAATTTGAATATGACAGGTGCGCAGATAAAATCCGGGTGTCGGACCGCTGCCTCCCTGTAGGCGACAACCAGTTGACATATTTTAACAGATAGATGATTATTCATGAGTCGACCAGGGCCGTTGTCTGCTACTTACCATTGTCGTAGTATTCTATTTTATGGTGAATATCATATCACCTGTATCATCGGTTTCATTTTAAAATTAAGGACACACCCATGACGATTCAAGTAGGCGACAAAATTCCTTCCGTGACTTTGCACCACAAAACAGATGCTGGTGTTGAAGAAATCACCACTGAAGACATTTTCAACGGCAAGAAGGTCGCATTGTTTGCTCTACCGGGTGCCTTTACCCCGACCTGTTCGGCCGCGCATTTGCCCGGATATGTCGTTAAGTCGGACGAATTGAGAGCAAAAGGAGTGGATAGCATAGTTTGCCTGTCAGTCAACGATGCCCATGTCATGCGGGCCTGGGGAGAGCAGCACAACGTTGAAGATCGGGTAATGATGATAGCCGACGGCAGCGCCTATTTTACCCACGCTGTTGGCCTGGAACTGGATCGTAGCAGTGGCGGCATGGGTATACGCTCTCAACGCTATGCGATGATCGTCAACGATGGAATCGTCGAGTTACTCAATATCGAAGCCCCAATGAAATTTGAAGTCAGCGACGCTGAAACCATAATCAACAGCCTGTAAAACGATCAGGCAAACCCCATGACCTGCCCATCTGATCGAAGGGGCCCTAATAAGTTTGTCAATGAGGCTTATGCGCTAAACGATACTGATCAAGTGGTCGAATTTTATAGTAAATGGGCCGACGATTACGATTACCAAATGCTGGATGAGCTGGGTTACATTTCTCCGATCACCATAGCGCAGTTACTGATCGATCATCTCTCTCAAAAAAATGCTAGAGTCTTTGATATTGGTTGTGGTACCGGGTTAATCGGTCGTTTTTTACATCGACAAGGTTATACCCAAATTGACGGCATCGACCTGTCGCCCGATATGGTTCGAATCGCGCAGGATAGAAATATCTATCGACAGGTAATGATCGCCGATCTAAACAAACCACTGGTGATCGCTGATGACACCTATGACGCGGCCATCTCCTCAGGCACGTTTACCCACGGGCACGTAGGCCCCGAACCATTAGAGGAAATATTTCGCATCCTAAGCCCAGGGGGAATTCTCGCCTGTACCGTACACAGGGATCTGTGGCAAACAGAAGGTTTCGAAGCAAAATTTAATTCACTTATCGAAACTGGGCTGATCGAATGCCTGTCGCTAGAAGAGGGCCGGTTTTACCAAAAAGGTGCGATCGAAGGATGGTTTTGCCTTTATCGCAAACTGTGATCGGCCCTGGGAATCTCTGTCATCACGAAATGATTTAACAACGTCGTGAAGTAACTGCCGCGAGGCAGTATAGCGGTGATTTTTAGCGTTTGGTCCGCACCGCTATAATCGTAATTCATATTATCCACTGTAACGCGAGTAGCCCGCATGGCTAATCGAATATTTTGCTGCAACAAGCAGTCCTTGATTACCCCGAATCCGGCCAATACACTGTCTTCTAGAGATAACGCACTACCCTGGACCATTTGATTACCAACTCCGTACAGACTGATCGTACTGGAAATATCCTGTTGTTCAAATCTATCGATTAAATCCTGGCTAATCGGTGCATAAAATATCGACTGGCTACCAGCGAGCATAAACACATCACCATCGACCGGTTCGTTCCAGAACCCGCTTCCAATTCGCCGTGACAATATTTGATTGAATAGATGACTGCGTAGAGCAGACAAATAGAGACTTTTTTTCGAGCGACCTAACTTGCGGGCTTTACGCTCATTGCCAAACGCTCTCAAAGCCTGTCTAACATTATCCTGTTGTCGCCCGAAACGCTGCTGACCGAAATAGTTTGCCATTCCCTTAACCGCGACTAATTCAAACTGGTCTTGTGTACGAGTTGGAAAAGCGCCTACATTCCGTATGGTCACGTCGAACCGATTTCTGCGGTGGGTGCCTGGCCTCAACTTTCTGTGGTGCCACCCTTGGTCAAGAATTTTATAATCGCAAGTTTCGGGCACGGGAATACGACCCACTTGACCGGGTAACTGCAGGCTTAGCCACTGCCGCGTGACCGCATGCTTGTCTTTCAGGCCGCTGTATCCAATGTCCCTGGGTTGAACCTTAAAATCAACCGCGACGCGGTCGATCAATTCGTGTGTGCTGAGTCCGGTTTTCTCAATCTGCAAAAAAAGATGCTCGCCTGCTCTATCGGGTTCGAAACCCAGTTCTTCGTCCACTCTAAAGTCAGTTGCCTGCATTTTAATCGTACCAGTGACTGCTGGATCACCGTAGGGATAGAGCAGCGTGTCGGTCATCGTGACCGGGGCTTATGCGCAACTTGATTACGCAGGTAATTAATCTGAACGTTTTCAGGTTTAACCACACGGTTTTCACACAATGCCTGTCGCGCTAGTTTTAACAATGATCTGGCGTCGGGAAACAAATCAGCGTCGATTACGATATCGTTATGCTTAACCATCCAGCTAGGTGAGCTTTCCAGGATTACTTTCCAACCGTGACCAGCACCACTCGCGGGCAGGGTTTCAAGATTCAACTTATCCAGTTTGTCGAGTTTCTCGGAATCCTTGAGCGCCGCAATCCCACTTTTATTTCGCTGATAAATAGCCCAGTAGATTTCGCCCATGCGCGCATCGAGCGCAACCAGCGTGTCGGCCAGGGAATGTCTGTCCAGGCTAGCTTGCGCCAGGGTCGCCAGCGTGGAAATCGTAATCACTGGGATTTCCAGACCAATCGCGAGGCCCTGTGCAGTGGCAGCAGCAATACGAATTCCTGTGAAAGCGCCTGGGCCGTTACAAAATGCACAATGCGTCAGCGAAGACTTAGGCGTTTTACCCGCATCGAGTACCGCATCCATCATTTTGGACAATAGCCGAGTATGTTGGCGTGGCGCTATTTCAAATTCGGAAAATACTTGCCCATCGTCTCGAAGTAAAGCGGCGGAGCAAGCCTCAGTAGAAGAATCGATAGCGAGAATATTCAATTTTATCGGACTCTCTACAAAAACTGCAGATGGGTACTCCAATTCGGTAATTTAACTAAATTTTGGCTGATATATTAACGGGCTATACCCCGTTTACTGTTTTGAACGAAGCGGACAAATTGATCCACTTCAGGATACTGATCGCACAATGGTTGCAATTTTTCAAATGCCTCGAGTTTTGGAGCTCTAGATATAAGCAATGCTCGAAACGACCGATGCAGCGCGCGGATTAAATCTGCAGAAAAACCCTTGCGCTTAAGCCCCTCCTTGTTTATGCCTATTGTACGAGCGCGGTTGCCTGCGGCGGTCGAAAACGGGGGTATATCTTGTGTTACCACCGATCCGAGGCCACAAAGTGATTGGGTTCCTATCAGGATATTCTGGTGTACCGAGGTAAAACCACCCAGAATTGCAAAATCTCCCACTTCGACATGACCCGACAGTGAGGCTGCGTTTGCAAATACGGTGTGGCTGCCAACTATGCAGTCGTGCGCAACATGACTGTAGGCCATGAATAGATTATCACTACCTATGACTGTTTTACCGAGGCCATCAACTGTGCCGCGATTAAAAGTAACATATTCGCGAATTACATTTCTGTCACCCAGTTCTAGAAATGTGCGCTCTCCTTTAAATTTTTTATCCTGTGGTATCTCACCGATAGAGGAAAATTGAAAAATACGATTGTCCTTACCTATACGGGCAGGACCGTTGATAACCACGTGAGGCGCTATTTCTGTGCCGCTACCTATTTCTACTTCAGCACCTATAATCGTATAGGGGCCAACAGTCACACCCTCATCCAGCAGGGCCCTGGAATCGATGATCGCGGTCGGATGAATCATGCATTCCTGTCCTGAGCTGAACACATCATCTTTGCCTCGGCGACGATAGAATCATCAACTAGTGCCTTGCACTCGTATATATCGATGCCACGTATTTTGCGCCTCAGTATTATTTTGAGTATTAGCTGATCGCCCGGTACGACCGGGCCTCTGAAACGAGCCTTATCGATACCTACCAGCAGGTACAATTTGTCTTCATGCCCATTCCCCATTGCCGTAAAAGCCAGCAATCCGGTTGCCTGAGCCATTGCTTCCAGAACCAGCACACCGGGCATAATTGGCTGGCCAGGGAAATGCCCCTGGAAAAATGGTTCGTTCACCGACACGTTTTTCAGCGCGGTAAGTGATGCCCCGGCTTCCATATCAATGACTCGGTCGATTAGTAAAAAAGGGTACCGGTGTGGCAAAAAAGCCATCACCTTTTTAATATCGAATTCGGACATAAACTCTCGATCAGTCATTTTTACTGCGGCCCCGGTTAGTCACGTGTACCAATAAATTATTTCGGCTTTTTGTCCATCATTGCGACCGTCCTGGCCAGTCTGTCCAGCGATTTGTACCGTACATTATTTTTGTGCCAGAGGCTATTCTCCAGCAGTGGTGTACCTGACGAATATACACCCGGTTTTTTAATATCCTTAGTCACCAGCGACATGGCTGTAATAGTGACATGGTCGGTAATAGCAAGATGGCCCAACACGACTGCTGCTCCCGAGATTTTACAATAACGACCAATGTGCGCACTACCGGCGATCCCTACACAGGCCGCTATAGCCGTATGGGCACCGATGCGCACGTTATGCGCAATCTGTATTAAATTGTCGAGCTTACAGCCCTGATCGATGACGGTGTCATCGAGTGCGCCTCGATCAACGGTGGTATTAGCACCAATTTCAACATCGTCGTGCAAAATAACTGTTCCGATCTGCGGAATTTTTTCCCAGGCCTGTCGATAAAATACCAACCCGAAACCGTCGGAGCCAAGCACCACGCCAGAATGCAGTATGCACCGATTCCCAATTCTAACCCGCTCACCGACCGTGACTCGACTATGCAAACGACAATCGTCGCCTATTTTTGCATCCTGCTCGATAACACATGACGCACGAATTGATGTACCGTCCCCTATGACTACCCCATCACCTATAACCGATAAAGCGCCAATCGATACATTGACGCCAATTTGAGCTGTGGGTGATATTTGAGTCGATTCGTGAATTCCCGGCTGGAGGCTATCGACTAGCTCTGGTTTAATCAGCTTGAGAGCCTGGGCAAAGCTGTGCCTTGGATTATCGGCAAACAATAGCGACTTGTCGGTTACTTCAGAGCTGAAGTCAATCGGCACAATGATTGCAGAACACTGGCTGTCAAATAAATCATTCGCGTACTTTTCATGCTGGATAAAGCTAAGATCTCCATTTACTGCACCGGAGAGCGACGCTACGCCAGAAATTACGAGGTCCGATTTACCCTTATATTCCAGTTGAAGACTGGTCGCAAGCTGTCGGAGAGTCAGTTTCATAAGCCTTCTTCAGATTTTTTTGGGTTTAATCTACCGGGCCTGTCGATTGACGATGATCATAGGCATCCATGAATAGAACCAAGAAGTAGTGCAATCCTCTTTTTTATTTACTGAACTGTTTCCCCGGTTGCTTCTGATTGTTGTTTCAGCATTTCCACTAATAGTGTTGTGATATCAATTTGGTCAGAAACATAACTAACACCCTCGGTCAAAATTAAATCAAATTCTCCCGCATCCCCCAGTTGTTCTAGAACTTTTGCAATTACCCGTTGTAACTCCCGGATGCCTTCATTTCTACGCAGATTTTGATCCTCGCGAAACTCCTGCTCCAGAAACTTCAACTGACTCACTTTGAGCCTGATCTCACGTTCAAGTTTACGTCGGATATTAGCGTTGCTTACTACTTCCTGCGATTTCAGCTGTTCTTCAAGCGAGAGTACCTCTCTTCTCTTCTCCCTGATCTGAGCTTCCCGCGGCTCGAACTCCGCTTTTAATCGATCCTCTACCTTGCGAGCCTGAGGCGCTTCTTTCAATACCCGAGCTGTATTTACAAAGCCAATTTTATACAGTCGAGTTTCAGCCAGGGCTACACTGCTAGTTATGATTAGAGTCAAAATGACTAAATGTTTAATAAATCGGTTCAATGATGCCTCAGTATTTAAAAAGCCGCACCCAGCGCAAACTGGAATTGTCGAATATCGTCGCCGGGTTCGTCGTTAATCGGAAATGCATAACTGAATTCAAGCGGTCCAATCAATGAAAACCATTTGGCGGACACCCCTACCGATTGTCGCAGCTGACTAAATTCGAAACTATCCGCATCCGCAAATACATTACCTGCATCAAAGTATAACCCAAGGCGGAAGGTTTCTGAACTGCCAAGAGACTCTACCGGCAGTAATAGTTCGATCGTATTAGTCACCAGTAGGTTACCGCCGAATGGATTGCCCTGGCTGTCCAGAGGACCGAGGCTATTTCGGTCGTATCCACGCACAGATCTTATACCACCTGCGCGGAATTTTTCGAAAAATGGCAAGTCTGTAGTTTCATTGTAACTATCACCGAACCCGATCTGGGAACGAATCGTAAAAGTGATGTTTTCTGTGAGTTCGAATGCTGAACGATGACGGTATATAATTTTATAGAAATCGAGATCACCAGAAAATAATTCCAATTTGATGCTGTTTAACGCACCCCGACTAGCAAAAATACGGCGATTTCGTGTGTCATTCGAAAAACTTACCGAACCGAACAAGCTGTCAAACTGGATGTCATCGTCGGGGGTCGGAGGGTTGCTGGTAGTAAACTCCTCGCTATTATCGATGATGAAGTCTATGACCTCGCTTGAAGTGGTATCCGAGATCGTAATATTGTTTCTCAACAGGCCTAATTGCAGATTGAGCCGATTGAATTCAGATAGCGGGATACCGTAATCCATCGCAATGCTAAAACGATCAACCAAATAATTGCTCACATTGTTTTCCGTAGAATCGTATTGCGAATAATTAAAGCTGAATCCTCGACTGATCCCATCCGAAGTATAATAGGGGTTAAAGTACCTGAATTCATATCGCTCAGAGTCCGCTGCATTGTCGAAAGTGAAACTCACCGTTTTTCCGGTACCAAATACATTTTCATGGGTTAGCCCCAGGTTTAACAGAGCTCCCTGAGTTTGAGAATACCCGAGGCCAATCTGGAAACTGCCCGAAAATCGCTCACTGACGGTGACATTCAAATCCAGTTGATCATCTCGATCTTTCACGCGTACTGGTAAGATCTTGACTGAGGCAATATAATTGAGTCGCTGCAGTCGAAGTCTAGAGCGGTCTATCTTACTCGCGCTATAAAGTTCACCCTCCAGTTGGCGCATTTCCCTACGTAACACGATATCTCTGGTGCGATCATTACCACTGAAATTGATGAATCGAACCATCATTTTTTTTCCGGGATTGATCAGGAATTTGAGGCTCACGGTATTATTGTCTTCGTCGATTTCAGGAATTGGCCTCACCCTTGCAAAGGTATAACCGTCCTGCCCCAGGCGCTTAGTGATTAATCTGGCTGCCTGGGTTACTTTTTTCCGCGAAAATATCTCACCTTCACGAAATGCCACTAATGCCATCAGCTCGACTTCTGCAACTACCAGTTCACCGGCCATGCTGATATCGCTCAGTACATATTGTTGGCCCTCGTTAATATTTATCGTGATATCGATATCTTTTCTATCCGGACTAATCGTTACCTGCTTGGAGTCGACATTAAATTGCAGGTATCCCTGATCGAGATAAAACGATTTAAGATTTTCTAGATCACCGATGAATTTGCTACTTGAATATTCATCCGATGCAAACCAGCCATCATCGGATGATTCTAGCTCGAAATTGTCTAACAGCGTTTCGTCATCGAAATCCAGATTTCCGGTCATATTGATAGAACGAATCAGGGCGGCCTCACCCTCTGAAATATTAATATCGATTACGACACGATCATCATCCAAATATCGCCAGTCGGCTTTCAGTTTAACTGCGTATTTACCCAAAGAGTAATAGAGTTGCTGTAATTCAAGTTCGAGCTTCGATAACTGTAATTCATTGAATATCTTGCCTCTGGTCATTCCAATTTGATCGAGCGCCCTATCCAGACTTTCATCATCAATTTCCTCGTTACCTTCGATATTGATCTCCGCAATCGAAGGCCTTTCCCTGAGTTTTACGATTAAGGTATTACCGTCGCGAATCAACTCGATGTATTCGAAAAACCCTGTGGAATAGAGTTCACGGATGAGATCTGGCGAACGATTTTCGTCAAGCTGTTCGCCAACGTTGATGGGCAAATAGTTTAGTACCGTACCAATTGAAATCTTTTTTGCACCTATTACTTCTATTTCGTCTACAGTAAAGCTTTCCGCTCTTAGCGTCTGCGCACAAAACAACAGTGCCAGAACACTGGCCCAAAAAAAACCTTTCAATATTATTCCACCAGACGCAGCAAATCATTATAGATGGCAATAGACATAAGCCCGAACAAAAGAACCATGCCGATTTTTTGGCCCACGAGTTCGGTGGTCTCCGATACCGGGCTTCGCTTAACTATTTCTATCAAATAGTAAAATAAATGGCCACCATCGAGAAGCGGAATCGGAAGTAAATTTAAAACGCCTAGACTAATACTGATAATAGCGAGGAATCCGACAAATTGCTCCAGTCCAATTCGGGCAGAAATACCCGCGTAGCGAGCTATTGTGATAGGCCCACTCAGGTTTTTGACACTGGCTTCGCCGACGATTAGCTTACCCATTACTTGTAACGTTAACCACGACATGCGCCAGGTTTTGTCCAGTGCTTCGCCGAGTGCTCCGATCGGGCCATACTGCTCGGTAATTTCCATTTCGAGACGAATATCCTCAGGAATTTTAGACAGCGTGCTGACGCCTATAAACCCAAATATTTTTCCTTTCTCTTCCTTATGCGCTGGCGTAAGTTTTAAATTCAGGTATCGCTTATCTCGTAATATCTTCAGGTTTAAAAGAACGCCCGCATTTGCCCGAATTAACTTCACCCATTGTTGTCCGTTGCGTATCGGTTCTCCTTCCAATGCGACTATCTCATCACCTACTAACAAACCCGCATCTTGAGCGGCCCCGCCAGATATCACCTGATTAACAATAGTGGGCGTATCAGGCCACCAGGTTGACAATCCCAAATCGCCGATAAAATCAGTCTGTTCTTTCTTCAGCAGGCCCAGATTGCTTATATCGATGGTTCTTTCGTGGATTTGTAAATCGATACCCTGGACCTTAAGCGTAATACTTTCGCTTCCCACGGCTTCTGCAAGCAAAGTGAATCGCGCCTTTCCCCAGCTTGGTGTATCGATACCATTAATCGATAAAATAGTGTCCATCTCCCGAATGCCCGCACTATAGGCAACACTGGGATTACTCACCTCACCGATAACAGGCTTGATTCCAGTAACACCCCCGAGGTAAATCAGGTAATAAGCGACTATAGCGAAGAGAAAATTAAATAGCGGCCCAGCGGCGACCACAGCAATTCGTCTCCACACACTTTTACGATTAAAGGCTCGATCAAGTTCATGCTCAGCAACCTCACCTTCGCGTTCATCCAGCATTTTTACGTAACCACCTAGCGGAATACTGGCAATTACATACTCGGTTTGATCAATGCCAGCCTTTTTAATCCACAGTGGTTTGCCGAAACCGACTGAAAATCGCAGCACTTTAACGCCCATTTTACGCGCGACCCAGAAGTGACCAAACTCGTGCACTGTTACCAAAATCCCGATGGCTACTACAAATGCGATGAGATTAATCAGTATTGACGTAATATCCATGGTTATCCAGTATTCTCAGACGTTAAAACGATCGAGTTGTTGTTGTGAGTACTCTCTGGCTCGTCGATCATCGGCCAGTATGATATCGAGACTATCGGCACTATGTGCATCGACATGCTGGAGGGTATCTTCAATTACTGTAGGAATATCAATAAACTTTATTTTATGATTCAAAAAGCTTTCAACTACAACTTCATTTGCCGCATTCAATATCGCAGTACTGGTTCCACCCTGGCGAAAAGACTCTCGAGCTAGCGCGAGGCAGGGAAAGCGATTTTCATCCACCACCTGAAAGTCTAACTGACTGACCTTAATCAAATCCAATGGTTCAACGC